>WNFC01004855.1_pt1 | contig 18126 bp, 11 predicted proteins | sample 5400541 | NCBI WGS metagenome assembly WNFC01 (sample SAMN13153342, study PRJNA577476) | soil metagenome | isolation source: 120 cm saprolite under Douglas fir tree site 2 hole 2 replicate 1 | place: USA:California | collected 2015-04-18
GAGCGTCAACCTGTCGGCACGCCAGTTTCAAACACCCGATTTAGTCCTCGAGATTATGCGCGCCGTGAATGAGGCCGACCTGGAGCCGAGCGCGCTCAAGCTCGAGATCACCGAGAGCACGGTCATGCAGGATCCCGAAGCGGCGGCGACCACCCTGCGCCAACTCAAAGCCCTCGGGTTTCAACTGGCTATTGACGATTTCGGGACCGGCTACTCTTCATTGAGCTACCTCAAACGTTTCCCGGTCGACACGCTCAAGATCGATCGATCGTTCGTGGACGGTCTGGGCGCTGACATGCAGGACACCGCGATCGTGCGCAGCGTGGTCGATCTGGCCCAGGCGCTCGACGTGACGGTCACCGGCGAGGGCATCGAAACGGACGCCCAGGAAGCGGAGCTGCGCTCGCTTGGCTGCGACGGCGGTCAGGGCTTCCTGTTCGCCCGACCGCTCCCCGCCGCCGAGCTCGAGGCGCTGCTCCAGCTCTCGTCAGACGACGACCAGGACGAGCTCGCCGCGTAACGATCGGTTTCCCCAGAGGGGACCCATAACGGTGTCAGCCATCTCTCTCTCGCTCAGCCAGGGGGCGATCCGTGCCAGAGTTTCCGCGTCGCTCGTGGTCACATGAGGGTTGACTAGTAGATTCGCTGTTTGAGCCCGGTCGGGCGCAGGAGCGTGATCTGACCTTTGTCGTAGCTGATCAAACCTTGCTTTTCGAACGAGCCGAGCCACTTGTTGATGCTTTCGCGGGTCGCTCCGACCAGCGATGCGAGCTCGCCCTGTTTCATGCGGTCGGGAATGACCGCGCCGGGCGGCGGTAGCTCTGCGTTGCCCGGTTGACTGGCCAGCTCGAGCAGGATCCGCGCGAGACGTGCAGGCACGTCCAGGAATGTCGCGTCCTGAATCAACTCGGCATTGCGGCGTAAGTACTGGCTCACCGTGCCCAGCAGCTTTGTGGCGATATCGGGATGTTCCGCCAGGAACTGGCGAAACGCATCACGCTGCAGCACAAGCAGCACGCTGACTTCGGTTGCGACCGCGTCGGCCGAACGCGGCTCATCGTCGAGCAGGGCGAGCTCACCGTGGAAGCCGCCCGGTCCGAGGCGGCGCAGGATCAGCTCTTTGCCATCCGGCGAGGTCAGCGCGATCTTCACTTTGCCGCTGGCGATGACGTAAAAAGCCGTCCCCGGATCGCCGCGTAGATAGATCACCTCATCCTTGGCGTAGGGCCGCGGCCGCATCAATCTCGCCAAACCAACCAGCTCGGCCGTGGTCAGGTCGCCAAAGAGCCCGACCTGGGCCAGCAGCTCAGGCTCGGCGCGAGTGGACGAAGCCATGATCCTCCGACCTCCGCCGCGCGTCGAGTCGCTCTGTGTAGTCGGCACGCTCATGAACAATCTCCCTCTCGGTCCGAGGCTACGACAACGGGGCCGATGACGCTATCCGTGATTTCACGGAATAGACACGTTTGGAACACGGACGCTGCTCGAATCTCAACCTGTTCGCAACTGGCCCGCAGCGAGAGTATTTCAAGGTAGCTCCAAGAATACTGGGGCGCAAGGAGGTTGTCGCATGCAAAAACGCGCCTACGTCAAGCCGCGTCTGAGGCGTCTGGGATTGCTCAGACTCTTGACGAAGTTCAGCTTCTAAGCATTCTGCGTGAACCGCGAGGGGGCACCGGACGCCTCCGATTGCCCTTGCGGTCCAGACTTGCAGCACTGCCCGCTTGGCCGGGCGAGGTATGTCACCAGATGATCGCACTCGAGGTCCGACCGACGCAGGCCGATGGGATTCTTGCCCAGCGCAACGACAACAGTCTGATTCTGCTCAATCCCGAGAACGGCCAGTACTTTACGCTCGACGAGGTCGGCGCGCGGGTCTGGGAGCTGTGTGACGGTAGCCACCGTGTGGCGGAAGTCGTGTCCACGCTGTACGCCGAGTACGACGCCCCGCTGAACTCGATTCAGACCGACGTCCTGGAGTTGTTGGACGAGCTTGCCAGTGAGCAATTGGTGGCCACGGTATAGCCGCTTGAGTCGTTTCGGGGGTGTGCGGACCGGCGGCGAGGTCTGGCTTCTGGCGCGCGTCGTCGTCGTCGCCGCGCTCGTACCCGTGCTCATGCGCCTACCGCTGGCCAGGGTGCGCGCGCTGCTCGAGCCGCGTCGCGAAGCTCACGTGCTTGACCTGGACGATGAGCGTCGCGTCATCGGTCTGGTAAATCTCGCCCTCGACAAGCTGCAGCCGCTGTTTCGTGCGACGTGCCTCACTCGAGGCATCACCCGCTACTACTTTCTACGCCGCGCCGGTGTGGACGTGTCGCTCGCCTTCGGCATTGCCAGACCGTCGATGACCGAAGTGGCGGGTCACTGTTGGCTGGTGCGAGAAGGCGAGCCATTCCTCGAGGCGCGCGACCCTCGCTCGGCGTTCACCGAGGTGTATCGGATCTCTCCGTCACCTTCACGCGCGGGCCTGGCTGCATGCTGACCGACATAGCCGCGCCGCCACGCCTCGAACGTAGTTACGATTTCCTCGGACTGCGCCTGTCTTTAGCCGGCGAGCCTTCCCTGCTGGCCGCGCTCGACGCGCGCCTCACCTCGCTCGGTGTGCCGCGTGGCGAGCTGGACGATCTCCGGTTTGAGTTCGACACTGGTTCGCCGCCCAGCGTCGGGCGACCTCCCGCCAACTCGCGGGCGGTGTACGAGCCCGAAGCTGGTCAAGTCGTTTATGACGCCGTGCGGGATCGGCTGCACATCGCGTTCGCCGATCGAATCCGCGCGGAGTGCGATCCGCGCAGCGGGCTCACCCGGATCTGGGTTGGCGACCGCACCGCCGCCGATCTCTGGCTTCTGTCCCACCCGATCCTGACGCTGCCGTTGCTCGAGACGCTGAAGCGCCGCGGCTTGTATAGCCTCCACGCCGCCGGAGTAAGCCGCGCCGGCCGAGCGCTGGTCATTGTGGGGACGAGTGGGTCAGGTAAGACCACGCTGTCGCTGGCGCTCGTCCGGGCGGGCTTCGACTTTCTAGGCGACGACATGATGTTTCTGTCTACCCGGGAAAAGCAGGTCTGCCTGCAGGCCTTCCCCGACGAAGTTGATGTGACCGAGACCACTCTGGCCTTCTTCCCCGAGCTCGGGCAGCTGCTCAGCCGTCCGCGGCGGCCGGGCTGGCCGAAGTGGTCATTCCGCGCCGAGTCGTTCTACGGCGCGCGCATCGCCTGGTCGGCACAGCCCGCCGCACTCGTCTTCCCGAGCATCAGCCACACCGAAACAAGCGGGCTCGAGCCGATGTCTGCCCAGGGTGCCTTGCTCGAGATGCTGCCCAACGTGCTGCTGACCGAGCCAAGCGCCTGTCAGGCTCATCTTTCCGCCCTGGCCCAACTAAGCGCACAGACGCCCTGCTACCGGCTGTGGACGGGTCGCGATTTTCACGATCTGCCAGGCATGCTGGGGAGTTTGCTCGAATGAAGCCGCGGCCGCCGAGCATCGCACCCGAGGCATGGTTCGTCAGTCTGTGCGCACGCGAGCCCGATGCCGTATTCGCACACGACCTGCTCGCGTCGGCGCAACAGGTGCGGGATTGGCCCGCGGTCGCCGACCTCGCGGTGCGACACCGCGTGGCTACCTACGTACTGCGATCGTCGGCACGCGCCGACGTCCCCCTACCCGACGCCGCGCGCGAGCAACTGAGCGGCGAGTCGCTCACGGCGCATGCACAGGTAATGCTGCTCGAGTCGGAACTGAAGCGAGTCCTGGGCAGATTCGTGGCCAACCACATACCCGTCGTGGTGCTGAAGGGCCCGGCGCTGGCGCGGACGCTTTACGCTGAGCCCAGCCTGCGGCCGTTCAGCGATCTCGACTTGACCGTCCACCCGGCGGACGATGAGCGAGCGGCCGTGGCGCTGACTTCGTCGGGCTACACAGAACTCCTCCATGACGCAGACAACAGCCGACCAGCCAGGACCGGCCAGGTCCCGGAGTGCGGCACCTACCACCGCCAATTCGCCGGGCCAGGCGATCGAGTCTTGATCGAGCTGCACCGCGAACCGCTGCAACTGGGGCTCGAGCCAGTCTGTGAAGCAGAGCGTTGGGACCGCGCAGTGCCGATTCCCGGCCTACCTGGCGCGTTGATGCTTGGGCTGGAGGATCAGCTGATGCAGTTGAGCGTCCACGCGCACAAGCACGGCTTCAATCGTTTGATCTGGTTCAAGGACCTCGACTTGCTGCTGCGTCAACACACCGGCCGGGTCAACTGGACGCTCGTCGCGGAAGTGGCGCGACGCGAAGGCATCCAGGCGTCGGTCTGGTGGGCGCTGCAGCTCACCCACGCCGTGCTGGCAACGCCGCTTCCGTCCGCGGTAGCCCAGCTTGCCCCGCGCCGCATCCTTCAGCTGTTGTACGCCGCCATGTGGCCCGTGGCTCGCGTAGCCAACCTCCGGGGCTTCGTACGACGTCGGGCAGTGCAGGTCTACCTCGCCGAGTCGTGGCGCGGGACGCTGCCGAGCCTGGTCATGATGGGCCGTCGACGCGATCGCGTGCGCGTGCTTGTCGAGGCGTTCCGGCAACGCCGGCGAACGATAAGAACGAAAACTCAACCGCGGTTGAGTTCCGAACAGAGACGCTTGAATAAATTCGGAACACGTATATGATGGCTCGGCTTTGCGCGGGCTGGATGCCAGGGGAGGGCAAATGACTCGACGACCCTTGATTGCGTTTCTGATGAGATTTGTCGTGGTCGTCGCGCTGCTCGCATCCGGTGGGACGCCAGGTGCCACACCCGCGGTGGCGCAATCGCTAACAACCATCGTCACCTTCAGCTGCGGCACGCCGCCCGTCACCGCTTCGCCGTGCTCGGTGCCCCCGGGTGGGCAGATCAATGTCAGCGGCACCGGCTTCAGCACCGAGTCGTTCGTGACCGTCTCACTCCTGGACGCGAACACCGGCGCGCAGGTTGCGTCGTTCCCGTCGTTCTTACAGTTCGGCGCGTGGGGACCAAACTCCTTCACGCTGCCGCCCACAGTTGGCGTCGGCACGTATCAGGTGCGGGCTATAGATACGCAACAGCGGGGTGCCACGGCGGTCAACTTGCTGACCGTTGCGAACACGACCATTACGATCTCTGGATTCGCGAACTGCGGCGACTTCACGCTGTTTGGCGCAACGGTGGAGCTCTTCAGTGGCATGGGCCTCGTCGCGACCACGATCTCGAATAGCGACGCGTTCTATTCGTTCACTGTTGCGCCGGGCACCTACACGGTCCGTGTCACCAAGGGTCAGGATACCTGCGGCGCCCTGGTTCCGAACGATGGTCAAATCCTGTCGGTGCCCATCGATCTGCACAACCATTCCTGGCCGCGGGCGTTCCGTCTTGATACGTTGAGTACCCCCAATACGCCGGTTGCCATCAGCGAGCACCTGTTCAAGCTCGATCAATCGGCCTGGTTCAAGTACAAGGTCCAGCCGGGTGGCAAAGTGGTCCTGACCCTCACCGGGCTGCCCGCCAATTACGACCTCACGCTGTATAAGGACATCGCCACCGCGTTCAACGCGCTCAACTCGCCCAAAGACCTCACGAAGCTGCAGGCCGAGTTCGCACCGGACTCCTTCTCACCGGACTCCTTCTCGCCCGATTCGTTCTCGCCGGACTCCTTCTCACCGGACTCGTTCTCGCCCGACTCCTTCTCGCCGGACTCGTTCTCGCCGGATTCCTTCTCACCGGATTCCTTCTCGCCGGACTCGTTCTCACCGGATTCCTTCTCGCCGGATTCGTTCTCGCCCGACTCGTTCTCACCCGACAAACCGACTCCGGACTCGTTCTCGCCCGACTCGTTCTCTGGCGGCGAGACGGTTTCGCCGGCGGCCTTCGCTTCTGCTCAGACCCGAAGCCTGCTCGCCGTCTCCGCTCACAACGGCACGGCCAGCGAGGGTATCCGCAAATTCATCTGGGATAACACCGGTGACTTCTACGTCCGCGTGCGTGGTCGAAACGGCGCTTTCAGCCTCGCGGCTCCGTTCCGCCTCGAAGTGACTCAGCTGGCTGGCGTGTGCGGCAGCGTGCAGCCGATTGTGGGCCCAGCGACTCTGCAAGTCCCCGCCGGTGGGTTCCACTCCATCTTTCTGACCGACTCCTCACGCCTGGCCGGCTCCGCTGCCGACAAGGCGGCGCTGCTTGGACCGACCGGGCTTCTTGCGACGCTCGCCGCTCAACCCGAGATTGCCGGTGTCGTTGTCGACGTCGGCCTTGACACGCAAGTCGCGGCCGCCAGGCTGCAGGCTGATAATTTCCCACAGTGCCCGGTCGCCAAGAACTTCGTCGCCGACCGGATCAAGACGTTGATTGACGCAGCCCGCGCCCCGACGAATCCAATCGAATATGTGGTGCTCGTCGGGAACGATGGGGTTATCCCCTACTTCCGATCCCCGGACCAGGCCGGCCTCGCCAACGAAAAGGACTACGTACCGCCGGTCATTGATGCGACCGCGTCACAGGCCAGCCTCAAGCTCGGCTACGTTCTCAGCCAGGATCGCTACGGATCCAGCGTGTTTGTCTCGCGCGGTGACCACACGCTGCCACTCGCCGACCTGGCGGTCGGACGCCTGGTGGAGAATGCCTCCGATATTTCCCAGGTAGTCAATGCATACCTTTTGGGCACGACCAACGGTGTGGTCCCAACACCCACGTCGGCGCTTGCCACCGGCTATGACTTCTTCGCGACGGGCGCCGGATCAATTCGCGATCAGCTCTCGGCGGGCCTGGGCGCCGGGGCCACGGTGGACTCGCTGATCAGCCCGCCACAGCCAGTCTGGACCGCGACCGATCTGCGCACCCAGCTCCTGGATACCCGACACGATATCGTCTTTCTGGGCGCCCACTTCAGCCAGGCCACGGCGCTGGCCAGTGACTACACCACGCGCATCTTCGCGACCGACGTCCTGAGCGCGGCGGCCGACCTGACGAACGTGGTCATTTTCAGCGAGGGTTGCCACTCCGGCTACAACACGGTCGACGGAGAGCTCATCCCAGGCGTGACCATCGCGCCCGATTTCGCGCAGGCCTTCGCCAGACGGGGCGCGACGCTCATCGCCGGCAGTGGCTACCAGTACGGTGACACCGACTTCACCGAATACGGCGTGCGACTGTACCTCGAATTCAGCAAACAGCTGCGGACTGGTAGCGGCCCGATCTCTGTCGGCAAGGCGCTTGTTGCAGCCAAGAAAACCTATCTGGCGAACACCCCGCAGATGCGCGGCATCCATGAGAAGACGCTCCTGGAATCGACCCTGTTTGGACTACCGCAGCTGCGGGTGGACATGCCCGGTGCGCGTCTGACGCCAGCGACACCAACGTCGATCCCGGCCACCCCGCTGACAGCGGACCCCGGCCTGCGGCTGAACCTCGCCAGCACCGATCTGACGGTGTTGCCCAATCTCACACCAAAGAGCAAGACGCTGCGCGACGTCTCAAACAACTCCACGTTGACGGTCAAGTGGCTGTCCGGGCCCAATGACGCCACGGTCACCAATCCGGCTGAGCCAGCTCTCCCACTCGAACTGCGGGACGTCTCCGGCACAGTCAACGGCACGGCCACCGTCCTGAGAGGGGTTGGGTTGCGGGCCGGCTCGTTCAGCGACACGCCCGGGGTACAACCGCTCACAGGTGCCGCGGCGACCGAGGTGAGTACGCCACACGGCAAATTCTCAGCCGGGGCGTTTTACCCGGTTCGACCCTGGAGCGTGAACTACTTCGACGCGCTTGCCGGCGGCGCGACTCGACTCGCCGTTACGCCGGTGCAATACCTCACCGATTTGCTGAACCCGACGTTCAACATCCAGCGCCAGTTCAGCAAGATGGTCTTCCGTCTGTTCTACAGCAATAACATTGCGACCTTTGGTGCCAACGTGCCGGGTCTGGCGGCTGCACCGGGGATCAACCGCGTCACGGCCGTCCCCAGCGCGAACGGCACGAGCGTCGACTTCGCCGTGAAGGTTGGTGGGGATCCGTCGGCCGGCATCCAACAGGTGTGGGTCACCTATACCGCGACAAACGGCCCCTTCGCCAATCAGTGGCAATCCCTCGATCTCCAGCAATTGCGTCCGTTCACCGCGACGAACCCTTCGACGCTGTGGCGGGCCAGTCTGCCCTTGCCGAACGGCCAGGCGGCCGGCGACATCCGCTACATCGCACAGGCGGTCAATGGCGTCGGCCTGGTGACATTGGATACCAACCTCGGCGCGTACTTCATCCCGGGCGCGGACACCGTTGCGCCCGGCAGCCCCAAGCAGAGCAGCGGGTTGGTCTTGAATACGGCCCCCGCCAGCGGTACGTATCGCGAGGCCGTGTTCGTTAAGGCGACGCTGACCTGCAACGGGTGCAAAGGCCCCGTGTCGCTGGCTAACCGCCCACTGACCTTCGGCATCGGCTCCGAGCGACATCTTGCGGTGACCGGCCCTGACGGATCGGCAACGGTAACCATGCCGCTCCTGCAGACTCCCGACCAGTACGCGGTTGAGGTGTCGTTCGACGAGACGCCGGATCTGCTCGGCGCGTCGGCGACGGCGCCGCTGACCATCAACAAGGCACCCACCCAGCTCACCTTCGGTGCGACGCCATTTGTGGTCAAGTTGACGGATCAATCCGCCAGCCAACGACCGCTGCGCGATCAGACCGTGTTCTTTACCCTGTCTGGCCTGGGCGGATCGCTGTCCAGCCCGGCGATTACCGATTTCGCGGGGCGTGCCGTCCTCACCAACGTCCAGCTGCCGCCAGGAACCTACACAGTCACCGCGGAATTCCTCGGCACCCTCAACCTCGCCACCAGTGTGGGGACCCAAACGCTCAATCTTGCCAGCGACCAATTCCTGCCGGCGAAGCTCATCAGCTCGACGCTGTCGCTGACCGGAGCGGGGCCAAGCTGCGACCTCACGGCGCTGATTTCCGGCCCACCCACGCAACTCCAGGTGACGGTCCGTGACACGTCGAGCGGTCTCCTGACCATAATCCCGACTCTGCTCGACAACGCCACTCTAAACACCCCGAGCTTCAGCATTGGCAGCACCGATCCGGTGGTGGTGACGGCCACCAAGATCGACCAGTCGCTGCGGGCGCACGTGGCACTGCGCGTCATCAACGTGGCTGGTAACTTCACCGATTGCGATCCGGTCATCATTACCCTGGGCCAGGCCCCCGGCGTGTCCAAGAAGGTCACGGTGCATAACGTTGCACAGACCGAAGGCCTGCTGACGATCGTCAACGGCAAGCCGGGCGTCACTCAGCTGCAGGTGACCGTTAACGGGAAACGGGTTGAGGTCCGGCGCCTGGTGGACGGCGAGAAGCGCACCGTAAACCTGTCCGACTTCCTGCGCGGGAAGAACAATACGATCACGCTGGAGGCGCTCGGCAAACCGGGCGGGACCGTCACGGTCATGATCTCGGACTCGCCAGGGGTCTCAGCGCCCGTGCGCCGATTGGCGCCGCCGCGCACTGGCACCAACCAGAATCAGTCGGGCGAACAGGAGACCGGCGATCACCAGATCTGGGAGCTGGGCGACTGAGGACCGCTCAGGATGACAAGCGCTCCTCCACCTGGCGGAGGAGCGCTAGCGTGCGTGCCAGCTCGTTGCGTTCGCTGGTCTCTCGAAGCAGGTCGCGGCTCGACTCGAGCGCGACTACGGCCTCGGTAGGTTCGTCACGCGCGAGCCGGACGCCGCCGAGCACCTGGAGCGCCAGCCCCTCCTGATTGGGAGCATGCAGCTGACGCGCAGACGCCACGGCCCGAGCGGCCCACGTGAGCGCGGAATCCAGGTCAGTGGCCTGGTAGGCCTGGGCGAGGTATCGCTGCGTCTCGGACAGGTACGTGCGGCTCCCCAGTTGCTCCCACTCCTGGAGCGCCACGAGGAGATGCGTGCGGCCGGCCACGACGTCGCCCTTCTGGACGAGGGTGATGCCAAGGCCGGTTCGGGCAATAGCGACGCCATGCGCGTGGCCGATGGACTCCCAGAGGTTCAGCGCTGCCCTGTAGTCGATCTCCGCCTGCTCGAGGTCGCCACGCGTGCTATGCACCTGGGCCTGATTGTTGTGCGAATCGGCGATGCCGCGCTGATCGCCGATGCGGGTCCGGATTTCCAGGGCTCGGGCGTGCGCGGTGAGTGCCTCCTCGTAGCGACCATCGCGCCGGTGCACGACGCCGATATTGCTGTACGCGTTGGCCTGCCCAAACAGGTCGCCTAGCGCCTCGTACAGCTGGCCACTGTACTCGTAGTAACGCAGTCCTTGGACGTTGTCGCCTTTGAGGACATGGACGGTGCCCAGCTGCTTGTAGGCGTCCGCTCGCGCGTCGTCGGCGCCAGCTCGCTCAGCGTTGTCGACAGCCTCGGCGAGACTCTCAATCGCATCGTCGTAGCGGCCCTCGTGCCAGCGCACCTGGCTCAGTTCGTTGAGCGCGAGTGCCCGCTCACGTTCAGCGTCCGGCGGAAGGTCGTCGAGGGCGTTGTCGAACGACTGGACCGCCAGCTTCGTAGCACCCTGGAGCTGATGGACCACGCCAATTTTGCGATGGGCATGCGACCGGCCAACCTGATCGAGCGGGTTACGCGCAGCCAACGCCTGCTCGTAGCTGGCCATGGCATCCGTGTAACTGCCCGCCAGACGCTGGATATCGCCAATGCCCTCATGTGCGACTGCGCGCGCGCGGCTGTCGTGTGGGCTGCGTTCGAGCGCCGCCGCGTAGTGCCTCAGCGCCTCCTGGTTAGCGAATAAGCGCCTGGCGCGGTCGCCCGCGCGGATCAGCCAGTGCAGCGCCTTGGAGTCGTTGTCGCTGTGCCCGTAATGGAACGCCAGTTCGTTGACGAACTCCTCCAGGCGGTCGACGTACAGCGTTTCGATGGCTTCGCCGATTGCGCCGTGGCTCGCGCGGCGCTGTGCTTGAAGCTGGGTCTGGTACGCCACTTCCTGAATCAGGGCATGGCGAAATGAGTACACCGGCTCGCCGAGGATTGGTCGGGGATCGACGAAGCGCTCGCGATCGAGCGTGGCGATGCTCTCCGTCACGGGCGCCCCCGGCAAAACATGTTCGATCACTCGCTGCCGGAACACCCGCCCGCACACCGCCGCGGGTCTCAGAACCAGTTTGGCACTCGGCGGCAGTCGATCAAGCCGCGCCGTCAACACTTCTTGCACCGTCGTGGGGATGCGGTAGGTCACACCGGGCTGGACAACGACGCGGCCATCTTGCTCCGAGAGCACGTCCGATTCCCACAGACTGCGCACGACCTCTTCGATGAAGAACGGATTGCCTCCGGTGCGGGCCAGGATCGTCTCGGTGAGTGCCGCGTCGACCGGTGCTCCCAAGACCGACTCCACGAGTGCGCGAGCGTTGCCATCGTCCAACGCTTCCAGGGTGATGGTGTCGGCCGCCCAGCCTGGAGTCCATCCGGGCCGGCTGGTCGTCAGCAGCAGGCAGCGGCGCGACCGGATGTAACGCGCCATCTCAACCAGGACGGCGCTGCTGGCGGAGTCGACCCAATGCATGTCCTCCAACACGATCAGGACCGGCGCGCGGGCACACCCACGTTCCAGGATTCGCCGAAGCAGGCTGACGAGGACGCGTTGTTTCGATTGTGGGTCCAGGCCGGAGCGGTCGCCGTAGCCCAGCACGTCAAGCAACAGTTTCGTGTCCAGCGGGTCCAGGGCTTCTTGGATTCCCGCGAAGCTGCGTTCGATGTCGGCCTGAGCCGCGACCTCGTCGGCACCGGGTCGCACCGTCAGAATGAGCCGCAGCAGACGGCTTACAACCGCGTATGGCGTATCGGTTTCAAATGACGCGCAGCGACTCACGAACTGCATCACCGCGCGGTCGATGCTGCCGAAGAACTCGCGCAGCAGTCGCGATTTGCCGACGCCGGCGTCACCCGCCACATGGACGAGTCTGCCGCGGCCGGCGACGGCCTGGCCCAGCACGCTCTGCAGTCGGCCAACTTCCTGGGCACGGCCGACGAGCGGAGTAGCTGGGAGCTCAACCTCGCGGAGGCGCCGCGCGAGCACCCGATAGGCCTTCTGTGGCTCCGCCTTGCCCTTCAGCCTGAGTTCGGTCGGGGCTTCGAACTGGAAGGCAAGCCTGGTCAGTCGCCAGGTCGTCTCACTGACCAGGACCCCGCCCAACGGCGCGTTGGACTCGAAGCGCTGCGCGGTGTTGACCGTGTCGCCGACCACCGTGTACGCGCCCTGCACGTCGCCAGCGAGCAGACCGGCGATCACCTCACCGGTATTCAGGCCGATCCGCAGCGAGAGCCGCATGCCGTGCTTGCGCTCGAGATCGTCGTTGAGGTGGCCGATCGCGGCCTGCATCGCCAGGGCCGCGGTGATCGCGCGCTCGGCGTCGTCCTCGTGGGCAACCGGCGCGCCGAACACGGCCATGACCGCGTCGCCGATGTATTTGTCGACAGTGCCGCCGTAGCGCTGGATCTCGCGCGACAGCGCGGAAAAGAATGACGCCAGAATGCGCCGCAGGTCCTCAGGGTCGAGCGCTTCGCCAAGCGTCGTCGAGCCCGACAGATCGGCAAACAGCACCGTCACCAGCCGGCGCGTCTCGCTCAGATCGATCGACGGGCCGCTTGCCACCTGCAACGACGGACCGCCTGGCTGTGGGCTGGCTGTCGGAGGCGGGCCCGTAGGTTCGGGCGCAAACACCGGCGCGCCGCAATTGGGACAAAAGCGGTGCGTCGGACGCAGGGCACCGCCGCACGCCGAACAGCGCGGGCGGTTACTTGCGGCTGATGTGCGCCGACGTGGCGCGTCGCCAGGCACTGGCCGTCATAGTAACGGCCAGTCTGCGCAAGTCGTGACGAGTGTTACATACCTCCCGCGCAACCCTAGTGAATCGGTGATATCAGCAGGTGTTACGTAGTTAGCCGCGTTTGCACCGTGAATGTTGCTAGATTGGAACCTTGGCCACGCGCCGATGGCACGGCGGTCGCACTATGTGTCAGGCGATGTCGACCTCAGCTCGCGACGCCACCAGCAACCTGGCGCAGGCGCGGCGTTGGCTCCGCCGCATGGTCCAAGATGGCCGGCTCCTGCAGTCCGAAGCGGACGATCAGCTGCGCACCGTCGAGCGCGCCGCTCAGGCGGGTGTGCCGGTTCTCGTCGTCGCCGATATCGGTTCCCCCCAAAAACGCCGCGCCGCGGCCAGCAAGCGGTATCGGCCAACGACTCGCCACTAGTCTCACAACTGGCCGTCATCGTAACGGCCAGTCGCGCAAGTCGTGACGAGTGTTACATACCCCGCGCGACCGTATACCAGTACGCGTGCTCCTCGCTGCGGGCGGCGCGGCGGGTCGCCAGCATGAGCTGCAGGGTGGCGGCGATGCGCTTGAGCGAGAGGTTATTGTCTATTTCGCGGCCTGTCCCGACCGCTTGTTGCGGCACGGCAATGGCGATGGACCTCGAAGGTGACTGGGCGGGCATGGCGGCGTCTCTTTCGAATCAGGTGATGCTGCCACCGTAGGTCCGCGGCAGTGCCGGTTTCTGTTACCGCTGTCACACCTTAGATGTGAACTAGCTCACAAGTTAGCCGTCGGCCGTTAGCTGTCAGCTGTTGGCCGTCGCCTGATGGCTGATAGCGGACGGCTCAGAATTCGGCCTTCCAACGTCAACAGCCCGCCTTGGGGGACTGACGCAAAGGCAATCACAGTACCTTGGTACTCCCTGGGTGGTGGATGGCAATTTCCCCCTAAAGGGGGTCGTCTGCCCGGCCGATAGTCCACTCGACGCACTCGGATGGTGGTTTCAGAGAGGACTCTATGACGCGACTTTATTCCGCTGCGACCGCGGCCAGGGCTTCGCGAGCTCTGGTCGGTTTTGGCGCAGCGTTCGTTCTGGCAGTTATGGCGAGCGGCTGCGTTGGCAGCCCGGCGCCCGCACCCACGCCCGACCCGTTTGCCGGCCTGGCCGATCGTTCCGATCAAGCCTTCCGACAAGGCCTCGAGGCGTACGGCCAGGGGCAATACCGCGACGCCTTGACCTCATTCGAGTCGGCGCGCACGCTCAGTCCGACGGGTGATCCACGCATCGACCAGATGATCGAGCGCAGTCGCGCCGCGCTGGCTCCGACGGCTACGCCGGTTCCCCCCAAGCCGACCGAGGTGCCCGCGGTTCCGACTGCGACGCCAGTCCTGATGAGCACCCTGACCCCTGACACCGAGCTGGGCCGCCGCTATTTCGGTCAGGTCACTCTGAGCATGGTCCCGGGCCGCGACTCTGACGCGCCCGCCGCGACGCAATTCTTCTATCAGGACCAGATCGGGCTGCACGTCGAAGGACTGAAGCAGCACCTGCGCCTGCCCTTCACGATGCGCGTCTTCAATGTCGACTCGTCGCGTCTGGTCGCCGAGGTCCAATCTGAGGACAACGCGACCGCGGTGCCGACGAAGGCCGCCCAGCTCGGTGACCCCAGGTATTCGACGGCCACCCCGCTCGGCAAGGTGGCAGCGAATCCCGCCGCTGGAGCGACGGCCACGCCACTGGACGGCAAACTGGCCCGCTTCTGGGACACGTACGTCTGGTACCACAAGGGCGGTGACGAGCCCGGCCGCTACCGTCTCGAGCTGTTCGCCAACGGTATCCTGACCAACTCTTTCGACTACACCGTCGGCACCGTGCCGATCGCGTCGCCCGAGCCCACGCTCGCGGTCGCGCCGCCACCACCAGTGCCGGCTGCCCAGACCACGCAATCGAGTGGATCCGCACCCGCTCCCTCCGCTGCGCGTGTAGCGCCGCCGGAACCAACCGCCATCCCAACGCCCACCGCCATCCCAACCCCGGCGACTGCAGGCTCGAACACCATCGGTGGCGTCCCGGCTGGAATCGATATCAACCCCAACGACGGGCGCGTCTTCATCGCCGACGGCTCAGGCGTGATCTGGACCACCGATCCCCAGCATCCCGCTCGCTTCGATCGCCCGACCAACCTCGATCGGCTGCCGGTCGACCTGGCGATCGACCGCAACACGGGCTACGTGTTTGTGTCCGCTCGCAACGAGTCGTCCGTGCTGGTCATGGACGCGAGCGGTCGACGGCTGGGCACCATTGCCATGCCGGTTGCCCCGGGCGACCTGCAGGTGGATTCGGATCTGGGCCTCGTCTACGTCGTGTTGCCTGAGCGTCAAGCCCTGGGCGTCATCGACGGCCGCGCGGGTCGCCTCCTGCGGACCATCGACGGCATGCCTCAGGTCACCTCGCTGGCGCTCGATCCGGTGCGCCACATGCTGTACGTCAGCCACCTGGCTGGCCAGGTGACGATCATCGACGGTCCGAGCAGCCAGGTCACCGCGCGCCTGTCGGTGACCGGCGTCGGATTGGCCAGCGTGGCCACCTCGCGTGGTCTGGCCTACGCGGTGAACACCGCCACCCACGAGCTGGCGGTTGTCGAACCAGTCGGGCTCAGCGTGACGAAGTACGTCCTGCCGGCCGAGCCGGCGGCCGTAACCGCTTCCGAAGAGAGCGGCTCGGTGTACGTGCTGGCTTCGCGACCGAACACGATTCTGCGCATCGATCCGGTCGACGGGACCCAGGTTGGGGCAGTCATTCTGCCGGACCGCTCTGGACGGTTTGGCGTCGGCCTCGTCGACCAGGGCAACTTCCAGGGGCTCCGCGCGCGAATGGTGCTGAATCCAGCTGACGAGAGCTTGTACGTGACACTTCCCGAGGCAGGTTCGCTGTCGGTGGTGCCGACCAGCCTGTTCCCGCCCCTCGCCCATGACATTCCGTGGGTCGAGACTCCTGAAGCGCCCGTATTCGCGAGCATCCCAGGCGTCGTGCGCCCGGCCGCTCTGCCCGATCCAGACCAACCCGCGCCCGCCGTGCGCGCCGCGCAGGCAACCACTCCGAATGGAGAGACGAACTGATGTCCGCCGCAGCTGTGCAATCCAGCGTGAAATCGAAAAAATCCGGACGCGGCTTGCGCTTCGGTGTCGCCGGGCTGGCGCTGGCTATCGAGCTGGCGGTGGCATTCATGCCAGGCCAGATGGTCCACGCGCAGAGCGCCACGAGCCTGCGCGAGTACCCGGTGCCAGGGGGCTGGTTCTACACCCAGGAGAGCCGTATGCCCATGGACACTCCGCCATTCCGCGGCTATACCGTCGTCGACGACGGCGACGCGTCGTTCTGGACTGAGTTCCGCCGCTTCGGCGGCGTCGAAGTCCTGGGCTACCCGGTCAGCCGCCGCTACCACTACCCGACCGATTCGGGTTTCCTGTCGCAGGCGTTCCAGCGCGGCATCCTGCAGTGGCACCCCGAGACGGGTCGCGCCACGATGGCGAACGTCTTCGAGCAGTTCACCGAGCAGGGTCGCGACGATCAACTCGAAATCGCCGGAATCCCGCGGCCGCGGCCGAGCGATCCGACCATGAGTTTCGCCACGGATGCCGAGCGGCGCATGAGCTGGCTCGTCGAGCCACGGTTCCTGGCGCGCTACTTCTTCGATCCCGTCTCGCAGTCGCCGTTCGACGCTCAGGAACAGGCATGGGACTTCTTCGGTCTGCCCCAGACCGCGCCTGACCGACCGGTCTATCTGCGCGAAAAGGCAAATGGCAAGTACGGCGCGCCGCTCTACCTGCCGTACGTGGCTCAGCGTTTCCAGAAAGCCGGCTTGCAGCTGTTCCTGGCCGACGTACCGCTCGATCCGACCATCGTGCCGGGCGACGGCAAGCAAGGCTGTCTGGCGATCACGGCTGTCGGTCGCCTGGCGCGCCGTCTGGGCGCGGGCAAGCTCATCCCCAGCCTGGCAACGCAGCCCGAGCCGCTCGAGAACCCGCCCTTGACGCACTTCATCGCCTACGTGCCGCCGACGACAGTGGCCAATCAGAGCTCGATCGAGTTCGAGATGATCGGCACTGGCTTCCAGCCCGGCGAGCCGATCACCATCCGCCTGGTGCCGGTGCCAGCTTCCAACCAGCTGAGCACGGTCCTGCCGACGGTGGTGAGTCGGGTTGACGCCGCCGATGCGGACGGGTCGTTCGACCAGATGATGACGGCGCGCATCGGGATCTACACGGTCACGTTGAAGGGTGAAACGTCGGGCAAGACGCTAGAAGTGACCCAGGATCCGACGCTGAACCTGACCGTCGCGAGTGGCGACGTCGCGTCGGCGTCGAGGTCGACGTACTGCTAAAAAGGCTAGACGTACTGCTAAAGCGCGAGGGGCCCGTCAAGGGCCCCTTTTTTTGGCACGCACTCTGCTGACAACCAGGCCGCCTCCCGGCAAAGCGAGAGGCCAAGGCAAGGGAGGGTAGGTGCGTGCCTGGTCGGGCGAGTGGACGAACCCGCATGCGACGGGGGGGGACAGCTCGCCAAACTCGTTTGTGGTCGCCGAAGCGGCCGATCCGTCGCCGATGGACGAGGCGACCACGATGGACAGAGCCAGCCTACCTCCCCAGCCCAACCCCTCCGACATGCCTGCGCAACCCGACGTGGTCGGTATGCCTGTGCAACTTGACCGGGCCGACCTGCCTGCGCAACCCGACGCGGTCGGTATGCCTGCGCAACCCGCAGCGGTCGGTCTACCTGTGCAACCCGCCGCGGTTGGTATGCCGGCGCAACCAGGCCCAGTTGTCATGCTTCCGCAAACGGGCCGGGCCGGCATGAGTCCGCCACCCGACCGAGCCGGTAGGCCGCCGCTGCAGGTGGAAGGGGCGAGCATGCTTCGGCAGCCTGACAGGGCGGACAAGCCCGGGCGACTCGACGGGCCGGAGTGGTCTGCGCCAGCCGAGAGGGCAGTCGCTGGCCGGGCGCCTCAATCGCTCGAAACTGCTCCGCTGACCGAGATGCCGGGGCAGGTCAGCAGCTTGGACGCGGCGGATGATTCGATCGCCAGCCAGGATCCGCTTTTTGCCACGGTTTTCCTGTTCGCGCAACAGCCAGGCAGGCAAAGAACCTCGCCGGCTGCCGACACCCGCACTCCAGATCCTGAGACGGCGGGCGTGCAGACCGCCGCCATCAGCACTGACCGAGCTGCGATCCATGTGCTGGTCTTGCCACCGCTGGAACAGATCCTGCCCGCAATCGCCGCTTTCATCCCCAGCACCGGCGGCCCGAGCGCGGCGGCCCTGGCTATCGGCCTGGTCGCACTTGGCGGTGTG
>WNFC01003363.1_pt1 | contig 18125 bp, 17 predicted proteins | sample 5400541 | NCBI WGS metagenome assembly WNFC01 (sample SAMN13153342, study PRJNA577476) | soil metagenome | isolation source: 120 cm saprolite under Douglas fir tree site 2 hole 2 replicate 1 | place: USA:California | collected 2015-04-18
AAGGTGTTTCTCCGTCGGTACTCGAGCTACCGGGATTACCTCGCGGATCACCCCGGAGCACAGAGGTTCCTCTTCAGCGCTCGCGCCCACCGTTCCCTCTACGAGGGCCAATTCACCGAGGGGAGCCACCTGGTATTCGGATCGGAAACGCCCGGGCTGGCCCCCTCCATCCTGGAGGCGCAGTCGGGTGAGCTGCTGACGATTCCCATGCTTCCGCAGCGGCGCAGCCTGAATCTCTCGACCGCGGTTGGCATCGCGACCTACGAGGCGCTTCGTCAGCTCTCCGCCGCGAAAGGTGGGTGAACCCGCCAGCTTGGGTAGGCCTCGGGGAAAGCCATAAAATGCCACGGACTGATGCCTGTCCCCCAGCTCGCGGAAGCGCTCTACGAAGCTCACCGGCACCGATCCACGGGCTGTCTCAACGTCATCGCCGAAGGCCGGGAGTCCCAGCTGCGTCTCGATGGTGGAAATCTGGTCGGCGCGGAATTTCGGAGCGGACATCGCAGCCTTCCGCAGTCTTTGCTTCGTGCGGGATTGATCGATCCCGCGAAGTTGGATGCGCTCTGGGCGGAAGGACAAGGCGCCGGCCCCGCGGCGATCGAGGCCCTGGGACTGCAATGGACCCAGGCATGCGAGGTTCACACGCTGTCGCAAATCGAGCGGCTCAGCGAGAAGGCCACCCACGTCCACTTCGAAGCCGGGAAGGTGAGCAATGCGTTTACCCGGATTCGCGGAGAGCGGGTGGTCCGCGCGGCGTGGCTGGGAGTCGATCAGGGCGGCGCAGAGGAGTGGATGTTTCGCCGGGTCGACGCTCAGAAGTGCGAGCGGTGGCTGCTCTCCGAGGCGGAACGACAATTCATTCGGGGATTTCAGTCCTTCAAGTCGGCCGCCGATGCCACCCCGGCGCAACGAGCGCTGCTGGAACTTTTGAGCCGGGAGGGCGCGGTGGAACGCATGCGGGCTCCGGCCCCGGAACCGGAAGTAATCGCCCACCGGTCGTCTCGATCGTCCCGATGGATAACCGCTCACAGGTTGTCTCGATAGACCGGATCGGTAACCGCCCGCCGGCCCTCTCGATTGTCCCGATGGATGACCGCCCGCCGGCCCTTTTGATGGTCCCGATGGATGACCGCCCACCAGTCGTCTCGATGGTCCCGATGGATAACCGCCCACAGCTTGTCTCGATAGACCGGATCGGTAACCGCCCGCCGGCCCTTTCGATGGTCCCGATGGATGACCGCCCACCGGTTGTCTCGATCGCCCCGATGGATGACCGCCCACCGGTTGTCTCGATCGCCCCGATCGATGAGCGCCCAGCGGTCGTCTCGGATGAACGCCAACCGGCTGTCGCGGTGGTCCCGAAAGATGACCGCCCACCGGCCGCCTCGACGGCCCCGATCGATCGCCGCCCACCGGCCGTCCCGATGGTCCCGATCGATGGCCGACCAACGGTCGTGTCGAACGCGCCGATGGATAATCGCCCACCAGTCGTCTCGAACGTCCCGATGGGTAACCACCGACCGGCCGTCCCGATGGTCCCGATCGATGATGACCACACACCGATCGTCCCGATTGTCCCGATCGTCGCCAATGGCCAGACCCGGCCCACGATACTCGCCGAGCCGAAGGTGGAGATCCCTCGCGCGGTCTGGGTCGAAATTGCCAAGCGGGCGAGCCCGGTCGAGGAAATCCGAGCGATCGAGCCGGCCCAACCAGTTCAGTCAGGCGTGAAAAGAAACGAGCCGGTCACTGAGCTCGAACAGGCGCTGCAGCGCGCGAGCGCCGCTCTGGCCGACGATGGGCTTCGGAACCAGAGCGTCGGGGGTGAAGTCGTCATTGATGAGGAGATATCGGTGGCGATCGGCCCTCTTCTGGGCGCTTCCGCCGATAGCGAAACCCTTTCCGACAACGAGGAAAACGTGGCAGACGACCCCTCAAACCCCGAGCAAGCTGCGCGTGCGCGAAGACAACGATTGCTGCGCCGGGCAGTGGAAAATATCGGCGGCCTCGGCGCCCGCCCGGCCGACGCCCCCGTCGCAATGGAGAGTCCGGCCGTTGAACCTGCCCCGGCTCCGCCGTCCTCAGCGGCTCCATCCGCGGATGAGATGGAGCTGGTGACTTCTCTGGAGCGAAAGTTCCACCAGATTGAAACCCAGGCGGACTGCTTCGCGCTGCTCGGAGTTCCGCGAACTGCGACGGACGATGAGGTGAAGGCCGCATTCCTGGATCTCGCCAAGGTGTTCCATCCGGATCGGCTGCCCACATCGCTCCACCACCTCTTGCCGAAGATGAGAGCGGTCTTCGAGTCCGTCAGAGAAGCCTACGGGACGCTCCAGAGCGAATCGAGCCGGGTAATCTACGAAGCGGGCCTGGGCGCCGAAGGGCCCAAGCAAAGCAGCTTGAACCCGGCCGAGGAGGCAGCCGAAGCGTTCAAGCGAGGAGAGGTCCTCTTCCGCAAGCGCGACTACCCAGGCGCCGAATTCGAGTACCACCGCGCCTACCTTCTCGACTCCAAGGCCAACTACCTCGCCGCCGAGGCGTGGGCAATTCACTTGAACCCTGAACGCCGGGAGAAAGCGCCCGTGGCGAAGCAGATGATGGTGGAGGCCTCCAAGAAAGATCCGAACTGCGACCGCGCTCAGTACCAGCTCGGGGTGATCGCCCGTGTGGAAGGGGACATCGATCGCGCGGAGAAGCACTTCCGGGAAGCGGTGCGCCTCAATTCGAAGCATCTCGAAGCGAGGCAAGAGCTGCGGTTGATCGAGATGCGAAAAAAGAAAGGACGCAGCCGCTGAGGCTCTCAGGAGCCGCGCGCCAAAAGGTCACCCTTTGAACGACTCGAGATACTGCGCAATGACCGTCCGATCCTCGTCAGTCATCGCCGAGAACTCGATGCCCATTCCGGGCAGCTGGTCGGTTTTCGGAAAACGCCTCACCCAGGCGACGCGGGCCTGGGCGCGGATCACTTTGCTCAGCCGGGGGAGGCGGAATTCGAGGGCCAACTGCTCGCCTTGCTCGAGCAGCAGATCGCTCTTGAAAAACGTTCCTCCCGCCGAGAGGTCCGCGCCTTCGAACAAGAGCTGGCCGACCCCTTCCGCCGACTCGCCACGGAAGTCCAAATGAATCGCCTTTCGGGTAAAGCGCCTCTGGTCCCGTTCCACAGCGAGAACACACTCGCCCGATGGCCGCAGTGTCAAGTCCCTCCGTTCGGGCTTGCAGCCATCGACGCCGCCATTGACGGCAGGGGAAGGTAAAACCGGTGGCAAAGCAGCACCTTCTGCTGGTAGATCCCGACGTGAAGAGCCTTCGCGTCATGGAAGTGAGCCTGAAGAAGGCCGGCTTCTCGGTGACCACCGCCAACGATGGCGTGGACGCGCTCGAAAAGGTCCGGATCAGCCCACCGGACCTGGTTCTCTGCGATACCAAGATGCCACAGATGGATGGGTTCGATCTCTGCCGCACCCTCAAATCGGACGAGCGCTTCAAGCAGATTCCCTTCGTGTTCCTCACCCATCAGAAGTCGATCGAGTTCAAGGTGAAGGGTCTGGAGCTTGGCGGAGACGACTACCTCACCCGGCCGATCTACATCAAAGAGATCGTCACCCGCATCCGGATGATTCTGCAGAAGGTGGAGAAGGACAGAATCGAGAAACGCGAAACGAAAGCGGGCTTCGCGGGAAACCTCTCCGACATGGGCGTGGTCGACCTCGTCCAGACGTTCGAGATTGGCCGCAAAACGGGAGTGATCCACATCCAGGGTGTTCGGTCGGGAACCGTCTTCTTCCGGGATGGGAGAGTGATCGAGGCCCGACTGGGGCGCGTCTCCGGGGAGAGCGCTTTTTATCGAATCCTCAATATCTCCGACGGGAAGTTCGATCTTCAGTTCGTCCCGGTGGAGTGCCCGGAGCGAATTACCATCTCCACCCAGGCGCTGCTGCTGGAGGGGATGCGCCGGCTGGACGAATGGGGTCGAATCCTCGAGCAGCTTCCCGGGGTGGATGCGGTTTTCGAGCTGGATTACCTTCGCCTGATCGATCGGCTGTCGGAAATTCCGGATCAGGTCAACGGCCTGTTGCGCCTGTTCGATGGAAAGAGAAATCTGGTCGCGGTGGTCGAGGACTCGGAGTTCGATGACCTCGAGGCGCTGAACATCATTGGCAAGCTCTATTTTGAGGGGTTGATTCGCGAAGTCGGCGCGCCGCCCGCCCCGGAGAGCAAAGCGGAGAGCGGAATCGATGATTGGCTCAATGCACCGTTGCCGGCGGTCGATGCCTCGCTCGTGGACGTCGCCCGGTCCAGCTCCGAGCGCGCGTTGCCGGCGGACGGGCCCAAAACCTCCGCGGAGCCGATGCTGCAAAGCTTCGCTTTCGAGCAGTTTTCCGGTGGGGAGCTCTCAAATGGCGCAGGAGAAGAACACGCCGAAGTGATCATGTTCGCTCCCAAGCCTCGCCCCGGCGGCGGAGCAGGTTCGCCCATTCCTCCTCAGGGAGGTGCTCCTGACCTGCTGCCCGATAAGCCGCATCCCGGTCTGGCCGAGCTGAGCAAGCTTGAGCTCGGTAGTCTGGAAGCCCGGTCGAAATGGGCGCCAGGCTGGGCTTCCCGTCGCGCTTCCTCGGCGGGGGGTGAGGAGGCCCCCGCGAACGAGCGTTTCCCGGATCTGACGACGCTCCCCGATTCGTCGCCCGTTGGCGACGGCCCCGCGATGGTTGCGCCGATTGCCGATGGGGCCGCGACCGCCGCGCCCGTCGAACCGGCGGCGGAAGAGGTCACCGGGAAGTTTCGCCCTCCGGATGCGGCCCGGCGCGCCAGGGCGGGAAGATGGCTCATCCTGAGCATTGTCTTGTTGCTGAGCGCCGTCGCGATAGTCCAGGTGCGGGGCGTTGAAGAGCCCCCATTGTCGCCGGTTGTCTCGCCCGCGCCGCCGGTTGCCTCGCCCGCGCCGCCCGAGCCGAAAGTAGCGTTGGTGACGCCCACCGCTAGGCAGCCGGAGCCCGCGTCCCCCGTCCCCTCCAGCGAGGTGCCGCCGGAAACATCGGATCTGGCGCCGATGCCTCCCACGGCCGCGGAGCGGTCGGCTTCAAGCAGCGTCCGCAGCGTTGGCGAGGCATCGAGCGTTCCTTTGACGGACGCTCCGCCCTCGCCCGAAAAGGACTTCTTGAGGCACTTGCGGTACGCCAAACGCGCCAATGATCGCGAACACTTCAGATTCGCCGCGTCCGAGTACCGCAAAGCGCTTCAGCTGCAGCCGCAATCGATCGACGCCAAGGCGGGGCTTGGGATCGCTCTGGTCCGCAGCGATCCGAGAGCTTCCGGGTATGCGGAAGCGCTGACCCTTCTTGAGGAATCTCTGGCCACGCGGCGCGACGACGCGCAAGCGTGGCTCGCGCTTGGAATGGCTTATCAGTTCACCCGTCGAGACGCGGACGCGGTCAGGGCATATAAGGAGTTTCTCCTGCTCGAGCCGCAGGGTTCTGCGTCCAACGAGGTGAGGGCGATGCTCAAACAGCTCGTCCCCTGACTGTTTTCGTGATCGTCCTTGGCATCGAAACCTCCTGTGATGAGACGGCCGCGGCGCTGGTCGAGGATGGTCGCCGCGTTCTTTCCGACGTCGTCTCCACCCAGACGGACATCCACCAGCGCTGGGGCGGCGTCGTGCCCGAGCTCGCCAGTCGCAACCACCTCATCCAGGTGCTGCCGGTGGTCCACGAGGCCCTCCGGCGCGCCGATCGGCAACTTTCGGATGTCGACTTGATTTCAGTCACCTCCGGGCCGGGGTTGCTGGGAGCGCTGCTGGTGGGCGTGCAGGTCGGCAAGTCGCTCGGCGCCGCGCTCGATCGGCCTTTTGTCGGGGTGAATCATCTGGAAGGCCATCTGCTCGCGATCCGGCTCACCGCCGAGGCCCCGGAGCCACCGTTCCTCGCGCTGGTTGTCTCGGGTGGGCACACCAGCCTGTACGACGTCCCGCAGATTGGCCGGTACGAATGCATCGGCGCCACGAAGGACGACGCGGCGGGCGAGGCGTTCGACAAGGTCGCCAAGATCATCGGCCTGCCCTACCCGGGCGGCGCCCCGATCGACCGCCTGGCGCAGAAGGGAAATCCGCAGGCCATCCGCTTCCCCAGAGCCATGTCCGCTCCCGGGGTCCTCGACTGGTCTTTCTCGGGGCTGAAGACCGCGGTTTTGCAGCGCGTCCGCAGCGAGGGCGTTCCTCAAGGCGCGGCGCTCGAGGATCTCTGCGCCTCATTTCAGGAGGCGGTGGCGGATTCGCTGACCAAGAAGCTGATCGCCGCCGCGCGCAAGCTTGGGCGGGAGAGAATTTTGATTTGCGGCGGAGTCGCCGCCAACTCGCGCATCCGTTCGCTCGGCGAGGAGCGCGCTCGCTACCGGGATCTGAAACTGTTCGTCCCGCCCCCAGACCTGTGCACCGACAACGGCGCGATGATCGCGGTGGCGGGATATGAAGCGTACCGGCGGGGCGTCCGTTCGGAACCGTCCTTGAACGCCAATGCCGCCTGGAGGCTGTGAGCAGCGAGGTGAAATCCGCTCCCGCCATTCTGCGCAGCCGGGGACTTCGCGCCAAGGCGAGCTGGGGACAGAACTTTCTCGACGACGAGGCGACGCTGCAGCGAATTGTCGACGCGGCCAGCTTGGGTCCAAAAGACTCGGTGGTCGAGCTCGGCGCGGGCCTGGGTCACCTCACCCGACTGCTCGTCGCCACCGGCGCCCAGGTGATCGCGATCGAACGAGATCCGGATCTGCTCGAGGCGATGGGCGAGCTCCGCGCGGACAACCTTCGCGTAGTCGCGGCCAATGCGGCGCACGCGGACTTTGCCGCGCTCGCCGGAAAGAGCCCGGTGGTGGTGGTGGGAAACATTCCCTACCAATTGACGAGCACGATTCTCTTCGAGCTGCTCGATCAGCGCGCGCACATCTCACGCGCGGTGTTGACGATGCAGAAGGAAGTGGCCGAGCGGATCACCGCCCCGCCCGGCGGGCGCGACTACGGAATCCTCAGCGTTCTGCTCGGCCTTCATTACGAGCTGCAGAATCTGTTTGCGCTACAGCCGGGGCTGTTTCATCCGCCTCCGAAAGTCTCTTCGGCGGTGATCCGCCTCGACGCGCTGGCGAATCCGCGCGCCGAAGTTCTCAGCGAGCCGCGCTTCCGCAAGCTGGTCAAGGCCGCGTTCGCGCGCCGCCGCAAGCAACTTCTCAATTCGCTCAAATCCGATCCGACCCTGGGAGAACCGGCGAGCCTTCTCGAGGCGCTCCGGCGGGCGAACATCGATCCGATCCGCCGCGCGGAGACGCTTTCAGTTCAGGAGTTCGCGGCGCTGGAACGCGCGCTGGGGTGAGCCTTTGCTCAAGGCCGGTTTCCCCGGCGGATTCCCTCCAGCTTCTGGAGCACTCCGCGCTGGCTGGCGAGGTATTTTCGGAAGCTGCCCGGCTCGATCGCCATCTTCGAGAGCACCTTGGCGATCACCTCGTCGATCGGCGCGGAGGCCTGCTTTTTCAGCTCCATCGCGATCTTCAGCATCGCCACGCCGCACAGCCCCTCCGCTTCGTTGGGCTTGGGCGCAATCATTGGGCCGGAGAGCGGCCGGGAGGACTTGGATCTGCGACGCCTGGGTTTGGGCGGCGACCTTTCCATGTGTAGCCACTCGTAGTTTATGGTTGCAGTGAGGTCAAATATTGTGCCGAAATCACTGGCGTTTTCGTAAGGCACGATTGCCCCTCGCCGCCGATCGTGGTTGTATCCGCCGCGCGCGACAGCTGTTCGCGGAGGCCCTCTAGTGGAAAACCGCTACATGGTCATCGAGGGGCCGATCGGGGTCGGCAAAACTAGCCTCGCCACCCTGCTCGCCAAAAAATTCAACGGGCGATTGATCCTCGAAGTCGTCGAAGAGAATCCGTTCCTGGGCAGCTTCTACGAGGACCGCCCGAAGCACGCGTTCCAGACCCAGCTGTTCTTCCTGCTCTCCCGGTTTCGCCAGCAACAGGAGCTCTTTCAGCAGGACCTCTTCAACAGCGTGACCTTGAGCGATTACCTCTTCGCCAAGGATCGAATCTTCGCCTGCCTCAACCTCGATCAAAACGAGCTTGGCCTGTACGACCGGATCTTCGAGGCCCTGGGCAACCGAACCACCAAACCGGATCTGGTCATCTACCTCCAGGCCCGGCTGGACGTCCTCTTCACGCGCATCCGGCGGCGGGGCCGCGAGTTCGAGCGGAAGATCGATCCCGTCTACCTGGAGGACTTGATCAAGGCCTACAACGAATTCTTTTTTCACTACAACGAGTCGCCGCTTCTGGTGATCAACACCTCGGACATCGATTTCGTGCAAAACGAGGAAGACCTTGAGAATCTGGTGGGTGTGATCCGACGGATGCGCAAGGGAACGCACCACTACATCCCGATCGCCACACCCCCGAAGTAAAGCGGCTGCAGATCTGATTGAGCTTTTTCCCGGTCGTGCGTACAGTCTTGTCTGCAGAGCGAAGAGGTGGCCCGAGGCGATCCGGTTTCAAGGACGGCAAAGGGCAGAGAAAAACATAAACCGACTACAGGAGGTGAACCGTGCAGGACAAGGTCACCATCCACACGTTGAAAAAGCTGAAGCAGATCGGCCAGAAGATCTGCATGGTCACCGCATACGACGCGGCGTTCGCCCGGATTTTCGATGAGGCTGGCGCGGACGTGCTCCTGGTGGGTGACTCCCTCGGAATGGTGGTTCAGGGCCATCGCTCCACGCTCTCCGTCACGATGGAGCAGATGATCTACCATTGCTCCGCGGTGACCCGGGGGACGAAGCGCGCGCACGTCGTCGGCGATCTCCCCTTCATGAGTTACCACTCATCGACCGACGAAGCGGTGAAGAACGCCGGCCGGCTCGTCGCCGAGGGCGGCGCGGAGAGCGTCAAGCTCGAAGGCGGCGAAGAGTTCGCCGAAACCGTCGAGCGCATCGTGCGAGCCAGCATTCCGGTGATGGGCCATCTGGGCTTGACCCCTCAGTCGGTGCACCGGATGGGCGGCTTCGTGGTCCAGGGCAGGGACGAGCAGACCGCGCGCCGGATTCTGCGGGACGCTCTCGCCCTGGAGCAGGCCGGCTGCTACGCGATCGTCCTCGAGGGCGTGCCGCTGGAGCTGGCGCAGGCGATCACCCACAAGATCTCCATCCCGACGATCGGCATCGGCGCCGGGCTGCATTGCGACGGGCAGGTCCTCGTTTGCTACGACCTGCTCGGGATGATTCCGGACTTCAAACCCAAGTTCGTGAAGCAGTACGCGAATCTGTTCGGCGGAATCCAGCAAGCGGCTCAGGCTTTCTTCGGCGAGGTTCGAGGCGAGCTCTTTCCGGACGAGGCGCACTCGTTCAAGTCCAAGACGATCCGGCTGGTGGCCTCCAACCCCGACCCGGAGCCGGCCTCGGAGCGCGACGAGAAGGCCGTCTACGGGGTTCCGGTCTAACGCGATCTCGCGACGGCAGCCTTTTCAGGGCAGGTCGATGGCGCTCAAGCTCCTTCGCAGCGTGGACGAGGCGCGCAAGCTGGCGGATGCCAACTACCGCCAGGGCAACCGCCTCGCCCTCGTTCCGACGATGGGCTATCTGCACGCAGGGCACCTCGCGCTGGTGGAAGAGGGAAAGCGCCTCGCCGACCGCGTGGTGGTCACCCTCTTCGTCAACCCCACCCAATTTGGCCCCAAGGACGATTTTGCGAAATACCCCCGCGATGCTCGGGGCGACCTCGAAAAATGCGAGCAGGCGGGAGTCGACGCGGTGTTCGCTCCCCCCGTCTCGGAGATGTACCCGGACGGATTCCAGACGTCGGTCGAGGTCGCCGAGCTCAGCCTCGGCCTGTGCGGGGACAAACGGCCCGGCCACTTCCGGGGAGTGGCGACCGTGGTCGCCAAGCTGCTCTGCCTGTTCCGTCCCCAGGTCGCGGTCTTCGGCGAAAAGGACTATCAACAGCTGCAAGTCATTCGCCGTTTGAACCTCGATCTGAACCTGGGCTCGCAAATCGTCTCCGTTCCGACGGTGCGCGATCCAGATGGACTGGCGATGAGCTCGCGCAACGCTTATCTCAACGCCGACGAACGCCGCCGCGCCTTGTCGATTGTGGCGGGTTTGCGGCGGGCCCAAAAGCTCGCCCGGGAAGGGGTAGAGGACGCAGGCGAGCTGGTGAAATCGGTGCGACAGGAACTGGAGCTTGCGCAGCTGCGCGAGGATTATGTCGCCATCGTCGACGCCGAAACCCTCGCGCCGCTGACGCGGCTCTCCCCGTCCAAACCGGCTCGAGCCCTGGTCGCCGCCTTCGTCGGAACGACCCGGCTGATCGACAACGTCCCGCTGGATGCGAGGAAGCTTCCGTGATGGCCGCGCGCCAACCCGGAAAGGACCCGCCGGAAGGCGTCAAGCTGATCGCTCAAAACCGGCGGGCGCGGTTCGACTACTCGGTGGAAGAGACGCTCGAAGCCGGCCTGGAGCTGCTCGGCAGCGAGGTGAAGAGTTTGCGCCAGGGGACTGCCAATCTTACCGATTCTTATGCCATCCCCCGTGGACCTGAATTGTATCTACTGAATGCGCACATCGGCGCCTACCAGCAGGCGGGCGTCTTGGCGCACGAGGCCACGCGATCCCGTCGCTTGCTCCTCCACCGATCAGAAATCGATCGTTGGTCTGCAAAGGTGCATGAGAGAGGTTATTCAATCATTCCCTTGATGCTCTACTTCAAACGAGGCAGGGCCAAGGTAGAGTTGGGGCTTTGCCTGGGAAAGACGCATGAGGACAGGCGAGCCGATATCAAGGAGCGGGAAACGCGTCTCGAAATAGAGCGTGCTCTGCGGCGGCGTTGAACCGACAGCGAGGACCCATTGGATAGGAAGGCGCCAGAGAAGAAGGAGAGATTGCTGTCGGCGCTCGAGCGGGGAATGGTGATGATACATCTCGACGCGCGGCGTCCTGGGGTGCTCGTTCCCTCCTCGCTCAAGCAGGAAGCTCATTTACGATTGAATGTGTCGTATCGATTTGATCCCCCGGATCTCACCGTGGGCGATTGGGGAATCCGGTGCACCTTGAGCTTCTCCGGCACCCGATTCCGGGTCGCGATTCCGTGGTCGGCTCTCTTCGCGATCACCCCGTGTTACGCGGCGAAGGAATTCTGGATGTACCCGGACGACATGCCCAAGGAGCTGATCCAGCAGGCGGCCCTGGCGAAGACGCGGCACGACGCGGAGATTGAAAATCATAAACCCCTGGCCACCGTACGCAGTGACTCGGACGTCGGCAGCGGCGATCGCACCCGGGATCCCACCGACAAACCGCCGCGGCCGGGAACGCACCCGCATCTGCGCGTCGTGAAATAAGTCAGCGAAGGGGGTTTCAAGAGGCGATCTTCGCCGGCTGCCGCTGCTCCTCCGTCCGCGCCAGCTTCTTCTCCACCACCCGCTTCAGCGCATCCAACACGTTTGGATCGAGCTGCACGCCGCGCAGCTTTTGCAAGATCTCCAACGCCTGGTCCAAGGGGAACGCTTTCTGGTAGGGCCGGGTTGAAGTGCAGGCGTCGAAGGTATCCGCGCAGTTGACGATGCGGGCGATGAGGGGAATCTGTTCGCCTTTGAGGCCGTCCGGATAGCCGGTGCCGTCCCATCGTTCGTGGTGATTTCGAATCGCGGGGCGGACGCCGGCGAGGAAGCTGACCGGCTGCACGATGGTGTCGCCGATGCTCGGATGCTCGCGCATCACCACCATCTCCTCCTCGTTGAGTCGCGTTTGCTTGCAGAGAAGATTTTCAGCGATCCCGATCTTCCCGACGTCGTGGAGAATCCCGCCGTACTGGAGTTGCTTGAGCTGGCGCCCGGTCATTCCCATCTCGCGACCGATCTCGACCGCGACATCCCCCACCCTTTGACTGTGGCCTCGAGTGTAGGGGTCCTTCGAATCGATCGAGTTTGCCAGCGCGAGAATCGTTTCCAGGTAGCCCTCTTCAAGGCTGGCGTAGAGCCCCTTGGTCTCCTGGTCGTAGGCCTGCAGCGCGCTGCTCATGTAGCTGAACGTCTCCGCCAGATCGCGGAGCTCGTTTTTCGCCTTTACCTCCACCTTCGCGCCGAACCTTCCCTGAGCGATGTCCAGCGCCGCCGCGGTGAATCCCTTCAGCGGGCGGGTGATGTTCCTCGAAAACAACGCGGCGAGGAACAGGGCGATCGCCAGCGCCGCGGTTTCGGTCAGCGCCAGGCGCCGCTCCATTGCCTCCACTTGCTTGTAGGCCAGCCCGATCGGCTGCTCCGACACCACGGCCCAGCCGAGCGCGGGCATCACCGTGTAGGCCGCGACCACGCCGCCCTGATTGCCGCCGAAGTTGCCGACGTGGAAAGTCTCCGAGTGCGGAGACCGGGCGAGAGTCTGAACCACGTGGGCGACGGCCGGGCGAAGGGACAGGTCCTCTCCGGTCCGCAAATTTCCCAGGCTTGGGGAGCTGCCGACGAGCTTTCCTTTGCTGTCGACGACGTAGGCAAAGCCGATCGACCCGAGCCTCTCCTGCGAAAGCATTCCCGGCAACCGGGCGAGCGAAATCTCGGCGGCGACGTAGCCTTGAACCGGCTCGCCGACGTCGAAGGCGATGGTGAGCGCCGGCTGATGGCTGCTGCTCGCGTAGACTTCCGAATATCGGACGCCACCCGACGCGGAGAGTAGTCGCATCGCCCGTTCCTCGTGGGCCGCGACCTCGGTGGGCGGGATGTCCTTCACCGCAAAGGCTTGAAGTCCCGGCAGCCGCGCGCGGTCGGGACCGAAAAGGGTGATCGCGGTGAGGTCGCGCTGCTGGTTCAAGATCGCCGCAATTTGGGCCCGCTGGTCGGACAGGGGCAGGCTGAAGAAGTGCGGAACGCGGGCGAGCCCCATCGCTCCCCGGAGAGGCTCGTCCACGATCACCTGCGTCTTCATCCGAAGCTGCTTGACGCGCTCCTGCGCCAGCTCCTGGGCGTCACCGATCAAAAGCTCGCGGGTGTCGGAAACGGACCACCAGCCGACGATCGCGGTGGGCACAACGCTGACGACGATCATCAAAAGCAGGATGGTTTTGAACAGTCGCACCGGTCACTTCCACTGGGGCCGGGTGACTTCGAGCTTCAGCGGTTCCACCGAGAGCTCGAAACTACGCCGCGTTGATGGTTCCGACTTTTCACCTTCCGCCGGAAGCGCCCGCACCGTCCAGGCGTACTTCCCGGCGGGCAGCGCAACGCGCGCCTCCGGCCGCTCGACGTTGAGCGCGACGGTTTTTCCCGGCGGCTGCTCCAGGGAGACGATCTCCAGCGCGTACCGCGCGGCTCCGGCCACGGCTTGCCAGGTCAGCGCGACCGGTCCGACGCCCTTGTCGCTGGTCTTGACCACCACCCGCGCGAGGTCCGCCGGTGAAATCGGCGCCGGGGAAGCGAGCGCGATCGCCCGCGCCACGGTGATCGTCTGGCCGGGGTGGACCGGGCGCGCCACGCCGTCTTTTTCGACGCGGATGGCTTGACCCGACTTGGAGGTGACCTTGGTCTCCCCATCCGCCACCTGGATCGCGAAGTGGGTGCTCTGTTGGGTGGCCCCGGACAGCAACTTCCACGTCTCGTCCGCGGCGGCTGCCGACGCGGCGTACTTCGCCGCCTGGAAGAGCCGCTCCGCTTTGCCGAGGCTCTCCGATGCCTTGCTCCCGTTGGCGCGCGAGCCCGATTGAGCAACTGCGTTCCGGGCGGCGACCAGAGCGCTGAGCGCGCGCGCGCGCTCCGGTCCGGGGAGCTTGAGCGTCGTGCCCTCCGGAACCGGATCTTCGGTCAGGCCGTTGAGCGCCTTGAGCTCCTCCGCGGCCTTCGCATCTCCCAGGGTGCGCTGGGCGATCTGCTCGAGCGTCTCGCCCGGTTGAACGACCACCACCGCCGCGGAGGCGGTGAGGACAACGGCGCTCGCCAAAGCGGTCCAGGTCACTGGAACACGATCTCCCTTCCAGCCCGGACGGTGGCGGTGGGCGTACTGACCGACAGCGACTGCCTCGCCGGTTCCTCGAGCTCCGCATCCACCTGGCCTCGCAACAACGTCAGGTCGGTGCGGTCCCGACCCGGCAGGGGGTTGGTTTCGGAAATGCCGATCAAGGCGTCGGGCCCTAAGGTCACAAGCGATCCGTTGCCGAACTCGATGATCGCCGAGGCTCCGCGCAAGGTTCGCACCTTGTCGTTGGCCAGGAGCACCGTGTTGTCCGGCGCGGCGATCCAATCATCGCCGGCCGCTCGCTTCAACCGGACATCACCGGAAACGTGGCGTAGGCGTGCCTTGGACTCGGCGAGAAGGGCGGCCTGCGTGCCGGGTGGTTTGTCCGAGTCGCCCCGGGCGCAGGTACAGGCAACCCACACCAGGGCGACGAGGACGAAAAAGGACTTTGAGCGAGGGTTGGGCAAGCAATCGAATCGGGGGGCGCCGATTCCAGGGCCTTAGTCTATCGGGCCGGTGCAAGGCTGCACATCGGCGAAGCGCCGCGGGCGATGTGGGTCTACAGCCTGCGGTGCGACAAGGCGGGCAACTTGCGCCGGATGTCCGTCAGCAAATCCATGTTCAGCGCACCGAGCGCCAGGCCTTCGCCATCCGATGCTCGCGACACCACCAGGCCCCAGGGATCGACCAACATCGCGTGGCCGTAGGTCACCCGTCGTTCGGAGTGGCGGCCATGCTGGGCGGGGGCGAGGACGTAGCACTGATTTTCAATCGCCCGGGCCCGCAGCAGCACTTCCCAATGATCTTTTCCGGTCATCAAAGTGAAGGCGGCGGGCACGGTGATGAGCGTTGCGCCGTCCTTCGCCATCGCCCGGTAGAGCTCCGGGAAACGCAGGTCGTAGCAGACCGACAAGCCGATCCGCGCGGCGGGGGAATCCACCACCACCACTTCCGAGCCCGGAGCCACCGCGGCCGACTCGCGATATTTCGCTCCATCGCCGACGTCGACGTCGAACAGATGAATCTTCCGATAGACCGCCAGGCGGGCGCCGTCCGGCCCGAACAGCGCGCTGGTGTTGAAGAGCCTGTCCCCGGGCGCGCCCTTTTCGAGTATCGAGCCGGCGAGCAGGGTGACCGACAGCTCGCGAGCCAGGGAGGCCATTCTCGAGAGGGTGGGCCCATCCAGGGCCTCGGCGGCGGAAGGGCGCTCCGATTCCGGTCCCATCCAGTTGAAGACCTCCGGCAACCCTACGAGCTTGGCGCCGAGCCCCGCCGCCTGCCGTATCCAGCGGGTGGCGGTATCGACGTTGCGCACCTTGTCCGCGCCGGAGCTCATCTGCACAGCCGCGACCAGGATCATGGCCTTGCTTATATCCAAAAACGGGGCGCGCGCCACGAGCGCTTCCCGGCGCTAAACGGACGGAAAAGTTCAAAGAAATACCCCTGGGCACGCCCCAGCGCCGGCCGGGCGTCTCTTTACTTTTCGGCGCACCATGTGGTACGAGCCGCAAAGTACATTTTTCGATTCTCTCGAAAAGTGGGCCTTGGGTGCCCGCTTTTCGCGTTTTAGGACCTGCGATGGCGGAGCGAAGCCACAAGCAGACAGTCGAGGCAAGGACCGCAGAAGTCGCGGACCCGGTGATCGCCAGTTTGGGCATGGAGTTGGTCGACGTGGAATTTCTGCACGAGCGGGACAGCTGGATTTTGAGACTGTTTATCGACAAGCCGGGAGGCGTCGGCCTCGAGGATTGCGAAACCGTCTCGCGCGCGCTGGAAACGCTCCTCGACGTGGAGCAGGTAGTCGACCACGCATATCACCTCGAGGTTTCCAGCCCCGGCCTCGACCGGCCGCTCAAGAAGCCCGAGCACTTCCGGCGCGCCGAAGGGCAGAAGGTTAAGCTCAAGACTTTCGGGCCTTTAGGAGAGCCTCCTCGCCGAAGCTTCCGGGGGGTGCTCACCGCCGTTGCCGAGGACGCGGTGACCGTGGACGTGGAGGGCGCGGGCACGTTTCGCGTTCCCTTCAAGGACATTGCCAAGGCGAACCTCGAATTCGAGTTCAAGCACTGACATACAGGCCCTCTTTGGGCCGTGGATAACAAGGAGCCGACCGCACGTCATGGCCACCACTACTCAGAACAGTCAAACCGCCGTGAGCCTCAACCTGGTCCTGGACCAGGTGGCGAAAGACAAGGGGATTGAGCGGAAGGTCCTCATCGCGACCCTCGAGGACGCGATGAAGACGGCGGCGAAAAAGCACTTCGGACAGGATCGGAACCTCGAGGCCAAGTACGAGGCCGACAAGGGAGTGGTGGAGCTCTTCCAGGCAATCAACGTGGTCGAGGAAGTCAGCGACCCAGTCCAGGCAGTCAATCAGCTGACCCTCCCCGAGGCCCGGAAAAAGGGCATGGAGGTAGAGGCGGGCGACGAGCTGGTGTTTCAAATCTTCTACCGCGAAGAGGACGCCCAGGAAGCCAAGGCGCAGGACGATCAGTACGGCGACATCCTCAAGCTGAAGACGTTCCGCCACGGATTCGGCCGGATTGCCGCCCAGACCGCCAAGCAGGTCATCCTCCAGCGCACGCGTGACGCGGAGCGCGAGAATGTCTACAACGAATACAAGGAACACAAGGACACCATCGTCACCGGCGTGGCGCGCCGCTTCGAGCGGGGCAATGTGATCGTCGAGCTCAGTCGCGCGGAGGCGGTTCTTCCCGTGCGGGAGCAGGTGCCGCGGGAGACCTACCGTGCCGGCGACCGCGTCCAGGCCTTCGTGCTCGACGTCCTTCGCGAGTCGAAGGGGCCGCAGATCATCCTCTCTCGCGCCTCGGTGAATCTGCTCACCAAGCTGTTCGAGATGGAGGTCCCGGAAATCGCGGAGGGGATCGTGGTGATCGAGGCCGCCGCCCGCGAGCCCGGTGGCCGGGCGAAGATCGCCGTCTCCTCTCGGGACGCGGACGTCGACCCCGTCGGTGCCTGCGTGGGAATGAAGGGAAGCCGGGTCCAGGCGGTGGTCCAGGAGCTTCGCGGCGAAAAGATAGACATCGTTCCCTACGACGAGGACACTGCGCGCTTTGTCTGTGCAGCGCTCGCCCCGGCGGAGGTCTCGCGCGTGATTATCGACGAAGCAAACCACGCGATGGAGCTCATCGTTCCCGACGACCAGCTGTCCCTGGCGATCGGCCGCCGCGGGCAGAATGTGCGCCTGGCCGCCCAGCTGACCGGGTGGAAGCTGGACATCAACAGCGAGACGCGGGTCAAGGAGATGCGTGAGTTCGCGAACCGCTCGCTGGCGGCGTTGCCGGGCGTATCGGAGATGCTGATCGAAACGCTGTATGCCCACGGCTTCCGCCAGGCCAAGGACGTGGCGGAGGCGTCCCCGGAGGTGCTGGCGCAGATCCCGGGAATCGACGTGGCCAAGATTCCGGCGATGCAGGAAGCGGCCAAAGTGCAGATGGTCGACGACGCCACCGAGCTTGCGAAGATGGACTACGAGCGCGAGCAGGCGCGCTTGATCGAGGCCAGGCGCCACCCCGACGAGCTGAGTCAACAAGAAAGACTCGCCCGGGTGCGCGGAGTGGGCGAAAAGGCGATCGATCAACTGACCAGCGCGGGGTACGGTACGGTGGAGGACATCGCCAACGAAAAAGACATCGCCAAGCTCGGCGAGACCCCGGGGATCGGCATCAAGAAAGCGCGGCAGATCAAGAGCGCGGCGGAGAACTACCTGCTGGAGGAGAGCAAGCTCCGCGCCGAGCTCAACGCCGAGCGGGGGCTCGCTGCGCCTCCGTCGATCGTCGACACCAGCTCTGCGGAAGGGGCGAAGCCTTAGCCCTCGCGGTCGGGGAACGACTCGGGCGCCCTTTCAGGAATAAGCCATGCTCGCACCCATCCCATCGATTATGAATACCGAGCAACGCATCCCCCTAAGGACCTGCATCGGTTGCGGCCGAACCCGGCCTCAGGGGGAGCTCATTAGAATGGTGGCGGATCTTTCGGGGCAGCCGACCGTGGATTCGACTGGACGGCAGCGGGGTAGGGGAGCTTACCTGTGCAGTCGACTGTGTTTGACCGCGGCGGCCAAGCGCAGGGCCTTTCAGCGGGCATTTCGCGGAAAGGTGCGGTCGGTGGATCTGACGAGCTTGGAACTTGCTCTCTTGCGGTAGA
>WNFC01006478.1_pt1 | contig 18115 bp, 17 predicted proteins | sample 5400541 | NCBI WGS metagenome assembly WNFC01 (sample SAMN13153342, study PRJNA577476) | soil metagenome | isolation source: 120 cm saprolite under Douglas fir tree site 2 hole 2 replicate 1 | place: USA:California | collected 2015-04-18
CGTGATCAGCACCGCCGGCAGCCGGGAGATCTCACGGCCGAGGCAGTTCAGCGCCAGCAGGGTCGACGGGTCGGCCCACTGCAGGTCCTCCAGCGCCACCACCACCGGCCCCCAGGCGCAGAGGTGCTCCACGAAGTCGATGAGGGCGTCCACGATGCGGAACTCCGCCTCGGGCGCGCCCGCCAGCAGCGGGGTCCCCGACGCCGGGGCGTGCTCGGGCCCCCGCGGCCAGCCGGCACCCGCCGGGGCGTAATGGGGGTCCACCGGCCCCGCGGCAGGCCCGGCGAGCAGCCGGGCGATCTCGGCCCGTCGTTCGTCCTCGCCCGGCCCGGGGTGGTCATCGAGCCGTCCCCGGCGCCCGATGCCGAGCGCCTCCGAGGCGGCGCCGAAGGGGCGGTGCCGCTCGAGCTCCTCGGCCCCCCCGACGAAGCAGCGAAACCCGAGGGCCTCGGCCCGCCCTAGGGCCTCTTCGAGGAGGAAGGTCTTGCCGATCCCGGCCTCGCCTTCCAGGGTGATCAGGTGGCCCTCGCCCCGAGCTGCCTGGGCAAGGAGCAGCACGAGCTCAGAGAGCTCCGCGCTACGGCCGACAATGGGCGATACCGGGGCGTGTGGATGCCCTCGCAACCGTTACCCCCCTCCTTCGCCCCCCGGCGGTGGGCCGCCATTCTGGCGGTGTGCAACAAGGTGAACGCGGCTGCAGCGCTTCAGTCTACCGGCTGGAAGAGGTGCCCTCCAGGCCGGCTGTGGAGTCTCTCAGAGCCTATTTGGCCTGCTAAACCGCCAAATTGCCCCAGACCCCCCTCCGCCCTCCGCCCACCGGGCCATCCTCCTCTCGTGGCCCGCTCCTGGCGGAGCGTCCCACGAGCCAGGGGGGATCCGCAGCTCATCCCCCTCCGCTGCGCTGCGGGGGGCTGCTCCTCCCCCCTGGACCCCCGGGTTTCCCTCTCGTGGCCCGCTCCTGGCGGAGCGTCCCACGAGCCAGGGGGGATCCGCAGCTCATCCCCCTCCGCTGCGCTGCGGGGGGCTGCTGCTCCCCCCTGGACCCCCGGGCCGGGCACGCTCCAGCGCCCGACGGAATGCCCCGAACGCTTGGACCCCGAATAACACGAAGAGAACTTCCTCGACCTGCGTCACCCCCCCCAGGACCGCCCGGATGGCCACGCCGGCCGCCTCGTCGATCGGGTAGCCGTAGGCGCCGGTCGAGATGGCGGGGAAGGCGATGCTGCGGGCCCCGAGCTCGTCGGCCAGCCGCAGCGCCTCGGTGTGGCAGGCGGCGAGGAGGGCTGCGGGGTTGGCCTCCCGCGCGAACACGGGCCCCACCACGTGCACGACGTGGGTGGCCGGCAGCTCCCCTCCACCCGTGGCGACCGCCTGCCCCGTCGGTAGTCCGTCGGGGAAGCGCTCGGCCCGGATCGCCCGGCACTCCTCGAGGATCTGGGGCCCGCCCCGGCGGTGGATGGCGCCGTCGACCCCGCCGCCACCGAGCAGGGTCCGGTTGGCGGCATTGACGATCACGTCCACCTCCTGGACCGTGATGTCCCCCTCGACCAACCTGATCCGTGCCATTACCCAACCACCAGGTGCCATGCTGAAAAGGTGTGGAAGTTTTGGTACGTATAACGACACTTTTTTACCACACCTTGACCATCCGGCCGTTCCGATGCATCTGCAACAGGCGATCTGGCCTTTTTGGGCTCGAAAGATTCGCTCAGGCTGGGAAATGTCGGTAGCATGGCGCCGCATGCGAATCTCACGCCTCCGGCCGGGTCGGCGTAGCCGGCCTCTGCTGGCAGTTGCTCTCCTCGTTGCTGCCCTGCCGTTGCTGGTCGTCGCCCTGCCCGCCATGCCCGCCCCCGCGGCGACCCAGAAGGACGTCCAGGCCCAGATCGACAAGCTGGCGGCCGAGATCTCGGACCTCGACGAGCAGTACAACCAGGCCTCCATCCACCTGCAGAAGGTGCAGAGCCAGATCGAGGACTCCAAGGGCCAGAGCGCCAAGGCGCAGGCCGACTTCCTGGCGCTGCAGAAGGTCGCCTCGGCCCAGGCGGCGGCGATCTACCGGGCCGGTGCCCCGAGCCTGCTCGTCGCTTTCCTGTCCTCGACGAGCCTGGACGACTTCAACAAGAAGATGGAGCTGATCTCCCAGGTCAGCGACTGGCAGTCGGGGATCATGACCTCGCTGCAGATCGCCAACGAGCGGGCCAAGCTCGCCACATCGGACCTGGCCCACGAACTTGCACAGGCGAAGTCGATCAGCGACTCCCTGGCCAAGCAGCGCAGCGTCCTCAACGACCGCCTCGCCGCCGAGCGGAAGCTGCTGGGGCAGATCACGAGCGAGAACCGGCTCGCCGCCGCCCGGGCGGCCGAGGCCAGAGCTGCCACGGTTCGGGCCGCACTGGCCGTCAAGGCGGGGACCCAGGCGGCGGGCCCGCTGCCGCCGCTCCCCTCGTCCGGCTTGGCCGCCCTCGCCCTTCGGGCAGCGATGTCCGAGATCGGGAAGCGCTACGTCTGGGCCGGGGCGGGTCCGGACACCTTCGACTGCTCGGGCCTCACGATGTCGGCATGGCGAGCGGCCGGGGTGCAGATGTCGCACTCGGCGGCGGACCAGTACGCCTCCTTCAAGCACGTCAGCGTCGACCAGCTCCAGCCCGGCGACCTCGTGTTCTTCGGCCGGCCCATCCACCACGTCGGGATGTACGTCGGGGGCGGCATGATGGTCCACGCACCCGAGAGCGGCGAACTCGTGCAGGTCAGCTCGATGAGCCGCGGCGACCTCGTCGGAGCGTCGCGCCCCGGCGTCTAGGTCTCACGGCGCCGAGTAGATGGCGCCCTGGATGCCCGCATCCCGGTGGTACTTGCAGTAGAAGACGAGGCTCTTGCCTGCCGCTGGGGCAACGACCCGCACCGTGGCCTTGTCGCCCTTCCTCCCGAAGGACTTGTCGATGCCGAGTTCGTCGATCGTGAACGTGTGGGCGATCCCGCCGCTGTTCGTGATGTCGATCGTCACCTGCGCGCCAGGGGCCGCCTTGATGTACGTGGGGGAGAAGTAGTCGTCGGCGGAGTCGATCGCGACGGTGAAGGCCACCCCCCTGGCCGTCTCGTCAAACCGCCCCTTCTCGACGACCCGCCCGGACATCGGCACCGGCGGGGCCGGGCCGTTGCTGCATGCGGAGGCCACGAGGGCGAACAGCATGGCCAGGCTGGCGAGGCGCCTCAACGGGCGGCGGGCACGGCGGCCGCCAGCAGGCGGCGAAGGGTCTGGACCCCCACCACCGGCCCGACGCCGATGCCGTGCGGGTTGGCGACGACCGTCGCGGGCGCGCCGGGGCCCCCGATGTCCTCCACCACGAGATCGGCATGCACGAAGTCGTGGGAGACGGTGTAGCCGTTGCGCACCGCAAGGCAGGCGAGCCCGGCCCCCTTGGCGGCCGCCACGCCGACCTCCGAGTCCTCGATGGCGAGGGCCGAGGCGGCGGCGCACCCGAGGCGGTGGAGCGCGAGCAGGTACACCTCCGGATCGGGCTTGCGGGCCCGGACGTCCTCCCCGGTGACGACGGCCTCGAAGCGCCCGGCCCGCCGGGGCCCGAGCAGGGTGGTGAGCAGTTCGCCCACCCAGCTCCGCCCCGCGGTGGTCGCCACCGCGACGCGGATCCCCTCGGCCTCGAGTTCGTCGAGGAGGCGGTCGACGCCGGGCCGCAGGGGCGCCGCACCCCGGTGCATCAGGTCGAGGAAGATCTCCTGTTTCCGGCGGTGCAGGTCCTTGGCCAGCGACGCCCGCTCCACGGGTCCGATGCCCTGTGTGGCCAGGTAGCCCGTGAGCCGGTGCTCGCCGCCGGGCGTCTCGAGCAGCGTGCCGTACTCCTCCTCGCCCCACCGGTAGGGGAGCCCGAGGTCCTCGAACGCGAGGTTGAAGGCCACGCGGTGGCCGTGGCGCTCGGTGTCGGCGATGGTGCCGTCGACGTCGAAGATCACCGCGCCCAAGGAGGCAGTCGAAGGGATCGGCGGCGTCACAGGATCCAGCGCTGCGCCCGGTACCAGTCGATGGTCTCCGCCACGCCGGTCGTGAGGTCCGACTCGTTGCCGTACCAGAACTCGTACCCCGTGGCCAGCAGGGCCGCCACGCTCAGGCGGTTGTTGCGGTTGGCCTTCTTCAGGAAGCGGAAGCGCTCCTCGGTGAACAGGATCGCCCCCTCCATGCCGTCCTGCCGCATGCCCTCCCAGGCGCTCCAGCGGCCCGCCAGGTCGAGACCGGGGCCCGGCTCGTTCGTCTCCTCGACCGGCATCCCGAAGAGGGCGGCGAGCATGCCGGCCATCTCCACGCTGGTCGGGTACCAGGGGGTCACGACGTTGAAGGCCTGGCCCGTGACCCCCTCCGCCGTCGCCAGGTGCATGGCCGCGCCGGTGACATCGGCGACATGGACCAGCCGCAGCTCGACGGGGGCCGCCTCTATCTGGATGCTCTCGCGCCCGGCGTACTGCTCGATCGCCACGTCGAGGATGGCGCTCGACAGCAGCTTCACCGCCCCCGGCCCGAACACCGACACCGGCCGGAGCACCACCGCCGCCAGCCCCTCGGCTGCCGCATTCCACACGGCCTCCTCGGCCAGCCACTTCGCTTTGCCGTACCCGCGGCTGGGGTGCGGCTCGACCGACTCGAGGACCGGCTGCGGGAGGGGCACCTCCTCCCCGTAGACGGACGTCGACCCCATGTGGACGAACCGCCCGATGCCGGTGGCTCGGGCCGCGGTCACGACGTTCGTGGTTGCGACGACGTTGGACTCGTGCATCTGTTCCGTGGACGAGAGCGAACTGGTGGCCCCGGCGAGGTGGAACACGGCGTCGGCGCCGTCGCACAGGGCCTCGAGGGCACGCTCCCCGGCGAGGTCGGCCGCCTCGTAGGCCACCTCCGGGGGCAGCCATCCCGGCCTCGCCCTGCGGCCGCTGGCGCGCACCTCCCATCCCTCTTCGATGAGGTCGGGGACCAGGTGTTGGGCCATGAAGCCGGTGGCCCCGGTGACCAGTGCGAGCCGTGCCATGCCGGAGCGCATCATAAGCATCTGAGATGCTCTGGCGGATGCGCTCCCGCCGGCTCCTTCTGCTGATCCTGACGCTGCCCTGCGCCGCCTGCTCGACGCCGGGTCGTGGGACGGCCATGCACGCCTCCCCGCCGGCACCCACACCCACGCCGGCGGCGACATCCCCGGCGGCCCCCGAGTCGCCCGCGGCCGGGGTCACCATCGCGCCCGGCGCCGCCCAGCCCTTCACCGATGGCGCAGCCTTCGTGACCGTGGACAGCATCAACGCCGCCCAGCCCTCCGACCGTGTCGACCTGCACAACGCCACGTTCGAGATAACCTCCAACCCGGCAGACCCGGCCGCGGGGCACGTCACGGACATCACCTTCGCTCAGTGGGTCCAGCAGGCGGCGAGCCACAAGGACTGGCATGTCGATGTGCGCCCGCAGGGCACATTGGTGAGCGACGGCCCGACCTTCGACATCTGCACCAACGCGAGCGGCTGACCAGGGGGGGCGGGGGGAGTAGCGGCCCCCCCCGTGTTCGGCGGCCCGGCGCGCCAGAGGCCGCGATCCCCCCGGGAAACGCTGTGTCGCTTGCAGGGCCCGGACACCCCCGATAATCTACCGCCCGGTAGAGAACCGGCGAGGTCCGGTCCACGCTGGCGGCAGAAGGGACAGGGTTGATCCGGGAAGGCCTGGCGGGCAAGCGCATCCTGATGACGGGGGCCACGGGCTTCCTCGGCACCGCCCTCTTCGAGCGCCTGTTGACCGACGTCCCCGTCGAGCGCATCGACCTCCTCATCCGCCGGGACGCCCCCGCCCGCCTCCGCACCATGCTCGCGGGGGCGGCCTTCAAACCCGCGGCCGAGCGCCTCGGAGGCCTGGACGCCCTGCGCGAGCTGGCGGCGGGCAAGGTCAGGGCGCTGCCCGCCGACCTCACCCAGGGGCAGATCCCGGTGGACGGCGACATCGACCTGGTGATCCACACCGCCGCCACCGTTTCGTTCGACCCCCCGGTGGACGAGGCCTTCGAGACCAACCTGCTCGGCACCCTGAGGCTGTACGAGGCCTCGGGGGGCCGGCCGTTCCTCCATGTCTCCACGGCCTACGTGGCAGGGCTCACCCGGGGCACCCAGCCCGAGGAGCTGCTCGAGCGCCGGCTTCGCTGGCGCGTCGAGTGCGATGCCGCCCTCCGGGTGCGGGCCGAGGTCGAGGGCGACGCCCGGCGCCCGGAGCGTCTCGCCAAGTTCGAGGCCAAGGCCCGCTCCGAGATCGGGAGGGCAGGCCCCCAGTCCGTAGCGAAGCGCAGCGAGATCCACCGCCGCGCCTGGGAGCGTGACCGCCTGGTTGAGTACGGGCGTGCCCGGGCCCGGAGCCTCGGGTGGCCGGATGTCTACACCTTCACGAAGGCCCTCACCGAGATCGCACTGGACGAGGCCGCGGGCGACAACCCGCTCAGCATCGTCCGGCCCTCGATCATCGAGAGCGCGCTGTCCCGGCCCTACCCGGGCTGGATCGAGGGGTTCCGGATGGCGGAGCCCGTCATCCTCGCCTTCGGGCGCGGGGCGCTGCCCGAGTTCCCCGGCATCCCCGAGGGCGTGCTCGACGTCATCCCGGTGGACCTGGTGGTGAACGCGATCCTCGCAGTGGCGGCGTCGCCGCCGCAGCGCCGGGCGGTCCACCACGTGTCCTCGGGCTTCCGGAACCCACTCAAGTACCGGGACCTCTACGACTTCTGCCGCTCCTACTTCCAGGCAGATCCGCTCCCGGAGCGCGGAAGGGGCACCTACAAGGTGCCGGAGTGGACGTTCCCCGGGCGCCTGGCGGTCCAGCGGAAGATGGACATGGCGGAACGGATCGTCGGTGGCGCCGAGAAGGTCGTCGGCCGCCTACCCCATGGCGGCCTGGCGCGCCGGGCAGCGGTACGCATCGATGACCTGCGGGCACGCCTCGACTTCGCCAAGCGGTACGCCGCCCTCTACGGGGCGTACGTCGAGGCGGAGGTCATCTACACCGACGACAAGACCCGTGCGCTCTACGAGTCCATGCCGGAAGGGGACCAGGCAGCATTCTGCTTCGACCCGGCGTCCTACACGTGGGAGCGCTACTTCCACGAGATCCACCTGCCGCAGGTCACCAAGTCGCTGCGCCGGGTGTCGCCGGCCCGCACGGCGCCCAGCGTCAAGCTCGCGAAGCCGGCAGACGGCCAGCTCGTGATCGCCATTTACGACATCGACCGGGTGATCGTCGACTCCAACGTCATCGAGCCGTACCTCTGGTTGAAAATGGCCGAAATCGAAGGGGCGGCCCGCCTCAAGGAGTTCGCGGCGCTCGCCGCCAAGGGACCCGGGTTCCTGGCAGCCGAGCGGCGCGACCGTGGCGAGTTCCTCCGGAAGTTCTACCGCCTGTACGAAGGCGCCTCCGCCGAGGGGGTCCGGGCCCTGGCCGACTCGGTCCTGTCCGACCTCGTGCTGCGCCGCACCGCGCCGGGGGCCATCCGCCGTGTCCGGGCGCACCGGGCGCTGGGGCACCGGGTCGTGCTGATGACCGCCGCTCTCGACTTCTGCTTCGGTGCCCTCGCCCCACTGGCCGACGAGCTGGTCTGTGCCAAGCTGGCCGAGATCGACGGCGTCTTCACCGGCGACCTCGCCCAACCGCCGCTGGTCGGCGAGGCCCGGGCGTCCTGGCTCAACGACTACGCCCGGGCGACCGGCGCCGACCTCTCGGTCTCCTACGCCTACGCCGACTCGCTCACCGACCTGCCGATGCTCGAGGCGGTGGGCCACCCGGTGGCCGTCAACCCCGAGGTCCCGCTGCACCGCCTGGCCCGCTCGCGCCGCTGGCCCGTGGAGATCTGGGAGCCGGGCAAGGGCACGCCGAAGATCCTGGTCCCCCCCGTCCCCGAGGACTTCACCTGGTGACCGGTCACCGGTGTGAGCTTGGAGCGGCGCCGTGACAATGTGCCTCGAGTTGCACAGGTCGGTCCCGAAGTACATCGGGGCCCGGGCGTTCGGCACAAAGATGCCCGGGCTGCTGTCCGGTGCCCTCTCCCCGTTGCGCCACGTCGACCGGAAGGACCCCCACCCCCCCGCCGAGGGATGGGCACGGCTGGGACCGAGGGTGTCGGGCATCTGCGGGTCCGACCTCAAAACGCTGGCGGGCCGTTCCAGCCTCTACTTCTCCGCCCTGGTCTCCATGCCGTTCGTGCCCGGCCACGAGGTGGTCGCGGACCTGCTCGACGACGTGGGCGATCTCCGGATGGGCCAGCGCGTGGTCATCGACCCGGTGCTGTCGTGTGCCCCCCGCGGCGTGTCGCCCGCCTGCGGCCCCTGCGACGCCGGGATGCCCGAGCTGTGCGAGCGGATCATGGCCGGGCACCTCCAGCCCGGTCTCCAGACCGGCTACTGCGCCTCGACCGGCGGCGGCTGGAGCGGCATGATGCTCGCCCACCGCAGCCAGCTGCACGCCGTGCCCGAGGACCTCCCCGACGAGGCTGCGGTCATGATCGAGCCCACGGCCTGCGCCATCCATGCGGTCCGCCGGGCGGCGATCCCCGCCGGCGCCACTGTGCTCGTCGTCGGGGCGGGGACGGTCGGCCTGCTGACGGTTGCCGCCGTGCGGAGCATCGTCCCGACCGCCCAGGTCATTGCCGTTGCCAAACACGCCCGCCAGGCCGGGCTCGCCCAAGCGTTCGGCGCCACGGTCGTGTCGACCAGCGAGGCGCTCGGCGCCGTGCGGCGCAGCACCGGCGCCTTCCGCCTTCGCCCGGAGCTGGGCCTCCCGTTCCTGCTCGGCGGCGCGGATGTGTCCTTCGAGTGCGTGGGGTCGGCCGACGCCCTCGACCTCGCCCTCCGGGCGACGAAGGGCCGGGGCCGGATCGTGCTGTCGGGCATGCCCGAAGGCGCCGACCTCTCGCCCGCCTGGTTCCGGGAGCTTGAGCTCGTCGGTGCCTACACCGGATCGGGGGCGTTCGCAGCGGCGATGGAGCTCGTCGGCGAGGCGGAGCTGGGCAAGCTTGTCACCGAGGCCTACCCGCTTGCCCGCTTCAGGGAGGCGGTGGACCACGCCATGTTGGCGGGCCGCCTCGGCAGCGTCAAGGTCGTCTTCGACCCGCGCTTGGATGCATGATCTGGATTCTTCATGAACGAGAGGAGCAGGAGTGAGTAGACCGGGATTCGTGCTGGAGGTGGACGAGCGGACCCCGCCGTTGCTGTTCCATCATGGGGAGGGGTTCCGCCTCGAGAAGCTCCCCCTCGGCAGCAGGGTCGTCTACCCGCCGGAGTCCCTGCCCGGGATCAAAGACGTCGACGCCGCCATCGAGAAGGCGCTGGACAACCCGCACGGCTCGGAGCCGTTGAACGCCCTGCTGCGTCGCGGGATGCGGCTCACGATCGCCTTCGACGACATCTCCCTGCCCCTGCCCCAGATGAAGACCCCGGACATCCGGGGCCGGATCCTCGAGCACATCCTGGAGCGGGTGGCCCGCGCCGGCGTCGACGACGTGCAGCTGCTGGTCGCCAACTCCCTGCACCGGCGCATGACGGCCGACGAGATCAAGCGCACCGTGGGTGAGCGGGTCTACCGCTCGTTCTGGCCGCACTCGCTGCGCAACTTCGATGCCGAGGACAAAGACAACCTCACCTGGATCGGCCAGACGGAGCAGGGCGAGGACGTCGAGATCTCCAAGCGGGCCGCCGAGAGCGATCTCCTCATCTACGTGAACATCAACCTCGTGGCCATGGACGGCGGCCACAAGAGCGTGCCCGTGGGCCTGGCCTCGTACAAGAGCCTGCGCCACCACCACAACGTCCACACGATGATGCACAGCCGCTCTTACATGGACCCCCCGGCCAGCGCTCTGCACTCGTCGGCAGCACGGATGGGGCACCTGCTGGCGGAGCACCTCAAGATCTTCACGGTCGAGGTCACGCTCAACAACGACACGTTCGGTTCACCGTTCGATTTCCTGCAGAAGCGGGAGTGGGAGTGGTCGGCGAAGGACCAGGCCGCCTACCTCGCGGCCAAGACCGCCACCGACAGGGCGCCGGCGCACTTGAAGCGCACGATCTTCCACAAGATCTTCTCGCCCTACGGCATCACGGGGATCAACGCCGGGGAGACCGAGGCGGTGCACGCCAGGACGCTCGCCAACCTGCACCGCCAGCAGCTGGTCGAGGTGCAGGGCCAGAGCGACATCCTGATCGCGGGGCTGCCCTTCGTCGGGCCGTACAACGTGAACTCGATCATGAACCCCATCCTGGTGGTGTGCCTCGGGCTGGGGTACTTCTTCAACCTCTACCGCAACCGCCCCCTCGTGCGCCAGGGCGGGGTGATGATCATGTTCCACCCCGTGCGCCGCGAATTCCACCAGGTGCACCACCCCAGCTACGTCGACTTCTTCGAGGAGGTCCTCGCCGAGACGACGGATCCCTCGGTCATCGAGGGCAAATACGAGGAGGCCTACGCCACAGATCCCTGGTACATCCACCTCTACCGCACGTCGAACGCCTATCACGGCGTCCACCCCTTCTACATGTGGTACTGGGCCGCGCATGCGATGAGCTACCTCGGCGACGTCATCTACGTCGGGGGGGACCGCACGACCGTCTCCCGGCTGGGTTTCCGCAGCGCCGGGAGCCTGGCCGACGCGATGGAGATGGCGTCGGAGACCGTCGGCCGCTCGCCGCGGGTGACGGCGATGAAGGTGCCGCCCCTGCTGATCGCCGACGTGAGGTAGCGCATGGGACTCATGGGTGACGTCAAGCAGGTCGCCAGGGGATGGCGCTGGACCCGCCGTCCGATGGTCCCGGCCTCCGTGGCGCGCGAGCGGGAGCCAGCCCACGACTTCCCCACCGCCTGGGGCCGTTCGCCGGCGGGCAAGGCGGCCCGGGAGCTCGTGCAGCGGCTCGGGCTCTCGCCGCTGCTGCACTTCGAGGTCGAGACCGAGGTGTGCGGGCGGGAGGTCCTCGACACGATCAACCCGCCGGCGATCTTCATCCTCAACCATTCGAGCCATCTCGACGCCCCGACGATCCTGACGTCACTCCCGACGGCCTGGAGGCGCAAGGCAGTCGTGGGGGCCGCCGCCGACTACTTCTTCGACACGTGGTACCGCTCGATCGCCACGACGATCGTGTTCAACGCCTTCCCCATCGCCCGTGGCGGCGGCCTGCGGTCGGCACGGATGGCCCGCCAGTTGCTCAACGAGGGCTGGAGCCTGGTGCTGTTCCCCGAAGGGACGAGGACCGCCGACGGCTGGGTGGGGGAGTTCCGCACCGGCGCCGCCTGGCTGGCGATCGAGGCCGGCGTGCCGGTGGTGCCCGTCGCCCTGATCGGGGCGTACCAGGCGATGCCCAGGGGACGGAACTGGCCGAAGCCCGGGCGCCCCCCGGTGCGCATCCGTTTCGGGCTGCCGATCCGGGCGCTCGACGGCGAGCGGCCTGCGGCGTTCAGCGACCGGCTGCGCGAGGGCCTGGGCAGAGTGCTGGAGGAGGACCGCTCGGGATGGTGGAACGCCATCCGCCTCGATGCCGAGGGGCAGCTTCTCGATCCTGGCGGTCCGCAGGCCCCCACCTGGCGCCGGATGTGGGAGACGTCCCGGCCGATCCGGCCCTCACGGGCGAAGTCGGTCTGGTTCCCGGACACACAAAAGTGGGAGGCGGAGCGCCTGTGGAGCGGGACCGGCTGGCAGCTCGACGCCGCCCCGGAGTTCGACGCCGCCCCGGAGTTCGACGCCGCCCCGGAGTTCGACGCCGCCCCCCAGGGTGACGCCGCCCCCCAGGGTGACGCCGCCCCGCAGGTGGACGCCGCCCCGCAGGTGGACGCCGCTCCGCAGGTGGACGCCGCTCCGCAGGTGGACGCCGCTCCGCAGGTGGACGCCGCCCCGAAGGTGGACGCCGCCCCCCAGGGTGACGCCGCCCCGAAGGTGGACGTCGAACCGGCCCCGGTCCTCTTCGACGGCGGCATCGAGTTGGTGGAAACGCCGCCGGCGCCTGTCCCATCCTCGGGCGCTGCCCCCGAGGACGCACTGGCCCGGGTCGAGGCGGTCCTCGATGAAGCCCTGGGTTACGAGGGCCTCCCGCTGGCGCTCCACGCCGTCGAGGGGACGCCCCCGGAGGGGACTCCCGCGGAGCCGACGTCCGGCGACCTGACCCGCGTCGACGCGGCCCTCGACCACGCCCTCCATGAAGCCCTTGGGGAGGTCGACAAGGTCGACGAGGTGATGTTCTTCGACGTGGATGCGGCGGAGCCTGACCTCCCCCCGCCGGGTTCCGGCGGCCCACCCGAGCCGTCGCCGCCCCGATCCGTGCCCCCGCCGAGGCCACCCGCCGAACGGGGTTGGTTCCTCTCCCGCCGCCCGCGCCGCGGGGAGCCTCCCCGGTGACCCGCTGCCGATGAGCCGCCTGCCCCGGGAGCGGCGCCAGGAGGAGTTGGTGCGGGAGGCGCTCCGCGCCTTCGGCGCCCGGGGGTATGACGGCACAACGCTGGAGGCGGTCGCCGAGGCCGCAGGGGTGCGCAAGCAGACCCTGCTGTACTACTTCCCCACGAAAGAAGACCTGTTCGCCGCGTGCGTCGACGCCCTCATCGACGGGCTGGAGAAGTCCCTGCGGCGGGTGTTGGGGGGGCCGGACGAGGGCCTGGACCGCGTCGAGTCCGTGATCCGCACCCTGTTCCGGCTGGCGGAGCACTGGCCCGAGTTCCCGCTGTTCCTGCGCGAGGCGGCACGCCGGAGCCCGGCGGTGGTCAAGCGCGTCGCCGACGCCCTCGAGCCGTTCCGCAAGGCCGCTCTCGGATTCCTGGAGCGTGGGATGGAGGCCGGCGAATTCCGCCGGCAGGACCCGGGCCTCCTCCTGTTCACCCTCTACACGGCAGTGGTCGGGTCCCTGGCCGAGGCCGGGGTCCTGCGGGCCGTGGCGGGGGAGCCGAGCGGACATACCGCCCTCCGCCAGCGCGAGCATGAACTGGTGACGTTCGTGCGCCACGCCCTGGAGCCCTGACCGGCTCACGGCGTTCACCCGAGGCCCATGCCAGCAGGCCACCGTCACGTGGTCGATTCCTGACGGTGACCCTGCTGGCGATCGACCACTTCGTCATACAGGTCCAGGAGTAGCGCTGTGTCCCCTTTTAGAAGGGGAGGATGACGTCCTGCGCGAGTCCCACCAGGGGAAGGATCTCGTAGGTGAGCGCCACGCCGGGTGTTGCGATGAAGCCACGGGTCGAGGTCTTGATTGCCAGCGTTCCGAAGGTGACCGGGTTCTGCCTGGTCACGCCGAAGGCCTTGGGCACGAGCAGGGTGAAGTTGCGGCCTCCGGCGTCCTGGTTGGCCTGGAGAACGACACTGAGCTCCGCTCCAAGATCTGTGTCCTGCCTCGTGATCTCCTTGCCGCGGAAGGTGAGATCACCCTCCGGACCGTGGTAGATGAGCTCGGCGCCCTCCTGACCGGGGTGAATCGGCCCAGGGGCAGGGGCCACCGGGAAAAACGTGATCATGGTCCGGTCGCCGGTGAACGTGAATTCGTTGGCTCCCAAGTCCTCGTACGACATCTCGACGTACCTCCTCGTCCTCCGTGCGGCCACGCGGTCCGTGGCCGCAACCAGGCTCAGATTGTCTCAGTTCCGTTGAGCAGGAGACATGGGGGTTACCACCTAAATTTCTGAAGGGGGGCTAGCACCCCTTTCCCGTACGTTGCCTCGTTCCCGGGCCCTGCATCAGCCCTGTCCGAGCCGCTCGGCGAAGAACATCAGGAGCCGGGCCCATGCATCCCGCGTGGCGTCCACGCGGTACGAGGGCCGGGTGTCGTTGAAGAACGCGTGCGGTGCCCCCGGGTAGATGTGGTACTCGAACGACCCTCCCAGTTCCTCGATCGTCTTGGCCATGGTGGGCACCCCGTTCGTGACCCGGGGGTCGGCACCACCGTAGAAACCGATCAGCGGGCAGGCGAGCCCCTGGAGTTCCTCCTCCGTCGGCGGGGTCCCGTAGAAGATGGCGGCCGCGGCAAGTTCGAGATCCGAGCAGGCGATCCTGCCCGACAGCGCACCACCCATGCAGAACCCGACGGACCCCACGGGCTTGCCGGCGGCATCCGGGTCCGCTCGCAGGTGGCCGACCGCGGCCCGCACCAGGGGCAGCCGGTCCCCGCCGGCGAACAGGGCCGCCATCGACTCGGCCACCTCCCCGCGCTGGGGCTCGGGAAGCCGGCCGAGCGCCTCTTCCCGAGCCCGGGTGTCGGTCCAGGCCCCCGGCGGCATCGTGTTGACAAACGCCTTCAGCGCCGCCATGCGCTCCGGCCGCAGGGGGGCGGGGCGTTCGCCGCCGGGTGCGTACAGGTCGGGTGCCATAACCAGGTAGCCGGCGGTGGCCACGCGCCGCGTGATGTCGATGATGTGGTCGTCGACGCCCCACGCCTCCTGGATCACGATGACGGCCGGCAAGGGACCGCCGGCGGCCGCAGGCCTTGCCCGGTAAGCGGGGACGGTTCCGGCTTCGGCCTCGTAGCTGCTCCATCCTTCTGCAAGATCCATCCCTGCGACCTCCTCTGTCGTGCCGCGGGCGTACGTAAATGCAACCACGGGGGATACTTTGCTTCGAAACCTGCAGCATCGCCAAAGGGGGGACGCACGATCGACACAGCACGTAGGCTCGGCCGCCGCGGGTTTGCCATGCCGGCGACCCCCGATCTGGAGCTGGCCGGGACCGTCGCAGGCAGCGCCGAGGAGCTTGGCTATGCCTCCGTCTGGACCAATGACGCCCCTCCCGGGGACGGCATCGAGGTCGCCGGGGCCATGCTCGCTGCCACAAAGGTCATCCGCGTCGGCATCGGCGCGGTGCCCTGTGACCGCAGGCCCGCGGCCGGCGTCGCCAAGCAGGTTGCTGCCGCGGGCATGCCGCTGGAGCGCCTCGTGCTCGTCGTGGGATCGGGTGGTTCGGGCTCGGTCGGAGCGGTCAGGGCGGCCGTGACGGAGCTGCGGGAGGCGCTCGGCCCCGAGGCCTCGCTCTGCGTCGCGGCCATGGGGCCCCGTATGTGCCGCCTCGGCGGCGAGATCGCGGACCTGGTCCTGCTCAACTGGATGAACCCGGAGCGCATCGTCTGGGCGCGGGGCGAGGTCCGCGAAGGCGCGACCCGCCGGCCTGGGGGCCTCCGGGCCGCCGAGCCCGAGCTGGCGAGCTACATCCGGGTCTCGCTCGGCGAGGGAGCCGCCCTTCGGGTCGGCGCCGAGGCCGCCCGCTACGCGGCGATGCCTGCCTACGCCAAGAACTTTGCGGCCATGGGGGTCGCCTCGGTGGGCATCGCGGGTCCCGATCCGGCCCGGGCCTCCGGGATGATCGAGCGCTACTTGGAGGTCCTGGACGAGGCCATCGTTCGGCCCATCGTCAGGGTGCCCACCTCCGCGTCGCCGGAGCTCGACGAGGTCTTCGAGGCCCTGGGGGTCCTCATGGAGGTCGCCTCTCTTTTCGCCCCCAACCCGCCGGCCGCAACGCCGTCTGGTGCGCCCGGCGACGCGCCGGCCGTGGAGGGGTAGCGCCATGTGCCGCAGCATCAAGACGCTTCGGGGCACCGGCCCGAGCGAGGAGGAGATCCGAGCCGCCGCGCTGCAGTTCGTGCGGAAGGTGAGCGGCTACCGGGCGCCGTCCAAGGCCAACGCCGCGGCGTTCGAGGCTGCGGTCGAAGAGATCGCCGGGGTGTCCGCCCGCCTGCTCGACGCCCTGCCCGACACGCCACCGCCACCACCTCCACCGTCGCGGCCCCGGTATCCGGAGAAGGCCCAGTAGCACCGATGGAGCGAGCGCCGTCCGGCGAGCAGTACCGGATTGCTCATGGAGATCAGCAGGCCACCATCGTCGAGGTCGGCGGCGGGTTCCGGGAGTACTCGCTGGCGGGCCGGCCGGTCCTCGACCCCTACGGCGCCGCCGAGCTGTGCGACGGCGCCCACGGGACCCCGCTCGTCCCCTGGCCGAACCGCCTCGCCGGGCGGCCGCTACAACTCCGACGGCACCGACTACCAGGTGGCCCTGACGGAGCCCGGCAAGGGCAATGCCATCCACGGATTCCTGCGATGGCGCTCCTGGCGGGCGACCCGCCACGAGGCCGACCGGGTCGTGATGGCCACGACGCTCTTCCCCCACACCGGGTACCCGTTCCTGCTGGACGTCGCGGTGGACTACCACCTGACGGGCGGCGGCCTTGTGGTCACCACGACGGCGACCAATGGCGGCGACCGTGCGTGCCCCTACGGGTGTGGGCAGCATCCCTATCTCTCCCCGGGGGACGGACGGCTGGACGACTGCGATCTCGAGTTCGCCGCGGAGACCCGCGTCACCACCGACGAGTCCCGCCAGTTGCCGGCGGGGACCGAGGGTGTCGCCGGTACGGCCTTCGACTTCCGGACCCGGCGGCGGATCGGGGCGCAGAGGATCGATTTCGCGTTCAGGGACCTTGCCCGTGACGCCGAGGGCCTGGCCTGGGCCCGCCTCTAGGGCGCGGACGGGGGCTGCGCCGAGCTATGGGTGGACGGGAGCTACCCGTATATTGAGATCTACACGGGCGACACGCTCACGCCGGAGCGCCGGCGCCGGGGCCTCGGCACCGAGCCGATGTCGTGCCCCCCGAACGCATTCCAGTCCGGCGAACACCTGATCCGCCTGGAGCCGGGTGCGTCGGTAAGGCATCGTTGGGGGGCCCGACGTTTCGGAGAACTCAGTAGTAGCCGTACGCCCGCTTGACGTCGAACTCGTAGATCAGGCGGCCCTCGGCGCGCATCGTCTCGAGGAACTCCTCCTCGGTCAGCTCACCCCCGAACCAGGCGATCTTGCCCTCGGCAACCCGCTCCCCCTGCATCTCCCGGAACAGCCGGACGTGCAGCTCGGGTGCGTCGGGGCCGTCGAGGATCGTGACGGTGGTCTCGAGGCTCAGGAACTTCGGGTCGGGCGAGGTGTCGAAGACGAAGAGCGTGGAGCGGGGGTCCCGGCGCAGGTGCTTGGTCCGCAGCCGGAACTGGGTGCCGGAACTCCAGATCTTCCCGTCGGCGACCCCGACGCCGACCCTGACGACGTGCGCCGTGCCGTCGGGCCGCAACGTGGCCATCGCGGCAGCATGGTTCTTGCCGATGAAGGCGGCGACCCGGTCATCCATGCCCACATCCTATCTGGCCCAATCAGGCCCTTCCGCCTTCCTTGAGTGCTGAGGGCTGAGACTGAGCCCTGGGCACACAAAGATCATCATGGGACCCTACGGCAGGGGTCCACTCCCGAGAATGAGAATGGGTTACTTTGCGCGGCCTCGGACCGGCAGCGTCGCTCCAGATTCACCACGTTCTGTGGTCGCCCTCATACCTGGTGGCCGGGTCCCGGCGCATCTTTGGCTGCCTCGCCGCGCCTGGCGCGGTCAAACATCCACAGTTCGAGTCCGTGTCTTATGCAAGGCATCCAAAAAGAATGTTATGGGTAAATAGCGACCCCGAACTGACCACGCAGAGTGGTCGACCTACCCCATGGCCGCCTGCCGCCCGGGAATTCTCGTGTCAGAGGTCGGGAGTGGTCCCGAATCAGTGCCGGGTGGGCGTCGGCGTCGGGGTGGGCGTCGGCGTCAGGGCGGCGGTGGGGAACCCGAAGATCTGGGCCATTGACTGCCACCACTGCAGGTACGACGGGGTCGGCGTCGCCGACGGGGTGGCCACCGGCGTGGCGACGGGGGTCGTCTGGACCGGCGCCACCTGGACCGGCGCCACCTGGACGACGACCGGCTGCGTGCTGGGCTTGACGACCTTCCGGGGAACCGTGGCTGTTTTCGCCTGGACGACCGGCGCGACTGCGGGCTTTGCCGTAGCCGGAGCGGGGGTCATGGGATCGGCGGTGGGGGTGGCAACCGGCGCCGGAGAGCTCGAGGCCGGTGCGGGGGTCGCCGGTGTCACAACGCTTGCCTGCTGTGCCACCGGGTGCTGCCCACCCCCGGACAGGGGTCCGGCAAGGAGTGGTCGGAGCTCCGCGGGGACCGGGCCCGGCAGTTTCACCTCCGCCGGATCGCGCTCATCCCGCAGGACCTGGGCCTCCTGCCGAACCAGACGCCGCGCCAGATGCTGTGCCAAGCCCTGCTCGACGCG
>WNFC01009277.1_pt1 | contig 18108 bp, 18 predicted proteins | sample 5400541 | NCBI WGS metagenome assembly WNFC01 (sample SAMN13153342, study PRJNA577476) | soil metagenome | isolation source: 120 cm saprolite under Douglas fir tree site 2 hole 2 replicate 1 | place: USA:California | collected 2015-04-18
CCGCTGCTGTCGGCCGAAAGCTTGCTGCAGGAGACGGTGCGGCGCGTCGGCGATCGAGCGCGCTTTGCCGCCCCCCTCGTCGTCGCCAACGACGAGCACCGTTTCATCATCGCAGAGCAGCTGCGCCAGGGCGGTGTCGTGCCGCAGGCCATCATCCTCGAACCGAGCGGCCGCAATACCGCCCCGGCCGCCTGCATCGCCGCGCTCATTGCGGCGGTGGCTCCCGGCAGCCTGCTCCTCATCATGCCCTCGGATCATGCGATCGGCGATCCGGCCGCCTTCGAGGACGCGATCGGGCGTGCCGCGGCGGCGGCGCGCGCCGGCGCCCTCGTCACTTTCGGCATCGCCGCCGACCGGCCGGAGACCGGCTACGGTTATATTCGCCGCGGCGCCGCCCTCGCCGGCCTCGAGGGCAGCTACGAGGTCGCCGCTTTCGTCGAGAAACCGGACCGGGCGCGCGCCGAAAGCTATCTCGCCGCCGGCGATTATTTTTGGAACAGCGGCATCTTTCTGTTTCCCGCCCAACTCTATGTCGACGAGTTGAGCAGTCGCCGGCCGGAGATGGTGGCCGGCTGCCGCGCCGCCCTCAACACGGCCCAACGCGATCTCGACTTCCTGCGCCTCGACAAGGCCGCGTTCACCGAACTGCGCGGCGAGTCGATCGACTACGCGGTAATGGAGCACACCAAGCGGGCCGCCATCGTTCCGGTCAGCATGGGCTGGAGCGATATCGGCTCGTGGGACGCTTTGTGGTCCTTCGGCAATAAGGATGACGCCGGCAACGTCGTCCTCGGCGACGTCATCGCCGAGGACACGCGGAACTCGTATTTGCGAGCGGAGGAGCGGCTGATCGCCACGCTCGGGGTCGAGGATCTCGTCGTCATCGCCACCGGCGACGTCGTGCTGGTCGCCCAGCGCGACCGCGCACAGGACATCAAGACGCTGGTCGCCCGGCTCGACCGCGCCGGACGAAGCGAGACCGGAACGCACCTCACCGTCCACCGGCCCTGGGGCACCTATCGCTCGATCCATGCCGGCGATCGCGTCCAGGTCAAGCACATCATGGTCAAGCCGGGCGCGCAGCTGTCGCTGCAGATGCATCACCACCGCGCCGAGCACTGGGTCGTCGTCTCAGGCACCGCCAAGGTCGTGCGCGGCACCGACGAGATCGTGCTGCACGAGGACCAGTCGACCTATATTCCGCTCGGCACCAAGCACCGGCTGGAAAACCCGGGCAAGATCCCGCTGCATCTCATCGAGGTGCAGACCGGTTCCTATCTCGGTGAGGACGACATCGTGCGCTTCGAAGATACCTACGGGCGGAAATGAACTGATGCGGATCGAGAATTCCTTCGCCGTGCCGGTCGACACCGCAACCGCCTGGCGTCTTCTCCTCGACGTGCCGCGCATGGCGCGCTGCATGCCGGGCGCGACGCTGACCGAAGCGCGAGACGACCGCTCCTATGCCGGCAATGTCGCGGTCAAGCTCGGCCCGGTCCGCCTGACCTTCGCCGGCGAGGCGCGCATCACCGAGCTCGACGATGCCGCCCCTCGCGCCAAGGTCGAGGCCAAGGGCAACGACACCAAAGGTCGCGGCAGTGCCCAGGCGAAGCTCGACTTCGCGCTGTCCGCCGACGGCGCCGGCACGCGCGTCGTCGTCACCACCGATCTGCAGCTCACCGGCTCAGTCGCCCAGTACGGGCGTAGTGCCGGGCTCATCAAGGAGGTGGCGAATCAACTCGTCGGTGAGTTCGCCGGCAATCTCGCGCGCGAGGTCGCGGTCACCGAGCTTCAGCCGACCGAGCCGGCGCCTGCCGCAGCGGCTGCCGCCGCACCGCCCGCCGCCGTACCGGTCTCGGGGTTCGCCGTCCTGCTCAAGGCTCTGCGCGCGGTGATCGGCGACTGGCTGAAGCGCCTCTTCGTCTGGCCGGCGCACTGAGCGCAGACAAGCGATGACGGCGGTCACAACCAGCGCCGCCCCGATCCGTCGCCGACGGCTGCTCGGGCATGCTGCGATCCTGACGACGGCGGTGCTTTGGGGATCGCTCATCCCGCTGCTCGATATCCTGCTCGCGCATATCGATGTCTTTGCCCTGTCGATGATCCGCTACGGCGCCGCCGGCCTGCTCCTGGTCGGCGGGCTCGTGATTGCCGGCGGCATCGGCTGGCTACGCGTCCTGCCCGTCGGCAAGGTGCTTCTCCTCGGCGGCGTCGGGATCGGCGGCTTCGCGACATTCTACACCTTGGCGATCGCCTACTCGGCGCCGGGCACCGCCATCGTCATCAATTCGGCGACGCCGATCATTTCTGCGATCTTCGCCGCCCTCGTCTATCGCATCCCGTTCGAGGCTGGCGCCGGCGTCGCCTTCCTCCTCGCCGCCATCGGCACCGCAACATCGAGTCTCGGCCGCGAGGGCGTTGGCTACGCCTTCGATATTCGCGGCGGCGAGTTCTTGTTCGTCATCGCGGCAATCTGCTGGGCGTGGTACTCGATCAATGCGCAGGCTTGGCTTGCCGGACTCGGCCAGATGCAACTGTCGGCGGTGACCATGCTGGCCGGCGGCATCGGCGTAACCGCGGTTTTCCTCGTCGCCGCCAGCCTCGGTGCCGCCCATCTACCGACACGCCCGCCCGACGGCGTCCTTGCCCTCCTCGCCTTCATCACGTTGGGCAGCACGCTGACCGGAATCGTCTGCTGGAATATCGCGGTCGATCGTCTCGGCGTCATCATCGCCTCGCTCTATCTCAACCTTCTGCCGGTCATCGGCATGATCACCGCTGCCGCGATTGGCCGCCCGCCGACCGCTACGCAACTGGTGGGCGGCGGCATCGTCATCGTCGGCTTGGCACAGCTGCATCTGCGCCGTCTGCGCCGCCTCAAGGCGCCGGCCTAAGGAGATCGAAGCAGATGGCGGTCGTCGAATTGCGTGGTCTCACCAAGCGCTACGGCAGCAATACCGTCGTCGATCGCCTCGACCTGACGATCGGCCATGGCGAGCTCGTTTGCCTGCTCGGTCCATCAGGCTGCGGCAAGACGACGACCTTGCGCCTCGTCGCCGGCTTTCTCGAGCCCGACGGCGGCGAGGTCGATGTCGGCGGGCGCCGCCTTTCAGCCCCGGGCAGCGCCGTGCCGCCCGAGCAGCGCAATATGTCGATGATCTTCCAGAGCTACGCGCTGTGGCCGCACATGACGATTGCGGAGAACGTCGCCTACGGCTTGGCGGTGCGCGGCACGGGCAAGGATGAGATCGCGCGCCGCGTCGACAAGATCTTGGCGGTCACGAAGATGGCGGCCTTCGCCGCCCGCTACCCGACCGAGCTCTCCGGCGGTCAGCAGCAACGCGTCGCCCTCGCCCGTGCCCTTGTCGTGCAACCCGAGACGCTGCTTCTCGACGAACCGTTGTCCAATCTCGACGCCAATCTGCGCGAGGAGATGCGCTTCGAGGTGCGGCGGCTGCACGATGAGTACAAATACACGACGCTCTACGTCACGCATGACCAGGTCGAGGCGATGACCACCGCCGACCGCATCGTCGTGATGAATGGCGGGCGCGTCGAGCAGGCGGGCAGTCCGGAGGACATCTACGAGCGTCCGGCGAGCGAATTCGTCGCCCGATTCATCGGCGGCACCAACATTCTCCACGGCACGCATCGCCGCGACGGCGTCGTCGAATGCCCCGGGTTGACTCTCCGCTGCGGCCAAGGGACGCCGGCGGCGGACGGCCGGACGGCCGTCTCGATCCGACTGCACGAGGTCGAGCTGCACCCCGTCGACGCCGTCGCCGAGGGCGAGAACACCGCGCGCGGCATCGTCGCGCGCCAGGTCTATCTCGGGGCGACGCGCGACTACCTCGTCGAGCTTGATGGTGGCGGCAGCGTCCGCGCGGTGGCGCCGCGCGGCCTCGACCATCCCGCGGGTAGTGCGGTCGTCGTGCATTTCCCGCCCCGCGCCTGCCGTGCTTTGGCACGCTAGCAGCCGCAACACCGGACGCGCTTGGTGTAAGCTGGTGGGATGGCGAGCCGAGAAGCGCATGCTGGAGACGATTGCGCTCGGCGCTCTGGTGGCGTCGTTCCGGCGCTTCGGCGTGATCGAGCAGCGGATGGTGCCACGGCACCAACTGCGCCCACCTTTTGGGAGCTCCCCGCATGACCCGAACGAAGCCTCTCACCGGCGGCTGCCAGTGCGGCGCCGCGCGCTACGAGATCGCAGCCACACCGCTGGCGCTCTATGTCTGTCATTGCCGCGAATGCCGTAAGCAGTCGGCATCCGCCTTCGGCATCTCCGCGGTCGTCCCGGCCGCGGATTTTCGGCTGGTGCAGGGTACCGTCAATTCCTGGACCCGCGACACCGACAGCGGTCGGCGGTTGCGCTGCGTGTTTTGCCCGCGTTGCGGCTCGCGGCTGTGGCACGAGGGCGAGCCGAAGGGCGCGACGATCTCGGTCAAGGGCGGTTCACTGGACGATGCCCTCGATCTCGCGACGGCCACCCACATCTGGACCTCACGAAAGCTCCCGGGCGTTGTCATCCCGCCCGACCGTCCCCTATTCTCGGAGGAGCCGCCGCGCGACGGTGAGGATTTCTAGTCTCGGCGACCCGACGCGTTGTTCCTCTCGGCCGCAACGATGCAAAGGGACGTACGACACCGGACGGCGATTAACATTCATCTGCAATCTTCACGAGGACCCTTCATGAGTTCCCTACCGGCTGCCCTGTCGCGTTTCACCGTGCTTGATCTGACGCGCGTCCGTTCCGGGCCGACTTGCGTGCGTCAGCTCGCCGACTGGGGCGCCAACGTGATCAAGATCGAGATGCCCGATCGCGGCGAGAGCAGCGAAGGGCTAGGCGGGCCCCGCGACGGCTCGGATTTCATGAATCTGCACCGCAACAAGCGCAGCATGACGCTCGATCTCAAGACTCCGGAGGGTGTCGAACTCCTCAAGAAGATGGTCGCGAAAGCCGATGTGCTGGTCGAGAATTTCCGCCCCGACGTCAAGCACCGCCTCGGTATCGATTACGAGACGCTGCGCGGGGCCAACAAGCGTCTCGTCTATGCCAGCATCTCGGGGTTCGGCCAGAACGGACCCTACGGCAAGCGGCCCGGCTTCGATCAGATCGCGCAGGGCATGGGTGGGTTGATGTCGATCACCGGCCTGCCCGGCCAGGGGCCCGTACGGGTCGGCATCCCGATCGCCGACCTTACCGCCGGCATCTTCCTGGCGCAGGGCATCCTCGTCGCCCTGCTCGAGCGCGAGCAATCGGGCGAAGGCCAATGGGTCCAGACCTCGCTCTTGGAGGCGCAGATCTTCATGCTCGATTTCCAGGCCTCGCGCTGGCTGCTCGACAAGGACGTGCCGAAACAGGCCGGCAACAACCACCCGACCAGCATCCCGACCGGCGTCTTCAAGACGAGCGACGGCTACATCAACATCGCCGCCGCCGGCCAGGTGATCTGGGAGCGCTTCTGCCGCGCCGTCGGCGCGCCCGAGCTGATTGCCGATCCCGCCTATGCCAAGGCCGCCGGCCGGTCGCGCAATCGTGACGTGCTCAATGCCCGCATCGGCGAGATCATCGCGACGCGCTCGAGCAGTTCGTGCGCCAGCCAATGACGTTATCGCGCACGCCGAGCGAATTCCGCTCGCCACCGCCGGAGATGGGTCAGCATACCGATGAGATTCTGCGCGAATTCGGCTATACCGATGAGCAGATCGCCGGGCTACGCAAGCGCGAAATCGTCTGAACGCTTTTGATCGAGGAGCAAATCGCCATGGCCACCGACAAGATGTTGGCGCGCAAGGACGGCCCGATCGGGTCGATGATCTTCAACAATCCCGAGCGGCACAACGCCACGTCGCTCGAGATGTGGGAAGCGGCCGACGAGATTCTCAAGGACTTCGCGCAGGACCCGACGATCCGCGTCGTCGTCCTTTCGGGCACCGGCGGCAAGGCCTTCGTCTCCGGCGCCGACATCTCGAAATTCGAGGACGAACGCGCGACGGAGGAGGCCGTCAAGCATTACAACAAGACCTCGGACCGCATGAGCACCACCTTGTCGACGATGCCGAAGCCGACGATCGCGATGATCCAGGGCTGGTGCATCGGCGGCGGCGTCTCGGTGGCGACGACCTGCGATCTGCGCGTCTGCACGGAGGATTCGAAATTCGGCGTGCCGGCTGCCAAGCTCGGCCTCGGCTACGGCATCAAGGGCATCCGCCGCCTCGCCGATCTCGTCGGCCCGTCGGCCGCCAAGGAGATTTTCTTCACGGCGCGCCACTACACCGCCCAGGAGGCGTTGCGAATGGGCCTCGTCAACCAGGTGGTGCCGGCGAGCGAGCTGCAATCCTTCGTCAAGCAATATGCCGAGACGATCGCAGGGAACGCGCCGCTGACGGTCAACTCGGTCAAACGCATCGTCGGCGAGCTGCTCAAGGATCCGGTCGACCGCGACCTTGCTCTCTGCGATCGCCTCGTTGCCGAATGTTTCGCCAGCCAGGACTACATAGAGGGCCGTCGGGCGTTCATGGAGAAGCGCAAGCCGAACTTTGTGGGCCGGTAGAATTTGAACGCAAGCGGTCGCGAGGGAGGCGCGAATCCGGGATAAGGAGGTAGTTCATGCCGGAGAGCTTCACGCTCAACGTGAACGGCGCGATACATAGCGTAACCGTCGAGCCCGATACCCCGCTCCTCTATATCCTGCGCAATGACCTCGCGCTCAACGGCGCGAAATTCGGTTGTGGTCTCGGTCAGTGCGGCGCCTGCACGGTGATGCTCGGCGACCAGGCAGTGCGATCGTGCCAGCTGCCGGTTGCAGCGCTCGGCGATCAAGCCGTTACCACCCTCGAGGGGCTCGGCACAACCGACAAGCCGCATCGCCTGCAGAAGGCCTTCATCGCCGAGCAGGCGGCGCAGTGCGGCTATTGCATCGCCGGCATGATCATGGGCGCCAAAGCATTGCTCGACCAGAATCCGGACCCGGATGAGGCGGCGATCCGCGCCGCGCTTGCCGGCAATCTCTGCCGCTGCGGCACGCATGGCCGGATCATCCGCGCGATCCGCCGCGCCGCCAAGGAGGCATCGCTGTGAGCGCCCGTCTCACCCGCCGCCAGTTCGCTCTCGGCGCCGGCGCCATAATTGTCGGCTTCAGCCTCGCCCGGCCGCTCGCCCTTGCCCAGCAAACGGCGAAAAAACTGCCCGGCAGCCTCGATAACAACCGCGCGCTCGATGGTTGGATCCGCATCGACCCGGATGGCAGCGTCACCGTCTTCACGGGCAAGGTCGAGCTCGGTCAGGGCATTCTGACGGCGCTGCGCCAGATCGCCGCCGACGAGCTCGACGTCCGCCGACGAGCTCGACGTCAACATCGCGCGCTGCCGCATGGTCTCGGGGGATACCTCGCAAACGCCCGACGAGGGTGTCACCTCGGGCAGCCAATCGATTGAGTATGGCGGCACGGCGCTACGCTTCGCCGCCGCCGAGGCGCGCGCCATCCTGCTCGAGCTGGCAGCAGCGAAACTGGGCATTCCAATCGACCGGCTGATCGTCGTCGACGGCGCTGTATCGTCGAAGGACGGCACAGCGAGGACGACCTACTGGGAGATTGCGCGCGCCGGCATGTTCAAGCGCGAGGCGAGCGCCGCCGTCGCGCCGAAGCAGCCGAGCGAACGCAAGCTGGCGGGACGCAGCCTGCCGCGCGTCGACATCCCGGACAAGGTCACCGGCGGCGCCATCTACGTTCAAGACATGCGCCTGCCGGGAATGCTCTTCGGGCGGATCGTCCGGCCGCCGAGCTACCGGGCTCAGCTCGCCAATGTCGACGAGGCGGCGGTAGGGGCCATGCCGGGCGTCGTCGCCGTGGTGCGCGACGGCAGTTTCCTCGGCGTCGTCGCCGCGCGCGAGGAGCAGGCGATCGCGGCGCGGCAGCGCTTGCGCGAAACCGCGCGGTGGCAGGAGACCAGCGACCTGCCTGATCCCGCCACTATCTATGCCGCGCTCCGCGCCCTACCGTCTCGCGATGCGGTGATCAGCGCGAAGGAGGCGGCGTCCACCTCGGCCGTGCAGACCCTGGCGGCAACCTATACGCGGCCCTATCTGGCGCATGCATCCATCGGACCGTCTTGTGCAGTGGCGCTGCTCGACGGCAACCGATTCACGGTGTGGTCGCACACGCAAGGCGTCTTCCCGCTGCGCCGTGACCTTGCCAAAGCGCTTGATGTTGAGGAAGGCAATATCACCGTAGCGCACGCCCAGGGATCGGGCTGCTACGGGCAGAACGGCGCCGACGATGTCGCGCTCGACGCGGCGCTGCTCTGCCGCGCCGTCGCCGGGCGGCCGGTCAAGCTGCAATGGATGCGCGACGACGAGTTCGGGTGGGAGCCCTATGGTCCGGCCATGACCATGCGCGCCGGCGCCGCTCTCGCCGCGGACGGCACCATCATGGATTGGTCCTATGAGCTGTGGAGCAATACCCACAGCACGCGGCCGGGCGCACCCGGCGGCGTCGGTCTGCTCGCTGCCTGGCATCTCGCCAAGCCGTTGGCGGCGCCTGCCCCCACCCCGATCCCGCTTCCGGCTGGTGGCGGCGATCGCAACGCCATACCGCTTTACGAATTTCCGAGGCAGCACGTCACGCATCATTTCATTCCCGAGATGCCGCTGCGCGTCTCGGCGCTGCGCACGCTGGGCGCCTACGCCAACGTATTCGCAATAGAATCCTTCATGGACGAGCTCGCCGCGGCTGCCGGCGTCGATCCGGTCGAATTCCGACTGCGCCACCTCAAGGACGACCGGGCGCGCGCGGTCATAGCGAGGGCGGCGGAGAAAGCCGGTTGGCAAGCCCGGCATCAGGGCGACGGCGAGCGCGGCCGCGGCATCGGCTTTGCCAAGTACAAGAACCTCGCCACCTATGTCGCGGTCGTCGCCGATATCACTGTCGACCGCGCGAGCGGCGCCGTCCGCGTGATCAAGGCGACTGCTGCCGCTGATGCCGGCGAGATCGTCAATCCCGACGGGCTCAGCAATCAGATCGAGGGCGGCATCATCCAGGCGACGAGCTGGACGCTCAAGGAGCAGGTCGGCTTCGATCGCCAACGCATCACCGCACGCGACTGGCAGAGCTATCCGATCCTGACCTTTCCCGAGGTGCCGGTTGTCGAGGTCGCGCTCATCGACCGTCCGGAAGAGCGCTCGCTTGGCGCCGGCGAGGCGGCATCAGGGCCAATGGCGGCGGCGATTGCCAACGCCGTCGCCCATGCCACCGGCAAGCGGCTGCGCGACCTGCCGCTGACGCCCGAGCGCGTCAAGGCCGCGCTCGGATGATAAGCGCGGGTCGGCGGGAAAACGCCAGGTGAGCTCAGAATTGGGAAACGCGATGCGTATTATTGGCATTGCTTATTTTTTTGCCATTTCCCTATAGCGCATATCTGGCATCGCGCGGCACCCGGCGAACTGACCGACCCGGAGCCGGGACGGCAGGTTTCGTGTTGCGTTTCAGGACCACAGAAGTGACACGCCAATCCCGACGACCACAGCGTTATCTGAGGTATGGCCTCGCTTTCGCAGGAATCGATCGACGAGTTCCGTACGCGGACGGCGATTGAAGCCGCGCTGAACCAACTCGATGCGAGTTGGGCCGTTCTCGTCGATCTACGGATCAACGGCCCGACAGACGCGACCGCTGCCGACTATGTCGCGCTGCACCCACGACGCGGCATCGCGTTGGTCGACGTCATTCTGAGTCGCACCGGAGACCCCGCCGGTCGACTGCGCAAGTTTCTCCAGGACGAGGGATTTTTCGCGCGCTTTCCCGGCAGATTGCCGATCGTGCGCCTCGTACTCAAACCGATCGAAGCCGCGTCGTTCGGCCGGAGGGTTCACGCCGCCTTCGCCGCGGTTCCGCCACTCGGCATTGCCGATCCGGCCTGGCTGACAGCGGTAAACAGCCTCCTGGTGCCGAATGCCCCCTCGGCTGGGCGGACGCGTTTTCCGCGTCAGAAACGCCCGACGCCGCAGAGGCGTGCGCGCCGCGACGAGCGGCCGACGGCGCCACGGCAGGACGAACCGGAACCATGGGAGATCGTGCCCGAGCGTTGGCCCGACCGGATGGCAGGGGCAACGCCATTGAAACGCCAGGGACGGAAGGCGGCGAGCGATCAACCTGCGACGCCTCGCTCCTCTGCTGATGCCGACGAACCGGCGAAGCCGGCAGCGGATTCGAGCCCGCAGCCGGGTTTCGACGAGCATTGGACGGCCCCCAAGATCGACAGACCCGTCGCGCCCCCACCGGCCGCCAGCGCCCCCAGCCCCGCGCCGACGGAGGCGACCGGACCGGCAGAGCAGCCGGCGATTCCGGTTCGTGAACCTGGATTCGCGGAAAAACCGTTGCCGCCACAACCATTGCCGCCACGAGGAAGCCTGTCCAAAGCCGGACGGCAAATCCTGTCGATCATCCCATTCGCGGGCTGGGCAAATGACAAGGCCCGCAAACGCAAGGCGCGGCGAGTGACCGGACGCGCGGAAGATTTCGCGGATGGCGGGATCGCCCCGGTCGCCGATTCTGCCGCTGCCATCGAGTCTGTCGTCGAGCTCCTGCTGCGGCGGCGAAATCGCGGCGCGGGCGAGCCCCAGCCGCCGCAATTGCCCTCCGACGGCGCCGGCGAGACGAGCGACGCCGACGCTCCCCCCGAGTCGACGGCCGCAGCTTTCGACCGCCTGCTGTTCGCTCGGCGCGAGGACGCCGTGGTCGCGCCGCCGGCGTTCGAGGAAACCGGCTGGTGGCGCCGCGCCGCCTCTGCGATCATCGTCATCGCCGTCGTAGCTGGCGGTGGCGCCTGGCTGGGCCATGGAGATGTCTCCAGCCCGTGGGGATCAGGGTCGCGATCCCTGTTGCCGACGAGCATCCGCCCGGCGCCGAACGCCACTGCCGAACTGACGTCGCCATCGACCGCACCCGGCCCACGCGTTTCCGGCATCGATCCGTCCGCCCCCAATCCGGTTGGCCCCAAAACGTCCGATGCCATCGCATCCGATCTCAATCCGCCCCGCCCCGATGCTCCCAGCCCCAATGCTTCCAGCCCCGGCGGCTCAACGGCCGCGCCGCCTTCACCTGCCAATCCACCGGCGATAGCCAGCGAGCCAATGCCTAATCGGCCGGCCGCGAGCACGCCGCCTTCAAGCGCGCCGCCCGCAAATACCCCGCCCGCAAACAGCCCGACAATCCAGCCAAGCCCGCCGGCGGTCGACGTCGCGGCGGCGCCGGAACCGCCCGCCCCATCCGCCGGCACCTTGCCGTCCGTGCCGAAGGCCAATCCGCCGCCGGATAAGGCCGGCAAGCCGGCCGAGAAAGCGCGACCAGCGCCGCCGCCACCATCTGCGGTCGCGTACGCCGCGCCGCCGCCACCGAGGCCGACCTCGCGCCGCCCCGAACCGCCGGAGAGCCGTTCGGCGCGCGGCAACGGCCCGCCCGTCGCCAGCGCGCCGGAGCCGAGCCGCAAGCCGCAAGCGGGGGAAGCGCCGGCGGGCACTCTTCGCGGACCACCGATCGATCTTGCCGATCTGCCACGCGGCGAACCGCAGGCGAGACCGGCTGCGCCGAGCGAGCCGACCGCGCCGGCCGCCTCGAGCAGCGCTCCGAATACTCCCAATCCCGCGCCAAACGCCGCCATCGCGAACGCCGGCACGGCGCGCGCGCACGGACCGACGATGCTGTTGTCCTCGAGCCGACGCGCGGCTGCCGAGCCATCCGCTTCGAGCAACGAGGTCTGCCGCAGCTATACGGCGACGAAAACGCTGCTTGGTCAGCCTCGTCAGGTCAACGGGCTCGCTTGCCGGGATGGCAATGGCGGCTGGCAAATCATCACGGAGCTGTCTGATTAGGCAGGGTTAGGCATGGAGAGAACGCCATGTTGAGACGAACCGTTTGGCTTCTTGCTCTCATGCTCATCATGGTCGTCGCGGCGCCGATCGGAACGCCCAGCCGGACCGACAAGGCGCTGGCAGCGACATCGGGGGGCGGCACCGGCGGGACGGGCAGCGGTACCGGCACTGGCGGAACCGGCAGCGGTACCGGCACTGGCGGAACCGGCAGCGGCATTGGCGGGACGAGCAGTGGGACCGGCACTGGCGGGACGAGCAGCGGCACTGGCGGGACGAGCAGTGGGACCGGCACTGGCGGAACCAGCACGGGCGGGACCAGCACCGGCGGGACCAGCACCGGCGGAACGAGTACCGGTGGAACGAGCACCGGTGGAACGAGTACCGGCGGGACCAGCACCGGCACCTCGGGCACAAGCACCACTGGCGGCACCGGCACCAGCGGCACAACGTCGGGCACCGGCACTGGCAGCATGACGGGTGGCGGCACTTCCAGCGGGTCGACCGGCGGCGTCGCCAGCGGGTCAGGCACCGGCACCTCTGGCACCGGCACTTCCGGCACCGCCACTTCTGGTACCGGTGTTTCCGGCACGAGTGTTTCGGGCACCGGCGTTTCCGGCGCGGGCGTTGCGGCCACCAGCTCCGGCACGGCGGCGAGCAACAGCGCCACGAGTACAGCGGCGATCGGCAGTGCACCCGCCCCCGGCGGCAGCGAGAGCGCTAGCGGCAGTGGCAACGACAGCGGCGCGCTCGCCGCCTTCATCGCCAGCCCGGCCTTCAGCCGCGTCGCCGCAACGGTGCCGAGCACGATCACCGCCGGCCCGATCGTTACTTCGCTGGTTGGGCGGCCGTGTCAAACGATGGCGCAGAACATCGAAATCGACGGGCAAATCGTCCACGCCTCGGCGCTGATGTGCCAGCAGCCGGACGGCGCCTGGCGGATCGAGCCGACGCAAGACGCGGCAATCGGCAATGCGACGAGGGGCCCGGGAGCACCGCCGACGACCCAATAGTCGACCGACCGGTGGCCGACCGGAACGGGCCGACGCCGCGGCGCCGGCCAGCTTAATTCCGTGTCCCGCCCGTGCCGGCCGCTGCTATAACAGCGGTCGCAGCACGCACGGAAATGATTGAACATGATCCCCCGCTACAGCCGCCCCGCGATGAGCGCGATCTGGGAGGCGCAGAACCGCTTTCGCATCTGGTTCGAGATCGAGGCCCATGCCTGCGATGCCCAGGCGGCGCTTGGCATCATCCCGGCGGCGGCGGCGCGTGCAGTCTGGGAGAGGGGAAAGTTCGACATCGCGCGCATCGACGAGATCGAGCGCGAGACCCATCATGACGTCATCGCCTTCCTGACCAACCTCGCCGAGCATATCGGCCCGGAGGCGCGCTTTCTCCACCAGGGCATGACTTCGAGCGACGTCCTCGACACTTGCCTCGCGGTGCAGCTGAAACAGGCGGCCGACCTCCTCCTCGCCGATCTCGACGCGCTGCTCGCCGTGCTCAAGCGACGCGCCTTCGAGCACAAGACGACGCTTACCGTCGGCCGCAGCCATGGCATCCATGCCGAGCCGACGACGTTCGGGCTCAAACTCGCCGGCTTCTACGCCGAGTTCGCACGCAATCGTGAGCGCCTGACCGCTGCCCGCAACGAGATCGCCACCTGCGCCATCTCGGGCGCCATCGGCACCTTCGCCAATATCGACCCGGCGGTCGAGGCGCATGTCGCCGAGAAGCTCGGCCTCGCCGTCGAGCCGGTTTCGACCCAGGTGATCCCGCGCGACCGCCACGCCGTATTCTTCGCCATCCTCGCGGTCATCGCCGGCTCGATCGAGCGGCTAGCGATCGAGATCCGTCATCTGCAGCGTACCGAAGTGCGCGAGGCGGAGGAGTTCTTCGCGCCTGGCCAGAAGGGCTCCTCGGCGATGCCACACAAGCGCAATCCGGTGCTGTCGGAGAACCTCACCGGTCTCGCCCGCATCGTCCGGGCCGCAGTCATTCCGGCACTGGAGAATATCGCGCTGTGGCACGAGCGCGACATCTCGCACTCCGCCGTCGAGCGCGTCTTCGCCCCCGACGCGACGATCGCGCTCGACTTCGCCCTCGCCCGCGCCACCGGCCTCGTCGACAAGATGGTGGTCTATCCGGCGCAGATGCGGCGCAACCTCGAGCAACTCGGCGGCCTCGTCGATTCGCAGCGCGTCCTGCTCGCGCTGACGCAAGCCGGGATGAGCCGCGAGGACGCCTATCGCGCGGTGCAGCGCAACGCCATGCCAGTCTGGCAGGGCGGCGGCCGCTTCCTCGACCTCCTCAAGGCCGACCCCGAGGTCACCCGATATCTCGAGCCCGCCACCCTCGAGCGCCTGTTCGACGAGGCCTACCACACCAAGCACGTCGAGACGATCTTCCGCCGGGTGTTCGGCGAGGCTTAGGCGATCCTCAGCCCTTCATGATCTGCGCCTTCGCGTCGGCGGCGCAGCGCCGAAGCTCGTCGGCGACCCGCGCGGCGTCGATTTTCACACCCTTGGCCAGGAAATCCGCAACCACCTTGTCGATCACATGGTGATCGCCCCCCTTCTCGTACTCGGTGCCGACGACGTCCGCGGCATAGGCTTGCGCCGCCGCGCCGTCGAGCCCGAGCTGCCCTGCCGCCCACAGACCGAGCAGCTTGTTGCGCCGCGCCGTCACCTTGAAGGCGAATTCCTGATCGTGCTTAAAGCGCGTCTCGAACTCCTTCTCGCGCTCGTCGAACTTGCTCATGGCTACTGCGACCCCGCCTGCGATGCGTCGGAGCATTATGGCCTGCCTCTCTACGACGCGCCATGTCATGCGCTATGATTGGTCACGCCTTCTTTGCTCGCCGAAATGGTTAAATCGTCTCCCTCAGTGGGACAGATCGATCGACATGTGCACCCTCGTCATCCTGCGCCGGCCCGAGCACCCCTGGCCGGTCGTCATTGCCGCCAACCGCGATGAGATGATCGACCGCGAGTGGCGGCCGCCTGCGCGCCACTGGCCGGATCGTCCGGAGACGGCGGGTGGGCTCGACGTGCTCGCCGGCGGCTCATGGCTCGCGGTCAACGAGCACGGCCTTGCCGCCGCCATCCTCAACCGCGTCGGCAGCCTCGGTCCGCTGGCCGGGCGGCGCTCGCGCGGCGAGCTGGTCCTCGAGGCAACCGACCATGCCGATGCGCGCGTCGCGGCGGAAGCGCTGAGCGCGCTCGAGCCGCGCTCCTACCGGCCGTTCAACCTGATCGTCGCCGATGAACGCGATGCCTACTGGCTGCGTCATGCCGATCCGACCGGCGTGATGCCCATCGGCGTCCGCCCGTTGCCGATCGGCCTCTCGATGATCACCGCCGGCGACCTCGACGACGGCGACAGCACGCGCATCCGCGACTACCTGCCGCGCTTCCGCGCGGCGCCGCCGCCTGATCCCGAGCGCGGCGACTGGGCGGCCTGGGAGGCGCTGCTGGCCTGCGCCGACGCCGACCCCGCCGCCGGACCGCGCGGCGGCATGAACTTCGCGACCCATGAGGGCTTCGCCACGGTGTCGAGCGCGGTCATCGCCCTTCCCGCCATCGGCCGCCCCGCCGTTCGCCCGATCTTCCGCTTCACCTCCCGCCGCCCGACGCCATCACCATGGCAGGAGATTAACCTATGAGGCAGGCGCCTGACGTGCCCATCATTGTCTCGCCCGCGGCTCCTTGCTATACAGCAGCGAGTGCACTTTGACTCGTCCGGCGCCGTCTCCGTAACGATCGTATCTTCGAAAAGGCCGCCATGTCCCGCCGCAGGCAGATCTACGAAGGCAAGGCCAAGGTCCTGTTCGAGGGCCCGGAGCCGGGCACCATCGTGCAGTATTTCAAGGACGATGCGTCCGCTTTCAACAACAAGAAGAAGGGCACGATCACCGGCAAGGGCGTGCTCAACAACCGCATCAGCGAATATTTGATGACCAAGCTCAACGAGATCGGCGTGCCGACTCACTTCGTGCGCCGCCTCAACATGCGCGAGCAGCTCGTCCGCGAGGTCGAGATCATCCCGATCGAGGTGATCATCCGCAATATCGCCGCCGGCGGCTTCTCGAAGCGCCTCGGCATCGCCGAAGGCACCGTGCTGCCGCGCTCGATCGTCGAATACTACTACAAGAACGACGAGCTCAACGATCCGATGGTGTCGGAGGAGCACATCACGGCCTTCGGCTGGGCCGCGACCCAGGACCTCGACGACATGATGCAGATGGCGCTCCGCATCAACGACTTCCTGACCGGGCTTTTTCTCGGCGTGCAGATCAGGCTGGTCGATTTCAAGATCGAGTTCGGCCGGCTCTATAAAGACGAGGAGATGCGCATCGTCCTCGCCGACGAGATCAGCCCCGACAATTGTCGGCTGTGGGATTTGAAAACCAACGAGAAGATGGACAAGGATCGCTTCCGCCAGGATCTCGGACAGGTCGAGGAAGCCTATCAGGAAGTCGCTCGCCGCCTCGGTATCCTCGCCGAGGGCGGCGCGGTGGACCCCAAGGGTCCCAAGGTGGTGCAGTAGGAGCGGTGTAGATCGACATGAAGGCACGTATCCACGTCACGCTGAAACCAGGCGTTCTCGATCCGCAGGGCAAGGCGATCGGCCACGCCCTCGGCAATCTCGGCTTCACCGGCGTCGGCGAGGTCCGCCAGGGCAAGTACATCGAGGTCGAGCTCGCGGAAACCGACAAGGCGCGCGCCAAGGCGACGGTCGAGGCGATGTGCCAGAAACTCCTCGCCAACACCGTCATCGAGAACTACGCGATCGAGATCTGAGCGGCGGCTCACGTTCCGGTCGCCACCCAGTACAGCAGTTTCCGCTTGCCGCCGTCTTCCACGCGCCTGCCGGCGGGAACGCCGCTATTCGCCAGAATGACCTTGCGCGATGGCTCGTTGTCCTCGTCGCAGGTCACCAGGACGCGGACAAGCCCGATCTGGCGCGCGACCGGCAGGACGAGAGCAGGCGCCCGCGTCGCATAGCCGCGCCGGCGCTTCCACGGCACGACGGCGTAGCCGACATGGCCGGAGACATGTGGCGGCAGCTCCTCGCTGCCGCGCAGGAAGCGCAGATTGATCGCGCCGCAGAAATCGCCATCCGACAGCCAGAAGAGGCGAAACGGAATGCGCGGCTTCCGGCTGCCATCCGGCTGCGGCACGGTGCCGTTTTCGTCGGTCAGATCGTGCAGCAGGGCGGCCGGATCGCGGCGCAGCAAGGCGAGCTGCTCGGGCGCGACATTGCGCTGCGTATTCGGCGACCAGCCCCGCTCGAGCGCCGCCGCGTAGCTCGCCAGCATCGCCTCGCTTGGCGCCACCAGCCGCAATTCTTCGTTCATCGCCATCTCTCCCTTGATCCGCCGGATCCGGAGGGGCGCCCGACAATGCGAAGGGCCCCGACCGTTTCCGGCGGGGCCCTCGGCGTTATACGCAGCAGCGCAACAATCAGCGCATGCGACAACCCTGCGATCCCACCGTCATGGCGTGGGTCAAGCAGCAATTCGTAAGGTTGCGTTGTCGCTTTCGCATGGCGTGACGCTAGCGAGCGCCGCGGCCGGTTGTCAACTCCGGCTCAGCCGCGCCGCTTGAAGTTCCTCCCCAGCACCATCAGCGAGAAGATCTCGAACAGCATCTGGGCGCCGACCATGGCGGTATTCGTGGTCGCGTCGTATTGCGGCGCCACCTCGACGACGTCGCCGCCGATCACGTCGATGCCCTTGAGGCCATGCAGGATCGCCTGCGCCTCGCGCGGCGTCAGCCCGCCGGTTTCGGGTGTGCCGGTGCCGGGCGCATAGACCGGGTCGAGCCCGTCGACATCGAAGGAGATATAGGTCGGCCCATCGCCGACAATCTCGCGCGCCTTGGCGATGACGCCCTCGACGCCGAGCTTGGCCATGTCCTCGATATGGATCACCGTCATGCCGCTGTCGTAGGAAAATTCCCAGAGGAACTCGGCCGGGCCGCGAATGCCGATCTGGATCGTGCGCGCCGGATCGAGCACGCCGTCGAGCACGGCAAGGCGGAAGGGCCCGCCATGATGGAATTTGGCGCCTTCATATTCGCCGGAGGTGTCACAATGCGCATCGAAATGAATGAGCCCGACCGGCCGCTTGGCGCCCAGCGACTTCAGAATCGGATAGGTCACCGAATGATCGCCGCCGACCGAGAGCGGTCGCACCCCGGCGGCTTCGATGCGCGCATAGAATGCGGCGATGTCCT
>WNFC01004616.1_pt1 | contig 18102 bp, 15 predicted proteins | sample 5400541 | NCBI WGS metagenome assembly WNFC01 (sample SAMN13153342, study PRJNA577476) | soil metagenome | isolation source: 120 cm saprolite under Douglas fir tree site 2 hole 2 replicate 1 | place: USA:California | collected 2015-04-18
AGGGCTCTCGGCCTGAGGAAGACCACTCTCAGATCGAGGGTGCACGTTCAAACAGTTGGGCTGAATGCCGAGACGAAAAAGGACCGGCATCGGGCCGGGAGGGGAGGTTTTTCTCTTGACATTCCTTTTTATAGGACTTTTCCGATTAGCGCGTTATACGTCCAGGTGATTGATTCGCCGGACTAGCTTGCAAGATGCTCCGAGGCCTGTACGTCACCAAAATTAAAAGCCCACTTGAAAGGAATAACATGCGGGAGGTCATCTAACATGTTAGATTGGCGCCCTCCAACTGTTGCGGAGTTTTGACGAAGGACAGCCGCCGACCTCGCAATCGTCGAGTACGTCGCGGCAGAGACAGCGCGGCGCCGTTCGCTCGGGTTTTGTCTGGAGGGATTAAGGAGGGCAAAAATGAGTCCGACGGGGCTGATAGTCTCGTTTTTGGGAGTGTTGTTGACAATTTTTGTTCTGAGCGTGGTCTTTGGTTCGTTCTTCACCGTAGAGACGGCGCAGGTCGCCATCGTGCAGCGTCTGGGTAAGTTCGCACGCGTTGCAGGTCCGGGACTTAATTGGAAAACGCCCTTGATTGAGGCCGTAGTCCGGCGCATGAGCATGAAGGTCCAGCAGTTTGACGTGAAAGTCGAAACTAAGACGCAGGACAACGTGTTCGTGCAAATCCCCGTCTCCATCCAATACAAAGTGATACCAGAATCCGTGGAAGCGGCATTTTACAAACTAACCGATCCCGTCAAGCAGATCGAATCAATGGTCTACAACGTGGTTCTCGGCCACGTTCCGAAAATGAAGCTGGACGACACTTTCCTCAATCAGGCAGCCATCGCCAACGATTTGCGCGACAGCCTCGACGGCTCCATGAAGGAGTACGGCTACTCGATCGTGAAAGTGCTCATCTCCGACATCGTGCCGGACCAAAAGGTGAAAGCTGCGATGAACGACATCAACGCCGCGCAACGCGAACGCGAAGCGACGGTATCCCGCGCTGAAACCAACAAGTTGCTCCTCGTAAAGCAGGCCGAAGCGGAAGCCGAATCCAAGCGCCTGCAAGGCGAAGGCATCGCTAACCAACGCAAGGCCATCATCTCCGGCTTAAAAGAATCGGTGGAAGATTTCGCGAAAACCGTGGAAGGTTCCACCCCCCAGGACGTCATGCAGCTCGTCCTAATGACACAGTACTTCGATACCCTAAAGGAAATCGCCGCCAACGATCACAGCAACACCATCTTGATCCCGCACACGCCAAACACGTTGACCGATCTATTTGGCCAGATCCGCAACGCCGTAATCACCGGCGCGGAAATGACCAAGCGAGCCGTACCCTCCTCACTGTCCCCGAGCGAGCCACAAAAATGAGCAGGGTGCCCGCCGCTCCAAACTGAGTTGCAACGGTTCTATCCTCTGCTGGTGCGCATTCCCGAAGCGAGCACTCGGAAGAAACCCATCACAACAAGGCACCGCTTGCAGAATCGGTCCCGCCAGCCGCTGAAGCTCTGGCGATCCAATCCACCTGGATGATTAGTAGTTTGAATGCATAGGTCGGATAACCGGACAACTGCCGTGTGGGGGTCACTCCACTCGTCCCAGAAATGCGTTGATTCGGGCATTGGGTTTGTTCTAGCTGGCCCGCTCCGGCCGAACCCGCACAAACCTCCGGCCCGCCCGCCATCCGCAGCGCTCGCACACCCCTTGTCGAGCCCCCTGCAAGTAGACTTCGAACTAGTGTTGCGTCGACCCATTGAGACCGCCGCGTTAATCAGGCAGTGGTATTCTTGCAGACCGGTTATTCGCGATAATTCCCAATTGGAAGCGAGATCTGCAGAGAACGTCAGATGTTTGCGGGACCCTATGGCGTCAGCTTTCTACTGGAAAAGGTCGGGCCCATGCCATTTCTTTGGTCTATTTTTTCTGAATTCATGGCCGAGGTGAGGGGAAGACAGTGTTGAAAAAATATCTGCTGGTCGTCGCAGGGTGCGTCTGCGCGGTCGTGAGCGGTTTCCTGGTCACTCGAATCGCCAACAGCGCAGATGGCGCGATGACGGCTGACGCAGTCTACATAAACGGGAAGGTATTTACGACAGGGGACGCGTCACCCATCGTGGAGGCATTTGCAGTGAGGGACGGCCATTTTCTGGCCGTTGGCACCAGCAAAGCGATGAAAAGATACATCGGGAAGACTACGACCGTCGTCGATCTTAAGAGGCATCTCGTCACGCCGGGCCTGGCGGATGGGCATCTCCACAACGAGGGCGGTGGGCTGGGTTTTGATCTGTCGACAAGTCGTTCCCTTTCCGAGTTACTTGCCGCAGTGGCAACCGCCGTGAAGAACGCACCCTCAGGCGAATTGATTATTTCGAACGCCGACTGGCATGAGGCGCAGCTCACGGAGAAGCGATTGCCACGCGCTGCGGAAATCGATGCCGTCTCTCCTAACAATCCAGTCGTCCTGGTACGTGGCGGACACGAGTACATCCTCAATTCGCAAGCTCTTCGAAAGTGGAATATTACCAAGGACACCGCGTCCCCCGATGGCGGCAGCATTGGCAAGGACCCAGATGGATCGCTCAATGGTGAATTGACTGATAATGCGAAGCAATTGATCCAACTTCCTCCAGTGCCGCCCGTCTCCATTGACGATATTTTGAAAACTCAGAAAACACTCAATGCGTACGGGATCACTAGCGTTCGAATTCCAGGAATTTACCGGGGTAGCGTTCTTCCGGCCGTCAAATTGATGAATCAGATGAGGGACGCCGGCCAATTAACCCTGCGCTTCTCGGTTTATCTTCCAGCGTTTGGCTACAGCGATCCTGCAAAGATCAGGGAAATGATCGCCAAATCCGGCTTGAAACTCGATGAAGGTGACGAGTGGGTAAAAGTCATCGGCATCAAACTGGCCGTCGACGGTGGATTTGAGGGTGGTCACATGACGCAGCCGTACGAGGAACCCTACGGACTTGGTGGCAAGTACTTCGGTTTGACGGTTGTCCCCCCGGCAAAGTACACCGAGATCGTAAAGGAAATTAACCGGATGGGATGGCGGGTCGCGACGCACGTGGTGGGCGACGCGGGGCTCGATCAGGTGCTCGATGCGTATGAAGCAGCAGATGCGGAACATTCAATTGCGGGAAGCGCTGGGCGGTTGAGCATGCCTTTGTCGTTCGTCCCGATCAACTCGTGCGTCTGAAAAAATTGGACGTGATTTTGTCTGTTCAGGATCATCTGTATCTTGTTGCGCCCACGCTAAAAAAGTATTGGGGAACGGAACGCGCGAGTGAAGTAACACCCGTGAAGGCCTATCTCGATAACGGATTCCTGCTCATTGGTGGCACCGATTCACCCGTCGTGCCATACAATCCTTTCTGGGAAATCTACCATTTCCATACGCGCGACACGATAACGGATGGTGTCTATGGCGCCGACCAGCGCGTTCAATCTCGGGCCACTCTGCTGCGAATGATCACCAGCAATTACTCCAAGGCCGTGGGAGAAGAAGCTGTTCTGGGGTCCATAGGCGTTGGGAAGCTGGCGGATTTTGCGATTCTCTCGGACGACCTCCTCACAGTGCCAGCGAGAGAGATGTTGAAGATAAGAGCCGTTGCGACCTATGTGGGCGGAAAAGAAGTCTACCGCGATTCCGCAGACCGATCCTTGCGCTGAGCGCATAATTCTGCTCGGCTCCTTGTCTAGCCCCTGAGTAGTCGGGTAACCGGACGACTGCCGGGTGTGGGTGATTCCACTCGTCACAAAAATGCGTTGATTCGGGCATTGGGTTTGTTCTAGCTGGCCCCGCGCCGAAGCCGACCCGCGCAAACCTCCGGCGCGCCCGCCATCCGCAGCGCTTACACACCCCGACACCTGAGAAAGCAACAGGCCTGCGGGACGATGTGTGGCGCACCTACGGCGCTTGTGCGTTTTGGTTTTGTGTGCCCAGCGCTTACCTTTCGCGATGCTCAGGGCAGGCGCACGGGCTAACCTGTTTCGCACCTCTGGCGCTAAAGAAAAAGACGAGATCGCCGCAACCTCGGGACCGGGGCTAAAGCCCGTCTCGCATGTGCGTGTGTGTCGCGGCGCTTGAAAGCGCCGCTCCCCCGACTTGAAGTCGGGGGCTTCCACTGCTGGACAGAAATCGTTTCTTCAGGGGCCCTTCGTTGCCTCAGGACAAGCTGAAGCCCAATTCAAGACAACCGCTTACGTCGGGGCTAAAAGCCCCGACCTCCTAAAGAATCGTGCTGCTGATGCGTGCACCCGAGGCGACTATCCGGTAGCGGCGGGGAGGTGAGGAGAGATTCGTCGCTCGCGAAGGGAGAACTGACTGGCTTTCTAAAGTACTGGCGGAAAGGAACTTTTGTTCTATTGGTTCCCTACCAATCGAGCTAGTACTTTTACCCTGTCTTATGAGCACTGAAACCCTTTGTGCGACGCGTCGCCACGAGCGTATCTCCTTGCCGAAAGGCATGTCCGTGACATGGTACGGTGGTGGCCAGCAACAGGTTTCTCGCGTCAAAACGTTAAGCATGGGAGGTCTGTTCCTCTGCGGGTCCATTACGCTGCGAGTAGGCATGGATCTGACCCTTGTTTTTGAAGTACCCGGAGGCATGGTTCTGGCGGAGGCGGTTGTCCGAAACATCGTGCCTGGTGAGGGGATGGGTGTCGAATTTACTAAGATGAATCCGCAAACGCGAGTTCTGCTGGAAGGATTGCTCACGCGGTTGTTGCGCTAACGAAGTGTTGGTACCCTGGCGCAGACTCAGCAAAGCACAGAACAAGAAAAATAGTTGCGGCGGTTCAGGTCGTCGACGCGCCGCCTGAAAAGGAGGAACGTATGCTCCCCGACCCCGCTCCGGCAAAAGTTTCGTGGAACCCGGCCCTGATTACGATTGGAATCGGCGTTCTTCTCGCTGTGGCTTCCTTCGTTGTAGTAACCTCGCAGTGGGGCCAGCCGACGACCAGCATCGCCACCGCCGGGTTCTTCGGAATCCTTCTTGGCATTCTGGTCTTTACGGCCGGTTGCATCTGGCTCCTGGTCAAAATAATAGTCGTGGTCTCTCGGCCCCGGTGACCCTCTTCGAACTTTTCCCCGTAATGCGCTTTCGCGTTTACTTGGTTTAGCCCTGCTGGATGTCAGGGGAGCGTTATTCCAGGCCGTCTAAGGGGTCAACAAAGGGGAGAGCGGGAAGGGTTGACCTTGGACGCCGACGGGTGAAATCATGATTCCTGTCAAGTGGATCGCGGTTCTTCTCGCAAACGCGATGTTGTTCGCGCCCTTCTGAGGAGTGTTTCCTGTGAGACGCACGAAAACAGTTACGCCAAGACTCTGGTTGTCAGGTTTCGTTTTATTAGCAACGCTCGCCTCATCGTCACAGGTAGCTTCGTCCACCGCTGAAATCAAATCTCCCGATCTGAGCCTGATCCTGCAACGCTTGGAGGACATCCAGCACCAGGACCCCGCTCAATCTCGACCCTATGAGGTGATTCGAGAATACAAAGTGTTGCGCGGCTATAATACGCGACCCACCTCTGAGGTCATGGCCCAGATCAATTTCGTTCCTCCGGACACGAAGACATACAAGATTATTCAGGCGAAAGGTGACTCACGGGGAGAAAGAATGGTTCGCGAGCTTTTGGACCGGGAAACGGACTCGGCGAAGAAAGTACACAGTGACGAGGTCACTAGGACGAACTATGACTTTGTTTTTCTTAGGCGAGAGAACTTCGGCGTCGTTCCTGAGTACGTTTTGGGGATCCTCCCGAAGCGGAAGGATAAATACCTCTTGCGCGGGCAGATCTGGGTGGATGCGAGCACTTTCCGTATCCGACGAATTCAAGGAGGACCCGCCAAGAGCCCCTCCTTTTGGATCACGACCCTTCATCTCACAATGCAATTTGCGCAACTGAACGGTATGTGGGTGCCCGTTTCCTTCGACGCTATCGCGACGATCCGCTTCTTGGGGGAGTACACACTCGCTGGCCTCAATATCCCATCCTCTGAGTCCCCATCCACTGTGCCGAGATAGCCATGTGCGATGCGGCTCAGAACAGGCGGGAGATGTATTCGCGCATTTGGCGCTTCCAGTACGGCCAGTCGTGCCCGCCTTCCGGGCCCCAATTGTCGAGCGAGTGGCGAATGCCCTTCGCGGCGAGCACTTCGGAGAGGCGGTAGGAGGGGCCGGAATTTTCCCACTGGCCGGTGCCGGTGGCGATGTGAATGTCACAGGAGGCGAGCTGCTCGTAGACCCAGGGATCGCTGAGGTTGGTCAGGTAGTCGACCGGGTTGTTGAAATAAAAATTGTCGTCGTACATGCCGTCCATGAAATTTTTCAGGTCGTAGACGCCGGACATGGCGAAGCAGCGCTTGATGACGTCGGGATGCTTGAAAAGCGCATTGGCCGCGTGATACGCGCCAAACGACATGCCCATGGTGGAAATGCCGATTTGCGATTGGCAACTGCTGCAGATGAACGGCACGACTTCTTCGCGCAGGTAGGAGTCGAAGACGGACTGCACGTAGCTGCGATGAAAGGGATGCGCGGACTTGTCGTAGAAAGAGAGGCCGTTGATCGAATTGACGCTGAAGAATTTTACTTTGCCGGCGTCGATGAAGTCGCCAAGCGCGCCGATCATGCCCTGACTTTCGAGCTCCCACTCGTCACCCGCGGAGGTGGGAAAGCCGAGCAGCGGCGGTCCCCAATGGCCGTAGACGACGACGCCCAGTTCGATGCCCAGGCGCGGCGAATGCCAGCGGTGATATTCGCGCTTCATGCTTGCGAGCCTCGTAGTAGCACACGCTTAAGCCTGTGCTTCTGGTTGCGGGGTGAGGAAGTATGCCAGCAGTGGCGCGATGGGAGCAATCCTTTTTGGCTGGGCCGCGTGTAGAATAGACGCGCTCAGGAACGACGGAGGAACTCCATGGCGACACCATCGACGGCAGGACGGCCCACGCCGGAACGAATTTTTAACGCGCTGAATGCGTACCAGCAGACCGCGGCGTTGAGGACAGCGATTGAGCTCGACGTGTTTAGCGCGATTGGAGCCGGCGCGAATACCGCGGCGGACCTCGCCGCCAAAACCGGAGCTTCAGAGAAGGGCGCGCGCGTTCTTTGCGATTACTTGACCATTCAAGGATTTCTGACGAAAGAACAGGGGCGGTATGCGCTGACGCAGGAATCGGCGATTTTTCTGGACCGCAAATCGCCCGCGTGCCTGGCTTCCATGGCGGGATTCTTAGGCGCCGAGCGCGCGCGTAGCATCTTTGATTCGCTGACGCTGGCGGTGCGCAACGGCGGGTCGGTTTGGTCCGAAGGCGACAACACAAAACCCAATGACGAATTCTGGGTCGCGTTTGCGCGCTCCATGGCCCCGCTTACCGTCCCTTCATCCGAAGTTATTTCCGGCCTGCTGCGCGCCGAGGAAGGCAAGCCCGCCAAGGTGCTGGACATTGCGGCGGGCCATGGCATGTATGGAATCAGCGTGGCGAGGAAAAATCCGAAGGCGGAAATTGTCGCGCTGGATTGGCCCGCGGTGCTGCAAGTGGCCCAGGAAAACGCGCGGAAATTTGGCGTCGCGGATCGCTATCGCGTGCGCGAGGGAAGCGCGTTTGAGACAGACCTGGGCAGCGGCTACGACTACGTGTTGCTGACCAACATTTTTCATCACTTCGATATGCCCACCTGCGAGAAGCTGATGCGGCGCGTGCACGCGGCGCTGAAGCCGGGCGGCAAGGCCATCACACTGGAGTTCGTGCCCAACGAAGACCGCGTGTCGCCGCCGACCGCTGCAGCATTCAGCCTGATAATGCTGGCCAATACGGATTGCGGCGACGCTTACACGCTCGCGGAGTATGAGAAGATGTTTCGCAGCGCGGGTTTTGCGAAGACAACTCTGCATCCCGTGCCGGAAATGCCCCAGCAGGTGCTGGTCTCGGAGAAATCGGCTTGAAAAAGAAGACAGTAAAAAAGGCGCGCGTTAAGGCGAAGAAGAGCTCGAGCAGAAAAAGCTCCGGCACGGGCCATGACGCGGCGCTGCGCAAGCATTTGGTCGATGTGCTGAAGGGCGGCGCGGCGCACGTGCACTTTATGGACGCGCTGGAGCAATTCCCGGCGAACAAACGCGGCACCTTTGCGCCGGGCCTGCCGCACACCGGCTGGCAACTGCTGGAGCATTCGCGCATCGCGCAGTGGGACATCCTGGAATTCAGCCGCAACCCCAAGCACGTCTCGCCGGGATTTCCGGAGGGCTACTGGCCAAAGACTCCCGGGCCACTGAGTGAAGCCGACTGGGACAAAAGCGTACAGCAATTCCAGCGGGACTTAACCGAGATGATGGAGCTGGTGAGGAATCCGCGCACCGATCTCTTCGCGAAAATTCCGCACGGCGATGGGCAAACAATTTTGCGCCAGGCGCTGGTGCTTACGGATCACAATTCGTATCACCTGGGCCAGCTTGTCGATCTGCGCCGAGCGCTCGGCGCCTGGCCGCATGACTAGCAAACCGCTTGCAGGGTGAGGGGTTGGCGGTAGGATAAGGCTGTCGGTTGTGAAGACGCTAGAAATCTGGGGGAGTGCATGATCTCCATTGAAAATGTCAGCCGGCGTGGATTCCTGAAGGGCGTGGTGGGCACGGGCGCGTTTGTGCTGGGCGTGCGGCTGATGCCGGTGGATTTGCTGGCCAGCGGCGACGTGGGCGGGCTTGATCCGTCGGTGCCGATGAGCAAGGCGCCGCTGCATCCGAGCGTGTATGTGGCGATCGATACGGACGGGACGGCGTACATCGTGGCGCACCGCTCGGAGATGGGGAATGGCGTGCGCACGGCGCTGCCGCGGATTGTGGCGGATGAATTGGACGCGGACTGGGCGCGCGTGAAAGTGGTGCAAGCGACCGGCGATGAAAAGTACGGCGACCAGGATACGGATGGTTCGCACTCGGTGGTGAGCTTTTTTGTGCCGCTGCGCGAGGCTGGGGCGACGGCGCGGTTGATGCTGGTGCGGGCGGCGGCGCAGCAGTGGAACGTGCCAGCGGCGGAATGCTCGACGGAATTGCACACCGTGATGCACAAGAAATCGGGGAAGAAGCTGGGTTACGGCTCTTTAGCCGAAGCGGCGTCGAAGCTGGAAGTCCCGAAGAAGGAAGAATTGAAGCTGAAGCCGCGCAGCGAGTGGCGCTACATCGGAAAAGATGCTGCAGGCTACGACTTGAAGGATTTCTGCACGGGCAAAGCGACTTACGGGCAGGACACGCGCATGGACGGGATGCTGTACGCGACGGTGATGCATCCGCCGGTGATGGGCAGCACGGTGAAGTCGGTGGATAACAAAGAGGCGCTCGCGGTCAGTGGAGTGAAGGGCACAGAGACGATTCCGACGTTCAAGCCGCCGGTGAATATGCAGGCGCTGGGCGGGGTTGCGGTGCTGGCGGACAGCACGTGGTCGGCGATGCAGGGACGCAAGAAATTGAAGGTGGAATGGGAAGAAAGCGCGCACAAAGTTTTTAATTCCGGGCCGTACCGCAAGGAGTTGGAGGAAACGGCGCGGAAGCCGGGGAAAGTGGTGCGCGACGTCGGGAATGTGGACGCAGCATTTGCGAAGGGTGGAAAGGTGATCGAGGCGGAATATTACGCGCCGCTGCTGGCGCACGCTTCGATGGAGCCGCCGGCGGCGCTGGCGGTGTATCGCGATGGAAAAGTGGGGGCATGGGCAGCGACGCAAAATCCGCAAGGCGCGCGGGACGCGATCGCGGAGGCAGTGGGGGCGAAGAAAGAGGATGTAACGGTACACGTGACGCTGCTGGGCGGGGCGTTTGGGCGGAAATCGTTTCCAGACTTTGCGGTGGAAGCGGCGGTGCTGTCGAAGAAGACCGGGAAGCCAGTGAAGGTGGTGTGGACGCGCGAGGACGACATCCGGTTCGACACGTATCATTCGGTTTCGGCGATGTATATGAAGGTGGCGGTGGGCGCGGATGGGAAGCCGACGGCTTGGCTGCAGCGCACGGTGTTTCCGCCGATCGGATCGACGTTTGACGCGAATGCAGTCTATTCGGACGCGGGCGAACTTGGACTGGGATTCTCGGATTTGCCGTACGCGATTCCGAATCATCGCTCGGAGAACGGGCCGGCTACGGCGCACGTGCGCATCGGCTGGCTGAGGTCGGTGGCGAATATTTATCATGCGTTCGCGATTCAGTCGTTTACGGATGAGCTGGCGCATGCGGCGGGCAAGGATCCGCTGGAATACACGCTGGCACTGCTGGGGCCGGACCGCATTGTTCCGAAGGCGGAGCTGCCGAAGGATTACACGAATTACGGCGCTAACTACGAGCAGTATCCAATCGACACCGGAAGATTCAAGCGGGTCGTGCAGCTCGCGGCAGAAAAAGCAGGCTGGGGCAAGAAGAAAAATGGAAACGGATTTGGGATGGGCATCGCAATGCACCGCAGTTTTTTGACGTATGTGGCATCGGTGGTGCAGGTGCAGGTCAATGATGCCGGCAAAGTGCAGATTACCCGCGTGGATTCGGCGCTGGATGCCGGAACGGTAGTGAATCCGGAGATGGTGCGAAATCAGTTTGAAGGTGCGGCGGCGATGGGGACGAGCATCGCGTTGTGGGGAGAGATTACCGCGGCGAACGGAGCGATTGAGCAATCGAACTTCGACACATTCCCCGTGACGCGCATGAATTCGGCGCCGCGCGAGGCGCACGTGCACATCGTGGAGAGCGACGCGGCTCCAGGCGGAATCGGTGAGCCGGGATTGCCGGCGATTGCGCCAGCGATTTGCAACGCGATCTTCGCAGCGACCGGGAAGCGCATTCGAGAATTGCCGCTGACGAAGACCGGGCTGGCCTGACGCGAAAGAAATTTCGTGAACGAATTTCAGTTTTGCAGGTGCTGACGAAAAGCCATCCGGCGCCGACGCTAAAAGCGATGATCGCAATCACGGGGCGTAACATCTAGGCCTTTCCTCGTTCACGATGTGAAGGCGAGTTCGTAGAGGTACTCGACGTAGGAGCGGGTGGCACCGTCGAGGCCTTGCACCTTTGGGTCGGCGGATTCGATAACGTAGTATTCGTCGGGGGCGTGGGCGCCGTTGCCGTGGCCGAGGCCGAAATGGCCTGCGGGGAGACGCAGCGGATCGCTGGTGAAGACGTAGCCGGGCCAGGAGCCGGCGAGGCGCGGCATCATCACGGGATCGATGCCGTGATGTTTGTAGACGGCAGTGGCGGCGCGAATGAGCGGGGCGTCGGCGGGCGTGCTGGTGGGATCGTAGCCGCCGCTCATGTTGACCTCGATATCGGCGAAACCTTTTTTGGCGAGATGGGCTTTTAGCGCCGCGAGGGATTCCGCGGCGGTCATGTCCGGAACGAGGCGCATATCGATTTTGGCGACGGCGCGGCCGGGGAGAATGGTTTTGCCGCCGGGGCCGGTGTAGCCGCCTACGAGACCTTCGATGTTGACGGTCGGGCGCGAAGCGAGCAGCTCAAGCGATTCTTGCCAACTGACATCGTGAACCCAGTGCTGGACGCCGAGAAGCTTTTTGGCTTCGGCTTCGTTGAGGCGGCGCGCGGCTTCCGCGATCATTTTCTTTTCGGCGTCGGAAAGCGGACGGGCTTTAGCGGCAAAGCCTTCGATGACGGGGTCGTTGCCGTCGGGCGAGACGAGCGTGGCGAGGGCTTCGACGAGATGCCAGGCGGGACTGTCGAGGCGGGCTTTGTTGCTGGAGTGCACGTCTTTGCGCGGGCCGCGGCCCCACTTCGCGCCGCTGGAGATGAGCTCGAGCTCGACGACGCCTTTGGCACCGAGGAATTGCGTGACTTCGCCGTCAAGGCCCTGCGAGGGAAAGGGCATGAAGACGCCGTTGCACTTTTTGAGCGCGGCGAGAATATCGGGGCGATGCACGACTTGCGGGAAATGCGGGGAGCCGATTTCTTCCTCGCCTTCCGCGACGAAAACGAAATTGACCGGAAGCTTGCGGCCTGCTGCGCGAATGGCGTGAAGTGCGGCGAGGAAGGTGGCTTCGGGGCCTTTTTGGTTTACGGCGCCGCGGCCGATGATCACTTTGCCGAGGCCGGACTTGTCGACTAAGGCAGCGTCCCACGGCGGAGAGGACCACTCGGCGGGATCGACTTGCTTGACGTCGTACATGAAGTAGAGGCCGACGGTTTTGGGGGCGCCGGCGTCGAGCGTGGCGAAGATGCCGGGGTGGCCGTCGGTCGGAACTTTTGTGACTTGAGCGAATCCGGCTTCGCGGAGCATTTGCATGGTGAGCTCGCAGCCTTCGTTCATGCCGCGATTTTCGGCGGCGATGGAAGGCTGGCGAATCCAGGTTTGCAGGCGCTTGAGGGATTCGTCGCGGCGCTTTTCGATTTCGGCGAAGACGGGATCGAGATCGGAGCCGGCTGCTGCGCGCGTCCAGCGAGGTAAGGCGAGCGCGGCTGCTCCTGCGACGGCGGTTTGAAGGAAAGTTCGACGCTCGGTTTGTCTTACATTCGCGATTTCGATGGCATTCTCGTTGGGGAGCGGATCGGTTTTCATGTTTGGTTTTTCCTTTCGTCTTGTCAGCGCGTGACCAATGGAACGCTTTTGATTTGTATCGACCGTGAAAGCGGCGGCAAGTCCGCCGCACTCCAAAAATTACCCCTTACATCGTCATGCAGGGCGAGAGACTACACTTTTTGCGACGGGAATGGCAAATCCGCCGACGTGCTCCCCACCTAAGACTTCACAAACACAGCGATTGAGGTCCTTCGGCTCCGGCAAAAGGCGCCGAAGCCTCAGGATGACATCTTTTTGCTCGCGCGGTCGCTCCGAGCGTGGCGAGGTCAAAGCGGCGGCCCTTCGAGGCTTAGGAAAAACAAGACCGCCACCCTCGAATTTTCTCAACGGGCGGGCTCGAGGATTAGTTTTTGGACGCGCCAGTTGAGGATTTCGGCGACGTAGAGCTCGTTTTCGGAGGGGCAGGCAATGGCGTGGACCCAGCCGAACTCGCCGGGTTGCTTGCCGGCTTGGCCTAACACACCGAGAACTTTGCCATCGAGGCTGAGTTTGTAAATGCGGCCGGGGAAGGCGTCTGAGGTGAAGAGGACTTGATTAGGCGGCGGCGTGATGCAGATGGTCCATGGAGCGCCGGGTGACATGGTGCCGGTGTTTTGCGTGGGACGATTGCCGATGGCGGGGCGAGCGTCGGCCGAGATGGGCACGTCGATCGCGATTTGGCGGAGGAATTTTCCTTCGGTGTCGAAGACTTGGATGCGGCGATTGCCGCGGTCGGCGACGTAAATGTTGTCATGCGCATCGACGCCGATGTTGTGAGGAGTATTGAATTGGCCGGGTTGATCGCCGGGCTCGCCCCAGGATTTGAGCCAGACGCCGTTCTTGTCGGCCTTGGCGACGCGGGAATTGACGTAGCCGTCGCTGATGTAGGTGTTGCCGGCGGAGTCCCAAGCCATGTCGGTGACCTGGCGAAACATGCCGTCGACAGGAGGTAACGGCGGCTTGGGATGCTTGAGCGGCTCGGTGCCTTCGTCGGAGGCTTCCTGTTTGCGGCCGAAGACCATAACGACGCGGCCTTGCGGATTGACCTTGATGACCATGTCGGAGCCTTTGTCGGCGACCCAGATGTTGTCTTCCTTGTCGATGCGGACGGAATGCGCGAAGGACCAGGCGTAGAGGTTGTGGCCGATTTCGCGAAGGAATTTGCCGTCGGGAGCGAATTCGAGAAGCTGCGCGGCGGCGGCTCCGTAAGCGGGACCGGTGGTGTTGCCACGGGAGAAGACGAAGATGTGGCCCTTGGAGTTCACGGCAACGCCGACCGCTTCGCCGAGGTAGAGGTCGGCGGGAAGTTTTAGAAAATCGGGAATGGTATGGGAGCGGATTGTGGGTACGGGGGATTGCTGAGCGAAGAGCGGAGTGGCCAAAAATAAAGACAAGGCGAGAGCGGCGCGACTCATGTGCGGGCCTCCGAAGCGGTTTATGGATGCGTCTGTCGTGGACGGACTATACACCAAACCGCTTGAGCTGCGATTGCAGTCAGCAGAAGAACGACGGGATCGATGGGATGGCGGTAGCGAAGCGAAGTGTGCGTGATGTAGTACAGGAAGGGAAAAACGACGGGGTAGGCAGCGAGCGGAAATGTGTAGTCGCTGTGCCGCCGAACGAGCACGGAGATGCCGGCGAGCGCTCCCATTCCGGAAAGAATGGCGCAGAGCATCAAGGCGCGCACCAACCAGGAGTCAGTGGCCAGAAAATTCTGCAAGGCATTGGGAAGGCCGGTCCAAAACGCGGCGAAGCGGTCGGCGAAGAGGATTAGCTCGACGCGCGGATGGGAGACGATGAAGGTCATGGCCTTGCGCCGCTCTTCGTCCATGAACGCGGTTTCGCCCATATGGAAATAGCGCACGGTCTCGCGGTCTTTCGTTATGGGGCCGGGAAAGCGCGGACGCTTGTCGTCGTAGTTCTCGTTGTTGCCGATGTAAAGTTCGAGCGAGAAATTCGAACGCAGCGGGACGAGCCTATTGAACACCACGAAGTTGCGCAGGGTCCACGGAACGCAGCATAAGATGGCGAGGCCGAGCGCAAGGGCCAATTTCTGGAGCCACGGAACTGATCGCGTCGAAGGAGCGGTCGCTGCTCGCCTTCGCGCGCGGTATGCCGCCCAACCGAGGAGAAAGGGCAGAAGCGAGCCAAGCGAAGGATTGGTCATCAGCGTAAAGCCCCACAACAAGCCGTAGCCGCACCAGTCACGCAGACGGTCGGAATCAGCCAATTCCAACGTGGCCCACAAGAGCGTGGCCGCAAGCAGCGCGGAAAGAGACGTGTCCCAGATCCATTCGAAAGGAATCATGATCGCGCCGGGAAAAAGGGCCCAAAGCCACGCTGCGACGGCGCCGACACCGAGGCTCGCGACACGTTTGCCAACGTGGAAAATCGGGATGCATACCGCCGTGGAAAAAAGAATGTTCAGGAAAACCAGAAAGAAAAACGACGAGACGGTGAAGATCCCGAAAAAAGCGGGTAGACGGGAGTGAGCCAGGCGGTCGGCCCGGTTTCCCGGCGAAATGGATTGCTGAATCCTTTGCCAGTGGCCAGCGAATACGCGATGTTGCCGGTCTCTTGCGCGAAGGGCGCAGTGGCAAGAGCAGTGGCCGGGATTTTTCGTTCCTGGTCCCAGGCAAAGCCCAGGCGCGCTCCGAACGCAACGATTAGGATCAGCGCAAGAGAGGTGTAGGCCTTCCATGAGTCATGCATAACGCAGGACGAGGAAACATGTTAGCTCAGCGAAAACAAGTGTGGGCCTTCTAGGATTTGAACCTAGGGCCAGCGGATTATAAGTCCGCAAGGTCGCGGCATCGCGCAAGAGCCGCCTGGCTGAATTGAGGTCGTTTCCCTCTACGTTGAAAGCCAGAGTGCGGTCGCGTCCGTGTTCCCTAAGCAACTGTTGCGCCTGTTGAAACGTCTTTCGTATCCAAAGTTTGCAACTATTGCGGTCCGATATACTTTTCTGAGCTTTCTTTTCCTTTCCGAGAGGGAGGACTTCATGATCCATCCGATGCTCTTTCTGATTGTCGCCTTGGGATATGCGATAGCGTTTTTCTTGCTTGGCCTGTACACCGACCCCAGAAATTCAGACGAGTCGAAAGTATCTTTCGGATCATTTGAACTCCCGCTTACTTTCAGCTATCAGCGACTGTTCGTCTTGAGTTTACTCGGATTGTATCTTGAGATGCTGATGATCCGATGGCTTTCCTCGGAAATCCGCATTTTCGCGTATTACAAGAACCTTGTGCTGATTGCGTGTTTTTTGGGTTTCGGCCTAGGGTGCGCTTTGTGCCGCCGTCGTGTTCACCCGCTTGCCATGGCCATGCCCCTTCTGTTCTTCACGATTTTCGTCGCAGCTCCTCTACCCGGAATGCATGATGCAGTGGTGAATTTAACCACATTGATCGGGATGACTTCGCAAGTTCATATCTGGAGCATTCCTGTCCCGCCGACTGCTCTCGACTACACCGCCTTGGCAGCGGCGATTGCGGCTGTGGCTTCTTTGTTTGGATGCATCGTATTTACTTTTGTTCCCATCGGGCAAGTTGTCGGGGCCATGCTGGAAACCGCTCCACGCGGACCGCGTGCGTACACGGTCAACGTGGCCGGCAGCCTGGTCGGAATTCTGCTCTACACTCTTATGTGCTTCCTTTATCAGCCCCCGGCGATATGGTTCCTGGTGGCGGCTGTGCTGTTCGGTGTGGTTTTTCTTCGCCAACGCAAAGCGGTGTTGATATTTCTCGGCAGTTGCATACTCGTGGCGGCCGCACTAACACTTTGGGTGGACAAAACGTCGAGAATTTATTGGTCTCCCTACCAGAAACTGGCGCTGACGCCCGTGTGGAGCAACAACGAAATCGTGGCGTATTGGCTGAACACGAACGACAGCTTCTATCAACAGATTTTCAATCTGTCCCCGGATTTCCTCGAACGACATAAGAACTTCCTCGCAGGCGAGGACGTGAACTGGAACCCATACAATATTCCGTACCGTTTCATGTCGTCCCCGCGGTCCGTGCTTGTCTTGGGCGCGGGGATGGGCAACGATGTTGCGGCGGCGCTGCGCAATACGGCTGCCCAGGTCACTGCAGTAGAAATTGATCCCCTGATTCTGAAGTTGGGCGAGATGCTGCATTTCGAACGGCCGTATCAGTCGCCCAGGGTCCGAATCATCAACGATGATGCACGGAGTTATATCCAAAACAGCCGCGATAAATTCGACCTGATTTTGTTTTCGCTTTTAGATTCACACACAACCGCATCCAGCTACTCGAATATACGCATAGACAATTTTGTCTATACTGGCGAAGCAATGTCGCGCGCGCGGGACTTGCTAAATCCAGACGGCCTGATGATCGTGAAATTCTGGGTCGATAAAGATTGGATCGGGGAGCGTCTCAGCGGCTTGATACAACAGGCATTTCATCAGGCCCCTTTTCAAGTCGGGAGTACTTCGCGTTACGGCACGGGTGGGAGTTTCTATATTGTTGGTTCCGCCGGAGCGATGCGCCAAATCTCGCAAAACGCTGATCTGGCCAAGCGCGTGTCGCTGGCTCACGAATCGCGTGCAACCTTGACAACTGACGACTGGCCTTATTTCTATCAAAAGGACCGCGGCCTGCCTGCTGCCATCCTGGGCATGGGCGGGTTCCTGATTTGCTTGAGTTGGTACATGATCCGGCGAATGACAGGGCGCACGCGGAGCGGTTGTTCGCCGATGTGGAGCCTCCATTTTTTCCTGCTGGGAGCAGGGTTCATGCTTCTGGAAGCGCAAATCGTTAGCAAGATGGCTTTACTGTTCGGGACCACCTGGGTGGTGAACTCGATTGTTGTTTCGGGCCTCTTGGCTCTGGTGGTAATTGCCAATCTGGTTTTCGAGCGCTGGCCATCTTATTCCATGGCGATACCATACGCGGGTATCATTTTGTCGGCCATGTTGGCTTATTTCATTCCACTACGCACCCTGCTATTCGAAAGCGTGAGCCTCCGCATCACTGTTGCGACTTTGTTGTTGTGCATGCCGATCTTGTTTGCCGGGATAGTGTTTGTCCGCGGCTTTGCGGACATGCGTTTCTCGGGTGAAGCTCTGGGTTGGAATCTGTTTGGCGCCGTCCTGGGCGGAATGCTAGAGACCGTCTCTCAAGCCACCGGTATTCGCGCCCTCATACTTATGACAGTTGGACTGTATTTGGGATCTTGGATCGCGCGAAATAAAGCAGGAACGGTGACCTTCGTGGATACGCCGGTCCGCGAAGAACACGCAGTCTTGGCAGAGTTGCGATAATCGGCAAGAAGAAATCCGGGAACCTGCGGGACGTTCGGATAAGCGGAATCTCCTAAGCTTAGATGGATGGTGGGGACGAACACCAAGCGCATTCGAACGTTGGTGGGCCCGCCAGGATTTGAACCTGGGACCAACGGATTATGAGTCCGCTGCTCTAACCGCTGAGCTACGGGCCCCACGCGGTCTAACGTGTTGATTTTATATTATTTGGGTGAATCAGGTGGAAGTTTTGAGGCGTCAGAAACCTGCACTGTAGTAAATTCGTAGTAGTTCCTGC
>WNFC01005478.1_pt1 | contig 18100 bp, 18 predicted proteins | sample 5400541 | NCBI WGS metagenome assembly WNFC01 (sample SAMN13153342, study PRJNA577476) | soil metagenome | isolation source: 120 cm saprolite under Douglas fir tree site 2 hole 2 replicate 1 | place: USA:California | collected 2015-04-18
ATACCTTGAAAGCGGAGTGCATACACATACCGACGGCAATAAGAGACGGCGCGCGTTCTATTGGAATTCGATACCGACTGGCGATAAGAAGAAACGACGCCAAAAGAATCGCCACACTTAGCTCAAGGCCGCTCTCACTTGAGAGGATGATTTTTGTCGCGAAATAGGCTTGGCGATAGGCGTCAATCACCACATAGACTAGAACCACAGCAGTTACAGAATTCAGAACTCTCTGCGCATAAACCCAAAGGCCCGGCCGATTCTTGAATGCCAGCAGGCACAACTCCACGCAAACACCTCCACGCGTCACCAGCAGAAGTGACTGCGTGGACCAATAGAAGTAACGAGCGAAATCGGAGTCGTAGCTAAATCGTTTGTAGACCAGCCACAATGCTGCCGTCACGAAGAACTTGAATAGCACATACGTTGTGAACAGCGGCAGGCGCCGCCACAAACGCCGGTGAATGACGAACGCGCAAAGGACTACCTCAAAGATAAAAGTGAGAGTCCACAGGGCGTTCGCAGATGCGGTTAGGTGCATCTCTACTGGAGCGCATCATAGCACTGCATCTTGAGGGAGTAAATGCAAGAGAGATGCGCTCCAGTGGGTTACGAGTCAGCCAGATAGATATTCTTGGCCTAGACTGAGGATAGTTGGCCTTCCCCAGCCGCGTGATGCCTCAACTCGCCGATTCGTAAGTTCGAGCCGAGCGGAGGGTGTGGAAATGGAGGTACTGGGTCTCCATCCGCGATGACGACCACAGTATCTGAAACATTGGGAGACGAGGGCGGAAATGGTGGAACTGGATCTGCGTCCGCGATGGCGACCACTGTATCCGCAAGATTGGCAGACGCGGGTTTGGGCGGAAATGGTGGAACAGGATCTCCATCGGCTCTCAGACAATAGGGTACGGGCTGCGCCGACAGGAACAACGTGTTAGAGATTTTGTTCCCTAAAACCAGCAGAATGCTCAAGGTAACCAGGATTGAGAATCCAACGGATATGAAAACTGTCTCTATTCTTTTCATGGACAAAATCCTCCTTCGATCTGAGGGATTCCCCTCACCATGGTAGTGATGGTTAATGTCAGATCGAGACAGTACGATGATAGAACTTTATATAGTCGAAGAAACCTGCTCCAAAGGTCAGGCCGGCGAGGACCAGTACCGACCTTCAAGAGAATCAGTGCTTTCCTGGTGAAGGGCGATTGCGTAGCGTCTGCACGTTCATTTCTCTGACAAATTTAGTCATCCCGTAGCTTTATGACTAGGTGTCTAGCATTCCAGTGGTTCGAATTATGACCAACCATAATGGAGCACAACGGAATTTTCAAAGGTGGAGCCGTTGGCGAGCTAGGACAACTCAGGTTCGAGGCCAACAAGGCGCATCGCAACGGCAGTAACACGGCCTACAATCTCAGCTTCGGTGCGGTACTGAAAGCGGCGAACTTCCTGCTTTGACTGTGGGTGCGGGATCACGGTCAGTTGGTTGCCATCCAGCTCGCACCAACTGCATATATAGGCGTCACGAAGCTCGACGAAGTAGATAGGCCGTTCGAACTCGGTTCGCCACTCAACAGGCTTGATTTTGTTTTGGCGCGAGTCAATCTCGACAAATGATCCCGGACGGAGCAGCGGGTAAAGCGTGAGGTCTTCCAGGCCGATATAACCGTACAAGGCCTTTCCAAAATTCAGGTGCGAGACCATGGAAACAGGGATCTTGCCCCAGTTCTCGATCAGCCGTGGAAGAAGGCTGGTCTTTTCCAGTTGGAACTCTGGTGCGAAGTGAGTCGGGAGGTTGAGGCCTTCCCCCTCCAAATCGGCTGCCTTCCCGATCAGATGCGTCGTGGGCAACTGAATGGAGAGGATATCTTTGGTCATCTCGTCCAGACGGAGCCCGAAGAAGCCCAAAAGGTCCGCGAACTTGTAGCGGTAGATAGCGCTCAGCGTGTAAAGCTTGAAGATGCTCGGGGTGAACTCGCCTGTTTCAATGTTCGTGAGCCACGCATGCGAGATGTAAAACTCAGGATTGTTCTTCGTGTCGGCGACCTGTTGACTCAACCTCTCAACCTGACGCGTGGTCATGCCGAGGCGTCGACGCAGCGCCTTAAGCTGCTCTCCGGCCACTGAGGCCATTCTGTTTCGTTTCGTCACTGGGATTCCGGAGTGCGCTCAAGACATTCTGGAGGCGAGAATAGCCTACGCGGATCGTCGCTCCGCGCCAGGTTCTGCCAACCCGAAATCACATTGATGGGTATTCGTGGATGGAACAACGGAATCGGCCCAAATACTTTGGGGGACATAGGTTCCCAGCCTGTGGCAAGCAACGATGCTTGTCTCTGACTCGGCTTGTGGCAGGATTGTCTCACATTTCACGTAGAAGGGCTACTATCCCTGGGCCGATCTTACATAGTTTTCTCTACATGATGAGGCGTTTAGATGACCTGACGCCTCTCCGGCTTCCAACCAGGTGCATGCGCATCTGTCGCGAAGTCTCGCGAAATACAAAGGCACGCTCCAATTCCGTCCTCTGCGAACAAGTCACGACCTTTCGATTACGGTTAGCGCAATCCGCATGAAAGAAAAATATGCGAGGATAAACCGTGCGCAATCCCCGAGTTATTGAACTCGGCTGTCCAGGACAGGTAAGGACGAGCGGCTCAATTTTCGCGGGAGAGCTGTCGCCACGGCAACGACTCGGCCAACGATGTCAACATCGTCCGGATAGTTGAATTGCCTTGTCTTTCTTCCCGAAAGCGAATGAGGAATGATACTCAAAACTTTGCCTTCCAATTCACACCAGCCGTAGGTATAGCCGTCCCTGAGCTGGAAGAAATAAATCGGCCGCTCAAACTCATTCTCCCACTGATCTAGCTCAATCTTGATTTCCTCGTCATCTATCTGGACAAAGGCGCCCGGGCGAATCATCGGATACAGCGTGTAGTCGTCCAGCCCAATGAATCCGTAAAGATATTTTCGCAGGCCCAGATTCTGAACGAATGCGATAGGTATTTCGCCCCAAGTCTGCACTATGCGAGAGAGGAGGTTCGTCTCTTCGATTCTCGCCCCTGGATCGAACCTCACTGGAAAACTCACACGGCGTTCCGTGTCATAGATCTCCGAAGGAACGAGATGAGTCCTCGGCAGTTTGATGGCGAGGCGAGCTGTGTTGACCTGATCCAGGTCGATTCCAAAGAAAAGAAGGAGGTCCACGAAATTAATTCGATAGAGTGCGCTTAGTGTGAAGAGCTTGTGGACACCCGGGACCCTGGTGGAGTTCTCGATCTCCACCAGAGAGCTGTGGGAGATACAGTATCTCTGGTTCCCCTGCGAACGCGCGATTAAGCGGCTATGGGCTTGCACATCTCTGCCGCTGATGCCCAATGCCTCGCGCAGTGCCTTGAGGCGCTGCCCGGGAGGGCCCGGAGGATTCCTAGACTGGAGTGACCGACCTCGAGTCATAGCGTCCCCAAAGCTCCATTCTTGGTCTCTTTCATCGCTGCCCCTGGCTCTTGAACCAAGCCTCTATTTTTTCTTTTAAATGTGAATAGGCGGAGCCATTTTTGTGTCGTACTGCAATTCTATTCACAACGTAGGCAGTCGCAAGTCCGGCTAGAAAAATGGAGGAAATCAAAACCGCGAAGGCGAACACCAACCAATTTCTTGAAGCTATAGCGAAGTCCCCATGGATTCCCACAATGAGAGCCACGAGCGCGAACAGGGCAGCCATAGAGAAGTGAATAGAAAGATCCCGAATTCGTAGCTCAATCGAAGCTCGTTCACCTTCGCACAGTATGTCGAACTCCACGCGCCGAATCGGATAGGCAACTTCCTCGGGAAGGGGCACCACAACGTGTGATTCAAAAGTGTGCTTTACGGGGGCTGGTTCGGTTTCAAGGCTTTCGGTCCGTTTGTGGTTCATGATGGATGCTCCCTGTGAACCTACGTCTTCATTCGGGGACGAGATTAGTGGTCGGGAAACAGGCCAGTAATCTAACCAGAATCTAGACTGGATTCAAGTCCAAACTTAGTACGAGCCAATCCTTCATCCAATCCGCAGTAAATCTCTCCACGTAATATGCTCATTATAAGCAGGATATGGTCGCAAAGGCAATCCTCGACATCGATTATTCAGATGCAGTTTGCTATCCATGACGATGTATTACCATGTCTGTTTGTGGTTGACATTCCGATCATGGATGTTCGCGGACAGGGCTATTAAGGCACACACAAACAAGGTGAACTCTGTGGTCACGAAGGCGACCAGCGCTTCAAATCTCAAGGGGTCCAAGGCTCAGCGATGTTCAGCCGATTCAGGACAGGCAAGAAGGCCAAGCAAAAGAAAGAGTATCCCCAATACAGAAATTCCTAGCAAGCCCTCTCTTGGTCGCATCGCTGAACTCGTGGTCCTAGTGCGCCCAGTATAGGTAATCCGGAAATGGTATGGCAAAAAACCGCAGTCCTGAGGCCATGTCTTTATGGGGGCCCGAAGCATACACAGTAGAAATACGTTGCTTACGTTGTCCCTCGTTGTTGAGTGGCGTAAGGCGAATAGGCAGGCAATGGGTGAATGGAAGGCACAGATCAGTATCAGGGGCCCGACAACCTCTACGAGCCGAGCCTGAAGAGTTTGCCGCCGGTGAGAACCGAAAGCTCGGCAATCCCGGAGAGCAGATGCTGGAATGGGCCTTCGAGCAGCTCAAGGACACTGGCTACACCCAGAATTTGCTGAAATACGGAATTCGCCGGCATGGGCATCGCGTACAGCACTGCAATTGCGATTGATGAAATGACCTACGAGGCAGAGAAATCTGGATTTGCAGGAAGGGTCTCAAGCGTGACGGCTGATCTCCAGAAATCAAAAGACGAGATGGGAAGACTGGCCGCCAGGAATGAGGAGCTTTCGCAAGAATCGCTTGCGCACGTGAAATCCGTGGAGCATCAGCAGAAACTCCTCGCGACGGACAACGATATTCGCGAGATCCTCGGCGCGCGGAGTTTGCACATTATCGATGTATTCGATGTCAGCAGCCGGGGAGAATTTGAGCGGCCCTTCGGTAGGATCTTCTATACCGAAGGGAAATCGCTCATTTTCTATGCATTCGACCTGGACCAACAGAAAGGACTGAAACGCGGCGCCGTTTTCCAAGCGTGGGGACAAAGGGGAGTAGCAAAAGAAGACTCTCGCAGTCTCGGAATGTTTTATATGGACCATCCATCGCAGAGAAATGAACGATTTACCTGGATTGCGTTGCGTGGTCGGGAAAGCGACCACACTGCCAGGAGGTCAGGGGTGGGGAGGCGCGCGAATTTCCAAACCACCTATCAACGGGTATTTTCCGCACCTTCCCACATGGGTCAAGTAGAAGGGAGCACGGGATGAACCTTTGCAGACGGATCTTCCGGAATTGTAATATTTTCTTGCGGCTCCTTGAATCCCTTCTGCTGAAGCTAGCCTTAGTAGCCTTCCTCGCAATGGGACTGATCTACGGCGTCCAAGAAGGTGCCGCCCATCTCTGGTCAACTACCGCAGCTTGCTCAGAGCCTCTCTCGACGGAGGTCAAAGAAGTCCACAATCGTACCCACGCTAATTCGCTTTGCCGTCAGCGAGTTGCGAGGCCGGCCGGGCCATCTTCATGCACATGCCAAGGCAAGCCAACAGCTCGTTTGCCGAAAACGAAGGCTCAGGGGAAATGTAACAGTAAGGCAGACAATGTGACACCCCAGAAGTCGCAATAAACTACGCCCAAACCTCTTTGGTCAACAGTCGAGCAAAGCGATTCTCATCCCCATCCTTTATAAATCCATAGGCCTAATAGAATCTGCGGTCGTATTGCTACTCCGACGACGACTTCATGAGATGCTTCAAATACAGCGACAATAAAGTGTTAGTCCAACTGTCCGACCGGTACTACCTTACCGCTGGTAGCATCACCCAAGAAATCCCGAGGACCGCGGGGAGGCAGTAGATGTTGTTCAGGAAGCCTTCTTAGATGTCTACCAGAATGCGGATGGCTTTGACTCATCAAAGGGTACCCTGAACACAGGGACCTCACGTGCCACCGATCGTTATGTTAGTGTCTTAGATTTGGCGGACAGTTGAGATACTCTTCTTGGCGGTGCACGCGGGGCTTTCGGTGTCCACAGTTGCTCTGTGGTTTTGTGCTTGACACAACATACGCTATATGGGTATAACATAAGTGAAGACGTATTCGACGAAAGAGGCAGCAAGGCAAGCCGGCGTACATTGGGTGACCTTACTAAGATGGCAGGCCGCCGGAAAGGTTTCCGCCTCGGAGGAAATCGGAATGAACGGCGGTAAGCATTGGCGGTGGACGCCGAACGACATCGCCAAGATTAGGAACTACAAAAAACACCATTTTCGCGAGGGCCAAGGCAGAAGGAGTAGGAGTAAGTAAGCAACTGAAAGAGCGGGACGCGCCAGTGCTTGAACACCGGACGCGCCCCTAACCACAGAAGCACGTATGAGGTGCAACCATGGCTGCAAGAGAAGTTATCCATTTCTCGTTCCGGGCGCAACTCACCCCGCGCCGAATGTTTCCGGCTCGCCGCGCTCCTGAACCGGTCGCTGAATCCCCTCCATAACGCAAAAACGCGAAGCAAGTCTCCTCATGGTCGCAACTGTGACCAAGTGGTCGCCCTTCCGACCACCTTGCTAATAATGTGTATCGACGACTTGCGAGAGCGGACCAGTAGCCTGCAAATAGTCAAGTCAATCCAACGTCCGCTCGCTGCTCTCGATGAGGAAGTTGGTCTTAATCCCGACCGGAGCGTCGGTGAAAGGCATCTCCAAACGTGAGAGTGGACATCTTCGCTGAACTCTATTTGTGGAACCGGAATGTAGACCGGCTGATTCGCGTTCTGCAACGCATGGAGACCTTCTCGATCTGGCCAAAGCAGGAGATGAAAGCATACGAGGTTCGGCTCGAAGAAATCCGCGCCGCACTGAATGCAGACTTCACCGAGGCGATGGCCACGCGAGAGCGCACCGACCAAAGCCGCCTCACGAGACAACGAACTGCCTGGGAAGAGAAGAGCGCGGACGGAAACAACGCCGATCCGCGGCATTGAAGAATCGACGATATTCATCATGATGGACACTCGGGCTCCCGAGAACCGATCACGCCCGCTGCGAAGGCAGCATTAGCGTTCAAAAGCCTCATCGAACGCCACGTCTACAGCCAAAGCACGCTTTGCTTCTAAGTGTTTTGCGTCGTAAGTCAATGGCTGGGCAATGGGTGAATGGAAAGCACAACTCAGCCTGCGGGTCCGGCAAGCTTTGCGAGCTGAGCTTGAGGAGTTCGCTGCCCGAGAGAAACGAAAGCTCGGCAATCTTGGAGAGCTGATGCTGGAATGGGCGTTCGAGCAGCTCAAGACAGCTGGGTCCACGCAGAATCTGCTGAAATACAGGATTCGCCGGCATGGGCCTCGCACACCTGAAAGATGATGTCTGCGCGGACAAATCGGACGCTTCAAGTATCCGGCGCTCAGGGAAGGGAAACCATGCCTCCTAACGATCAGCTTAAGTTCCAGGTCAACTGCGACGCAGGAGACCACGGCCAACTCCGGGTAGCCAGCGAATCACTCGTCGTGAATGTCGGACAAAGAATCGTCCGCGATGGCCGCACAGAAATTTGGGACTCCGTCGTTGTGAAGTGCTCCGAAGACCAGGACGGAAGCTGTATCGTTCACGCTCTTCTATGCAATCCGGATTGGGAGGAACCAATGCAACTCGCATGCCTTTGTTCTTATCCGGATACAGGCTCGCCAAGCCAAGTTCCACTTTTCTGCCATTTGACTTCCGACGTTAGCAGGTGAGTGATGACCATACAGCGGAACGTCGTGGTCGGAATTAGAACCACTTTTGAAAGGACTCTCGATCAGAAAAAGTCCACGCGGCTTATAGCTCAAAGGTGAAGTGTCAATGCCTTGGCAAACATTCAGGCCATATAACCCGCTGAGTAATCCTAGCAGCTAAATACTGTAGGCCGTTAACTGCCGTAGAATAAAAGGCTTGCAGAATGCCTGAAGACAGGTACATTGTGTGGTCAGAAAAACGACCACGGCATCAACTGTCCAGGGGCTGGGGTCTTAGCGACGTACAGCCGGTTTGGTTTCTGGTCGTAAATATGACCAACGACAGTTCCTGTAGCTGCCACGCTACATGTAGTTCACCGACGGAGCCGCACGCTCTATGAGCTCCGCCGACTCGCTCTCCTTCCGACTACAGGCTTCTTTAAAGAATTCTTCTCTGGTAGCTGAGTCTGCCCGTCAAGAGACTACGGCCGGCCCCTCCGATAATGATTTGATCGTGCTTGTCCAGGAGGGAAGCGAAGATGCCTTTGGGCAGTTGTTTGATCGCTATTATGTTGCCGTTCGAAGTGTGGCGAGAAAGATTCTGAGGAATCAGGAAGACGTAGCCGATGTTATTCAGGAAGCGTTCATGGATGTTTACTTGGGCGCGAGAAGTTACGATCCTGCAAAGGGGACCTTAAAGACGTGGATTTCCTATCTTGCATATCATCGGAGTGTGAAGAGAGTACGACTCCTTAAAAAACGCGAGTGGCAAACTGGCGATTCGGACGAGGCTTTATCTGTCCCGGATCCCGACGTAACGCCCGATGACTGGATACGCTCCTTGGACTTTGGAAGATCTTTGGACGTTGTTTTAGCTAATTTGAATGAGAAACAACGTCGAACCATGGTGCTCCATTTCTTCGACGGGTTGGAAATGGAAACGATTGCAACTCTTCTTGGAGAGACACTTGGCAATACCCGTAATCATCTTTATAGGGGCCTGGCGAAGCTGCGCAGTCAGCTGATGCAAAATCATCTGTTGGCCGGCTATATAGAAATTTACGAGGATCAGAACAAAGAAAAGGTGCGCCGGTGACACAGGTGAAGTCCCCTCACGAGTACTTTCAGCGCCTTTCCGCCATGGCGGTTACCAACCAGACTTCTCCGGAAGAGGATCACCGGTTGTCCGAGCACTTGCAGGTGTGCCCCGTCTGCAAGCAAACCTTCGAGCACTTCAGGCAGATTGCTGCGCAGCTGTATGGCGAAGCACCAACCTCAGAGATGGCCTCAGCTGCGTTCGATGCTTCAGGAAAGGGCGCCTCGGAGCGGGCAAGAACAAGAGAAAGATTACTTGGGAAGATGAGACAGACGATCAACCTGCCATTGATTGAGGACCGGGCGGCGGCTATTGCCGAGAGGCGGAAGACGGCATGGGGCCTTTCACGCCAGCGGGTGCCGTCGTGGGCGACCTGGGCACTCGCAGCAGCACTCTTGCTTGCAGTGAGCATAGACCTGACCCAGTCCTGGTTGTCCCGCAGGCATTTCAGAAACGAGGAGGCGAGATCGGCCAGGTTAAACAGGCAAGTGGACGAGCTTCGGGCCGAGCTGACCCGACTTCAGGCAGTCCCTGTCAAACCTATGTTGGAAGCGCCCTCAAAAACCAGGGATGACGACGCACAGAAGCTCCGAGCAGACAATGAAGCCATGCATCAGACTTTGTTGCGCTTAGAAGCGACTCGTCAACGTGAAGCGGGCGAAAATGCAGGACTGCAAGACCGAATCAGGCTACTACAGAGTTCACTTGAGGTCTTGCAGGCCTCGAAAGCCACTCTCGAAGCAGAAAAATCTGGACTTGCTGAAAGGGTTTCGAGTCTGACGGCTGACCTACGGAAATCGCAAGACGAGATGGGAGGGCTGGCCGCGCGGAATGAAGAGCTTTCGCAAGAATCGCTTGCGCATGTTAAGTCCGTGGAGCGCCAGCAAAAGCTGCTTGCTACGGACCACGACATTCGCGACATCCTGGGCGCACGGAGTTTGCACATTATTGATGTATTCGACGTCAGCAGCCGGGGAGAATTTGAGCGGCCCTTCGGCAGGATCTTCTACACCGAAGGGAAATCGCTCATTTTCTATGCATTCGACCTGGACCAACAGAAAGGATTGAAACGTGGCGCCGTTTTCCAAGCGTGGGGACAAAGGGGAGTAGCAAAAGAAGACTCTCGCAGTCTCGGAATGTTTTATATGGACGATCCATCGCAGAATCGTTGGGTTCTCAAAGTGGACGATAGCAAAGCGCTGTCTCGGATCGACTACGTTTTTGTAACAGACAGCTCTCGCAAAGAAGGTGTAAGACCAAGAGGAAAGCCCCTCCTTTCGGCATTTCTCAACCCAAGCGCGAATCACCCGTAAAGTAGACCTTCAGGGCCTATTCGGACTCCTATTTTCCGGCAACTGGAAATCGTCCGTCAAATTCAACCGCCACGAGAAACCCTCCGATCAAATTGTTTCGCAGATGCTCGTAAGCGAAAAATTTCAACAGACAGCCGCTACGCAATTGATAAAACGTGCCCTTGGCTTACCTAAAAGGAAATGAACAGGGGCCCTCGCAATCTCGAATGCGGAGGCGGTTCCACACATGAAAAAGAAACTGGTGGAGTTTCTCTTCGGCTGCGCAATCGTATGCACGCTCGCGCTCTGCGCGCCTGCTTCCGCTCAGACTGTCTCGGCAAGCGTCACGGGGCTTGTATTTGATCCAAATGCCGCGGTCATCGTCGAAGCGACAGTCGTAGCGAAGAATGTGGATACTGGAATTGAAACAAGAGTGCAGACAAACGAGGATGGCATCTACTACTTCGCAGACCTCGGTCCCGGGAATTATGAGTTCTCCGTCTCCAAGCGAGGCTTCAAAGTCATCGTCAAACCGAGCGTCACGCTTCACGTTGCCGACACCGTCTCAATGAATTTCACCATGCAGGTCGGAGCAATAAATGAGACGGTAACTGTAGAGGGCGGTGCGCCGCTGATTAATACCGAATCGGCGGCAGTAAGCACAGTGGTGGACCGCCAATTTGCCGAGAACTTGCCGCTGAATGGAAGGAGCTTTCAAGCTCTCATCCAAATGACACCAGGAGTCGTCGTCGCACCTGTGAGTGCATTTGACGGTGGTCAATTCAACGTGAATGGTCAACGCGCCAGTTCGAACTATTGGATGGTAGACGGCGTTGGTGCCAATATTGGGGTAAGTGCGACTTCATTCCCTGGGAATGGGTCAGCGGGCGCACTCGGTTCATTTAATGTCCTCGGTGGAACAAGTAGTTTGGTGTCGGTGGACGCTCTACAGGAATTCCGTATTCAAACTTCTTCGTACGCGCCGGAATTTGGGCGCACGCCCGGAGGACAGATTTCCATTGTGACACGCTCAGGCACGAATCTGTTCCACGGCACTCTCTTTGATTACTTCCGCAATGACATCCTAGACGCGAATAACTGGTTTGCGGATAGCAAGGGATTGCCTAAGCCCGAAGAACGGCAGAATGACTTCGGAGGCGTTTTTGGGGGCCCGATTGTAAAGGATAAGACGTTTTTCTTCTTTTCTTACGAGGGGCTTCGCCTTCGGCTGCCACAAACGACGCTTACGACCGTCCCTGACGCCTCAGCTCGTCAGAACGCCGTATCGGCGATGCAGCCTTTTCTGAATGCGTACTCCCTGCCGAACGGAGCCGACAACACGGCAACAGGCGTAGCGCAATTCAACGCCAGCTATTCCAACCCCGCCACACTGGATGCTTACAGCCTTCGAACGGACTACAGAGTTAACGGCAAGGTGACACTCTTTGGACGCTACAACTACTCGCCTTCAGAATTCACGCAGCGGGGCGCTTCATCGAATTCGTTAAGCGGCCTCCTAACGGCACGCAGCGTCGTACAAACCGCGACCGCCGGGGGGACTTGGGTAATCTCCCCAGTGATCACAAATGACTTGCGATTCAACTATAGCAGGACGAACGCTTCCAGTAGTAATCAGTTGGACAGTTTCGGTGGTGCAGTCCCCTTGGCGTCCGCGCCGTTTCCAAGCCCCTACACTAGTCAGAATGCCGGTTTTGGGCTGTTTATTTTCAGCTTACAGCATAGCGGCCTAGTCGTTGGGCCGCAGTCGCAGAATCTGCAGCGACAAATCAATCTGGTTGACAACCTGTCCACGCAGAAGGGTTCTCATAGCGTGAAGGTCGGAGTGGATTATCGGCGATTGTCTCCCCAATTTACGCCTAGGCTTTATAATCAAAACCCTGATTTCTCTACCGTCCCAGCGGCGATGGCCGGCAATGTGGCATTCACATTCCTGACCTCTCAAGTAAGCTCGAACTTGCTGTTCCATAACCTTGGCCTATTTGGGCAGGACACGTGGCGAATCGCGCCTCGGTTGACCGTGACTTATGGCCTCCGATGGGACGTCGATTTCGCGCCCTCGTCGGCCAATGGCCCGAGCCTTCCAGCCGTCACGGGCTTCGATTTGAACAATCTGGCGAACTTGGCCCTCGCACCATCTGGAACGCCACCATTTAACACCACATACGGAGATGTGGCGCCCCGACTTGGCTTGGCTTACCAATTGTCTCAGAGTCAGGACTGGCAGACTGTGTTTAGAGGAGGATTTGGAGTTTTCTACGACCTTGCCACTTCAGAGGTCGGAAATTTGTATTCCACGAATTATCCTTTTGGGGCACAGAAGACGATCGTCGGTGGTGCATTTCCTCTAAGTCAGGCTGCGGCTGCACCACCGCCCGTCACCGTCGCCCAATTGCAGAGGGGAACTTTGGCCGCCGTAGACCCAAACTTAGCTCTGCCCTACACCTTACAGTGGAACGTTTCAACCGAGCAAGCTTTGGGTAGAGAGCAGAGTCTGTCTGTTACGTATTTAGGTGCAGTAGGGAGACGACTTATACAGTCAGCGAGTATTGCGTCTCCCAACTCGAACTTTGGGTTCGCAGACCTAGTGACGAATAGAGCCAGCTCCGATTATCATGCGATGGAACTCCAGTTTCAGCGCCGCTTGTCGCACGGTCTCCAGGCTCTTGCTTCATACAACTGGGCTCACTCCATTGATACTGCTTCCGCGGGTTCGTTCGGTAAGGGTGCTAACGCTGTTGTGCCAGCGCTCGGTTCAGCCGTAAACCGAGGGCCCTCCGACTTCGACATTCGCCACGCATTTTCTGCGGGTGTGACGTACGATATGGCGCTGCCGAGAATTAATGCCCTTGCAAACGCGATTTTCCGTGGCTGGTCAGTTGAAACTCTTATCCAAGCTCGCTCGGCGCCACCCGTAGATGTCTCCGACCTGAAGTTCTCTACCCTTAACGGCGCACTTGCCGATGTTCGACCCGACATCGTCTCAGGACAACCTTTTTACCTGTTCGGACCGCAGTACCCGGGCGGAAAGGCATTGAATCCAGCCGCATTTCACGACCCACCCAATTCCGGCGGCACACCACTGCGGCAAGGCAATGTGCCAAGGAATTTCCTGAGGGGCTTCGGTGCCACCCAATGGGATTTCGCGGTTCACCGTGATTTTCCACTACGTGAAGCACTGAAATTGGAGTTCCGCGCCGAAATGTTCAATCTCCTGAATCATCCTAATTTCGGCCCCCCCAGTGGCCAGTTCGGTTTTGGTGGGTTCGGGGTGTCAAGGCAGACGCTGGCACAGGCCCTCAGTGGTGGCGGCGTGTCAGGCGGCTTTAACCCACTGTATCAGATTGGTGGACCACGCTCGATTCAATTGGGACTGAAGTTCATGTTCTGAGCGGTGCCCCGAAGCCTCGCAGCTGGTCGCTGACGGAATGACGCAACTGACCAAGATGACCGTGGGACTCTTCTTCTCGCTGTCGCTACACGCGTCGACTTACGCACAGGGAGCGAAGCCCATACCCATCGAAAGCGTCCTAAAAGCACGAGCGTTTGCCGAGGGGAGTTGGCCCGAATTATCTCCAGACGGTAAGTGGGTTGCATACTTGACCGTTGACCGAGTTCGTGAGAGCCACGGCGCTAAAGGCAGCATTCTTGACCAACTTGCACCAGCCGATTTATGGATTACATCCACTGAGAACGGGGAAACAAGACGCGTCACGAACGGAATTGGTATCAATGAGGTGCCCAGTTGGTCTCCAGATAGCAGTCACCTAGCATTCTATTCTGATCCAGATGGAAACGGTTCGTCGCGGCTGTGGTTGCGGGATAGTGGTTCCGGTAAGCTCCGCAAGTTATCAGAAGTGGTTGGCCTTCTCTCAAACAATAAGGTTGAATGGCTGAGCGATAGCCGCTCCTTTGTTGCAAAGCTGCTGCCAGAAGGGATGAACGCTAAAGATGCCACGGCGATAAGTACGCGTACATTCCCGTTAGCCGAGCCGAGAGCTCCTGGTTCGACTGTCACCGTGTTTCGGTCTAGCAAGCAAAAGGATTCTTCAGCCAATGTCAGCGCTTGGAATCTGGATCACGCGCTCTGCGATTTGGCTGTCGTAGACACATCCACTGGTATAGTCCGCCGAATTGCTCGACAAGTCAGAGTTTATAAATTTTCTGTGTCGCCTGACGGAGCTCGGGTTGCATTCTCAAGTGCTATCAGATTTGAGAAAGAAGGCTCCCAGCAGATTCTCTATGACATTCGTAGTATAGACATGAAAACGGATGAATCGCGCGTGCTGGCTCCTCAGCTTCGGCTCTCAGTGCACGGCAGAGAATTCACGTGGTCTCCAAACAGCTCGTTCGTGGCTTACTGTCTGAGCGGCCAAGAAGAGCGCACCGGTGATTGTTTCAGTGTAGATGCACTTACCGAAGGACCGCCCCAAAACCTCACAAACTTTATCGGCCACGATGAGGCCCGTTGGACACCGTCCATTCCTGCGTGGAGTGCTGACTCCACTGGATTGTATTTCATCCACGACAATGCCCTATGGAGTTCACATCTCAAGCAGGCCAAAGCACACAAGGTAGCGGAAATACCCAGTCATAGAATGGAACAGTTAGTGACGAACAAAGATGTCATTAACGGCGCCCCGGAGATAGTGCTGACGAGGGATAACACGACTCAACAATCGGGATTCTACGGCATTGATATGGATACTGGGGCCTATCATGACTTGCTAGAGCGGGGGGAGAATTATTCTGACGTAAGCGCCAGCCGTGCTGGGGACACTGTTCTATATACAGCAGAAGATGTCGACCGTGGACCCGATATCTGGACAGCTGATCATGCCTTCGAGCACGTAAGGCAACTTACTCATATCAATCCTGAGTTGGAACAGTATCACATGGGGAAAGGCATGATCGTGAGTTGGAATAGCTTGGATGGACAGCTTCTGCGTGGCGCCCTACTGCTTCCTGCAGACTATCAGAAGGGAATGGAGTATCCGTTGATTGTGTGGGTCTATGGTGGTCAGGCTAATCTGTCTTCTCTTCTGCATCGTTTTGGCTTATATGGCCTGAGGGCATTCAATTTTCAACTGTTAGCCTCCAGAGGATATGCAGTATTACTACCCGATGCTCCGGAACATCTCGGCACACCGATGAGCGACCTCGTTAAAAGCGTACTTCCTGGTGTAGACAAGGTTATCCAAATGGGAATTGTTGATCCCGCGCGGCTCGGCGTGGCGGGCCACAGCCGCGGAGGGTACTCCGCGCTTTCACTCATCGTGCAAACTAGTCGTTTCAAAGCCGCGATGATGGCGGACGGGTTTGGAGATCTAATAAGTGGATATGGCGAGTTGCAAGATGACGGAGTCGCCTTTCAGCCCAGTACCGAGGAGAGACGATTGGGCGGAAATCCATGGCAAGTTAGAGAAAGGTATATTGAGAACTCACCACTGTTCTATCTAGATCGTATAGAGACACCATTGTTGGTTGTTCACGGGATGGATGACAAGAATGTCTTCCCAAACCAATCCGACGAGGTGTTCGAAGGATTGCGACGATTAGATAAAGACGTGGTTTACGCCAGATACGGCGGGGAAACGCATTCGCCCTCAAACTGGACATATGCCAATCAACTGGACTTCTGGACTCGCGTAATTGCCTGGTTCGACAGATATTTGACCAGAGTTCGCTAAACGATATTCGACTCATCTGCTGACGTAACATTAGTGTGAGGTAGAAACTGCGAATGCTTCGTTAAGAAGGCATTGGAAGTATTGGCTCTTACGGCTTCATCGAGTACAAGCCTCATCGTTGGTGGCTAGAGCTGACATGCACTGGGCGAGGACGTGCGCCGGAGCACTCGATTCTGTCGAGTGCTCCGGCACCTCTCTAGTTACTCATCAGCTTCGTACGCCATGGGTGACAGCAGAAATTCACCACCGTCGAACCAGGTCGTGTTGTCTTTCTGGCTGCGTTGGATGGCAAAGGTAGCTGACGCAAGCAGAACAGCCTCGGGCTTCTCGTATTTCATGGTTTTCACCTCCTTTCAGTATTAGGTTTTCTCAGCTGAGATGAAAATCGGTGCAAGACCCTCTAGTGATTCTCGCGCGCCGGCTATTCGGAACATCGGTTGCTTGAGTAACTTCTACAACGCTCCTTGCCTATTCGTCCGCCTCGTAGGCAAAGAGTGACAGCAGAAACACATCCGACTCGATGAAGAAAGTGTCATCCTTTAGTGTTCGCTGGATGACTTGAGCGGCAGAACCGAATGCGACAATCGCGGGCTTTGAGTATTCCATCGTCCCTCACCTCCTCTCACTTGCAGCATTCAATCAAAGATCTTTGTGACCAAACGGCTTATTGGGGCCACATCAAAAAATAGTTCGGTCTGGCAACGTCTGTGGGTGACGCGCCGATGCCTTCAGCTACGCCTACGCCCACGGCTTGAACCTACTCGTCGGTCTCATAGGCATTAACGCTTAAGTAGAAATCATCAGGACCATCGAAGTAGGGATCCCCTTTTGTTGTGCGCTGGATAGCATCCTCGGCGAAGTTACATACCGTAATTTCTGGCTTCTCGTACATTGTCGGTCTTCATTTCCTCAACACACACGGTCGGTACTAAGCTGTGCGAAAGACGTTTGATTTAGCAAGCTGACATGCACTTGCTGAGAAGTGCGCCGGAGCACCCGATACCGTCGGGCGCTCCGGCAGCTCTTTGGTTACTCATCAGCTTCATACGCGTTGATAGACAACAGAGGCTCAACGCCGTCCGGGTACTGGGTGTTGTCTTTCTGGCTGCGTTGGATGGCATCGGTAGCTGACGCCAGCACAACAGTTTCGGGCTTCTCGTATTTCATGGTTTTCACCTCCTTTCAGTATTAGGTTTTCTCAGCTGAGATGACGTTAGGTACCAAGCGTTTGGATGGTTCTCGTCCACCCTTATCCATACTTACAATAATCCGCCGGGCACCTAGATTCTTAAGCCAGGACTCGATGGCGAGGGTGCGCATTACAATGACGGTGGGAATTTCCTGGCCGTGTCGAGCCTTCAGCAAGGTCTCCGAAAAACTCTTGGCATCAACGATTCCAAGTGAACTGCTGACCATGTGCCGTGTCAGTTCTATGAAATGTGTCCACTCCACCAAGATGGCCTCCAATGGGGCGCGGGCAATGTAGGCTTTTCGCTTTCTGTTCAGGAGTTCGTCGGGGACGACGCCGACGACTGAACGGCGCATCAAGGAACGACGCTGTCCGGGACGAATGACTTGTTCTCGCGGGATTGCGTACATGAATTCGAGTAGGCTGCGGTCGAGATAGGGATAGCGTTTTTCGCGCGGCAGGCCTGATGACAAGGCATCGCATGCCAGTTGTCTTCGCAAAACGTCCAATGTCGAGAGGTTCTCCTGAAAAGTAGGCAGGGGACCGAAGACCTTCAACCTGGTTTCATAGCCCTGCAGGGCAGCGCGATTCGGCTTGACGAAGGCTGGATTGAGCCAGGGCGCCGGCCGCTTGTGCTTCGGGACACCGACGAGAGCGGGGGGGAAGAATCCCCGGGCCGCTTCAAAGAACACATAGAACCACGGTTTTCTCTTGTTGAGTGCCCAAACTTTCAGCTGGTGCGCGAGCCTCCTGAACTGGCCTCTTGCCAGAAGATCCTCAAGTTCCGGTGTGGGCGTTGGCACCCCACCCATGACCTCGTCTCCGCCGATACCGGACAGCACGACACGATTTCCCTGCGAACCCAGGCAGGCTGCGAATTGGCGGCTGGTTTCAGTAGGACGGCCGCCGCCGGAGCCTGGAGTCGCCGCAAAGTGGTCGCTGTCAAGCGCGAATTTGAAGGACTCTTGTTTGCCGACATCGATGTGGCAACCGGTGC
>WNFC01006511.1_pt1 | contig 18100 bp, 20 predicted proteins | sample 5400541 | NCBI WGS metagenome assembly WNFC01 (sample SAMN13153342, study PRJNA577476) | soil metagenome | isolation source: 120 cm saprolite under Douglas fir tree site 2 hole 2 replicate 1 | place: USA:California | collected 2015-04-18
TCGCGGCCATCAAGACCGGCGATGCCGCCGGCTTCTTCTTCCCCGAAGCCGTGGTGTGCGCTTTCGTCTGGGCCGGTACACACAACATCCAGGTCACGAACAACAGCTACTTCGCAGACCCGTGGCTGTTCAACTGCAAGAACGACCCCGTCCAGCGCGCGATCTGGACCGCTGAGCGACGCGCCATCCGCTTCGCAATGCAGCGTGGGACTGTCGTGGTGGCGGCGGCTGGCAACTTTGCCGACGATCTCGCGCACCCGACCATGGACGCCACGAGCCCCGACGACACAACTCCAGTCACCCGCGAGATCACCAACGCATGCGCGGTGATCCCGGTCGAGGTCCCGGGCGTGATCGGCGTTTCCGGCGACGGGAACCTGAAGATGAAGTCGTTCTTCTCCAGCTATGGCGTCGGCGTCATTCAGGTGGTCGCCCCGAGTGGCGACTCGCTTCTTCAAAGGACGGCGGCCGCGCCGAACGGTCGCGTGCTGTCGACCTGGCCGGCAAACCTGGCTTCTCACTGCGTGAGGAAGGTTTTTGTAGGAGCTGTCCTCTACTGCTATGCCCAGGGCACCTCGATGGCGTCCCCTCACGTGGCGGGCGTCGCTGCCTTGATCGTGAGCATGGGCATCACATCACCGGGTGCGGTCACGGCGCGGATCGACAACACCGCCGACCCCATGCCCTGCCCGGCGGACGTTTCGATGTATGCGTTCTTCCCGTCGGTGAACAACGGTGCGCCACAGGCGTGCCAGGGCGGGACCGGCTACAACGGCTGGTTCGGTCATGGCCAGGTGAACGCCCTGACGGCGGTCGGCGGGTAGCCCCTCGGGAGGGTCCGAGCGCTTCAGGCGGAGGAGGAGGGACCGAGCCTCGGCGGCCCGGTCCCTGCCTTGCTACTGAGGCTTCAGCTCGCCTTGTTGGCGAACTCGTTCGTGTAGGTCTCGCTCAGGTTGGACGTCTTGCCCTTGAAACTGGGCACATAGCTCTGCTGGATCTGCATGACGGTCTCAGGACCGCCAACAGGCATCTTGCAGTCCGTCCCGAAGATCGAAAGCTGGTTTTGAAGCGCGGTGACGTACAGGTCCTTGTTGCTGGCGTAGTAATCGGCCGGCATCTTGTCAGCGATCTGCGCCGCTGTGTGCGTGTGGATGAACTTGAGAGTCTTGACGTAGGCGTTGACGAGACGCTGCGCGACGTCCTTGTGGCTGTTGACCCAGTCGTTCTTGGCGAAGATGCCGATGAAGGGGTAGTCGCCTCCCAGGGCGGCACGCGTTGAAGCCGGCGTACGGAGGTCGACCAACACTTTGCCTTTGCCGCTCGTGGTCAGCCGGGAGATGGTGGGCTCGGTCGTCATGCCGCCGTCGATCCTCTGCTGGTCGATCGCGGCGATGAAGGTGTCACCGGCGCCCACGGCAATGAAGTGCTCCTTGGTCGGGTCCAGCCCGGCCTTGCCGAGGATCGCGAGAGTCAATGTGTGGGTGCCGGAGCCGATAGAGGTGACGCCTAGGTTCTTGCCCAGCAGGTCCGACGGCGATTTGATCGAGCCGGCCTTGCGCGAGTCGATCACCTCCGCCTCACCCGGCGCAATGCCGAACTGGCAGATGGTCTCGATCTTCTTGCCGAGCGCGTTGAGCTCCATCGGGTGCGAGTAGGCGCCGGAGCCGGCGTCGACGTTGCCGGCGACAACCTCCTCCTCCGAGCCTTGCCCGGAGCCCTCGTCGACGAGGGTGACGTCGAGGTACTGGTCTTTGAAATAGCCGAGCTGCTGCGCAAGCATGTTGGGCAGGTAGATCTGCTTGTTGAGCCCGCCGACCATGATCTTCAGGGAAGCCGTGGTCGGGACGCCGGGGGCCGGCGCGGGGGCGCTGCCACAACCCGCCAGCACCGCGACAGCCGCAAGGGCGGTCAAGAAACGTCGACTGAAAGATTGCATACGCCGCTCCTCCTTCAAATCCGTGTCTCGGTGGCGACCGGCGGCCGCCACTTGATCAGCCGGTCCTCGAGCGCAGTGATCAGTGCCTCTGCCACCAGCGCCATGGCAGCCAGCAGCCCCATACCCGCGAACACGCCGGCCGCGTCGAAGTTGTTCTTCGCCGCGTAGATCAGCTCGCCGACACCGGCGGTCGCGCCGAAAAGCTCTCCGACCACCGCTCCCACCAGCGCGAGCCCGAAGCTCGTGTGGAGGCTGGCGACGATCCACGAGAGGGCGGACGGGATGAGGATCTCGGTGGTCAGCTGCCGGTCGCCGGCGCCGAGGATGCGAGCGTTGGCGATGAGGTTCCGGTCAACCTCGCGGACGCCCTGGAACGCGTTGAAGAAGACAACGAAGAAGACGAGCACCGCGGCGGTCGCGATCTTCGATTTGATGTCGAGGCCCAGCGAGATTGCAAAGAGAGCGCCGACCACCACGCGCGGAATGGCGTTGGCCGCTTTTATGTAGGGCCCGAGGACGTCGGACAGCAGCCGGCTCCGGCCGAGCGCCACGCCAATCAAGACGCCCAGGACCGACCCCACGATGAAGCCGCCGACCGTCTCCTCCATCGTTGTCAGCACCTGGTCCCACAGCGGGCCGAGGTCGGTTCCCTGGGTGATCCAGTACCAGGTCTTGGCTACGATCGCGGAAGGCTGGGACCAGAAGAAGACGTCGATCCAACCGAGCCGCGTCGTAAGCTCCCAGCTGCCAAGAAACACCACGGCGACAAGCAGGCGAAGACCGTTCACGTTGAGCCGGCGGAGCTGCGCCTCGCGCCTCCTCTTGGCGACGAGGTCGACGCCCTGGCGCTCGGCCAGGTCGGGACGAGCGCTCATGGGCGAGCTATGCCGCGCCGCTGCGCTTCTGACGTTCATAGCTCACCAGGACCTCGTCGCGAAGGTCCTTCCAGATCTCCTGGTAAATCTCGGCAAACCGCGGCTGGAACCGGATCTCGGCCACGTTGCGCGGGCGGGGCAGCTCGACCTGATAAGTGCTCTTGACCGTGCCCGGCCCGGCGGTGATGACGAACACCCGGTCGGAGAGAGAGATCGCCTCTTCGAGGTCGTGCGTCACGAATACGACCGACGCCGAGGTGGCCGCCCACAGGCCGAGCAGCTCGTTCTCCATCAGCGAGCGCGTCTGAACGTCGAGGGCGCTGAAGGGCTCGTCCATGAGGAGGATGCGTGGGCCGTTGATCAGGCTTTGCGCCAGCGCCACGCGCTTGCGCATCCCGCCCGACAGCTGATACGGGTAGCGGTCCTCAAAGCCGGCCAGGCCGACCCGGGCGATCCAGCCCCGGGCCTTGAGTCGGGCGTCCCGGTTCGAAGCCCGGTGGTACCGAGGGCCCGCGGCCACATTCTCCAGGACCGTCTTCCAGGGGAAGACCGCGTCTGACTGGAACATGTAGCCGATGCCGTCGGCGATTCCGGTCACGGGTTGGCCGAGCACGTCGACCTCGCCTTCGCTCGGCGGCTCGAGCCCCGAGATCAGGGCGAGGGTTGTCGACTTGCCGCAACCGGTCGGTCCAACGACGGCGCAGAACTCACCCGGCTGGACCGTAAGGTTGAGATCGCGCAAAGCGGTGTAGACGCCGCCGGAGGGAGTCAGGAATCTCTTGGTCACGCCGCGAAGCTCGATCGCCGGGGCCATCGACACGGACTCTGGGAGCCCGAAGCGGCGAGCACAATCCATGCGGTCTTTGTGGCCGTTTTGGTCTTTTTGGTCGCAGCGCGACAGATGGATCGCGTACTACGATCGGACAGGATCCCGTGAAGACGCGGCTACCGCTCGCCTACCAGATCCTGGCTTTCCAGGTCGGCATCCTCCTGCTCTCGGCATTGCTGGGAGGTGCGGCCGCGGTCTGGCAAGCCAGCCAGCAGCTCGACCGCCAATACGAGCAGCGTTCGCTGGCGATCGCCGAGTCGGTCGCGTCCAACACTGCAGTCCAGCAAGCGCTGCTGGTCGGCGACCCGGATGGGCTGATACAGAGGACGGCGGAATCCGTCCGCCATACGACGGGGGCGACCTACGTGGTGGTAGCCAACCGCCAGGGCATCCGATTCTCGCACCCGAACCCGGCCATGATCGGCAAGCCGGTCGACGAGCAGCCAGCAGTCGTGCTGGCCGGCAATACGTGGGTTGGAGTCCAGCGCGGCACCCTCGGCATTTCAGCGCGGGGAAAGGCGCCGATCTTCTTCAACGGCCAGGTCATCGGGCTTGTCTCCGTCGGCTTTCTCGAGGCGACGGTTTGGCAGCAGCTGCTGAACGAGCTGCCCGGTTTCGCGCTCACGGTTCTGCTGGCGCTCGCCATCGGAGCGGCGGGTTCGATGTGGCTGGCGTCGCGCTTGAAGCGGCAGACGTTCGGGCTCGAGCCGTACGAGATTGCAGGCCTCCTGGAGGAACGCGAGGCGAGCCTGCAAGGCATCCACGAAGGAGCCATCGCCACGGATCGGAACGGCACGATCACGCTGGCCAACGACGAGGCCCGCCGCCTCCTGTCCCTGCCGGCTGATTGCGTGGGCAGCCGAGTTTCGCAAGTCGTTCCACCAGGACGCCTCCTGAAGTTCCTATCCGGCGGGTTGAACGATGAAGACGAGGTTCTGCTTGCGGGCGATCGTGTCCTCCTGGCCAGCCGCAGGGCGATCCGGGTCCGCGACATCGAGATCGGCCATGTCGTGACTCTGCGCGACACGACCGAGCTCACCGGCCTGGCGCGCGGGCTTGGCGTCGAGAGCCTTACAGATGCGCTTCGAGCCCAAGCGCACGAGTTCGCCAATCGCCTGCATACGATCGCCGGACTGGTCCAGCTGGGTCGGGGCGACGAAGCGATGAAGCTCATCGCCCAGACCTCCGGCGTCCACCAGGAGCTCACCGAGGCGCTGCTCGAGCGGGTTGGCGACCCAGTCCTTGGAGCGCTCTTGCTCGCCAAGGCCGCGGTGGCGTCGGAAAGAGGGATCGAGCTTCGCGTCAGCGACGACACGGTCATGACGCGCAGCTCGCTCGACAGCGAAGACCTCATCACGCTGCTGGGTAACCTCGTGGACAACGGCCTCGACGCGGCCGCGTCGTCGACCGGTGAGCGCTGGGTCAGCGTCTCGGTGACCGAGAACGATTCCGACATCGTCATCAAGGTTCACGACTCCGGCCCGGGTATCGCCGAGGGGCTCGATGGACAGATCTTCCAGGAAGGCTTCAGCACCAAGTCGGCTCCCGGTCACAAGCGCCGCGGTTTCGGGCTCGCCCTTGTGCGCCAGGTGGCACGCCGGCACAGTGGGGATGTCACGGTGGTCAATGAGGACGGCGCTGTCTTCACGGCGCGTCTGCCTTTGCGGATTCCAGCCAAGCCATGATCCGGACCCTGGTCGTCGACGATGACTTCCGCGTCGCCGACCTCCACTGCGCTTATGTCGGCAGGGTGGCCGGCTTTTCGGTGGTCGGTCGCGCCCACACCGGCGAACAGGCCCTCCAGAGCGTCGACCGGCTTCGGCCCGACCTGGTTCTGCTCGACATCTACCTGCCGGACATCTCCGGCCTCGAAGTCCTGGGGCGATTGCGCGAAGACGATCACCCGCCGGTCGACGTCATCTCGATAACGGCGGCGCGGGAGGTCGAAAGCCTGCGCAGCGCGATGCGTGGGGGCGTCGTCCATTACCTCATCAAGCCGTTCCTGTTCGCCACCTTCGAGGAGAAGCTGCTGTCCTACGCCGCCGCGCACGAGAGAATCACTCGTCTAGGCAGGGCTGAACAAGGCGACGTCGACCGCATCTTTGGCGCGTTGCGCACAGCCCGCAGCGAGCCGCTGCCGAAAGGCCTCTCCGACGCAACCCTCGACCTGATCGCGCAGGCCCTCAAGCGCTCAGGCAGCGGGCTGGCTGCGACTGCTGTCGCCGAAGCGGCCGGGGTGAGTCGGGTGACTGCTCGACGCTACCTGGACCACCTCTGCCAGCTCGGCAAGGCGGAGCTGACGATGCGCTACGGCAGCCCGGGCCGACCCGAGCACCGGTACCGGTTCGTGGTCAACTGATCCTCAGCGGGCGCGATTCGGGCTTGTGAGCACGCCGGCGCTGGCCGGACCGAGTTGAATCATGAGTACGCCCGCCAGCGCTGCGCCGACGAGCAACACCTGCAGGAAACGCTTCCGGTTCCACATGGTTCCCACCTCCTTGTCATTCACACGCACCCCGGGGTCGCGATTGCTGGTGAAACGCCCCTCCTGGAGCGACAGTTACGAGGGGCGGCTGACCGTCCAGCGATCCCTTCACCTCAACGCAGCGACGCCTTAACCGGCGTGCGCGAGAGTCGTCGGCGTGAAGCCCGAGCCGATCCATCTCCGGTCTTGCGCGTCGGACCATGAACGTGGAGAATCGGAGTCGGCGCGGGCTCTTTAGGTCTCTGGCTGTCCGTTTCTGAAGACGGAGGTGGGTTGTGACTGGACGACTTCGACGCAGGCTGGTGTCTACGGCCGCACTGGTTCCGCTGGTGGGGGCCGCGTTTGCAGGCTTCGCGACCAGCGCCATGGCGGCGCCGATCCAGGCAAGCCCGGCGAGTGGGAGCTGCCATCTGAACTCGGCCAAGGGCCAGATCCAGCACGTCATCAACATTCAGTTCGACAACACGCACTTCACCAGGGACAACCCGAACGTCCCGTCCGACCTGGAGCAGATGCCGAACCTGCTCAACTTCATCGAGGGCAACGGCGTGCTCCTCACGAACCATCACACGCCGCTGATCTCTCACACCGCGACCGATATTCTCACCTCGTTCACCGGCGTGTACGGCGACCGGATGGGCGTGCCGGTGTCGAACAGCTTCCGGTACTTCAACCCGGACGGGACCACGAACCTCGGGGTCTCCTTCGCCTACTGGACCGACCCGATCTTCGACCCGAACACCTCGACGCCGACCGACACCAAGTTCAACATGCTGACCGCGGGCGGGAAGAATGCGCCCGCGCCCTGGGTGCCATACACCCGGGCGGGCTGCAACGTCGGCCAGGTGGCGACGGCGAACACCGTGCTCGAGAACATCGCGACTGACATTCCCACTGTCTTCGGTCCCGGATCGCCCCAAGCAGCAGAGGTCGCCTCGAACCCGGGTCAGGCTTTCGCGGACTTCGTCGGCATCGGGGTTCACTGCGCGCTCCGCAATGCACTCTGCGCCAACGGCCAGGCGGACCTGCTCCCCCAGGAGCCAGATGGCTACACGGGTTACAAAGCGTTGTTCGGCCACACGTACGTAGCGCCGCAGGTCAGCCCGAACGGACCGCTGACCGACCTCAACGGCAACGTCATCCAGGATCCCGCGCACCACATCGGCTTTCCCGGCTTCGACGGTATGTCGGCAGCCGTCTCGCTGTCGTACGTCGCTGCGATGCAGGAGAACGGAATCCCGGTCACCTACGCGTACATATCGGACGCACACGACAAGCACCCAAGCGGACCGTCCTACGGACCTGGACAGGCGGGTTATGTCGCTGCGCTGGCGGCGTACGACGACGCCTTCGGCAAGTTCTTCCAGCGCCTTGCCGGCGACGGCATCGATCAGAGCAACACCTTGTTCGTCTTCACCTCGGACGAGGGCGACCACTTCGCCGGCGGCCCGGCCAGCCCGGCGGGATGCGATGGGGTGACCACGCCGTGCACTTACGCCAAGATTGGCGAGGTCAACGCCAACTTCAGAGGCCTCCTCGCGACCGAGCAAGGCATAACCACTCCGTTCAACATGCACTCCGACTCGGCGCCCACCATCTACCTCGACACCAACCCGGCCCGTGATGCCCCGTTGACCCGAAACTTCGAGCGTGCCACCAGCCGGCTCACGGCCGTCAGCCCGATCACCGGCAACACGGACACCATCACGAAGTTCCTCGCCGACCCGGTGGAAATGAGAACGCTGCACATGGTCACGGCCGACCCCGCGCGCACGCCGACATTCACGCTGTTCGCCGACCCCAACTACTTCCTGTTCCGCGGTGGGCTGAGCTGTACGCTGCCGGCCCCTCCGTGTGTGACCGAGCAGCCTCGGTTCGCCTGGAACCACGGTGACGTTCAGCCGGAGATCGTCACGACCTGGCTGGGCATGGTTGGGCCCGGTGTCGACCAGATCGGCATCGACAGCACGACGTGGTCCGACCACACGGACATCCGGCCGACGCTGATGGTGCTCCTCGGACTCAAGGACGATTACACCCACGACGGCCGCGCCCTTACCGAAGACATGAGCGGCTGGGCCAGGCCGGCCGCGACCAAGAAGTCAGGCGGCTACGTCAAGGTGGCTCAGGCATACAAGCAGATCGACGCGGCGGTCGGTCAGTTCGGCCTCGCCACGCTGCAGGCATCGACACGCGCCATCGAGAGCAACTCAGCCGGTGACAGCACGTACTCGAACATCGAGAACCAGCTCATCTCGCTCACCAACGAGCGCAATGCCCTCGCGGCTCAGATGATCACCGCACTCGAAGGCGCAGAGTTCGGCGGACAGTCCATCAGCGAGCAGCAAGCGCAGTCGCTGGTGGCGCAGGGGCAGGCGTTGATAGCGGAGGCCAACGCCCTGGGGTCGTAACCACAGCGGCTCAGCGCAGCCCGATCTTGCCGAGGTCGGCGACCGCCTCGTCGTCCAGCGCGGCGACGAGGTCGACTGCGCTGACGTTCTCGGCCACCTGCTCCGAGCTCGTGGCCCCGAACAGGACGCTGGCGACGCGCGGGTTGAGGAGGGCGAACGCAATCGCCATCGGAGCCGGCCGCGTGCCGTGCCGCTGGGCGAGGGCGCGCAGCTCGCCCGCGGCCTTCATGGCGGCGCGATGGAACTCGTCATTCGGATGTTCGGTCAGCCGTCCCTTGGCTCCAGGCTCGGCGTACTTCCCGGTGAGTGCGCCGCCGTCGAGGGTGAAGGAAGCCACCACGCTGGTACCGGCTGCATCAAGCGCCCGCGCCATCTCCGCATCCTCCACCGGCGATCGGCGCACCAGGCTGTACGCCAGCTGAGCAGCGCAAGGCGGCTCGACACCCTGGGCAGCGGCCACCTTCACGGCCTCGGCGAGCATCGCGGGTTTCCAATTCAACACGCCCCACGCGCGCAGCTTGCCCGCGCCGATCAGCGCGCCGATGTCGTGCACGATCTCCTCCATGCCCAGGCCCTCAGGCGGCCGTTCCGCGTAAGCGAGGTCGATGTAGTCCATGCCCATCCGTTGCAGCGAGCCGTCGAGCTCCGCGGCGGCCTTCTGCTCCGGCCAGAACTCCCACCAGAGCTTGTTGGCCAGGACTACCTCGTCACGCTTCCATCCCGAGACGCGGAACAGCTCACCGAACACGACCTCCGAGTAGCCGGACTTCATCGGGGCGATGCCGGTTTCGTCGTTGTATCGGGCGTCGTCCAGAAAGTTGATCCCAAGCTCGAGCGCCTTCCGCATCACGGCCCTGCCCGCCTCGGCCGGGATTCGCTCGTACGTCCGCCAGGAGCCGAGGGCAAGCTCCGAGACCTGAATCCCAGAGGCGCCGAGTGGCCTGCGAGCTGGAGCGCCCATTACTGTGCCGGGCCCAGCTTACGTCTCGACGGCACTAACCTCATGTTCGTGGGGATGCCGGCATGAGCGTGTTCAACCTCCGCCTGGAATCCGTCCAGAGAAAGACCGGCGGGCGTATACACCTGACGCCGAGGGTGCCCCGCAGCGGGCCGGTCACCACGCTGTGTGGGCAAACTCTGGCGGCCGGCTCTTTCGTGGCGGTCGAGCGCGACGCCGACTGCACCAACTGCATCCGGCGCTCTCGCGACCCGAGTCGCATCTCTGGAGCGTTCTTCGAGCAGGAAGAGGGCTCACAGCTCCTGCAGCTGTCGCTCGAGCAAGCCCGCGCTCGGCGGCCCGCAGGCAAAGGTCCGGCGACCCCGGCCAAGCCGATCGTTCGGGTGTTGCCGACCCCGCCTTCAATACCCGATCGAGCCGGAGAGCTCATGACGGCCGGTTTCAAGCCCGCCGGCGAGGGTCTCTGGCGGAGCCCCGCCGGCGTCCTGGTGCGGATGCGCAAGCAGGGCCGCGACTGGCGCTTTGCCGAGCTTGTCTTCGAGGGCTCGATCGTGGCCACCCGGCAGGACGGTGGGATCAGGCTTCGCGCCGGTGATGTCGAGGTGCACCCAACCGGGGATGGTTACGAGGTCCGGATCAAGCGACCCTAAGCGGAATCCCGGTGGAAGGCGGCCAAGGCTTTGGCCTCCTCATCAATCTCTCGCCGGACCGTGCGAGGGACGGGCTCGAAAAGCTCTGAGAGGACCCTCCCGCCCTCGTATTTCCACGTGCCGGCGACCACGCCGTCGACAAGAAAGACGGGCATGGACTGTGGTGTCCTCGTGTTGAAGATGACCGGCCGGTACCGCTCGGGCATGACCTCAGTCCTACGCGCATGGACCATCAATAAGGCTTCGAAGGTCTGCAGGAACCGGACCGGCGCGTGCGCACCGGCATCCGGCAGCGGCGCACGGGGCAGATCGAAAAGCGTTCGGCCGGCCTCATCCCGGAAGGTCCGGAGGCGGAGGCGCTCCACCACCGGCGCCACTTTCACGGGCGGCAGGCCGGCCCAGCTCGCGATGTCGGCGAGCGCAGCCGGCCCGAAGCCACCCAGATGCCGGCGCACCAGGAGCTCGATCCCCGCCGATTCTGAAACGGCGCGCATCTGCACCCAGTCGTCGGCCAGCCCGTATAGATCGGCTCGCCTGCGCTCCCAGGTCCCCGACGGCGGGACCCGGACCATGTCCACCCAGAGCCCGAGCCCCGACCACACGATCGGAGGGATGCCGTTGGAGGTCAGCAGCGTCTTCAGCTCGGAGGCGCGAGCCGGCCCGGTCGCGAGCCGCTGGCGCACGACGCGGACCACCCCCTCCATGTTGAGGTTCGGCAGCTCGCGCTGTACGACGCGCAGCCACCAGTCGCGTCGAGTCGAGCGAACACCAGCCAGCAGCACCGGGTAGTCGCCCCGGGAAACCGTGTGGATGGTGCTGCGCATGAGCGTGCCCTGGATCGCGGTTCGTTTTGCGAGCGCCTCGGTCAGCGCGTCGCGACGGAAATTTCGCAACCGTGACCACAGCCCGACGTAGCCCGCGGGCGCGTATTGGGTCTGCAGCCCGCCGACCGCCTCCAGAGCGCGGGGCACCGACAGCGATGATCGTTCGAGGAGCAGCTGGCGTGCGAGCAGAGCACGGTTCAGCTCGCCAGCGGTAAGGACGAGGTCGCTCACGTGACGCTCAGATTGGCACGGGCCGTCGCTAACAACCGCTGGATCTCGAGCCGGCAATCTATCATCGGCGGGCCGTGCCATTCACCGTCGAGGACCTGGCGCGCACGGCACTCGTCCGCATCCTGCCGCGCAGCCGGTACCGGCTCGCCGCGCAGACCGACTCCCGCTTCCAGTCTTTCGCCTCGAACACGGCGCGAATCGCGTATCGCCAGCATGGCTCCACCCCTGCCTTCCTCCTGTTTTCCGGGCCTGGGCAGAACCCCCATGCGGCGGCGATGGCGGCAGCGGCCTGGGCGGAGGCGAACTGGCGGCCGAACGCGATTCAGCGCAAGGTCCGGCCCGGCGTCGTCGTCGTACTCGTTGCGCCGGGCAACCAGCTGACACCCGCCGGGCCGGTGGCCGGCGCCGTGGTGCCGTCGGCTGTCTGGACAGTCGACTCGGCGGCGGGCAAGGTCGAGGCTGCCGGCAAACCGCCTGGATCACCGTCCGCCTCGGAGCTGAGGCGCGCTGCCAGAGCGCTCATGCGCGGGGAGCCGGCGCCTACCCTGGGCGAGCTCGACCTCGCCGAAAGAGGAGTCATGCAGCTCCGCACGGTCGCGATGCCGCGCGCGATCAGCGGACTGATAGGAATATTCCTCCTCTACTTTGCGCTCCGTTACGGGCTCGGCGGTTTGTTCAGCCTGATGATCCTGCCAGCTCTTCTTTCTGATGGGGCCAGAGGGCCGGGCGTGCTCTTTTCCATTGCCACTGTGGTTGTCAACGCACTTCTGCTGTTGGGAATCTTGCTTGGTGCAGGCATCACCCTCAACTTCCGCAATATGGCCTTTCGCGTTCCAGGCTTCTCGAGCGCTGCACCCACCGCCCGAAACCTCACCTGGGGCGGTTATGTAGCCGCGATGATCGGGCTGGCAATCGCCCTCGATGTCGTCATCCCTGCGGCTGAGCGCCAGTCCATCGTCAACGCCGGCCCCGGCCAGTACACGCACGTGTCTGCAACAGTCAGCGACGATGGAAGCGCGACATACGTCGTCATCGGCGGGGACCTGACGGTCGACCTCTCAGGCTGGCCGTCATCCGAGTGGTCCGGGGTCCAGTTCAAAACGAGCAACCCGAGCGTGCTCTCTCTGGACGCCGCGCCGACCGCGGGCGGTCCGCCGATCGCGCGATTCACACCACGTCAGGCGGGCGTATCTCGCATCGATGCGACGTCATCTGACGGGCGCTACACCTTTCAGCTACGCGTCGACGTAGGGGCCGGTCCGCCTTAGACGGGCTAGCGTCCCTTCAGGCCGGCAACCAGCTGCCGCCGGGTTTCCGACTCCATCGCCCGCAGCGCGGGAGTCTGGCGCAAGAGGGGAGGTTTCGGTGAGCGGATGTCTTTGGCCGAGGACGGAAGGCACGCGAGGTCGGCGGCGAAGCGCGCTTTCGCCTCCGCGATGGGCGATCGAGCGGCACGTCGCCGGCCTTTGATCATCACGGGTTCGAGCAGGCGCTCGTATCCCGCCGGCGCCTCCTCGTCGTGCAGCCCGACCAGGTCGCCGAAGGGGCGCGCGCGACGGAACACCTGTTTGCGTCCTGGTGCCGTCACCTTGCCACGAGATAGCTTCATAACGGGCCGCCCCTCGTAGCAGACGAGCTTGTACGCGGTGTATGGATGATCAGCGGAGACACCCATCCTCGTGCCGACGCCGAATGCATCAATCTTCGCTCCAGCTCGTACGAGCTGGTCGATCGCCAACTCGTCGAGCCCGCCGCTCGCGACGATCCGGACGTGTGGGAGACCAGCCTGGTCGAGCATCTTGCGGGCTTGCGTGGAGAGCGCGACCAGGTCACCGCTGTCGATTCGGATTCCCAGCCGGCCGGTCGGGCCGAGCTCCTTGATGGTCGCGATCGCATGTTTGATCCCGGTGATCGTGTCGTACGTGTCGACAAGGAACGTCACGCGTCCGGAAAAGTCCTGAGCGTAAGCATGGAAAGCTTCCAGCTCGGTCGGAAATGCCTCGATGTAGGAGTGCGCCATCGTGCCCGCTGCGACCAGCCCATGCCTGCGGGCCGCTTCGACGTTGCTCGTGGAGATGAAACCGACCATCGACGAGAGTCGGGCGACGTCGATTCCGGCCTCGATGCCTTGCGTGCGGCGAAACGAGAAATCGATCACGTCGATACCGCGAGCTGCGACCACGCACCTGGCGGCTTTGCTCGCGATGGTCGTCTCGAACGTGATCAGATTGAGGAACATGGTCTCGATCAGCTGCGCCTCCGGCAGCGGTGCGGTGACCTCCAGGATCGGCTCGCCCGCGAGCGCGAGGCGGCCCTCCGGGATCGCCCAGACGTCGCCGGTGAACCGCAAGCGCCGGAACGCCTCGAGGTCGCGAGGCTCATAGCGCAGCGTGTCGCGCAGGTAGCGGATGTCGTCCTCCTCGAACCGAAAATCCTGAAGGCGATCCAGGCAGGACTCGATGCCGGCGGCGACCAGGAATCCGCGCGCGGCCGGGAGGGAGCGCACGAACAGGCTGAAAGTGGCCGTGCCCGTCATGCCGCGCCGCAGGTAGCTGGCAGTCATGTTGAGCTCATACAGATCGGTCAGCAGCGCGTTCAATGCAGTCGTCGCATCCTAATGTGATTTCGTGAGACTCGTCGCGGCGTCATTCTCGTGGCCTTTCCGCGGCGCGTGGGCAGGCAGGTTTGCGATCGGCATGCTCGCAGTGCTGTTCCTACCCATCACGTTCATCCCGCTCCTGGGCTACGCGATCGCTGCCACCCGCCGCGCCGAGGGCGACCCGACGCAGCCGCCTCCCGCGTGGAAACTGTCGGCGCGCCTGATCACCGACGGGTTCTGGACCGCGGTCGTCCTGCTCTTGCTGTCGGCGCCGTGCGCGCTGGCGCTCAACCCGCTGGCCGATGCGATCGGCGGCGACCGACTGTGGCTGGCGAGCTATGTCCAGCCGCAGGCATACGCGCACATCGTCGCGGCCTTGCTGCTCGCGCTGCCATGGGGTCTGTTGCTGCTCCTTTTCATGCCGCATGGGACGAGCCGTTTCGCGGCGACCGGGCGGCCCCAGGACCTGTTCGACTTTCCGGCTGCTCTGCGCCGGGTCAAGCGCGATTTTCCGACCTGGAACCTGGTCGCGGCCGCGATCGTCACCGCATGGATCATCGCGGTCGCGTGCGTCGGGCTGCTCTGCGTCGGCCTCTTTCCAGGCATCTTCTACGCCATCCTTGTCAGCGCATATGCCTCCGCCACCCTCCACCCGCCCGGCGCCACGAGCGACTCGAGTACGAATCCACCCACTGGGTGACACGGCGCTGCTGGCCGAGCTGGGCACGCGGCTCGACACGGCCCTGAACACTCGGGCCATCGCGCTTGCTGCCGCGTTGAAGAAGCGGCGCGACGTGCGCCAGGCTGTCGCGGGGTACACCGGCGTCACCGTGCATTTCGATCCCGACCAGACAACCCACGATGCGCTGGGCGCGGCCATCAAGAGGCTCGCAGCCAAGCGACCGCCGATGGCGGAGCCTGGCCGGCTGCACCGAATCCCCGTCGTGTACGAGGGGCCGGACCTCGAAGAGGTCGCAGGGCGCCTCAAGCTCTCGCCGCAGCAGGTCGTAGAGCTCCATTCCGGGCCGATCTACCGCGTGTTTCTGCTCGGCTTCGTCCCCGGATGGGCATACCTCGGCCCGCTGCCAGAACAGCTCGAGCTGCCAAGACGGCACGTGCCCCGGACGCAGGTGCCGGCGGGCTCGGTCGCCATCGCGGGACGCCAGACCGGCATCTATCCGCTGCCGACGCCGGGGGGCTGGCATCTGATCGGGCGGACGTCGGTGAAGCTGTTCTTGCCCGACAGCGATCCGCCCAGCCTGTTTCGTGCGGGCGACCGGGTGAAGTTCTTCGCTTCCAAGAGTTGACGATCGTGCTGCGCGTCATCGAGCCGGGTCTATTCACAACCGTGCAGGACCTCGGCCGCCCGCAGGCGATCGCCGCCGGGGTGCCGCCCGGAGGCGCCATGGATCGTTTCGCGCATAGAGCGGCCAACCTCGTAGTGGGCAATGACGAGGGCGACGCCACCCTCGAGTGCACCCTCACCGGCCCGCATCTGGTCGCTGAGCATTCCTGTCTGGTCGCGATCACGGGCGCGGATTTCGACGCCCGCGTCAACGGTCAGGCGGCCCTCACGTGGACCGGCATCTTCCTGGGCCAGGGCGACCGTCTGACATTCGGCGCGCGGCGCTCGGGCGGACGCGCTTATATAGCCGTGGCCGGCGGCATCGAGGCCGAGCGCTGGCTTGGCTCTGGGTCCACGTACCTGATCGCGGCCCGCGGCGGCTTGCATGGGCGCAACCTGAAAGCTGGCGATCAGATCAGCACCGCGCACGAGGCGACCAAACCGGCTGTGTCCGGCCGCCACCTTCCGGCCGCCACCTGATCGACCGCCTGCGACCTCAATACGACGACCACGCGCTCTACGCGATCGCCGGGCCGCACCTGAAGCGGCTGGATCCGCAAGGCCGCGGCCTGCTGTTCGGCGCCACGTTCAAGGTCAGCCGCGAAGCCGACCGGATGGGCTACCGGCTCGATGGCCCGAGACTGCCAACGTCAGGCGACGAGCTCCTATCCTTCGGGCTCACCGCGGGGGCGGTGCAGGTTCCTCACGGTGGACAGCCGATCCTGCTGATGGCCGACCACCAGACCGCGGGCGGCTACCCCGTGGTCGCGACCGTGGTCAGCGCCTCGATGCCCGTGGCCGCTCAGCTAATTCCGGGCGACGAGCTGCATTTCAAGGAGGTGACGCTCGAACGCGCCCGTCAGATGCGCCTCTCGCTCGCCGCGGCGCTGAACACGCTTCGCTGACGCTAAGCCTGCGCGGCTTTTCGTGCCTCTTCGATCACGGCGTCGTAGTCAGGCAGCGGCTGCTCGCGCGAGCCCTGCCACGTCCACCTGATCGTGCCGGAGCCATCGATGACGAAGATCGTCCGGCGCGCCATGCCCGAGTATCCGGGCACGTCGTCACGGCGCACGCCGTAGTCCGTGACCATCTTGCGCTCGAAATCGCCGATGAGGTCGTAGGGCAGCCCACCGAGCTCCTTGGCGAACGCCTGGTGCGAGAACACCGAATCGACGCTGATCCCGTAGATGCCGATGCCATGCGCGGCCGCCGCCTCGTGCCGTGACCGGAACTCGGTCAGCTCGGTCCTTCAACCACCCGTGAAATCAAGCACATAGAAAAGGAAGACGAGAGCCTTGTGCTTCTCCAGCGCGTCGGCGAGCGTCAGCTCCTGGCCGCTCGTGGTCGGCAGCTTGAATTCGGGCGCCTTGTCACCCACCTGCAGCATGCCGGAAAGTCTATCCGCGCTCGAGAACGTACCAGCCCGTGCGAGTCACGCCCGTGATTGCGTAGCCGGCGTCGAACGCCGAGGAAAGTGCACTGCGCATGGCGATCCGCCATGCGCGTGCGAGCCGCGGATCGCCGCGCCGCAACGCGACGATGTCCTCCGGCGTCTGGCACATGACCACGCGAGCGCTTGACGATCCTGGCAGCGGCTCCCCACCCGGACCCAGCGAGAGCAGCGAGTCGATCTTCCAGCGCTGAAGGTCGTCAGCGGCGGGATTGTGCGGACGGCCGGCGGCCGCCTCAACAGCCTTCCGGGAGTCCAGCCGCCAGCTGACGAGGATCCGGTCCGACTCCTCGCCGGCGTTGATGCCATCGGTCATCTCGCCATAGAAGTTGACGAGGTACTCGCGCGCCTCTGCGCCGAGCTTGTTGAAGTTGAAGTACGCATTGCGCCGCACGAGAGGGTCGAAGGTCCACTCCATCACCTTCACGCCGCGCTCGAGGCACCACAGACGTTGATGCTGCTTGAGGTCGAATCCAAGCCCGCGGCCCTCGGCCACGACCCCGAGGATGTGCGAGTGGAGGAGCAGGTGGTCGGGCGGCGAGCCGCCGAGCCAGCCCACCAACCCGCCCACCAGCCCTCCGTCCAGGTGCGCTCCGGCGACGTAATTGCCTGAGTGGACGAGGGCCATGAGGACGTCCGCAACGATCGGAGATTCGCCGGGCCGCCCCCATATGTCGGCGAACAGCCGCTCCAGGGCGCGTAGGTCATCCAGCTCCTTCAACTCCGAGATCACGGGGGCTCCCAACTAGACGGCGGTGTGGCCGACGAGGGGTCCGGTCTCCACCCCCGCGTCGCGAAGCGCGCGGCGCACGGCGGCCGCAATGGCAGGTGCGTCTGCCGAGTCACCGTGGATGCAGATGGTGTCGTACTGCCCTGACCGCGCCAGGCGTAGGGCCTGCGCAGTCGCCGTGGCGACGTCGAGCACCGCCCCCGCTTGCGTGCGCGGGGCGAGGCTGCCGTCGGGCAGCAGGAGCCGATCGGCGAACCCCTCCCGGTAGGCGGGGACGCCCGCCCGCCTGGCCGCGGCGAGGAGCTCCGTGCCCGGCTGTCCCATCAGGCCGACGGCGTGAGCCTTGGCGACGCGGGCCACGGCGTCGGCCGCGGCCGGATCCTGCTGGCAGCGGTGATAGAGCGCGCCATGCGGCTTCACGTAGGCGATCGGAACGACCGCCGCCAGACCCGCGACTTGAAAGGTCACGAGCGCCTCGATGTCCTCAGCGGAAAGGCCGAGCTCGCGGCGACCGAATCCCTCTCGGTCGTCGTAACCGGGGTGAGCGCCGATTTCGATGCCCAGGCGGCGACACAGGAGCGCGGTCGCGATGGTTGTCGAGGCCGAGCCCGCGTGCACACCGCACGCGACGTTGGCGCTGTCGATGTAAGGCAGAATCGCCTCATCGGCGCCCGCGCCCTCGCCGAGGTCGGAGTTGACGTTCAACTGTGCGTGGTGTCGCCGTGCAGCAGCTGGATGGCGTGGCCGACTATCGGCATCACCGCCTCCAGCGATTCG
>WNFC01003041.1_pt1 | contig 18098 bp, 22 predicted proteins | sample 5400541 | NCBI WGS metagenome assembly WNFC01 (sample SAMN13153342, study PRJNA577476) | soil metagenome | isolation source: 120 cm saprolite under Douglas fir tree site 2 hole 2 replicate 1 | place: USA:California | collected 2015-04-18
AGTCGATGAGCAGGAGCGAGATGGAGGCGGTCGACCGGTCGGCGCGCGCAAATGCGGCATCGAGACGTTTGTGCAGCTCGCGAATGTTGTAAAGACCGGTGAGGCCGTCCGTGGTCGCCTCCTGCGTGCTGGCGTGGTAGCGGAGTGCGTTCGCCAGCGCAACGGCCGAACCACCAGACAATGCCGAAACGGCGAAAAGGTCCTGGTTGGTGAAACCGCGGCTGGGGCGCTTCAGAGACAAGAGCGCGGTCACCCCCCCGCCCGACGCCATCGGCACCACCATCGCGCCGCGATCGCTTGAGAACGCGGCCTCGCCCGAGCGGGCGACCTGGGCGAGCTGCATGTCGTCAAGCAGGTCAGGCGCGCCTTCGGGGCCCTGCTGCAACTTGGCCGTGGCCACGATCGAGAAACCATCAGGCGAAGCGAGCACCATGCTGCCCAGCGTCGCATCGGTCATCTCGAGGGCATTGCTCACCATGGCCGCGAACACATCTTTGATGTCGGTTTGCGTGCTGATGCTCGCGCTCAGCTCGCGCAGCAGGTCAGCCTGGGCCGCGCGCTGAACCGCCTGCCGGCGTTCGCGCTCGAGCTCGCGGGTCATGTAGCCGGTCGCCAGCGCGACGATGAGGAACAGGAAGACGATGCCCAGGGCGCTGACTCGCGCGTTGGGATCGTTGGACAGAGTCGTCGGCGTGAAGCTGCCCCCGACGAACAGATAGATGAATGCGATGAACAGGGCCGAGATCACGCTTGCGGTCGCACCGAACCGGACCGCGTTGGTGATGACGGAGAGGAACAGAGCGAGGAAGTAGGGGCTGTTGAATCCATTGGTGAGGTAGACCAGCCCCGCCGCGAAGAAGATGTCCATGGTCATCGTGGAGAGGCTGAACTGCTTGCCCGGCCGGAAACCCCTGACCAGGAGCAGCGTGACGACCACATTCATGGCGGCCCAGACGCCGAGCGCAAAGTCGACGGTCAATTTCTCCTGGTTGCTGGTGATCGAGGTCAGGTTGACCAGCGCCGTGAGCACGGCCAGGAAGATCCATCGGAACATGACCGCCACCCGCTCGCCGAACTGGCGCCGCTGGGCGTCGAAGTTTTCGTCCAGAGCGCGCGCTCGGACTTCCCTCTGTCGCTGGTCGCTGGCGACGACCGGTTGGCTGCTCATGGAGGTTTCCGAACTTGGCGGCCGGATCGCATCGGCAGGCTATCACCCGGCCCCGCGGGTCGCCCCCTGCGAACAGTGGGCATTTGGTCGTCTCGGACCCTGCCTGGGGACCCGATCAGGAATGAGATCAGGGCTAGGTGGGTAGTTTCTAGAGAACCCCATGGAGGCTACGACAATGAAGCTGGAAGGCATCCACCACGTCAGCTCGATCACGGGCGACGCCCAGGCGAACGTCGACTTCTACGCCGGTACGTTGGGATTGCGGCTGGTCAAGAAGACTGTCAACCAGGACGACCCGACCGTTTACCACCTTTTCTACGGCGACGACAACGGCAGCCCGGGCCTGGACCTGACCTTCTTCGAGTATCCGGGGGCCCGTCCTGGCCGAGCGGGGCGGGGCATGATTCACCGGATCGTCCTTCGTGTCGGCTCCGAGCACGCGCTCGACTTCTGGGAACGACGCTTGGGCAATGGCCTGCGGTCGGATGGATCGCTGGTGTTCTCCGACCCGGAGGGTCTTGGGCTGGAGCTTCGTGTGGTGGAGACGGCTGACGCCCCACTGACGGCGTCGCATGCCGACATACCGGCCGAGCACGCGATCCAGGGATTCGAAGAGGTGCGCACGTACACCTCCAACCCCGAAACGAGCCGCGAGCTGCTCGAGGGCGCGCTGGGGTTCGCGCGAGCCGGAGACATGTCGTGGGAGGCTCGCGGCGACAGGCGGGCCGGACGCTACGTGTACGACGTTGCTCCCGCGGAGCGCGGCGTGCCCGGGGCCGGCACGGTGCATCACGTCGCCTGGGCGTCGCTTGACGACGAGCAGGTGGCGTGGCGCGAGCGCGTCATTGCGGCCGGCGCTCAGCCGACGCCTGTGATCGACCGCTATTGGTTCAAGTCCGTGTACTTTCGCGAGCCAAGTGGCGTGCTTTTCGAGATCGCGACGATGGGTCCCGGCTTTGCGGTCGACGAGGATCCCGCGCACTTGGGCGAACGCCTCGTGCTGCCGCCGAAGTTTGAAGGTCTGCGCGACCAGCTCGAGGCCACCCTCACGGCGATCCACGCTCCCGCCGCCGCCCGCCGCTAGGTCGCCTTGGGGGGATATTCGAGCTCGGCATACCAGTCCCCACGGCCTTCGGGTGTACGGTCGAGCACGGACCAGAGCGGCCACATGAAGTCGATGTGGTGCATGTCCAGTCCGGGATCGTTGGGGACCATGAACAGCTCGCTGCTCCACATGTGATGACTCTTTCCGTCGCGGCGGGTGAAAACGGTCGCCATCGGAAGCTGCTCGCCTGACGGGGTCTCTGCGTGGGAGCAGAAGAACGATCGAGATTCCGCTGCAGGGGACCGATCACCACGAGGACTTGCCTGAGCAGGCTGAGCCGGCGGCGGCGGCGCATCCGTCCCAGCCTTGACTCCAGGTTCAACGACGGGGGACCCACGGGACTCACACCGGGCGGAGGCAAGAAAGGCTTCGCTGAGGGTAGCCCTGCGAGGCCCTGCGAAGGTGATGTCTAGAATCGGTCCACTGTCAACGACCGGATAAGGGACGCAAAGTCGCCGTATTGGGACGGATATCAGACCGCGTACGCAACTGCCATCGGGCGTTTTTCAACTGCGATCTGAAATGGCAACTCTCCATGCCGGAAAGAACGCCGTCAAGCGAGCAGCCGCCAACCCCCTGCTCGAGCTTCTGGAGCGACTGGGTTACGCCGTTCGCGGTGCGCTGTACGCCGTCATGGGACTGCTCGCCTTGGCCATAGCGCTCGGAGCCGGTGGCGGCGAGACCACCGATCTGTCGGGCAGCCTCGTCTTTTTGACCGCCAACCCGTTTGGGAAGCTGATGCTGGTCGTCGCGGCGATCGGCCTGGCCGCTTACTCGCTGTGGGGTTTCACGAGGGCGATCTACGATCCCCTGCGCCGCGGCCGAGACGCATCCGGCTATGCGGCGAGGCTTGGCTTCGTCACAAGCGCCCTTTCCTATGCCGCGATCGTGTTCTTCGCTCTCCAGATCCTGGCCGGGTCGGTGGGCACGTCAGGCGACAGCACCCGGAAAACGATCGCCTCGGTTCTCATCCACCCAGCCGGCGGCGGGCTGACGATCCTCATCGGCCTCGTCGCGATCGGGATCGGCCTCGGACAATTCCTCGAAGCCTATCGGGCGACTTTCAAAGCGGACTTAAAGGGCGCAGAGATGAGCGCATCCGAGCAGCGCATCGTGGTCGGCTTCGGCCGCTTCGGGATGTTCGCCCGCGGCGTCACTTTTGTAGTTATCGGTTGGTTTGTCCTCCAGGCCGGCGTCCTCCACGACGCCAGCCAGGCCCAGGGCTTCGGGGGTGCGTTCTTGTTCTTGCTGAACCAACCACTCGGACGCCTCCTACTGGGCGTCGTCGCGCTGGGATTCGTGGCGCTCGGCCTCCACTCGTTCGCTTGCGCGCGATGGATCCGGTTGATGGGCAGCTCGCCTTTAGCGCCCGCAAGTAGTCGGGTATCGGCGAGGAAATAATTGAGGTCGCATGGCCCCCCGCACGCGTAGCGCCAAGAGCAGCCCCAAGCGCGCGACCAGCCTGCTGATCTTGAGCTCGAAGGCGGGCTCGATGACGCCCGATATCGAGGCCAAGCTACGCAAAGCCTTCGCGAGCAGCCTGATCGTCGAATTCGATCCCAAGATGGACCTCGAAAGGCTGGCCTCTCCGAGGGCCAAGATCATCGTCGCGGGCGGGGACGGCACCATCGGCTGGGTAGTCCGGAGGCTCGCCGACACGAAGCACCCAGTCGGCATTCTTTCGATGGGAACCTTCAATAATTTTGCGAAGTCGCTGCGCCTGCCGACCACTATCGACGCGGCCATCCGTGTGGTGAAGACGGGCAAACTCCATCCGATCACCCTTGGTCGCTTGAACGGGAGGGTGTTTCTCGAGGCCGCCGCCATCGGCCTGTTCGGTGAGACCATCGCGGCAGGCGAATCGGCCAAGGACCGGGCGTTCGGAGCGTTCGCCGAGGATTTGAAGCATATTGCCGAGGCGAGGCCGTTCACCTACGAGCTGTCCGGCGACTTCAAAGGCAGCGGAACCGCCATGTCCCTTGTCTTCACGAACACCAATTCCATCGGCTCGCAGATGCCGGTCAGCGACAGTACGCCCAAGGACCCGTACCTCGAGCTCTCCGTGCATGCCGGCGCCAGCCGCCGAGACATCGTCAAGCGCGTGCTCGCCGGCGCCGTGCTCTCCAAGCACAGGGAGGGAGGCCTGGGCCAGGTGTTTCAGTTCCGCAAGCTCGACGTGGTCACGAAGCCGAAAGTGCGCGTTTACGCTGACAATGCCCAGCTGGGCCGGACGCCAGCTACCATCACAGCCGCGCTGAGTGCATTGAAAGTGATCCTGCCCCGGTGAGCGCGCAGCCCCAAGACGCGACCGCGCCGCTGGCGGAACCCAAGCAGGCGGCCGCGGAGGTCATCGCCGGGCGACCCGGGCCAACCGCCAGGCGCTGGCTGGGGCCCACCGTTCTGATCGTTTTCGTCCTCTTCGCCATCGACACTTTCCTGGTCGTGCAGAACGAGGTCCTTCCATTTGACATCCCGATCGCGACCTTCATCCAGTCGGTCAACTGGGGTCCGCTCGTCTATCCGATGGAGCTGATCAACCTGAGCGCGGGAATCTGGCAGGTCTTGCTCGGCGCCGTCGCGGTGGTCGCGCTCTTCATCTTCGAACGCCGCGCCGGCTGGCTCCTGTTGATCGGCAGCATCTCCAGCGGCCTCGACAACATCATCAAGCTTGTGATCTCGCGACAGCGCCCGCCCGCCGACCTCGTCCACATTCTCAACCCGACCACCGGCTTCAGCTACCCCAGCGGACACGCAGTCTTCTTCACGTGGCTCAGCTTCATGCTCGCGTTTTCGCTCGCGCCGCGGTTCCCTCCTCGTGTCCGTCCAATCCTGTGGATTGTGGCCCTGGTAGTGATCGTGCTGACCTGTATCGCGCGGGTCTGGGCGGGCGCCCACTGGCCGAGCGACGTGCTCGGAGGCGTTCTTCTCGGCATCGGCTGGTCAGCGTTCGTGCTCTGGCTCCCGGAGCGCTGGCTGCCGTCACCGACCTTCAAATGGTTTTACGGCCGCGCCCGGGCGGCGTCATGATCCGGGTTCCCGCGCTGGCCGTTGCAATCGCATCCGCGGTCGCAGTTGGAATCATCACCGCGATCGTGGTCATGAACCCGTACCTGCCGATAGATGCCACCTTGGAACGCGACATCCAGGCGACGAACCTCGGCCCGCTCACGCTGACGTTCCCGTTCTTCACATGGCTGGGCGGACCCGGCGGTATCGCAATGCAGGCAGTCGTAATCCTCCTCGTGCTCCTGTTGAATCGCCGCGCCTGGATACTGGCGCTGGCCGGCCTTGTCGGCGGCCTGTGGTACGAAGTCATCGTCAACCTGGTCAACAGGCCGCGACCAACAGTCGGGCAGGTCCTCCGCGTGACCGAACATCCTGGCTCGACCAGCTTTCCGAGCGGCCACCTCATCTTGATCACGATCAGCGCCGCGATTTTGATGTTGTGCGTCGGCCACAGGTATCTGCCGCGGGGGGCGCGACCGATCGGTTGGGCGGCTGTGGCGGGGATTGTCATCGCTGTAGGGCTGGACAGGATCTACGCCGGGACCCACTGGCCGAGCGATGTCCTCGCCGGCATCCTCATCGCGACTGCTTGGCTGACCTTCGTATTGTCGATCCGGTGGATCACGGATAGGGCGTTTGCGTCCAAGCAGGCGAACCGGCCGCGCGTCAGCCTCGCTTCTTGAATAGCCAGGCGCTGAACGTACCGAACCCGATGCCGATCACTCCACCGACCGCGGCGTCGCTGGGAAAGTGCACGCCGAGGTGGACCCTTGACGCCCCGACCCCAACGGCCACCGTGTACGCGAGTGGAGCCGCCCGCGGATAGAAGAACGCGAGGGCGGTGGCGGCCGCGAAAGATGAGGCCGTGTGGCCGGATGGGAAGGAGTTGTCGGCCGGCCTGATCCCGACCACGCGCGCCTCGCGGTTGACAAATGGGCGCACGCGGCGGAACAGCGGCTTGACCCGCTGCTGGACGATGTAGGTCGCCGCCAGCGATGCTACGGCCGTGGCCACTCCGGCCCGCCTGCCCTTGGGCCCGCCGAGGATGGCCAGGGCTGCTCCTCCCGCGACCCACCCGAGGCCCTCGCCCAGGTCAGAGAGCACGCTGACGTAGCGGTCGCTGGTCGTCGAGTGGGGCAGGCCGTTGATGAAGTTGAAAAGCCGCCGGTCGATCCCGCCGCGAGCGGGAGGCGCGACCACCACGGCAACAGCGCCGGAGTCGACGTGCACGGACACCGGACCGGCCTTGGCAACAGGTGGTGTGGCTGCTGGGTCGGCGGCCTTTGGATCTGTGGCCTTCGACTTGAGGGTGGCCTTGGCGGTGCTTCGCCGCGCCGGTTTCTTGGCTTCTGTCATCTGGTGGTCTGATTCGAATCGTATCAATCGATTCGCCCTCGCCGGGCGCGGCGGCTACCCTGCCGCGCCAACCGCTGGGACCACTGAAATCGTTTCTGGTAAGGGGCAGCGTGAGGGTGAAAACGCTGCCCTGCTGAAGGGCGACGTCGGGCAAAATCAAAGGGGCCAATCGCAGCCTCCTACGTGAGCTCCCTGCGCTCGAGTCCCCGACCCTCGTGCCACGACTCGATGACGAGGTGGTCCGCCGGCCGGCCGACCCAGATCAAAACCACCTCGGTGATGTCGACCTGGAAGTGGTGCGCCGCCTCAACCTCATCCGGCGGACCAACCACCTCGACGGCGCGGCCGGCGATCTTGGCATCGCCGAGCCAGCTGCTCGGGTCATCCTGTGGTGCGTCCTCCGACGCTGCGTGGAGCGCGAGTCGTGGATCGCGCCGAAGGTCTTGCGCCTTCACCGAGCCAGGCATCATCCCCATTTGGAGCTCGCCATCCGCGAATTCCACTTCGATCCCGCTCACCCGCGGGGAGCCGTCCCGTCGAAGCGTGGCCAGCACCTTGTGGCGGTGGGCATCGAAAACGCGCCGTACCCGATCAGCGAATTCGGGCTCGGCCGCCGCCAATGCGGCCCAATTGCTCACGCCTCCAAGAACCCAGCCTCTTCCACTGCTTCCAGCTTCGTCCGCATGTCCGCGTAAGCCGAATCATCGATGGCGACAAAGCGCTCGACCATTCCGGCGGAGAGACCTTTGCGATCACCATGGATCGTCCCCAGGCTGACGACGATGTCCGCGACATCCCGTCGCAGCCCGGCCGGAACGGCGGCTGTTGCCACCAAAGGTTGGATGGTCGAGGGCCCGAGTGTGCCTATGACTCGGATTCGCTCTGCGAGCTCGGGGTGGTCGCGCATCTCGACTTCGAGCACCTGCGAGTCGACCGCCGAGCCTTCGACCTGTGCCGCCGCCACCCGGCGAATCGACTCCTGGTGGAAGCGGGTCATCTCCCACCGATCAAAGAAAGCGGGAGTTTCAGCCATTTCCATCAGCGTCCACAGCGTGATCAGGTAGCCGGAGTGTGAGTCCGGCTCGTTGTAGGCCCAGGATCGACCCCGCAGGTCGTCGAACGTCTGCGCGGGGCTGTTTGCGGGAACGATCACGTCAGAGAAGTAAACCGGACGCTCGTCGTAGCGCTCGCCCTGGACGATCGGCGCGGCCATGACCTCCACTGCGGCAGCGTTCTCACGCCTGAGCCGCACATATGGAAGTCCGCAGAGAAATGCGAAGTCCACCTCGGCTTTACGCACCTGGTCGAAAGACTCACCGACGATCAGGCGTGTGGGTCGATGCAGTTTCTGCCCGACCCTGGTGGCGACGAACTCATAGACGGGCTCAATGCATGGCGCGAGATAGGTCGCAAACACCAACTCTCGATTGTCGAGCGCACCCAAGACGCGTCAGCTTTCGCGGTCGCTGCGGGGCGCGGCCGCCTGCAGGCCGGTGACGGAGAGAATTTGCTCTTCCCCCAAGGAGTCCTCCTTCAACAGGGCCTGGGTGAGGGCCTCCAGTTGGCCTCGGTGTTCGGTGAGGAGCCGCATGGCTTCGGCAAAGCATTCATCGGCGATGCGCTTGACCTCGGTGTCGACGTCGCGTGCGGTGGCCTCGCTGTAGGGTCGTGACAGCCCAAGCCCGTCGCCCGAACCCTCCTCCCTGAACGCGAGCGGCCCGATCTTCGGGCTCATCCCCCATCTCACCACCATCTCGTGAGCGATCATCGTGACCTGCTGCAGGTCGCTTGCGGCCCCGGTTGACACTGTGCTGTAGACCAACTGCTCCGCCGCCCGGCCGCCGAGCGCGCCCACGATGCGAGCGCGTACGTAGTCTTCGCCGTAGTTGAACCTTTCGTCGACGGGGCGCTGGATGGTGACTCCCAAGGCGCCGCCGTGCGGAATAATCGTCACCTTGCGGACCGGGTCGGCGCCGGGAACCAGCAGCCCGAGCAGGGCATGCCCCGACTCGTGGTAGGCGATTCGTTCGCGATCGCTTGGCGTCAGCATCAAATGACGCTCGGTGCCGAGCAGCACCCTGTCGATGGCCTGGAAAAAATCGTTGGACGACACGGTCGTTTCGCCCTTGCGGGCAGCGCTGAGGGCCGCCTCGTTGGCGAGGTTCTTGAGGTCGGCGCCCACCAGCCCGGGGGTGGCAGCGGCGATCTCGTCGAGGTCGACGTCCCGGCCGAGCGGCACCTTGGCAGTGTGAATCTTCAGAATCGCCGCGCGGCCGCGGCGGTCTGGCGGCTGCAGGGTGACCCGCCGATCGAAGCGACCCGGCCGCAGTAAGGCCTGATCGAGAACGTCGGCCCGGTTGGTGGCGGCCAGGACGATGACGCCTTTTCCGGGCTCGAACCCGTCCATCTCCGTTAGGATCTGGTTGAGCGTCTGCTCCTGTTCATCATTGCCGCCGATGCGAAAGCCGGAGCTGCGGCTGCGCCCGATCGCGTCGAGCTCGTCGATGAAGATGATCGCCGGCGCTGCCGACCGCGCCTTGGTGAACAGGTCTCGCACGCGAGAGGCGCCGACGCCGACTATGGCCTCCACGAACTCCGACGCGGACTGGCTGAAGAAGGGCACCTTCGCCTCACCCGCCACGGCGCGAGCAAGCAGTGTCTTGCCCGTGCCCGGAGGTCCGATGAGGAGGACGCCCTTCGGGACCATGCCCCCAAGCCGTTCATATTTCTGCGGCTCACGCAAAAAGTCGACCAGCTCCTCGAGCTCTTGCTTGACCTCATCGATCCCGGCAACATCCGCAAATGTGGTCCCCGGCCGCTCGGGGTCGTAGAGCCGCGCCCGGCTTTGACCAAACGCGCCGAGCAGCCCGCCCGCCCCACCGGCGCCGGCGGCGCGGCGGATCAGGTACAGCACCGCGATCACGATCAGCAGCGTCTGCCAGAACGGAGGCGGAGGGTTCTCCGGCTTGGCATTGATGGTCACGCCGTGCTGCTCGAGCAGGAGCTCGAGGCCGTCGTTCGCAAACGATGGGTGCTGCGTCGTGAAGTGAGTGGCGCTCACCGTGCTCGTAGGCGATTCCTTGACAGGGGTCTTGGTGACGCCTGTGATCGCGTCGCCGGTGGTGGTCACGCTGAGGACGTTGTCGGCCGCGACCTGCTGCTTGAACACGTCGTAGGGCAGCGTTACCGTCGCAGGTTGCGCCGGCGCAAACAGCACGTTGGTGATGAAGATGTTGGCCAGCAAGACGATGGCCAGGGTCACCCACAAACGGGCCGAGCGCATCGGGTTCGGCGGGGCAGGTTTGGCTGGTCTCGGAGGACTGGGTGGGTTGGGCGGCGGGCTGGACATCGGGTGGCGCTGATCAGCGTAGGGCAACCAGAGACTGATGTTCGCAGCCACCAAACCGTGGGCCCTGGCTTCGTGTGGAGGGCACCTATCGGGAGTGTTCGTCCGTTTCTAAAGTCGACGCCATGAAGGTGGATTTTCCGTTGACCGCAGCTCACGTCTCAGCTGAGACCTCAGCGTCCGCCGACCTCGAGGACGTATGTCGCTGGCTCATCGAGTGCCAGTGCAACCCGATGCGTCTGGACGTTCGCGACCTGCCGGCGATCGGGCAGTGCACCAGGCTCAGGCTTGCTCTTCCGATCACCGCGCCCCGTGCCGTGCTCAGCTCGCTGACGCTGTTCGAGGATGTCGACGCGGGTGGTTGCCTGCTGGCCGGCCACATTCGTTTCGTGGCTCATCCGACCGAGCCCGTGATCAGGCTGCGCTTCAAGGGACGGGCCGAAACGGCGATGGGGTCGAGCACGATCCGACGCCAGGCCGCTCACGCCGCGCGGGAGCTCCTGGACGTGATTGCGACATCGATCGAGCGCCCGTCCGCACTTCGCCGTCTGGCCCGCGCCGCAAGCTGAGCTGACCTAGTCGATCGGCCGGTGCCGATGCTATCCCGCCTCGCTCATCGAGTCGAGGATGTGGTGGCGAAGCCTTGTTCCTGTTTCCGCCCACAGCCGCAGTGCGACTCGGTCGTCGGCGCAGATCTCGCGAAACTGCGCCCGGCTTGCCACCAAAGCACGAACCGGCGTCACGGCGGTCACGGTGGCCCAGGCCGGCCGGCCGTCGAGCATGCTCGGCGCGCCCACCAGCCCAGGTGACGTGACTCGCTCGAGGAGCCTGCCGCGCACGGTCAGATCGAGCTCACCTTCAAGGACGATCCAGAAGGTGTGGTTCGACCGTCCTTCGTGGACCACGGTGATACCGGCGTCAACCTGGGTTTCGTCGAGGTTTCGGGCGACCGCCACCAGCTCCTTGCGGGACAAGCCCGCAAACACCGGCAGGCGGTGGATCGCATGCACCTTGTCGGGAACATTCAGAGGGGCGGCAATTGCGTCGTCTGCTGCTGCGCCGAGCAGCACACCCGCGGCATCCAACAGGATCACCATCACTCCGAATTGGCGTTGGAGGCGCCGATCACGGCTCCGCCACGGCCGGAACGAAGCCGCTCGGGACCGGGCCATGACCGCTTGGGGTTGCTCGCCATCACTCGCCCGCGCGATTTCGGTGATCAGGTCGCCAAACCGCACCATCGTCCTGGTGGGCCGCGCTCGGCCACGTAAGAATTCCTCTTTCAGCTTCTCGAGATGACGCTTGGAGTAGGCCTTCATCGCGAGCATGGTCTGCGCGGGCAGAATCACCACTCCGCGGTCGCCGCGAAAGGCGCGTGTCACTTCCGGCAGCACCCGCAGCAGCGTTATCGAACAAGCCCTGGCGTCCGCGTACTCACGGGCTGCGCGGACCAACCCGAAATCCGCAGGTTCCCCGTCGACGAGAACCAAGAGCGGTCCTTTCATGCCGTCGTGCGCGATAACCGCAACACCAGGCACGCGAAGATCCGACATTTCATTGAATTGCATATTCACCAGAACAGCCTGATGCACATTGACGTTCCATCAGAACATGCGGTTAACACAAATTTGATGCATCGCGTCATGGGTGCAGGGCCTGCTCAAAACTCTGGGCCGTGCCAATTAACAGGACGATTCGGCGCGATTAACTGATCGAGGCTTTCGTGCGTGCAAACGGGTCACGGCAAGTTACCCACTTGGTTGATCCACACGAAGGGGCGCGGCGGTTTCAGGATCGCCGCCGTTCGACTCATGTGCCGAGTGCTCCCAGCCGTCCCCCTTTGCGACCTAGCGGGCCGCGGACGAGTAGCGCCAAGGCGCGTCAGCAGCCTCGCGCCTCTATTTAATAGTGGGAAATGGCCCCCGGCCTCCCCGCAATTCCGAGCGCTGACCGACCGGTAGCGATCCTCGTCGCCCTCGAGGTGGAGGCGCGGGCACTGGTCCGGCACCTTTCTCGAGCGACCATTCCGTCTCCGCACCTTTCCGTTTGGGAAGGCGTGATTGATGGCACGCGTGTGGTTCTTGTCATCACAGGCGTCGGCAAGGTGGCATCAGCGCTGGCGGCCCAGTTCGCGTGCGATGTCTTCGATCCGCAATGCCTGGTCGCGGTCGGATTGGCCGGTGCGACGGACGGCGATGGGCAGACTGGCCAGCTGATCGTTGCTTCTGGGGCCGTGCAGCATGATGTCGACGCGCGGCCTCTGACCAAAGCCAGGGGCACGATTCCATCGCTGGGGATGACCGTGATTCCCGCAGACCCGAATTGGTCAGAGAAACTGCGCCAGGCCACCGCGAGGGTCGTCGCCAAGCCACAGGTGGCTCGCTCGGGCGTGGTCCTCACGGGGGACCAGATCGTGTCATCGAGAGATGTCAGAGACCGTCTCCTACGCGATTTTCCGGAGGGTGTGTGCCTGGACATGGAGACCGCCGCGTTGGCGCAAGTAGCGCATCAAAACGGCGTTCCGTGGGCGGCGCTGCGGATGATCTCCGATGCCGCTGACGAGAAGTTCAACCTTGGGGAGGTCCTTGGTTTCGGCGTCGACACCGCCGCCGACCTGTTCGACCAGATCGTCCGAGCGCTCCTTAGAGCGCGGACTTGACCCTTGCGGGGCCGGATGGAGCCGCTTTGCCACCTCCGGCGTCCGTTATGGGCTGTTCTGCTCGACGCCGGGCGTGGCGGTCGCCCGCAACGTCGGCCGAAAGCACGCAATGGAGATGCTGCTGACCGGTCGATTCGTCGACGCGGCGATGGCCGAGAGATGGGGCCTGATCAACCGGGCCGTCCCAGCAACGCAGCTCGACAACGAAGTCATGGCGCTCGTCAATGAACTCGCGCAGCTCAGCCCTTACGCGCTTCGGATCGGCAAGGAGGGTTTCTACCGGCAGGTGGAGGCAACTCAGGCGAACGCGTATCTGATGATGGGCGAGGCGATCTCATGCAACGCGGTCGCGCCTGACGGCCAAGAGTGAATCGCCGCCTTCGTTGAAAAGCGAACCCCGTTCTGGGAAGACTCCTGAGTCAGAGCGCAGCTCCAGCCCAAGCGTCGAGGGTTGCGTCAATGACGTCGTCGTCGTGCGCGGCCGAGACGAACCAGGCCTCGAACTGAGACGGCGGCAGCAAGACCCCCGCCCCGCGCATGAGGTGGAAGAAGCGCGCGAACGCGTCGGTGTCGCTCTCCTTCGCCTCGCGGAAGTTGGCCGGAGCCCGGTGGCGGAAGAAGACCGTGAGCAAGGTGCCGATGCGAGCGACGCTTACGCCGGCTCGCCGGAGTCCCTCTTCGAGGCGCTCCGCGCGCTTCTCCATTTGTGCGTAGACGTCTGGGGTCAGCTGCAGGAGAGTGGCTTCGCCCGCGGCCATGACGGCCGGGTGGCCGGACAGGGTCCCCGCCTGGTAGACGGGGCCGGCGGGCGCCACCAGGTCGAGCAGGTCGGCGCGCCCACCATACGCCCCGACCGGAAGACCGCCCCCGATGACCTTGCCAAGCACGCTGAGGTCCGGCCGAACGCCGAACAGCTCCTGCGCGCCACCCGCGGCAACGCGAAAGCCGGTGATCACCTCGTCGAAGATCAGCAGCGCCCCACCGTCGCTGGTGAGCCGGCGCAGCCCGGCCAGAAAGCCTGGCGCCGGCAGGACCACGCCCATGTTCGCGGCCACCGGCTCGACGATGACGGCGGCGACCTCGCCAGCACGAGCGTCCAGAAGCGAGGCGACCGAGGTCAGGTCGTTGTACGTCGCGACGAGCGTTTGCGCGGCCACGGGCGCGGCGACTCCTGCGCTGCCTGGGATCGAAAGCGTGGCGACGCCGGAGCCGGCTTCGACCAGCAGGGAGTCGGCATGACCGTGGTAGCCGCCCTCGAACTTGATCACGAGGTCGCGACCGGTGGCTGCTCGAGCCACCCGCAGCGCACTCATCGCCGCCTCGGTGCCGCTGTTGACGAACCTGAGCCGCTCGATCGACGGCATTCGCGAGCGGATCAGCTCTGCGAGACGGACCTCGGCCGGGCTCGTCGCGCCGAACGGGCCGCCGGCCTCGACGGCCGAGCGAATCGCCTCCACCACCGCCGGGTGAGCGTGGCCTAGCGGCAGCGGGCCGAACGCGCCGACGTAATCGATGTAGCGCTTGCCGTCCGCGTCCCAGACGTAAGGTCCCAGGCCTCTGACCATGATCGGCGGATTACCGCCGACCGCTCGATAGGCTCGGACCGGACTGTTCACACCGCCCGGAAAAAGCTTCTCTGCACGCTCGCGCCAGGAGGCGATATCGCCGTCGCTTCGCGTGCTCCCGCCGGTCTTCATCCCGGGCGCTCAAGCCAGCGTTCGTATTCATCGGTTTTCGCGGCCACGATGCGCGCCGCCTCATCGATGTACCCGCGCGGAACCGGCTGGCTGTGGATGTACAGGTCGTCGATGCTGAGAAAGCCGCTGTTCAATCGGGACCTGACGGTGGCTGGAACCGCCGATGGAGCTGAGATGTCCGCGATCGGCGGCAAGGCGCCATCCGGCGGTTGAAACTCGTGCCAGATGCCTGCCAGCGCTATCGCCACGCCGGCCGTGTGTGGGGCGAGCTGTGCGCCTCCGGCCAGATCGGTGCTGTCGGCGCCATAGACGTGCGCCAAACGGCGCGCCCTGGTGGCATCGCGGCTGGCGATGACGACATCAGCGCCCGCCGCCTTGGCGGAATGAGCGAGCGACGACCCCATCCGGCCGGCCCCCGCGACCAGGACCGTGTTGCCGGCAAGACTCGATTTCTCGCCGAGCCAGGCCACCGCTCGCTGCGCGAGGTTGCCGCTTGCAGCTGTACGCCCGGCACGCGCGCGGCGTCCGGCGGCGATCGCGGTTTCGAAAAGCCGTATGAGCCGGCTGTCCAACTTACGGCCGGCGCTGGCGTTGCCAACCGCTTCGCGCACCTGGTGCAGGACCTCGTCCTCGCCGATGATCGCGCTTTCCAAGCCGGTCGCGACCCGGATCAGGTGGCGGACCGCGCTGGTCCCCGCACGGACCTTGAGCCGCGCGTCCAGCTCTGGCGGTGTCCCGAATCCATAAAGCTCCACACGATGGCAGGTGTTGAGCAGAATCCAGTCCGAATGGGCGGCGATCCGCTCCCGAACCGAGCGCGCCAGGTCTTCGCGATCGTTCGCGTCGGCGGTGTCGGCTTGAACGCCCATCACCCACGGTTGCTCGAACGGCATCGGGACCTAGCCTACGAGGTCAGGCGAATCGGGCGTCCCCTCCGGAAATGGTTTAGGCCTGGGCGTGGACCGCCGCGGCTACTTCGTCCTGGCACCAAGCGTAGAGAGCGTCGTACATCAGCACCTGGGCCTGAAGCTTCTCGTGGTCACGATCGCCGTAAAGCTTGCGGAATCCGAGGGCGATCGCCTTGAGTCCCGACGCCTCCGGCGCCCGATCGCGTGTCGATTCGATGTCGGCACCGTGCACGATTTCGCCCAGGCGACGCAGGGCAGGATCGTCTAAACCGTACTCGACGAGGATCGATTCGAAGCTGCAGCGTCCAGCGACATGCCCGAGCTCGGCACCCTCGACATCGAACGGCCTCGCTCCTTCGTCTCGAGCCATATGGTCGACTTCTTTCGGTTCGACGTACAGGAACTCGGCGTCCGGATCGACGAACCGCCTGATCAACCAGGGGCATGCGATCCGATCCACCGCGGCGTTCTTTCGCGTAACCCATCGCATCGTTCAGTTCCTCCTGCGTCCGGACTGCAAGGACACACCGGCTGAATGCGCCGATTCGATCGCTTCCTTCGTGCGAGCGCGCTCGGAAGATGCGAAGTGGTCGCGACCGACCGCACTTGCAAATCGGCGCTCCAGGGCTGCCAGCTCGCGCCCGACCTGACTTCGTTCCAGCGGTTCCCTGTCGCGCAACTCAGCCTTGGCAAGGCGCCGTGCGAGACCTTCAGCCGCCTCCCTCAACTCGCTGTATTCCTCGCGGCGTTCGTCGCTCATCCGGCGGCGGATCTGGTCTTCCTCCGCCTCGGGCAGCTCTGTGACCGGCAGGACATAGGCATCGCCCTCACGCTGGACGATGTCCTCAGCGATCCATTCGAGCTGCTCGAGGAGCTGCTCGTTGTGTGGAAGGATCACGGCGCCCGGTGTGAGCGTGATCGCTCCAAGGCGTCGCAGGCTCCTCCAGGTCGCAACCCGGGCCGTGCTGGACGTCGCCGGCAATCGCCATGTCAGAACGAGCCATTTCGGCGAGTTCCCGCGCTGCTTCACGGCCTGCTGCCTACGGCCAACGCTATCGGCGCCGGAATTCGCCTTTGGTCAGAGCCAAGTAGCAGTCGGCTGACCATGATGTGCAACATACATTACCTGCAACCTATGTTGCAATAGATGCCTCGGGCGGCTAGCATCTGTTTGCCGTCGCTCAAGGCTTCGGGGACAGAGATGGGACTGCACTTCATCACCCGTGAACGGATCCATGTCGACCGTACGGGGACGGCTTGGGCGATCCTGCGCTTCATCGATCCCGATGCCACTTTCGAGTTCGTGCCGCGCACTCGTGACATCCGGAAGCTCGCCGGCATCCCATTCGACATCCGCGGCGCCGAACTGAGCCACAGGTACGGCAGGTGCACGTTCGAGAGCCTTCTCGACAAGTACGAGCTCCGCGACCCGGCCCTCCGCCGAATGGCCGCGATCATCCGCGGCGCCGACCTCCCCCTCGAAGAAGATCGGCCGCCGGAGTCGCCCGGCGTGCTGGCGATTTTCGACGGCATCCGCGACGGTTCGGCCACCGACCAAGAACGACTCGAGCGCGGATGCGTCGTCTGCGACGCGCTGTATATCTACTGCCGAGCAGACGTTAGAGGGGCGACGTGATCTCCAGCTGGATATTGTCGGGGTCGCGGAACGGCAGCACGCAGATCCCAAAGGACGTCAGCTCTCTGACCTCTCCGTGCGGCACTCCGCGCTCGTCGAGCGTCCGGATTGCTTCGTTGAGAGCGGCCCGGCTCTCAACGCCGAAGCTCAGGTGATCCAGTCCGACGCGGTCCTCGTCGAAACGGTCGCCCTTGGCGGCCACGGGTCGAAGCCCGAGGAGGTAGTTACCTTTTGCCATCACGCACCCGCCCCACAGGACCGGGTAGCTTGGATCGGATTTGGGATCGTCGGATTCGGGCGCCGCGACCGCCACGTCGAATCCCAAGAGTCCGGTGTAAAACGCGCGACTACGATCGATGTCGGTAACGGTCAGCCGAATGTGGTGGATGATGCCCAGCTCGATAGGCGCAGCCATCGCTTTCCCCCTTGACCTAGGTCAATGGCGCGGACCTCACATGGGTGCCGCGAAGCATTCGCTCGCGCTCATTATCGGGCGCGTAACCAATCCGTGATGGTCGGCGCGAGCGCCGGCGCCAGCCCGGGTGAACGCTGGTCGGCGGCAATGAGGTCGGTCGGGTTGACCAGGAGGCCATGCCCGGTTGGGAGCATCTCGACTGTGACGTTGGGCTCGTGGAGACCGGCCAGGATCTCGGCGCAGATGAGGGTCGGCACCCTCCGATCATTAGGGCCCAGCAGCCACAGCGTCGGGACCTGCAGAGCCGCGAGCGCGGGTGCTGGGTCGTAGCCGGAGTGTCGTGGGAACTATGGTGGGGACGCGGCGCCGTCAAAGCCGTGATATAGGTGACGCATGAATCGATTCTTCGATGACCTGGGAGAACGTTGGGTGGCGGCGGCGCAGCGTCGATCGGCTCGTATCGAAGCGCCTTCTCTCGACGCCAAGGTGGCGCTCGAGCTGCTGGACCTGGCGCGCGTGGCCGCCCACACCCAAGAGCGGCGCTTCGCGCCCTTGTCCTGCTTCATGGCCGGGGTCGCGGCCGAGCGACTGCGCGCGGCCAAGGGCGGCCTCGATGACGCGTCTGTGGCCGACTTCATCCTCGAGGTGAGGCAGGAGCTAGAGAAGGAGTACCCCGCGGGCCTCAGCGAACGTTGATGACAGGCAGCTGACGGAAACTCTGCACGGAGACACGCGCGGCCACGGCTGACGCGACGTCGCGGAAAGCTTTGGCGCCCGCAGTGTCGGGCCGCGAAACTACCAC
>WNFC01003042.1_pt1 | contig 18098 bp, 17 predicted proteins | sample 5400541 | NCBI WGS metagenome assembly WNFC01 (sample SAMN13153342, study PRJNA577476) | soil metagenome | isolation source: 120 cm saprolite under Douglas fir tree site 2 hole 2 replicate 1 | place: USA:California | collected 2015-04-18
AGGATGTGCAGGCCGTCGCGGATCGCGGCGTCCTTGACCTCGCACAGGTAGCCGTCGATGTGCAGCACGAACTCGTCGAATTCGGCCGAGCCGGGCTGCGCGTCGACGCCCAGGTCGTGGTGCAGGTGGGCGGCCTCGATCAGGGACCAGATCTGCGCCCGCAACCCCGGCAGCTTGTCCGGGTCGAGCGCGGCCACGGTCGCGTACTCGTCGAGCAGCTGCTCGAGCTTGGCCATCTCGCCGTAGGTGTCGGCCCGTGCCATCGGCGGCACCAGGTGGTCGACGATCACCGCGTGCGCGCGGCGCTTGGCCTGGGTCCCCTCCCCCGGGTCGTTGACGATGAACGGGTACACCAGCGGCAGGTCCCCGAGCACCGCGTCCGGCGCGCACCCGGCGGACAGGCCGAGCCCCTTGCCGGGCAGCCATTCCAGCGTCCCGTGCTTGCCCAGGTGCACGATCGCGTCGGCGCCGAATTCCTCGGCCAGCCAGCGGTACCCGGCCAGGTAATGGTGCGACGGCGGCAGATCGGGATCGTGGTAGATCGCGACCGGGTTCTCGCCGAACCCGCGCGGCGGCTGGATCATCAGCACCACCTGGCCGAACCGCAGGCAGGCGAGCACGATGTCGCCGGACTCCTCGTCGGTATAGAGGCCGCCCGGCGGGGCGCCCCAGTGGGAGCGGATAGAGGAGGCCAGCTCGTTCGGCAAATTCTCGAAATAACGGAGGTAAGCGGCGAGCGGGACCCGGGCCGGCGCGGCGCGGAGCTGGTCCTCGGTGAGCCACTCGGTGTCGTGGCCGCCGGCCGCGATCAGCGCGTGGATCAGCGCGTCGCCCTCCTCGGGGAAACCGTCGCCGAGGTCGTAGCCGGCGTCGCGCATGGCCCGCAGCAGCGCGACGGCGGACGCCGGGGTGTCCAGGCCGACCGCGTTGCCGATCCGGGCGTGCTTGGTGGGATACGAGGAGAGCATGATGGCGACGCGCTTGGCGCGGTTCGGGGTGCCGGCCAGGCGCGCGTGCCGGACGGCGATCCCGGCCAGCCGGGCGGCGCGCTCGGGGTCGGCGACGTAGCGGGGTATCCCGTCCGGGCCTTCCTCCTTGAACGAGAACGGCACCGTGATCAGGCGGCCGTCGAACTCGGGGATCGCGACCTGCATCGCGGCGTCGATCGGGGCCAGGGCGGCGTTCGAGGCCTGCCACTGGGCGCGTGAGCTGGTCAGGCACAGGCCCTGCAGCACCGGCACGTCCAGGCTGGCCAGCACGCCCGCGTCCCAGTCGCCCTCCCCGGTGCCGTCAGCGGCGGCCGAGCCGCCGGCCGCGAGCACGGTGGTGATCACCGCTTTGGCCGGGGCGAGCAGGGCGGCCAGCCCGGCGTCAGCCGAACGGAGCGAGTTGCAGAAGATGGGCAGCGGTGTCGCGCCGCGTGCGGCCAGCGCGGCGCAGAGGGTGTCGACGAAGGCGGTGTTCCCGGACAGTTCGTGGGCACGGTAGAAGACGACCGCCACCACTGGGCCGTCCGCCGGCTCAGCGGGGTCGACGGGACGGGGCTCGGGTAGCGGGTGGATTCCGTACGCGGGCATGGGGCGCGGGGGGTCGAAGCCCTCGCCGGTGAGGAAGACGGTGTCGGACAGGAAGCGGGCCAGCTCGCGCAGGTTCTCCGGGCCGCCCTCGCGCAGGTAGCCGAGAGCTTCGGTGGCCACGCCGGCGGGCACGGTTGACAGCGCCATCAGCTCGGCGTCCGGGGTGGCCTCGCCGCCCAGCGCGACCAGCGGCTTCGCGGTCGCGGTGAGCGCGGCGGTCAGCGCGGCCACGCCTTCTGGCCAGGCCTTTCGGCCGCCCAGCAGCCTCAGCAGCACGAGGTCGGCCCGGGCGGCCAGCCTGATCACGTCGCCGGCGGCGGTCCCGGCCGGGTTGGCGGTCAGGTAGCGGGCGCCGGCCGCCGCGGCCGCGAGCAGTTCGGTGTCGGCGGTGGAAACCAAGAGAATGGTGAGCACTCACCGATAGTGCCATGCCGGGCGACAGCAAACTCGCGGAGCACTCACAGGTGGCGTACAGGGTGACCGTGGTGATGTCCAAGAAGCCGAAGACACCCTTACCGCTATGAACACCACGTATCACATGCCGGCCGGGAGCTACGGCCACCCGCCGGCCGATCCCTCCTTTACCGGGTCCCGCAAGAAGCGGTTGTTCCGCTGGGGCGCCGGCATCACCCTGGCCGGCTTCCTCGCAGGCGGCGGGATCGCCCTGGCGGCGGTGTCTGGGGGCGGCACAGCGGCGGCCAGCTCGGCTACCAGCGCTACCAGCGCTTCCAGCGCTTCCAGCGCACAGGCGGCCGAACTGAATACCGCGCTCAGCGACGCGGCCGGGTCGAGTTCGTCCACGGTTCCGCCGGCCCGCGTCCGCTGGGCGCTGCGACGGCTGCGCCTTCTCGGCGGCGTGGACGGGACGGTCACCTTCCACAACAAGACCGGTTTCCACACGGTCTCGTTCGAGCGGGGCACCATCGGTTCGGTGAGCGGCAGCGACGTCGTGATCAAGGCGCTGGACGGCACCACCTGGACCTGGCTGATCGTGAGCGACACCGTGGTCAGGAAGAACGGCAGCAAGACCACGACGAGCGCGCTGTCAGCAGGCGAAACGGTGTTCACCGCGGGCCCGGTGGTTAGTGGGTCCAGGGATGCCCGCCTGATCATTGTCCGGGCGGCTGGGACCCCGGCACCTTCTGGATCTCAATCCGCTCAGCCATCGCTGAGTTAACCAGCGACGCATGCTGCGGACTTCCATGCGGCACAATGCGGCACAATGAATCGTGAGGGCCATGGCAGACGGTGACCGAATCCCCAAGGTGCTCGTCGTCGACGACGAGCCGAACATCCGTGAGCTCGTCGAGGTCGCGCTCAAGTTCCACGGCTGCGCGGTCGCCGTCAGCGCCAGCGGCAAGGACGCGCTGCACCAGGCGGAGACCTACGAACCGGACCTGATGATCCTCGACGTCATGCTGCCGGACATGGACGGTTTCGAGGTCTGCCGCACGCTGCGCTCGGTGGGCAACGACGTCCCGGTCATCTTCCTGACCGCGCGGGACACCACCTCGGACACGATCCGCGGGCTCACGCTGGGCGGCGATGACTACGTGACCAAGCCATTCTCGGTCGAGGCGCTGGTGGCCAGGGTCCGGGCGGTGCTGCGGCGGACCACGCGCACGCGCGGGGGCGACGGCCCGCCAGGCGACGCCGCCATGCTGACGGTGGGCGACCTGGAACTGGACGAAGAGCACTGGGTGGTCCGGCGCGGCGGGACTCAGGTGGAGCTTTCGCCGACGGAGTTCCGGCTGCTCGCGTACCTGATGCGGAACCAGGGGCGGATGCTGACCCGGCAGCAGCTGCTGGAGAACGTGTGGGGCTGGGAGTTCGCCGGCCAGTCCCAGGTCGTGGAGACCTACGTAAGCTACCTGCGCCGCAAGCTTGACCCGCTCGGCCCGCCGCTTATCCACACCCAGCGCGGCGTCGGCTACAGCCTGCGCCCGCCGCCGGAAACGGAACACGTGAGCCGATGATGCTGACGCGGCGGGCCGGGCGTTCGGGTGCTGGCCGCGGCAGGCTCTCGCTGCGGTCCCGGCTGCTGGCCGGGCTGATCACGGTGACCGCCCTGTTCCTCATCATCATGGGCGTGGTCACCACGGTGGTGCTGGGCAACTCCGTGCAGAGCCAGTTCAACTCCGATCTCTCGCTCACCGTCCGGGTCAAGACGAGCGAGGTCGCCGACCTTACTGGCGGCTACGCCGTGGTCTACATCAACCTCCCTACCCGTCAGGTGGGCGTGCTGAGCTCGCCCTCGGCGGCCTCGTCGGAACTGCAGACCCTGATCGGGGATCTGCTGGCCAGCGGGCAGGCGAGGACATATTTCGGCCCGGCAGGCAATCCGCAGCGGACGCTGTTCGGCGTCTCGCTGCCGGGTTACCCGGCCCTGACCGCGATCTGGCGACAGGTCACTCCCGCGGAGGCGATGCACAGCGGGGGCCTGCTGCCAGCCGGTGCGAACGTGCTGGTGATCGCGCGGCCGAACAGCGCGGTGGGCAACGAGGTCCGCGGCCTGGTCCTCGCCGAGCTGATCACCGGCGCGATCCTGCTCGCGCTGCTCGCGGTGGGTGGCCGCTGGCTGATCAGCCGCGGCCTGGCGCCGCTTGACCGGATGGCGAGCACCGCCGACGTGATCACCAGCCGGGGCGACCTGACCGCCCGGATGCCAGACCCGGGCGACCACGCCGAGGCGGGACGCCTGGCCGGGGCGATCAACACCATGCTGGACCGGATCCAGCAGGCGTTCGGGGCCCGGTGGGAGTCTGAGCAGAAGGTGCGGCAGTTCGCCGCGGACGCCTCGCACGAGCTGCGCACGCCGCTCACCACGATCCGCGGATATGCGGAGCTCTACCGGCAGGGCGCGCTGGGGCCGGACCGGCTGCCGAACGCGATGCGCCGCATCGAGCAGGAGGCGGACCGGATGTCCAGCCTGGTCGCCGAGCTGCTCGAGCTGGCCCGGCTGGACCGCAACTCCTCCCTCGACCTGACCGAGACGGACCTGTCGGCCCTGGTCGCGGACGCGGTCGCCGACGCCCAGGCGGTGGAGCCGAAGCGGCCGGTCAACGCCAGGACGCCGGCCAGCCTGGTGGTGGTGGCTGACGAGCCGCGGATCAGGCAGGTGCTCGCCAACCTGCTCGGCAACGTCCGCGAGCACACGTCCCCGGACACCCCGGTCGAGGTGCGGCTGTCCGAGGCCGGGCAGGGCGCGCTGCTGGAGGTGACCGACGCGGGCCAGGGCATGGACGCCGAGGCGGCGGCCCGCGCGTTCGACCGCTTCTACCGCGGCGGGCATAACGGCCAGGACGGCCACGGCAGCGGCCTCGGCCTGTCCATCGTGCAGGCGATCGCCGCCGCGCACGGCGGTCACGCCATGCTCAAGTCGGCGGCCGGGGTCGGCACCAGCGTGCAGGTCTGGATCCCGTTCCATCCCCCGGCCCAGGACTCCGAGCGGACCCGGCAGCCGGGCGCGACGTACAACTGACCCTTTTCGACGCCGGGCGGGCTCGGCCCGGGGATGTGACGTGCAACTGACCTATTGTTTATGAACTGTTGCCACGAACTGGGCTATAGGCAGGCAATTCAACTACGGTGTGCACATGGAGGACAGCGAGGTTGTCGCGGCCATCGCGGCAGGCGACCCGACTGGGCTAGCGGGTGCGTACGACAAGTACGCCGCGCCCCTCTACGGCTATTGCCGCTGGATGCTGAGCGAGCCCGCGTACGCCGCCGATGCCTTGCTTGAGACCTTCGTCACCGCTGGCGCCAAGCTGGGCGGCCTGAAGGAAGCCAGCCAGCTGCGCGCCTGGCTTTACTCAGCGGCCCGGGACGAATGCTGCCGGCAGCTGCGCACGGCGGCAGCAGGCTTCGATGAGACGACCGACGAGGCCGGCCAGCCGGCCGATGCCACCGAAACCGCCGAACGCGCCGAGCACGCCGAGCACGCCGAAGTGCGCAGGCTGATCCGCGCCACCCTCGCCGAGCTGGAGCCTGCTGAGCATGAGGCCATCGAGCTGAGCATCAGGCACAACCTTTATGAGGCCGAACTCGCTGCCGTGCTCGAGGTGTCGTGGAGCCGGGCGCACGCCCTGGCGTCACGGGCCCGTGATCACCTCGAAAAAGCCCTCGGAGCGCTACTCATCGCGCGCACGGGACGGCAGGCCTGCCCGGAGCTTGGCATAGTGCTGGCCGACTGGGATGGGCGGCTGACCGTGCAGACGGGGAAGCTGACCGCCCAGCACATCGAGCAGTGCGAAAGCTGCGCGCAGCGCAGGCACGGCACGCTGCGTCCCGAGGTGCTAACGGGCCTGCTGCCGCTGGCCGCGCTGCCCCCAGAATTGCGCGAGCCGATCCTGCAGCGGGCCGGCGCCAGTGCGGCCAAGAGGTCCCGCCGTCCGCATCTCGAGCGGGCCGGATCGCCGGGGCCTTCCGGTCTCCGGCGGGCCGGCACGCTCCTCGGATGGAGCAGGATCCGGGCCAATCCCGGGGCCGCCACGGCCGCCGCGGCCGTGGTGATATGGATCGTGGCGGCGCTCAGCGCCACGCTGATCACGGTCACGGGCATGCACGCCGTTCGCGCTCTCGCGGCCCAGGCCCGCGGCGGGGCCGCGGCCGCGAGCACCCCGGCCGCCGGTAGCTATGTGTCCGCAAGTGCCGGGCCAAGTACTTCACGATCGCCTGAACCTACACGTCAGCCCACACCAGCCGGCGTGCCGCCGCCGGTCGCGCCGACAGTGACTCCCTCGCCGACCAAGTCGGCCAAGCCAACACCGTCGCACTCGGCTACGCCCTCGGCGTCGGCCTCCTCGTCAGCCTCCTCGTCGCCCTCGGCATCACCGTCGCCGACGCCCACGCACTCACACACGCCGTCACCGACGCCCACGCCAACGCCCACCCCCACACCGACGCCCACCCCCACGCCGACGTAGCCGCCGCCGAGCTTAATTAGCCGACATACCGGCCGCGAGCACCGGATCGAGCGCCGGATCGAGCGCCGGGATGTCCCCCAGCGTGCCGCCGGCCGCCAGCCAGCCCGCAGTCAGCAGCGCGCCGCCCCCGGTGGTGCCGTCGTCCGCCACGCCGAGTAAGGCGAAGCCGTCGCCGTCGCGTTCGGCCACATCCTCGGCGCCGGCCGTCCCCACACCGTCAGCGTCGCAGCCGACGCCTACGCCGTCGTTCACGGCCAGTCCCAGGCCCACACCCACGTTCACGTTCACGTTCACGCCGCCGCCGGGGGCATAGCCGGATGTGGCTGGGCGTGGCTTGGGGGAGGGCATCACGGTTTAGGCCCGAGGAACCGGTCGAGTTCGGCCCGGGAGGGTGAGGTCGCCGCTCCGGCGCGGGTGACGGTCAAGGCGGCGGCCGCGTTGGCCCGGCGGGCGGCGTCGGCCACGGTTAGCCCGGCGGCCAGGGCGGCCAGGAACACCCCGGAGTGGGCGTCACCCGCGCCCGTGGTGTCTACCGCCGTGACGGCGGGCGCTGGGATGTGGCTCAGCGACAGGCTGTGGTCCATCGCCGGGCCGTGGTCCACCGCCGGGCCGTGGTCCACCGCCGGGCCGAACCTGCCGCCCGCCCGCGTGGCCACTCGCGTGGCCACTACGCAGCCGGCCGCCCCGGCTCGGACGATGACGTCGGCCTGGCCGGTTCGGCGCACCAGGCGGCGGGCCGCCTCGGCTGGGTCGCTGCTGCCGGTGAGCAGGGCCGCCTCCCGCTGGTTGCAGCTCCACCAGTCGCAGCGGGCCAGCACCGGGTCGAGCACCGCCGTGGGGATGTTCGCGACCAGCGGGCCGGGATCGGTGAACAGCAGGACCCAGGGCGGCAGGCTCGCGGCCCAGGCGCCGAGGATCTGGCCCGACTCGGGCGGGACCAGGCCGTAGCCGGACACGTAGACCGCGTCGCCCGGCCGGACCCGGACCAGGTCCCACGCGCCCGCCTCGCGCAGCGACTCGGCACCCAGGGTGGTGACGAATGTGCGCTCGCCGCCGGCCTCGACCAGGGCCACGTCGAAACCCGTGTCCCGGTCCGGGTCGGGGGTACGGAGCAGGCGGATGCCCTCCCCGGCCAGCGCCGCGCGCGCCCGGTCGCCCCACGGCCCGGTGCCGTGACCGCCGGCGTAGACGACGGGCAGGCCCTGCCGGACGGCCGCGGCCATGATGTTGAACCCGCCGCCCACCTCGATGGCAGCGGATTCGGCGAGCATGTCGCCGCCGCGTTCGGGCAGAGCGGGCACCCACATCAGCAGGTCGACGATCGCCTCGCCGGCGAAGACCAGGCGCTCCAGCGGCTGGCTCATCTGGGCTGGCTCATCATGTTAGGTTCCCTTGACTCGTTGTCGAGGTAACTGAAGGTGATCGCCCTGGCGGTGCCCATCTGCGAGAGGACCAACGGCAAGGCTATCCCGCTGTAGCCGGATTTAATTTCGGCCGAACGAGCGGCGGTGCACGCTCACCGCCTGTTGAAAAAGCGATGGCTATGCCAGCAGGTTCTTAACGTCCAGTTCGATGCCGAACGGATCCGGGAGCGCGAGCGCCTTCCCGGCGTCAGCCTGCGCGCGGGACCGGTAGGCATCGCCTTGAGGGTCGCTGTGCAATGTCAGCGCCGCCGGGGCGGCGCACGGATCGATGACCAGGTACAGCGGTACTCCGGCCTGCGCGTAGGCACGCGCCTTTTCGACCAGATCCCGGTGCCGGCTAGCGGGTGAGACCACCTCGGCCACCAGCAGCGCTCCGTGCCCGTAAACCTCGTTCTCATCGAACTGCGGCGCGGCCGGCGGGCAGATCCAAAGGTCAGGGACGAGCCGTTCCCTGGTCGCGGCCACATGCAGCGTCAGGTTGGCGTGCAGTTCCCAGCCGTGCTCCTGGATACTCCCCCAGAGTGCTACCTGGAGCCTTTGCACGATCCGCGAGTGCGGTCGGCTCGCGGTTGGGCTCACCGTGACCTGCCCGTCGAGCAGTTCGATCCGGTGGCCAGGGATGTCCAGGCTCGCATAGACCCCTTCCAGGTCAGCGAGTTCGGGCTCCACGATCGCCACCCTACTGGTTCGCAGTACGGGCATCCCCGAGACCTCCGCTGTGCCGACGACCAACGCGCATCACCGCCAATCATACTCAGGCCGCATTTGTCCATGCACGCACCGTAGCGCCGCCTACCGACAAACTTGATCGGTGTGACATGACAGACCCTTAGCCGTACTACGCGCCGAGGGCCACTCGGCTCAAACCGCGACGAGACGCACCCTGTCTCCGCAGAGCAGCGTCATGTCGTCCACATCTGAGGTGAGCATGACCACGGGCGGCACCTGGTGCAGGGCGGTGACCGCGACCATGGCGTCAATGGCGTGCACGTGCCCGCGTAGGCCGACATCTTCGAGAAGCTGTGCCGCTTCCTTCGCCCATGGCACTGTCAGCGGCTTCACATTGAGCTGAGACAGCACGTATTCGCGCCGCGGCCGCTTGAGCCCGGGACGCTGCGCCTCGATGAGGGTCACCGCGCTGACGATCCGGCCGGCGCCGCGCTCCAAGGCGGACCGGATCAGGTTCAGCACCGCCCGGTCCTGATCTATGTAACCGGAAAGCCCCTGACTGTCGAGAACGAGGGAGCCGCCCGTTACCCGGCCGCGGGCCACTGTGCCTGCCTGCGTTCGGCGTCTGCCCATACCTCGGCCGCTGAGCGCCGTTCCTCCTCGGTGAAGCGACCGTGCTCCTGCTGGTACTCCTCCAGGTAAGCGGCCGTCAGCTGATTACGCAGGTACTCCTGGATGGCCGCGTCCACCAGCGCCGACAACCCGCGCCGCCCGGCGAGCTCACGCAGCGCACGCACCGTCCCCTCGGGCAGCGAAACGCTCACGACCTTGGCCGGGCCTTCACCGACACCGGGCGCCTGGCTTTCCATGATGACATCTTAACAATCTGATTATTAATTGGCCAGCCGACTGGTTCGCGGGCTCCGAGCGCAAGGCGTATAGATCATCAGCCAGCGTGGCCAGGCCCAGGCCGTGGGCGTCGATCACGGTGATCGCGCCGGGCGGGAAGGCGGTTACGCCGTGGCACGCGCCGGCGATCGCGCCGGCCACGGCGGCGGCGCCGGCCAGCGCGATGCCGGTGTTGTGCGTGACGCTGCTCGCCACTACCACGTGGTCGACCAGCGTCGACAGGTCATTTGGAGGGGCTGGGGGGGTCGTGGGGTCCAGGGCGACGGCGATGCCTACTGGCGCGATGCGCATGGCGGCGCCGTTGGTGTCGCCGGTGGCGCCTGCTTCCTCTGGCGGCGTGCCCGCGAGGACGGCGGCGACCGCGCGCTTGGTGGAGGGGCCGAGGAGGTCGAGGGACCCGCGCGCGGCCATGTCTTTTTCCCAGCGGACCAGGGCCTCGGCCAGCTCGCGGGGGCCTACCGCGCCATGCCCCTTGACCAGGAGCCGGCCGAGCAGGACGGCTTGCTCGGTGTCGTCGGTGACGGCCCCGGCGGGCATCCCGGCGGCGATGGGATGGCCGGGCGGGGCGGGCTCGTAGCCGCGCAGGAGCGCGCCCCAGCGATCGCGTATCTCCCGGCGGGAGAGCATCTGCGTGGGCATGCCGAGCGCGTCCCCGATCGCCAGCCCGTACAGCGCACCCCGGGCGCGCGAGGGGGTTTTCATGATCACGAAGACTTTTGTATCGCCGGCGACCTAAAAGTCTTCGTGATCATGGGATGGCTAGAGGACGTGCTGGCCGTACATCTCGCCTAGGGGGTCGGCGAGCAGTTCCAGGCGGGCGCCGTCGGGGTCGCGGAAGTACAGCGAGGCCCCGCTCTCTTCGATGTAGTCGACGCCGGCCGCGTCCAGGTTGGCGCGCAGCGCGGCCCATTTCTCCGGCGTGACCGAGATCGCGATGTGGTGCAGGCCGCCGAGGACTTCGGCGTACGGGCCGAGGTCGAGGCCCGGGAAGTCGAAGAAGGCCAGCAGGTTGCCGTGACCGACGTCGAAGAAGAAGTGATTGGACCCGTGGTAATCCCGGTTCTCGATGATCTCGGTCAGCGGGAACTCAAGGACCCCCTGGTAGAAGCGGATCGTCCGCTCCACGTCGGAGCTGAGCAGCGCGGTGTGATGGATACCGCGCGCGCTGCTCGGCGGCCGTTCGGCCTTGACGTACTGGGCGTGCAACCGGGCACGTTCCGCCTCGATCGCGGCGACATCCATGGTCCGCAACTCCCCTTTAAGATCCGGAAGAACGAGTTCAGGAACCTGTCGGCCACCGCGCGATCACCCCGGATGGTGCCCGCGTTCATCCGCCCGAACGCGGTCAGCACCAGGCTCCCCGGATCGAACTCGATCACGGCGGGCATGCCAGACACGTCTTCCTGAGCGTAACTCAGGCGCTCGGACGTGATGTTCACCAGGTAGTCGACGGCGTTCCGGCCGGAAACCCTGACGCCGACGGCGAGCGCCTCACTGTCGGCCGGAACCTCCGTGGTCGCCTGCCACAGGATGAACATGAACGGCACCAGCAGGTCGGCGGTGTCGCCGCCGAGCCCGTGCGCCCGGCCGGTGCCCTGGCGGACGTCCCAGCCGTGCACGCCGTAGTCCATGAGCTGGAACACCGGGTAGAAGAACGCGGGCAGCGGCCCCATGTACTTGTGCGTGACCAGCTGCCCGCCCCATTCCTCGGGGCCGAGCGCCGCGCAGATCTCCATCATCGTCTCGAAGTCGGTCCTGAGCCGTTCCATCGCCTCGCCCCGGGGCAGGTCACGGTGGCTCTTCGCGCCCTCATCGAGGCGCTCGCGCATCACCTTCAGGCCGAGCGGCTCATCGACGTCCGTTCCGGTGGCGGCCGCGTGAAACGCGGGAAAGTAGCTTTCCGTGACGTCGATCAGGTGGCCGACGACGTCGCGGATTTCCCACTGCGGGCAGGCGGTCGGCGCGGTCCAGGAGTCGCTGCCCTCCGCCATCTGGAACAGCGCGTCGGCTTCACGCCTGAGGACACGCAGCAGATTTTCCTTGGCGGCGTAAGAGGTCGCGTCCCAATCGTTCATGACGACCTCCCCTAGTCGTCGCAGGTTCGCGTTACGAACGAACGTTCATGACGCGAACCCTAGAACGCTAACCCTCCCCAGGTCAACGGACAGAAGTGGCGCGACTACGGCACGCGCAATTCGACACTTATGTTCCCGCGGGTGGCCCGTGAGTACGGGCACACCTGGTGCGCCGCCTCGGCGAGTTCCCGCGTCTTCTCCCGGTCCAGGCCGGGGATGTGGATGACCAGCGTGACCACGAGCCCATAGGCCTCGCCCTCGGGCCCGATGCCCACCTCGGCGGTCACGGTCGACTCACCGGGATCCACCCGGGCCCGGCGGGCCACGAGCCGCAGCGCGCTGTGGAAGCACGCCGAATACCCGGCCGCGAACAGCTGCTCGGGATTGGTGCCGTCGCCGCTGCCGCCCATTTCCACGGGCGGCGCGAGATCGAGATCGAGGCGATGATCCGACGAAACGACGTGGCCGCTGCGGCCATCCCCCGTCGACGTGGCCTCCGCCGTGTAAAGGACCTTGTCGGGCATGAACAAACCCTATCGATCGTGGTTGAGCGATGCCACCAGCGCAGGTAGACCAGGCACCGGCCCGGACTCGATCAGCCGGCTCAGCGCGGCGGTATCCAGGTAGCCGGCCACCAGGTCGCCGAGGACGTCCAGCCGCGCCTCCCGCACGGCGGCGAAGTCGGTGCCGGGCGCGGGCGTGAAGTCCCGGCCGGCCAGCGCCGCCACCTCGGCCAGGAACGCGCGCCTGAACTGGTCGCTCTCCAGCGCGCCATGCCAACTGGTCCCCCACACCGCGCCGCGGCGGCACCCGTCCAGGAACGGCTCGGCCGCCGGGTCGGTGACCTCGGCGATGCCGTGGTGGATCTCGTACCCGGCCACCGGCGCGCCCAGCGCGCGGCCCTGCGGACGGCCGAGTATCTTCTCCGCCCCGAACCGGACGCGCACCGGCAGCAGCCCGAGCCCGTCGACCGCGCCGCGGCGTGATTCCACCGGGTCGTCGATCTGGCCGGCCAGCATCTGGTAGCCACCGCAGATGCCCAGCACCGGCCGGCCGGCCCGCGCCCGCTCGGCCACCGCGCCGGCCAGCCCGCGGTCCCGCAGCCAGCCCAGGTCGGCGACGGTGGCCCGGGACCCCGGCAGCACCACCAGGTCCGCGTCGGCCAGGTCGGCCGGGCTCACCGCGAACCGCACCAGCACGCCGGGTTCGGCCGACAGCGCGTCCACGTCGGTGAAGTTGCTGATCCGCGGCAACCTGACCACCGCGACCCGGAGAAAATCTTTGGGACCGAACGAACCATGCTGCGCGCCCTGGTCGAGGGTGGCCGCGCTGGTGGCCGGGGGAAGCCCGGGGGTGGCCGGGGGAAGCCCGGGGGTGGCGGTGGGAAGCTCACGGGTGGCGAGGGACAGCGAATCCTCGGCGTCTAGCCAGAGGCCGTCGCGCCAGGGCAGCACGCCGTAGACCGGCCGGCCGGTGAGCCGCCGCAGCATGGCGAGCCCGCTATCCAGCAGTTCCGGGGCGCCGCGGAACTTGTTGATCACGAAGCCGGAGATGAGCGCCTGGTCTTCGGGCGGCAGCAGGGCCAGCGTGCCGTACATGGCGGCGAACACCCCGCCCCGGTCGATGTCCCCGACCACGATGACCGGCAGGCCGGCCGCCCGGGCCAGGCCCAGGTTGGCCACGTCGGTGTCGCGCAGGTTGATCTCGGCCGGGCTGCCCGCGCCCTCGCAGATGACCACGTCGTAGGCATCGCGCAGCCGGGTCAGGCTGTCCAGCGCGACCTGCCGCAGCCGCGGCGCGTGCGCCCGGTAGCCCACCGCGTCGGCTTCGGCCTCGGGATGGCCGAGCACGACCACCTGGCTGCGCCGGTCGCTGCCCGGCTTGAGCAGCACCGGGTTCATGTCCGCGGCCGGCTCGATGCCCGCCGCGGCCGCCTGCATCGCCTGCGCGCGGCCGATCTCGGCTCCGTCCCGCGTCACGAAGGAGTTCAGCGACATGTTCTGCGCCTTGAACGGCGCCACCTTCACGCCCTGCCGGGCCAGCCACCGGCACAGCCCGGCCACCAGCACGCTCTTGCCCGCGTCCGAACCCGTCCCGGCTACCAGCAGCGTCCCTCGCACTAATGCAGGCTACTGCCCTAAGTCGTGCTCGGGATGTTTGGCAAATCTCCTCGGGGTACTTGGTTGCGGCATTGAGGCTTATGAAGGAGGCCCGAAATGATGCTCATGCTGATAGCCCTGCTGATCATCCTGATCATGTTCGGCGCAGGATTCGCCCTCCACGTGCTGTGGTGGGTCGCCATCGCCGCGCTGGTCCTCTGGCTGGTCGGCTTCTTCCTCCGCCGGTAAGCCCGCCAATCAGTCGACAGCGCGACCAGCACGGCCAGGGCGGTCGCGGCTACGCTGACCGCCCTGGACAGGACAACGGCGCGGCGGATGTCGTCCGGTTCCGGGACGCGTCCCGCCCCCAGCACCGGACGCGTCTCGGTCACGCCGCCGTAAACGTTCGTCCCGCCGAGGCGGACCCCCAGCGCAGCCGCGAAGGCGGCCTCGCACCGGCCCGCGTTCGGGCTGGGATGACGCCCGCCGTCGCGGCGTATGACACGCAGGACCGTGACGGGGCTGGCCCTGGTCACCATCGGGGCGCAGGCCGCGGTCAGCGCGGCGGTGACGCGGGCGGGAACCCAGTTGGCCGCGTCGTCCAGCCGGGCTGAGGCCCAGCCGAACCGCAGGTACCTGGCCGAACGGTGGCCCACCATCGCGTCGAGCGTATTGACCGCGCGGTAGGCGACCAGCCCGGGTATCCCGGCGACCGCGCCCCACAGCAGCGGCGCCACCACGGCGTCCGAGGTGTTCTCGGCGACCGACTCGATCACCGCCCGGGTCATCTCCGCCGCGCTCAGCTGGGCGGGATCGCGGCCGCACAAGCTGGGGAGGACGTCCCGGGCGGAGGCAAGATCGTTGCGGTGCAGCGATAGCCGGGCCCGTTCGGCCTCACAATGTAGCGAACGGGCACCGGTGACCGCCCACACCGCGAGCGCGGCCGCGGCGGCCTGCCACGGCGGCCGGCTTCGCGTGCGGCGGTGCAGGAGCGCGGCGGGGACGGCGACGGCCAGCACGCAGGCGGCCGCGTGCGCGGCGCCGCGGCGGCGGGTGTCGGCGTAGTCGCGGGCCTCGAGCGCGGCGGCGGCGCGGCCGAACGCGGCCACCGGATGACCGCGACGCGGGTCGCCGAACAGCGCGTCGAGCGCCACGCCCGCCGCCAGCCCGGCGGCGAGCGGCCATCGTGAGCGCGTGCGCATCAGGTCATTGTGCCTCCTCGAGGCCTAGGACCATTGGCTGAGGCGGGCTGCGGCGGGCGGCCGATGCGGCCGGCTGGGACCGCGGGCAGGCTGGCCACATGAGCAGGTCTTACGCGGAGCTTCCCGGCCCGATGACCCTGATGACCGGGGACGAGAAGCACGGGCCGAGCGCGACGTCGACGCTCGATGTGCTCTGGGTCCTGTACGACCAGGTGCTCCGGGTGTCGCCGGACACCATCGACGACCCCGGCCGGGACCGGTTCCTGCTGTCCAAGGGACACGGGCCGGTCGCCTACTACGCGGTGCTCGCGGCGAAGGGGTTCTTCCCCGAGTCGTGGCTGGCGGGCTTCGGTTCGGCCTCCTCGCGGCTGGGTTACCACCCGGACCGCAACCTCATCCCCGGCGTGGAGATCGCCAGCGGATCGCTGGGGCACGGCCTGCCGCTCGGGGTCGGCGTCGCGCACGGGCTGATCGCCCGCGGGCTTGTGGCGCCGCGGGTGTTCGTGCTGGTGGGCGACGCGGAACTGGACGAGGGCAGCAACAGCGAGGCGATCGTCTACGCGGGCGCCGTCCGCTTGCCCAACCTCACCGTGGTCGTGGTGGACAACCAGTCCCACTGATTCCACCGAGATCGACTCACTAGACAGCTTCGGCCGGGCCCTGGTCAGCCTCGACCGGACTGGCGGTGGCCGGTACGCGTTCGCGGACTGGGACGAGGCGCTGCAACGGCTGTTCGGAGAGGTGGGCGATGGACTCATCATCATCGACGAGTTCCCCCACCTGATGAAGGCCAGCCCGTCACTGCCGTCGCTGATCCAGCGCGCGCTCGGTCCACGAGGATACGCGCAGCAGAGCCGGGCACGGCTTCTGCTCTCCGGGTCGGCCATGTCGGTGATGGGGCAACTACTCGGCGGGAGCGCGCCGCTGCGCGGCCGGGCCAGCCTGGAGATGATCATCAGGCCGTTCGGCTATCGGGACGCGGCGGAGTTCTGGGGCATCGGCGACCCCCGGCTGGCCTTGCTCGTCCATTCGATCGTGGGCGGGACGCCCGCGTACCGACGGGAGTTCGTGGCTGGCGACTCCCCCGCGTCGCTCGCCGACTTCGATTCCTGGGTGCTGCGAACCGTGCTAAATCCGCAGCTTCCGCTGTTCCGCGAGGCCCGTTACCTGCTGGCGGAGGAGACTGAGATCCGCGATACGGCGATCTACCATGCCGTCCTCGGCGCGATAACGTCGGGCAACGCTACTCGCGGCGGCATCGCGAGCCACATTGGCCGTAAGTCGCCTGACATCGGGCATCCGCTAGCCGTGCTTGAAGATTCGCAGCTGATCACCCGGGAGACAGATCCGTTCCGGAAGGGCAGGTCGCTGTACCGGATCACCGAACCGCTGATCGTGTTCTATGAAGCGATCATGCGCCGGGAATGGACCCGGCTGGAGCGAGGCGACACGGCGGGCGCGTGGCGCAACTCCCAGGCCACCTTCCTGGCTCAGGTGGTCGGGCCGCATTTCGAGACCATCTGCCGGGACTGGGCGCTCTTCCCGGGAGACGACGCATTCGGCGAAGCACCGGGTGAAGTGGGCGCCGGGGTGGTCGCCGATCCGCTTCGCCGCAGCCAGATCCAGGTTGACGTGGCCGTTTTCGCGCCCGATGATCCTGGACGCTCCCGGAGGGTCCTATCGCTCGGCGAGGCTAAGCGGGACAAGGTCATGAATCTTGGTCATCTCGAGAGGCTCCGCCGGGCCAGGCATCTGCTCGAGGTAAAGGGGTACGACACGAGCGCGACGAGGCTCGCCTGCTATAGCGGGGCAGGCTTCGATCCTGACCTGCGTGACGTGGCTGCCGCCGACCCGCTGGTGCAACTGGTCGGACTCGACAGGCTCTATGGCTGACGTCAGATTGAGGTACGCTCTGGGATCTGGGAGTTATCTCGGCCGGTGGCTTGTTCCTTGCCGAGGTGGCGCGGCTTCGGGGGCACGACACACTGCGACCTTCGTGTGGCCGTCACGTGATCTTCGCCGTGCACAATTACCTTCGGGCGCCCGTAGCTCAGCCGGACAGAGCAGCTGCCTTCTAAGCAGCGGGTCGCGGGTTCGAATCCTGCCGGGCGCACTCGTTGGCCCATCTGACCTGGGGAAATACCTCGGGCCTTTGGCTGCTGGGCGATAGCCGTAGTTCAGGCAGATGGTCATCACTGCTCAGCCCAGGCAGCCCTGGGAAACCACGTCCAACCTGCGAAAACACGGCCGGACCGTACCCGCGCCGGGTAGCTACAGCGCTCCCGCAGCAGATACCTAGATAACTTCTTGTGTTGCCGCCGAACCCCAAGGCGGACGCTGGCAGGCAGGCTGCCCCAGGCGCTCCCCCGAGCCGGGCGTTGCGAAGGTCAGCGCTGTCCAGATGGCGTCGCGGAAGCGAGAAGTCGCAGCTAGCCGCGTCGGCTGTGAACCCTTGGTGGAGCGGCAGTCACGGGCACCAGGGCAGCCCGCGCCAGCCCTTACCACTCCCCCGCTTTGCCGATCTGACGCTCGGTCCTGCCGCTGACGGCACGTCGGGTCAGGCGTGATGAAGTCACCTGGGGCCGCCCTCCTGTCGACGAGCAGCTCGGCCTGCGACCGACGGTCACCTCCAGAAGATCGCTCTCACTGGACCGATCCGAGGTTGAGCCTCAGGCTACGTCGATCGACATCATCACGGTGAGTGACGGCGGATGATCAAGGAGAACGCTCACCGAGCCGCCGATATGGACGCCACCGTCGGCCCGATGTTAAGCCTACGGCATCGTCCAGATTGGTTGTTATGGCCTCCACCGCAAGACCATGGCCGTGTCGCGTGATCGGCTCACGCGTCAGGGAACCTTTTGCTCGGTCCACCTCGTAGCCGTCCCGCCGGCAACCTCCGGCCGCGCAGAACCAGCGCCAGGTCCTGAGCTTGGCCGGACAGCGGCGTTCCGGACCCGGATGACCAGTCAATGCCGTCGGCGCGCAGCTCGATCCCGCTCAGATCCGCGCCGAAGAATTTGAGGCTCTTCGGTCTCGTGATGGTCCCCGATATGGTCCGCAAGCGCGCCTCAGGGACCGGGTGCACGTCAATTTTGTAGGTGACTGATGGGTAACTCGCCGCTGACGGCGTGGCGTGGCCGGTTAGGGCCGGGTCAGGCGGTGGCTGTCTGGTTGCGGGGCCGCTGCCAGATCTGTTCCCAGTGGCTGCTGGCCTC
>WNFC01003977.1_pt1 | contig 18095 bp, 17 predicted proteins | sample 5400541 | NCBI WGS metagenome assembly WNFC01 (sample SAMN13153342, study PRJNA577476) | soil metagenome | isolation source: 120 cm saprolite under Douglas fir tree site 2 hole 2 replicate 1 | place: USA:California | collected 2015-04-18
GACCATCCCCCCCGCCACGAGTACCGCCTCACCGCCAAGGGCCGGGATCTGTGGCCGGTAGTGACCACCATGCGTCAGTGGGGCGACAAGTACGCCGCCCCCGACGGCCCCCCACTCCAGATGGTCCACCAGGGCTGCGGAACGGTCTTCCACGCAGAGATGACCTGCTCAAACTGCGGCGAACGCGTCCCGGCGCGGGAGGCCCGGGCCGTGCCCGGCCCCGCCGGTGACCTCGACCGCCTGCTAGACATCAGCGGCAAGTAGGCCCCATTGACAGAGAGAGCTCACCAGGCCTCGCCCTGTCGATGGCCAACCGGTCGACGAGGCGCGCTCGCTGTGCCAGCGAGCGGAGGGCGGACTAACGATCAAGAGGCCTGATCGCCGATCCTGGCGATCAGGCCTCTGACCTGCTACTTCCTGGTAGCGGGGGTAGGATTTGAACCTACGACCTCTGGGTTATGAGCCAAGCGGCAGTGTTCAACACGGCCCGGCTCCTTGCGCCCCTGTTCGGTGTCATCCGGCACGGCACGGCACGTTCAGTCAGGCTGGACGCTTCGGATAGACCGCAGATATATTCGGGTTATGCGAAGCGCCGCGCCTGCGTTGCTGCCTGTGTTCCGGTCACAGCTGCAAGCCGATATCCTCGCCGCGCTGCTGCTGAACCCGGAGCGGGAATACAGCGTGACAGATCTGGCGGAGCGTTTCGATGCCCCGCCGAGCACGGTGCACGGCGAGGTGAAGCGCCTGACTGAGGCGGGGTTGCTGAGCCGCCGCCATATCGGCAGGTCAACGATGATCCGGGCGAACACGGACAACCGGCTCGCCGGGCCGCTGGCCGAGTTGCTGTTCCTGTCCTGGGGGCCGCTGCAGGTAGTGGCGGATGAATTCTCGGGATTGGAGGGGGCGGAGCGGGTGCTGATCTTCGGCTCCTGGGCGGCGCGCTACCTCCAGTCGCCCGGACCGCCGCCCCATGACCTTGATGTCCTGGTCGTCGGGCGACCGGCGCGAGGGGCCGTCTACGACGCTGCTGACCGGGCGCAGCACCGCCTGGGGATGCCCGTCAACCCGGTGATCCGGGCAGGCGACGCGTGGCAGCAGGCGGCTGATCCTCTCGTCCGGCAGATCCAGTCTGGCCCGTTCGTGGTGGTTCTCGTGCCAGACGAGAACGGCTCCGGCGACGGGCGCTCAGCGGCCGGGAGGCCTGACGATGAGTAGGTGGCCGAGAGGCGAGGCCGAGGTAGAGCAACTCGTCGCTCGCAGGGAACTGGAGCTGGTGGCGGGCGCGGGGGCTGACGGCTCCCCGCTGCTCGCGCAAGCAAGCAAGACGGTGGCGACGGCTGCCGTCGTGGTCGGCAGCGATGCCTACAGCGCTTACGTCCTGGCCTATGACGCCGCACGGTGTGCGTGCATCGCTCTCCTGGCCCAGCAAGGCCTGCGCGCCACTACCAGCGGAGGTCACTACGCCGTTGAGCGCGCGGTCCGAGCCCAGTTCGGAGAGGGCTTCCGGCCGTTCGCAGACCTTCGACGGCGCCGCAACGAGCTGGAATATCCTCACGTACCCGCAGACGCGGCCACGGCGGACGAAGCAGAGCAAGCTGTTGAGGTCGCAGAACGCCTTATTGCCGCGGCTGACCAGTTGCTTGGCCAGCTCTCTTTCTTCGCCCAACCGCAAAGACCATGAATGCTCGTAGGCAGGCCACTCGAGGCAGCAGTGGGACGCACGGCCGCGCCCATGAAGATTCACAAGCACAGCTTTCCCATGCCGATCCCTGCCCACCGGCCGCGTGGTCGAGGTGCCGATCCCGGCGAGCTTCACCGGTACGCTGCGCATCGGAAACGACACCTATCAGCTCACGCAATACCACTTCGATGCTCCGGGCGAGCACGAGATCAACGGCCGCCTAGCCGATGTCGAAGCCCACTTCGTCCACCAGAACAGCGCCCGATACCTGGCCCACTTGTCCGTCATTTGCGGCGGCACGTTCAGTCAGGCTGTGAGCGCGACAGCATCGTCGCGGACATCAAGGTGGAACTCAATGCCGGTCCCGGCCATGATCCTGGCCAAGGTCGCCAGCGACGGCGGCTTCTCACCATGCTCCAGACGGGCGATGACTGGCTGCTTCATCCCAACCGCCCGCGCCAGCTGCGTCTGGGTCAGGTCATGGTCCGTCCGGTACCGGACAATGCGGATCGCTACGTCACGGGCGAAGACGGACCGGTCCCACTCTTCCCGGAACTCAGGATCCTCGCGCTGGCGGTCCACGACCTCCTGCAAGGTCGGCAGCTCGCTGAGCTTCACAGGCCCCCCACCTCCTCTAGTCGTTCCTCCGCTGCCACGACAGCCCGCTTGAACCCGCGCAGGTCCAGATCATGCTGATCTTGCCGAGTGTCCTGACAGCCTCATTGCTCGCTGGTCTGACGGTTGGTATGGGCTTCGCGTTCACGACGGCGGCATTTCCGTCTTCGGTATCGTGTTCTGTCCGTGGTGCCGAGCGTCTCTGAAGGACCGCTAGCCGGGGTCGTTGGCCAGCACTGCGGGGCCGCCACCATCCGCAGCGCTCTTCCAGGACGCCCGATCATGCATAATGCCGGTGACAGTGAACATGCTTGCCTACATAGTGATCTCTACCCGCGCATACTGATGCACGATGGGCGGGATGGTGCCGCAACCCATTAATGCGGAAGCGATCGCTTTTAGTATCGGACCGAGGGATGCCCGGTGCCCGGACACATATCGAATGTGTAGTAGTTGCCGAGTGGGCATTCTTTCCCGGCGGGGCGTGTTCTGCAGCGGCCCGCTGTCAGTGCGCCCTTTAGCAGACCCGGCACGTGCGGCTAGCCGGCCGGTTAACCGTGCATCTCAACGTGGATCACCCGCAACTCGCATCGCCTGTGCCCTGGATCTGGCTGGCAGGAACTTATATACTTAGTATCATGTCTCGTATGATACCGGGATACGAGTGGTCATGAGTGCCCGGTATGCCCTGCTCGCGATGTTGAGTGACGGACCCAAGCACGGCCTGCAGCTCCGCGAAGAGTTCGAGGCGAGGACCGGCGACGTGTGGCCGCTGAATGTGAGCCAGGTGCACGCGACGCTGCAAGGGCTCGAACGCGACAGGCTGGTGGAGTCCGACGACGCCGGGGCGGACCGCCCGCAGAAGAGATTCCGGATCACCGCCGGTGGGGAGCAGGAGCTTGCCGGGTGGCTGCACGCGCCCCCGGACCTGGCCTCGCCGCTCCAGGATGAGCTGGTGACGAAGATCCTGGCAGCGCTGCGGGTGCCCGGCACCGACGTGCATGAGGTGGTCCAGGTGCACCGCCGGTACCTGGTGGAGCGGATGCAGCAGTGGACCCGGATCAAGGAGGACGAAGCCGATCAGGACCTAGGCCTGGCGCTCGCGGTCGACGCCGAGCTCTTCCGGCTGGACTCAGTGACCCGGTGGCTGGAAGCCGCCGACGACCGCCTCGAACGCGCCGCCGTCAGCCCGCTCCGACCTGCCCCGCTGGCGCTGCCAACGCTGCGGGTGAGAGCCGGGGTGCCGCCGGGCAGGACGAATCACAAGGAGACGTGGAGGGCAATAGATGACCGCGTCCGGATCTCCGACGCCGACCGGGAGGGCGCCACCACCCGGTTGCGCGACCACTTCGCCGAGGGCCGGCTCACGCCTGAGGAGCTGGACGAACGGGTCACGGTGGCGCTGACGGCGAGGACTGCCGGCGACTTGCGACGCATCATGGCCGACCTTCCCGAGCCCACGTCGGCCCTGCCGCAGGCCGGGACGTCGCCGCCGACGGCAGTGCCGCGCCTGGCCCTGGGACGGCGCGGCCCGCGGATACTGCCGTTGACAGCGCTAGCCCTGCTCGGGGTGCTGCTGATCGCGGGCGGCGGGTGGCCGTTCATCGCTTTCTTCCAAGTTGTCCTGGTGCTTGCCCTGATGATGTGGCCGCCATAATCGCAGCCGCCGGTCTCGGCGGCGGATGCGCCGCTACTGACAGCCCGGCCACCGCCACTACCACCCTTGGGACTGGTCAGCCGGATGCCCTCAGCGTCAGTCCCGATGCTGGCGATCATGACAATCCGGAGCTAAACAGCGCAAGCCATCGCGGCCAGGCCGACCCACCCCCGCCGCATCTGAGGAACATCCCAGGTATCAACATGCGATCCGCTGACCCCGTCGCATGATCAGGCATGACCGCCCGGTGCCGGGAACTTACTCATCTGTCGCCAGGTGGGCGTCCGTTTCGATGTGGGGCTCTCGGCCAGCCTTGCGGTTCCCGGTCTGCTGGTCGAGGCGTTTCTCGGGCTGAGTTGTTGTTATTGCCTGGCGAGTCTGTATTGACCGCTCCAGCCCTGGTCTGGGTCATCGAGGTCATAGAACATCGCGAGCGTCGGCCCGTCTTGTTCGAGCTGGAGCTCGCATTGGCTGCCGTTGGCGAAGCCGAGGACTACCCCCGGCGGGGTGCTCGGATCGAAGCGCCCCACATGCCAGGTGCCGCTGCCGGAAACCGGCGTGGACCCGTCAGCCCAGTCTCCCATGCCAGCAGGCAGCCCACTGGCCGTGAACGTGCCGTCAGCGGCGAGGGTGAGCGTCGCCCCGTGCGCGCCCTTCCACACACCTGCAGCCTCACCGGCAGAGGGGGCGATGACCGGGTTGAAGGCGCCTAGCTGTGACGCGATGACCAGGACAATGATCGCGGCCACCGCCAGCACGACGCCGATCCCGGTTAGGCCGAAGGCCACCGAGCGCCCTGGGTGGCCCGGCGGACGCGAACCTGCTGGCAGCGGCGCAGCCGGGCCGTCGGCGGCGACCTTGGGGCCCGATCGGGCCAGCCTGCGCCGCAGGCAGACGACACCGATGGCGAGGACGGCGAGGAGGGGCAGGAGAAACACCAGATCGAAAAGCGCCGCCATCAGGTCTCACCCGGGCGCGGACGCGATGGCAGGATTCCTGGCGCACCTCGTCCCTGGGCGTGCGGGCGGGAGCCCCGCGGCGACCCCTGGCCCGGGGGCGGACATCGGCCGGATCCGATCTTTGCGTGCAATGCCCACCTCGCCAGAATAGAGACCCTGCTGTCCTAACCAGCATCGGCACCGGGCAGCTTACGGCCCGGACAAGGACCGATCGCGGGGGAAGGCTGGCTTGGCTGGTAGCCAGGTGCGGGCGGCCGGGTTCAGAGGGTCCAGAGCGCTTCGGTGGGGGAGAGGCGGGCGGCGCGGAGGGCAGGCAGCAGCCCGGCGAGAGCGCCGATGAGCAGGGCGGCGGCTAGCCCGCCTGCCCAGGCCTGGGCGGGGATGACGACGGCCCAGCCTTTGGCGCGGGCGTAGATGTCGGTGGCGGTCGCGCCGATAATGAGGCCGGCCGCGCCGCCGGCCAGGGCGAGCAGGATGGCCTCGGACAGGAACTGGACGCGGATGTGGCCCTTGGTGGCGCCCAGCGCGCGGCGCAGCCCGATCTCGGAGCGCCGTTCCAGCACGGAGATGACCATGATGTTGGCCACCCCGACGGCGCCGACCAGCAGGGCGACCGCGCCTAGGCCAAGGAACAAGACGTTGAACGCGGCCTTGGCGTCGGCCTGGGCGGTGAGCGCGGATGAGGGCTGGGACACGTCGACCTCGGAAGGGTTCTCCGGGTTGGCCTGGGCGGCGAGCAGGGCATCGACGGCGCCTACCTGGCTGGTGGCGGCGCGCAGGTAGACGGTCGAGGGGTGGCCGTCGAAGTACAGGTATTTTTCGGCGGCCGGGTAGCCGACCAGGACCGAGGAATCGATCTCGGTGGCCAGCACGGCGGGCTTCAAAATGCCAGCCACATAGAACCACTGGACGCCGACCCAGATCCGCTCGCCTTTCCAGACCCGGTCGATGCCGAGCCGCTGCGCGGCGGCGGCGCCGAGCACGGCGACCGGCTCGCGGGCGGTGGCGGCGTTGAGGTAGGCGCCCTGGGCCACGCTGGTGCCCACGGCGGCGGGCAGCTTCAGGCTGGACGCGTCGACCGATAGCGCGTTGGTGTCCACCGGCGGGATCAGCGGGCTGCGATACGCGCTGGCGTTGCTGACAGTCCCGGTGTCCTGAACCGCAATGACACCGGGCAGGCGGCTGATCATTGCGGGCGCGGCTGCGGGCAGCTCGGCGGTGCCGCCGGTGAAGTTCTGGCCGTTCTGGACCGTGAGCAGGTTGGTGCCGAGCCTGGAGATCTCGGCCAGTAGCCCGGCCGATGATGACGCGGACAGGCCCAGCACCGCGACGATGGCGGCCACCCCGATCGCGATCCCCAGCGCCGACAGCCCGGCGCGCAGCTTGCGGGTGCGCAGACCCACCCCGGCCAGGCGGGCGAGATCGGCGGGCCGGAGCCGGCCCGCGGTCGGCGCCTGCGGCCTCCCGGCGGCAGGCGTGGTAGTGGTCATGGAGATCCTCCCGGCTCGGCCCACGGGTATCCGGTGAGCCGCTCGTCGGCCTCCTGGCCAGGCCAGGAGCCCGGCATCGCTGCGGCGCGCGCGGCGCGGATGGTATCGGTGACGATGCGGCCGTCCAGCATCTGGATCTGCCGGTGCATGCGGGCGGCGATGGCCTGGTCGTGGGTGACTACCACGATGGTGGTGCCCAGCTCGTTGAGTTCCTCCAGCAGGGCCAGCAGCGACTGGCCGGTGGCCTGATCGAGGTTGCCGGTGGGCTCATCGGCCAGCACGATGGCGGGCTGCCCGGCCACCGCCCGGGCGATGGCGACCCTCTGCCGCTCGCCTCCCGAGAGCTGGGTCGGGCGAGCATTCAGCTTGTGGCCGAGCCCGACCAGGTGCAGCGCGCCGACGGCCTTCTCCCGCCGCCCGGCCACGCTGAGTCCGGCGTACAGCAGCCCGTCGGCGACGTTGCCCAGGACGGTCTGGTGCTCGGCCAGGAAGTACTGCTGGAACACGAACCCGATCCGCCGGGCCCGCAGCCCGGCCAGCTCCCGGTCGCCCAGGCCGGCCACGTCCAGGCCGGTGACCCGCACCGTGCCGCTGCCCGACGCGGGCGAGCCCAGCGACCCGCTGACCGTGCTCACCCGCAGCGCCGATGGCTCGAACACCGCCTGCCCCAGCGGCAGCGTCCCGGTCACCGTCAGGCCCAGGCGGGACTGCAGCTGCTCCAACGCGTAGGCCGTCTCGCCGCTGAAGAAATCCCAGCCCGAGCGGGGACCAAGCGCCGCCCGGCTGGCATACCTCAGCTTCACCAGGCCGGCATTCAGCTGCGCCACGTCCGCGCCGGTCATCCCCTCCGACAGCGCCCGCCACGCCGGCACCCGCCCGTACAGCAAGAACACCGGGACACTGTTATCGGTCCGGTACAGCACCTGGCCCTCGCCGATCACCCGCCCGGCCGCCGGCAGCCACGTCACCGTCCCGCCGCCCTTCCCGGCCACGCTGTAGGAGCCCGCATACCCCAAGGTCGCGTTCACCTGGGTCTGCGACACCAGCGACCGCCGGGTCACCACCGCAGTCGACGTGCGATCGGTGCCGCCAGCCGCCGGCCTCGGCGAACCAGCGGAGCCGAACACGCCGGTCACCCCCGCCACCACCACACCAGCCACCACCACGGCCACGACAGCCACCACGGCCGCCGCCCGGCGCCTCCGGCCAGGCCGGTGTGCACCGCCAGCATCTGCGGCCCCGGCTGTCCCGGTCTTCTGGCGGGCTGCCCGGCCCGGAGAGACCGTGCCGCTCACGACGACCCACCGCCGGGCTGAAACCTCCGGCAGGCTCGCTGCGCGGACTGGAACTGCGGCGAATTGGGATCTGCGCCTTGTGCACCCACCCCGATCTGGCCCCCGTGCCCCACGCTGGCCTGGAAGTTCGTTATCCCGTGCGCGCGCATGCACGCCGCGAACTTCAGGGCCTGGCTGACGTCCTGCTGGAACTGCGCCGGAGTCATCCCGGGCCCCTCCAGGTGCGCGCAAGCCTTATTCGCCGACAGAAACCGGGGACCGTGGAAGTCGCCCCTGGTTGCCCTGGTTTGGTTGAAGGTCCCGTCGCTTTGCGGGTCGGGGAAGCCCGGCAGGCCATGAGCACGCATGCACTCCGCGTAGCCGAGCTCCCTCTGATAGGCCGTCTGGTGGATGCCCAGCCCCGCCGCGGGCGAGCCGCCGCTGCATGCCGCGGCCAGCAGGGCAATGCCCGCCGCGGCAGCAGCCAGTACCCCCGCCCGCCGCGGCGGTGGTCGCCGCGTCCGGTCGCGGCCGCTGGTGTTGTCGTTCATCCCGGAGTCGTTCTTGATCGGAACCCGGCGGAGACGGCCTGCCCGTCGTCTTGGGCCGTGGATGTGCCTGGTGCCGTGGCGCACGACTTTGTCCTTTGGCTTGCTGGAACTGCCTCGCGAGCTAGTTCTACGGCAGCGGCCATAACCTGGCGGTAACGCTGTTACGCCGCTGTTACTGGCAGCCGGGCATGCTGGGGAAATGCCACACCCCAGCGAGGGCGCCAGGACCCGGGGCGGGTGACCACGGCGGCCGCAGGAGAAGAGCCATGAGGGTGCTGGTGGTCGAGGACCACGCCAAGCTCGCCCTGGCGATAGCGGCCGTGCTGCGCCGCGAGGGCATGGCCGCCGACGTCGCCTTCGACGGCAACGACGCGCTCGCCAAGACGGCCGCCAGCCGCTACGACGTGATCGTGCTGGACCGCGACCTGCCCGGCCGGCATGGCGACGACGTCTGCCAGGCCCTAGTGGCCGAAGGAACCGAGAGCAGGCTGCTGATGTTGACGGCGTCCGCCACGATCGAGGACCGGGTCGAGGGGCTGGGCCTGGGCGCCGACGACTATCTGCCCAAGCCGTTCAACATCGCCGAGCTGGTGGCCCGCATCCGCGCGCTGGCCCGCCGGTCCCGCCCGGCACTGCCGCCCGTCCTGGTCCACGGCGACCTGCGCCTGGACTCCGCCCGGCGGATCGCTACCCGGGGCGGGCGGCGGCTTGAGCTCAGCCCCAAGGAGTTCGCGGTCCTGGAACTTCTGCTGGCCGCCGAGGGAAGCGCGGTATCGGCCGAGGAACTGCTGGAACGGGCCTGGGACGAGGCAGCCAACCCCTTCACCAACACTGTCAAGATGACGATCAGCAGGCTGCGCGCCAAGCTGGGCGACCCGCCGGTCGTCACCACCGTCGCCCAGGCCGGCTACAGGATCTAAGGACCCCGATGCGCCCACACCTTCACTTTCACCCCGCCAGCCTGATGGCCCGCCCTCACCTGCCCCGCCGCAGCGTCCGGCTGCGCCTGACCGTCCTGTATGGCGCGCTGTTCCTGGCATCGGGCGCTGGGCTGCTGGCCATCGCCATCACCAACGTCTTGGCCCACGGCTGGCCCCCGCAAGGCGGATCTGCGATCGGCGTTCCCCGCGGCACCCCCCCGCCCGCATCCACCAACTGCAGGTCCAGGCAGCGACCCAGGCGGCCCACCAGCACGCGGCGGCAGTGGACCAGCTGCTCACTGGGTCGGCGGTCGCGCTGGGCGTCATGGCCATGCTGTCGATCGCGCTGGGCTGGATCGTCGCCGGCCGGGTGCTCCGCCCACTACGCCGGATGACCGCCGCCGCACAGTGGATCTCCGAAGACAACCTGGGCGAGCGGCTGGCCGTTCCCGGCCCCGGCGACGAGCTGAAGGATCTCGGCGACACGATCGACGGGCTGCTGGACCGGCTGGAGGGCGCCTTCATCGCGCAGCGGAACTTCGTCGCCAACGCCTCCCACGAGCTGCGCACCCCGCTTACCGTGACACGGACTCTGCTGCAAATGGCGCTTACCGACCCGCGCCCGACTCTGGCCACCTTCCGGACCACCTGCGAAGAGGTGCTGGCAGCAGGCGACCATCAGGAACTGCTGATTGAGGCGCTGCTGACCCTGGCCCGCAGCCAGCGCGGCCTGAACCGCCGCGAGCTTCTCGACCTCGCGGCCATCACCACCGAAACCCTGCACGCCCGCGAGCCGGACGCTGCTGGCCGCGGGCTGGCCATTAGCTCCTCGATCACCGCCGCTCCCGTCCTCGGCGACGCCCGCCTCCTCGAGCGGCTGGCCGCCAACCTGATCGACAACGCGATCCGCCACAACGTCCCGCACGGCCGGCTCGACCTCCAGGTCACCACCAGCGGCAGCCACCCCACGCTCAAGATCACCAACACCGGGCCCCTCATCCCGGCCGGCCAGGCCAGCCGGCTGCTCCAGCCGTTCCAGCGCCTATCCGCGAGCCGACCCGTCGGCGACGAAGGCCTCGGCCTCGGCCTGTCCATCGTCGCGGCCATCGCCAAGGCCCACAACGCCACCCTCACCATCAATCCCGGCCCGCACGGAGGCCTCGACATCGCAATCAGCTTTCCCCCGGCCGCCACCACAATCACCCCCAGAGATCAAAGAGCGCTCGCCGTAACATGACAAAGACCACTCCAACCCCCACCCTCGACGGCTGCTCACGCGGCCGTAGGACGCGTCGGGTCGTCCCTTACGGTCGCCCGCGATCGCGGCTGACCGATTCCAAGGTCCACGGATGCCACCGCAGGGCCGAAGTCACTCCGCTGCCGGGTGCGCGCCGCGCCCGGGCCGCAGGCCTGTCGGCACCACCTTCGCTGCCGTTCTCTGCCAGTTCCTTGCGTTCCTGCCCGGCCAGAGCGGCCCGATCCTGCTGCCTTCACGCTTCCCAAAAAGATCAAAGCCCGACCGCCGTTCCTGGCGATCAGGCCCATGACCTGCTACTACGTGGTAGCGGGGGTAGGATTTGAACCTACGACCTCTGGGTTATGAGTGCAGATTTCCCGTTCAAATGGCTTCACGCCTACTTCGCCGGTTTGTACTAAACTGCTGGTCAAAGGCCATAAAGTGATGACGGCCGATGACGGCGAGAACCATTCGCTGACGCATCGTCCGCCAACAACTGGCCAACGACCGATCTTGATGGGCGGCTTCATGGGGTACACGCAGAAGCGTTTAGGGCGCGACGGCAAGCCCCGCTACACCGCCGTGTATCACGACATGCGCGGCGAGCGCCGGTCCGCCGGGACCTTCCCCAACAAGAAGGACGCCAACACTGCATGGCAGAAAGCCGAGGCGAAGATCGGTGAAGGCCGCCTCAACGATCCGCGCCGCGGCAGGCAGACCTTCCACCGCTACGTCACCCAGGAGTGGCTGCCCAATCATGTGATGGAGGTGACCACCCGGGAGGCATACACCTACCAGATCGGCAAGCACATCCTCGACTGGTTCGGCCCCATGCGGATGAACGAGATCATGCCCAGCCATGTCCGCGAATGGGTAACCGACCTGCAGGCCAAGGGCGTCAGCGCGGCGAGCATCCAGAAGGTCCGCTTCATACTCAGCGCGATCTTTACCGCCGCACTGGACGACGTGACCTTCCTGCACCCCTGTAAGGGCGTCAAGACACCTACTGTTCCAAGGAAGCGCCTCAAGATCATAACTCCGGAGCAATTCGACGCGATCTACGCGGAGCTTCCGGACTCTGCGATGAAACTGCTCGTCGAGACGGACATCGAGAGCGGCATGCGATGGGGCGAGCTGACCGAGTTCCGCGTCAAGGATCTCGATCCGGTGACCCGGATCCTCACGGTCAGCCGGACGGTTGTCCAGGTCGACCCGAAGTTCCACCCTTCCGGCCAGCGGTTCCTGGTCAAGGAATACCCCAAAGACGGGGAGTACCGCTGCCTCAAGCTGAGCAAGCAACTCACTCGCAAGATCACCGCGCACATCGCGAACGCGGGCCTCGGCGACAACGACCTCGTGTTCGCCATGCCAGCTTCCGAAACCCCCACCGAGCGCCTCCGGGCCGTGCCCGACCCGGCCGCCCTCGGCTTCACCAAGCCAAACGCCGTCGGTCGCCAGTACCGGCACGGGACGATGAGCGGATACAACGCCGGGAAATGCCGCTGTCGGCACTGCAAGGACGCCGCTGCCATCTACCGCGCCGCCCGCCGCGCTCAGGGCAAAGACGAACCGCGACGGCCACGGACCGTAGACACGGACGGGCACATCTCACGCGACTGGTTCCGGCAGAACATCTGGCGGCCCGCGCTTGAGCGGGCAGGGCTGACGTTTAACGTGCGTGCTCATGACCTGAGGCACGCACATGCTTCCTGGCTGCTCGCTGGCGGCGCCGACCTGCAGATGGTCAAGGAAAGGCTCGGCCACGGCAGCATCTCCACTACGGAAAAGTACCTGCACACCCTTCCCGAGGCGGACGACGACGCCATCGATGCGTTCACCAGAGTCCGCACCCGGACACAGGGACGGCCTGCATGAACCCCCGGACCCGCCGGGCGGCGCTGTATGCGGTCGGGGCGATCGCGATCCTTGCGAGTGCTAACGCGCTGGCGCATAGCTACGCCGGCCTATACGACTGGGCGGTCCACCACCGGCTCACCGGCTGGCAGGCCAAGTCCTGGCCCGCCGAGATCGACGTGTTCCTGGCGATCGGGGAACTCGCCCTGTACGTCGCCTACCTAGACGGCTGGCCCGCCCGGCAGCGGATCTGGCCCTGGGCGACCGCCCTGACTGGCCTAGCGGTCAGCGTCGCAGGAAACATCGGCCACATCCAGGCCCAGCCGGGCCACCCCGTAATCCTGGCTGACCGGCTAACCGCCGCCACCAGCCCGCTCGCTGCATTCGCCGGCCTGTCGGTCGGCCTGCTGGTGCTGAAGATGACCCGCCAGCGTGCGGACTTCCGCACCCAGGGAGCCAGCGCTGGTGCGGCGCTCGTGCTGGCCAGGCTCCCGGTAACCGGTGACGTGGTTGCCCGTACTGCTCCTGACAGCAGGAACGTCCCGCATGTCGGCCTATCGCAGGGGCCGATTGGTCATCGCGCCGAGCCTGACCGCGGACTGCTGCGCGATGCGAGTGCTTTGTACAGGGACGCTGCCGCGCGTGGTGAGCGGCTCAGTCAGCGGATGCTGGCCCGGCAGCTACGTGGTCACGGCCACCGGTTCCCCAACGAGCAACTGCGCCAGATCGCAGAGAGCATCGGGCTCAGAGCGGGCAGGGCCGCGTGACCGGACATGACCATCCGCGCGGTACGGGAAGTAGGCAAGACCAGCCCACCAGCACGGGGGAGGTGAATGACGTGCGAGAGATCAGCAGTGCCGAGACCCGTTTGCGGGAGGCCAATACTGTGCCGGGCACACTGTCGGCGAGCTTCGAGGCGTTCGAGGTCATCCGGCTGCTGGCCCGCGGAAACGAGGACCGGCTACCGGAGCTGTTCGCCGCGTTCATGATGGCGGCGGACGCCGCCGTGGACGGCAGGGACGCAGTCACGATCGCCCCCTCACTCCCCTCTGCCGCCGACTGCCAACTGCCGGGCAGACCGCCGGCGGGCGTCAGCGTAGGCGAGATCGCGGACGCCATGGCCTCTCTCGGCGCGCTGCTGGGTGACCGCCTATCCCACGCCGCGACCATAGCCGCGACGCCTCGCGACCGGACTGCCTGCGAGGAGGCGGCTGAAGCTGCTGGGCGGATCTGCGAGCTGATGGCCCGTGGTGACGGTGACACCCGCCTTCGGTGAGTTCTGGCGTCCGGCCAGCGAGCACATCACGGCCGCTGTCTCGTGCCCCGGAGAGCTGCCAGATGACGCGCGACGCGCAGTCATCCGGGAACTCGGCCGCCTAGTCGCGACACTGGCGCGCTACCTGGGTGACCTGGTCCTGCCGGATGAATTCGACCCAGCCCTGAACGATCCGCTGATACCCGAGGTCCAGGCCGCGGCCGATGCCAGGCTCGCGCTGCGCTGGGCCGCCGAGAACCTGGGCCATGACTCGATCGCAGCCGGCAACGCCAGCGCCGGTGACGACCACCTCATGGTGCAGCACCTATCGGCCGCAGCCGATCTCCTGGCGGCCGGGCGGGACCTGCTGCAAACCCACTTCGCCATAGACGCGGCCGGCGCCCGGATTCGGAACTCCTACTGGGCGCCGGTGATCACCTCCTGGCCCGTGACCGGCGCCCTGCTCGCCGAGCTAGCCAGTCACGTGCGTCAACTAGCACCCTGGGCAGCGCATCTCTCAATGACCGGCGCACCAGACCCGAGCGTGTCGGCGTCCATGTCGGTATCGCTGCGCACGGCCAGCCGCTGGCTGCAGGTGGCAGGAGCGAGAGTGGACGCAGCGCAACGCCAGCCCGTTCCCGCAGAGGCGCGACATCTGCTGGACGCCATCCCAGCGAACATTCCGCCCGCCCCGCGGCCACGCAATAACACCGAACCGGTCCCCGGACTGTGCGAAGGCATCACCATCACCGCCGAACGGCTCCGCCACGCAGCCTTAGCGTCCACGTTGGGCGCACGCTGGTCGCCCGACATCACATCAATATCGTGGCGGCGCGACGCGCTGGCGTCAGCCATCACCACCCACAGCAGCGCGTTCGTCCTGCGGATGCTCGCCCAGCGCGCCAGCCAGCTCGGCGCCGACCCGGCCATCCAGGCACAGCTGCACACCGCGGCCGCCGCCATGAGCCGGGCCTGGCCCGCGTGGCACGCCGTCGCCCACCAGTGGGACATCCTCAGCACCGGATTCCACAAGCCCGGAAGCATCACACCGGTGGCCGCCGAAATCGCCGACCTGGCGCTGCAGACTGGGCGCCTGGCCCGCCGCGACCCGCACTGGACACCGGCCCGCACCGGCTACGGCCTCATCCGCGACCCCGCCAAGCTCGCCCCCACCGCTGATGACATCACCATCGTGCTCGGCGCCGTCCACCACGCCGCCGACGCCATCACCCGCATCGCCGCCGAAGATCGCGACGCCGTCCGCATCGCCGCCGCCGACAACCGGCTCTACATGCCCACCCGCCTGCTGCCGCCCAGGTACGACACTTCCTACCAGCACTACGAGCACGCGCCGATTCCCTGGCCGCGCGCCAGCAGGCTCCTCGCCACGTACGACACGGCGATCCAGGCAAGCATCCGGACCGCCGAATCCCTCGACGACCTCGCCGCCACCACAGGAGCCCCGAGCCGACACCTAGGGCATGCCCGCGCGTTTTTCGCCACCCAGCCCACCCAGGATGAGCCCGCGCCGCACGAACTGCGGGACGAGGAACGGCACGCTCACCGGGCCGCCGCCCAGCCGCAGCCCGGCTCCCTCGAAGAGGTCGTCCGCGACCTTGCGATCAGCGAGCCAGCGGCTCTCCTGCGTGCGACCGCGATCGATGAGGCAGCCCGTGCCCTGACCGCGGAGGCCAGAGCTCAGTCCCAACGACGCGCCGCCGCCAGAGACATCCCCACTCGGGTGACCACCGACCCGCACACCGTGACAACGCAGCAACCAGGCCGACGTGCCATCCGAACCCTGCCAGAGCGCCCGCCGCCCGGACACAGCCGCGCAGCCGACCTGCCAGCTCGGCCGCCAAAGCGGTGACCGGCATGACTCGATCATGCCGAAAGCCAACTTGCGAGCGTCGCCCCACTAGAAGCGGTTGCTCGAAGTGGTCCAGCTGGCCTGATGGCTGGCTTCGGAAGATGCTTCCTAGCCTCGCCTGGCCTGTCGGCCGACCGGCGGAGCTTACCGGTCGAGACAGGTAATCATTAGGCATGACCGATGATTACGACAACACGCATGACTATGACGCCAAGCTGTATGTAGGCGATCTGGAGATCGCCAGCTTTGAAGAGCGGATCCCTCCGGAACTGCTAGCAGTTTTCGCCGACCAGATGTACCGTGCGCGCCCCTTGGCTATGCCGGCTGATCCTCGTGAGCGGGAGCCTGAATTCGCCGAGGAGTTCGCTGCGCCGGGCGTCGAGATTGCCGACCGGCTCGACATCCTCAGCTTCACGGCCGCCCGGGTGCGGCAAGCCCTTGATGGTGTCTTCAACGACGCCCGGGGGCTGAGCGATCTTGTCGAGATGTACAGCCCAGACACGGCACGACCTCGCGACTACACGGCAGGGGAATGGATCACTGAGTTGCGAGCATCCGCCGGGAGGATCGCTGCGCCCGGTTATCCAGAGCCGGAAAGCGCCGTCCGGCTCATGACCCTCATCAAGGATGCTGACCGGCGAGTGGCGCTGCGAGCCGTGCTGCTGGCGTGTCCGGATGACGAGGTCCGTCTTGATGTCACCCACCTGCATGCTATGGGAGCACTAGCACCGCTGGTGGTGCTCGCGGAAGGCAGCACTGACGTTGAATTTCTCGCTGCTGGGCTACGGCTGCTGTACCCGCACCTTTCAGACCTCATCCGCTTCTTGGACTTCGGACAGCGGCCGAACGGCGGTGCCGGTGCCCTGGTGAACACGGTCAAGTCGTTCGCCGCCGCGGGCATCACGAACCGGGTCGTAGCGTTGTTCGACAACGACACAGCGGCAGCTGACGCGTTGCGCCCCTGGGACATCTCCGGGCTTCCGGCGAACACTCGCGTCTGCCAGTACCCTCCACTCGAACTTGCAGCCGACTACCCAACCCTGGGTGCCCCCCCGGCGCACACGCAGGTCGCCAACGCCGACGTTAACGGGCTAGCTGGTTCTATTGAGCTATACCTCGGACGAGACGTCCTCACTGACGCCGCGGGAAACCTCCGGCCGGTTCACTGGCGGACTTACATCCGCAGCATGCGTCAATACCAAGGCGAGATAGCGGATAAAGGTGCCGTCCAGGATGCCTACCGCGCGAAGGTCCGCTTGGCCAACAGTGACAGATCCCGAATCGCCCAGCAAGACTGGTCAGGTGTACGCGCCATCCTGGACCTGGTCCGCGGCGCCTTCGACTGACCGGCCGACGGCACGGCAACTGAACCCGGCACCAACATCCGCTCGCGGCAATGCCTTCACTGCAGGCGTATTTCTTCGCGCCGGCAGCACGCCGTCATCGCGGCTAGAAGCGGACATCTGCGTCGGGTGTCGAGGCCAACGGCGTCGATTACAGGTTCCCCGTACAGGGCCCTGTCAACAGGGCCTGCGTCGGTGGCATCATCATCGACAGACCCCTGCACGACCGACCACATCGAGGCGGAGCATGGAAGGCCTTGCGAGGATCAGTGTGTCCCGGAAGACGGGCGCCGAGCCGCTGACCGCCGCCGGGCAGCCGACTGGTCCGACGCTAGCGGACTTCTGGGGCTGGAGCCGGTCAGACCTCCTCGACAATCTCGAACGCGGGGTGCTGGCGGAGTTCATCGTCGCAACGGCCCTCGGCATCCCAACCGACGGGGTGCGAGTGGGCTGGGCGGCGTGGGATCTCATGACACCGGACGGCGTCCGGGTCGAGGTCAAGTCGGCGGCATACCTGCAGAGCTGGGCCCAGAAGCAGCTTTCCAGGATTTCATTCAGGACGCCCAAGACGCTGGCGTGGGATGCGGACAAAGGGGAGTTCGCGGGAGTTGCCCAACGACACGCCCAGGTGTACGTGTTCGCGTTGCTGGCCCAGACCGACAAGACGACGGTGAACCCATTGGATCTTGATCAATGGACGTTCTACGTCCTTCCAACAGCCGTATTGGACGGGCGCATCCGAAGCCAGCACTCGATCACGTTGACGACGCTGGCCGCACTGACCACAGCGGTCGGATTCAGCGACCTGCGTGAGGCCGTGGAGCTGGCCGCCGAGCCAGAGGTCTAGCTCTGGGCTCCTCAAGGACTAGGTGAGACACCTCCGCGGCGCCCGGCCTCACAGAGGCCGTCGTGGAATCGGGCTTTCCCGCGGCTGGCCAGCCGGTGTGCCCCTGGGTGTCCAGCCCGGCGAACCAGTTGGGAGCCTGACTCAGCCCAGGGCTGGCATGCGCCTGGGCGCCCCAGATCTTCGCTAGGCTGCCTGACGGGGGTTTCTCGAAGGCCACTCGCCGGTGGCGTGGCCGTGTGGCAGGCCACGCACGGACGCCGCAGTTGTGCTCGCTGGCCCGCTCAGATTCCGGGCGCGCACCGCCGCGCATCATCATCATTGTCCACGGTACGCGCAAGGCAGCCAGGTCCCAGAGCACTACTACGACGCCAAACCCCTTGTTGCGCCGACAGACCGTTAGAAAGCACGCTCATCGGACGCCTACCAAACGAGCGGACTGCGGCAGATCCGGATGCTTGGCGTGGTGCAGGATGGGCGTGTGCCTCGACAGGTCATTTATCCGTTCGAACCTCGGTCGATCGCCCACCTGCTGGCGGGTCAAT
>WNFC01003044.1_pt1 | contig 18089 bp, 14 predicted proteins | sample 5400541 | NCBI WGS metagenome assembly WNFC01 (sample SAMN13153342, study PRJNA577476) | soil metagenome | isolation source: 120 cm saprolite under Douglas fir tree site 2 hole 2 replicate 1 | place: USA:California | collected 2015-04-18
GATTAAAACCTGGGCGATTGGAACATGGCTGGTGGCGGGCAGAGCCGCCCACACAACGGGTTAGCGTAACAGAAATAGCACCTGCTCCCAGTTCCGAGACCATTCCACCCGCAAAACTCGAATCACAGAGCCCTTTCCTGCGCCCTTAACGGCTTGACGCGGAGAGTCCGCGCCGTTGTTTTCAGAGCCAGCGGTCCAGCGGTCCGGGCCGCTGTTTTCAGAGTCGGCGCGGGATGCTATGATTAACCTCGACGGCGTTAACGTCGCGCTCCCGCGCGACGAACAACACTCCTCAGTAGCTCAATGGCAGAGCATCCGGCTGTTAACCGGAGGGTTGTAGGTTCGAGTCCTACCTGAGGAGCCATTTCTGTTCGTGGACTTCGGAATAATCCTGAAAAAGAATCTGGGTCAAATAAGGGTCACGTAAAGTCACTGAATAGCGACGGGTGGGTTTTGCTGCGATGCGGGTTGCCGTTCGGAGGCTTCCTGGGACGCTTGCCGGCGGACGAATTCGACCATCCGTTGTTGAATTCGTCGCTTGGCCTTCATCCCTAGATCTCTATCTGAGCGGATACAAAGGCTAAGCCAGGTGTTGCAGTTGGAGTTCGATGCCTTCACTTTCCGGGTGAAACCGGAGTTGCACGAAATGGAACTGGCCGACACCGTGCGGGTCCTGTTGCCAGCCCGAGTGTCAGGAAGGGTTTCTTGCGTACCGCGCTTGCTACGGTAGGCGCGGCCTCTCGACTAAGTTCGTCGTAGCTTTGCTGCAGCATTACAAGCATGTTTTATTCTCGGCGGCCTGTTTTTCTTGGGAACTCCAAGTCTGTTCGAAATTGTCTCATCGATGGCTAAACTCTTCGCTCTGGAGTGAGTTTTCCCCTTCAACGAGTACGTAGAACCGATCAGCCTGAAGGTCTCCAAATCTTTGCTTCAAGCCGCTGGGCCAGCTGACCTCGACAGAACTAACACGAGCGGCGGCGCCCAATCCGAAGTGAGCCCGTAGATCGCTCTGAGACAAATAACTACCTGCACCTGCGATTTCGCGAATCTGCGTGGTTCCCCCCGCCGTGATGGCGAGCCTTGCACCGATTGCATCGCGGTTGCTCTTCGTACCAACGAGTTTGAAGCTTGCCCAGTGATTTCGAGCGTCACTCGTGTTCCTCAAAAGCGATGGCGGATCATCGTTGTTCCCGATCACAACATCGACGTGCCCATCGTTAAAGAAATCTGCAAAGGCGGCGCCGCGCCCCAGATGCGGAACGGAGAATGCGTTGCCCAACGTTGCCGCGGCTGCGGTGACGTTGGAAAATCGTCCATTGCGCTGGTTATGGAGCAACAGGTTAATTTGCTTATAGTGCGATCCAGGACTCGTCTTTTCAATGCTGGGGTAGACATGCCCATTGGCGATGAACAAGTCCAACCAGCCATCGTTGTCGTAGTCGAAAAAGCCTCCACCGAAGCTCAAAAACTTTCGCGTGATGTCGGTAATTCCACTGGGATGACTGACCTCGTTGAAGAGCCCGTTTCCTTCGTTGTGCCACAAGTGATCGCCGGCTTCCTGGAAGTCAGAAACATAGAGGCCGAGCATTCCGTCGTTCTTATAGTCTCCGAATGACAGGCACATTGCCGCCATCTCGGCGCCTTCCTCCGTGACAGCCATACCACTCGCTAAACCCACTTCTTTAAACGTGCCATCGTGTTCGTTGTGATAGAGGTAAGCTCGCATGGAGTCATTGGCGACAAAGAGATCCGGCCAGCCGTCGTTGTCGTAATCGATCGCCGCAACCGAAAGATTTTTTCCGTCTGGCTGGAAAATACGGGCAGCCTTCGTCACATTAGTAAAAGTGCCATCCCTGTTGTTGTGATACAGAACCGCGGGACTCCCGGGGTAGACCGTCGGCGAGCAACTGGACTCCGCACCCGAGGTGATGCAGGTTTGCTTGGAGTCTGGGCCAAAGCTAACGTAACCGCCGACATAAAGATCCAGCCAGCCGTCGCGGTCGTAATCAAAGAAAACTGCTCCCGTGTGAACCTGCGTTCCGAAATCAGTGCCGTCAACGTGTGCCTTCGCCGTAACATCTGTAAACGTGCCATCTCCATTGTTGTGATAGAGAACGCTCTTGCCGTACTGAGTCACATAAAGGTCAGGATGGCGGTCATTGTCGTAGTCACCCCAAACACAGCCAAGACCGAAGCCGGTTCCGGGAACCCCGGCGGAGTCGGTAACATCGGTAAAGGTTCCATTTCCGTTGTTGCGGTAAAGCGCATTTCGAGCGAAAATACCGCGCCCGTGGAGATCCCGGCCGTTGACGAAGTAGATGTCCGGCCAGCCGTCGCCGTCATAGTCAGCTACGCACACGCCTGGCCCCGCTTCCTCCAAGATAGTTGCCACCCCTAAATTTCCTTTCAAGTGAGAGAACTCGATCTTGGCTGCAGCGGTCACATCGATGAATCGCGGTCCAGGATCCAGCTCACCCGAACCATTAGCGACAGGAAGCGCCCATCGAGCGACGAAAACAAGGAATGCCAAAACGAAGCAGGCGCCACTTTGATTGACCTGGTTTCGCACAAAATTACGCACGTCCTCCATATCAAGCTTGCGAGTACCAGAAGCCAAAGATTATTTGTCACCAGCTGCCACTGGATCAGAAGCTAACTCTAAGACGCGCACGAACCGTCTCTCTTCTTTCGCGGCCGTAAACAAATCCAGTTCTTTTTTGGCTTTAGCATCGCGATGTAGTCTTTCGAGAGTTATTGCCAAAGCGTAATGCGCGGCGGGGTTCTGCGGATCCTGGTCCACTGCGCGTTGCAGAAACACGAGCGCCTGCTCGTGTTTCCCCTGCGCTCTGTAAAGTTTTCCCAGGCTGAGATTTACCGCAGGATTGTTTCCATGGGATTGATGCAGGTCGTTCAGCATCTTCTCGGCTTCCATGTAGCGCCCGCCATTGGTCATGAATTCCGCGTAATCCACCGCGGTGTCTACTCCGCCGCCCACCTGAAGTGCTCTCCGAAACGCATTGTCAGCCTCCTCACCTTGCCCCTGGTGAGCATGGACGCGCCCCAGAAACGACCAGACGACTGCGCTCGACGGATTTTGCTCGACGGATTTCGTGGCCGAAATGATCGCCTCTTCATAATTACCGAAGTGTTCGTGGAGTATTGCCTGGCCATAAAGCAGCAACGCTGAGTGCGGGATTGCATCGAGGCCGACAGCCAGAGTTTCTTTTGCCTCCTCGTCCCGCTTGCCCTGCAGGAAGGCCAGCGCGAGGCGAAAATAAGGATCCGGGTTTTGTGGTGCTAACCGCACCGCGGCTTGAAACGTACTCACCGCAGCAGGCAAGTCAGTCGAGAGTGCTTCTGAAGATCCGAGCAATAAGCATGAAGACAATTCGGAGCATCCGGAGTTCATAAGGACTTTTTTTGCTTCCCCATACCTTCCCAGCTTGAATAGTGCGGTTCCTTCGCCCAGCGCCAATGCCTGAGGAGGGGCAGCAGGCTCTGGTACCTTGCGTGCAGCTTGGAACGCGTCGGCGGCTTCCTCGTAGCGCTTCAAGCGGAGAGTTATTAGAGCCAGATTGTAGGCTGCGCGCCCGTTCTGCGGATCGATCTTCAGAACCCTATCAAGTATTGGGACCGCGTCCGCGAGTCGGCCCCGGCTGGCTAAACTCAGCGCCAGATTGTTCAGCGCCGGCTCGTATTGAGGATCAGTCGCCAGCGCCTTCTCATACCAGCGCCCGGCTTGCTCGTGACGTGAGGCTGAATCTAGGGCCGCTCCGATGCTGGTTGCAAGCACTACGTCTCCGGGGAACGAGGCGCCAAGAGTCTCCAATTCTCGAATGCCAACTTCTGATTTGCCAGCCCGGATATGATCGAGAGCGATTTTATAAGAAGAGAGCCACGGAGGCTGGGTTTGAGCTCGCATCACCACCGCCATCACTGCAATGGCGGAAACGATGAGAGCCGCAACCCAACCTCTGCGCAAGAATCCCTCCACTCAGAAGCTAAGAACTAGTGATAGTTGCATGATGCGAGGGTTCAAGGGGTTATGCAAGTGCCCGAAATCGGGATTCGCAGATACCGGATTAAACAAGGTCGTATCTACGGATTGATAGGAAACATGGTTGAAAATGTTGAATGCCTCCGCCTTGAACTGCAGGTCTGTCGACTCGCGTAACACGAATCGCTTGCCCAGTGCGAAGTCGAAGTTGATAAAACCCGGTCCTCGAATCGCCCCCACTTTTTCGTTTCCGAAGGTTGCGGGCGTCGGATAGGTGAATGCGCTAGTATTGAACCATTGAGTCCTGCTCTTGGGACCGCTGGCGCTGCCAGTTTGGTCGGCACGCTCAGGGCCACAGCAAGGCACACCTTCGTTGTCGGTCGCCAAGGTCACGGTAGCTGGGAAGCCTTTTTGTATTTCCGTGATTCCAGAGACCTGCCAGCCTCCCAGAACTGCTTTCTTTAGGCCGGAGCTGGTGTGGAACGCGGGGATGTCCCACACATAGTTAAAGGTCAGGATTTGCGGAACGTCGAAGTTGGCCAGGCCTTTTTCAGCGGCAACATTGCGTGAATCCTGGGGCATGTTCCACGGACTGGAGTTGTCGGTCTTGGTTTGGGAATAAGTATAGGAAACCTGGAAGGCGACACTATGAGTCAGCCGGTGAAGCACCGAAACCTGCAAGGCGTTGTAGTTCGAGTTAAAAACCGGATCCACGAAGTAGATCGCTCCATAGCCTTGGAACGGTACGACCGTGTTGGCGTTCGCACCACCTACAATTTGCTGCTGCCCAGCCGGCGTCGGCTGGTTTAGGTTAAGCGATCCCAGGAGATGCGTTCCCTTGGTTCCCACATAGGCCACCGAGACGGATGTGTCGAAGCCAACTTCCTGCTGAATCCCCGCCGACCATTTCTGAACTTGAGGATAGTTCCAGGGGTTAGCAACACCCCAAATCAGTGGCGGGAAGATCGTGCCAGGGGCGCCCCCGGGATTGCTCAGAGCGGTGTTAAAGATGAGCGGCTTTTGATTCAATGGGGGATTGTACAACCCGCCGAACTGACTGTAAGAACCCCAGCGGTCGTAGAAGATTCCATAGCCCGCGCGAACAGAAGTTTTCCCTCGTCCGGTTACATCCCAAGCCAGGCCAATTCTGGGAGCAAAGGCATTCTTCTTAGAGGCAAACAAGGCGTTGCCATAAGGGGAGTTCTTGCCGGCGACGATGATGCCGTTGGCAAGATTGCCCGAACCGGGCACTAGCGTACCGTCAGAGTTGACTGTCGGTGCCTGGCTGGCAACCCACTTTGCGGGATCGAAGCTGGCAAAGAAGTTCTTTTGCTCGTATTCCGGCTGATAATACGTGTATCGCAGACCAGCGGTCAGCGTGAGATTCCGCCGCAACTTCCACTGGTCTTCCACATACGGCTCCACGTTGAGCCAGCGATACTTGGCGTACGGGTCCAAGGCGGTCTCTGAGTAGCTGTGGGCCTTGCCAAGCAAGAAGTCCGCCATCCCATCTCCCGACGCTGACCCATCGAAAGCGAAGACCCCATTTGTAGAGTTGTTCGAAGGATTGGCAAGTTCATTCTTTCCTTCGCGCGTGATTGCAAAACCGAATCGTACAGTGTGGGCACCGTGATTCCACGTATTGTCGTTCTCGAAGGGCATGCTGTAAGAGGCGTTGTAGAAATACCACTGCTCGACGATGCCTGAATAACTAGCAAAATCGAAGGTCGGGATACGGTCTCCCTCGTTCAATGGAAACAGTTCGGGAATGTTCAGCCCCGGCACCCTGCAACGGCAAGACTTTGGCCCGTTCCGCAAAAACAAGTCATTGTCCCGATAGAGGCCAACAAGAAATTGCGAAACAAGATTGGGCGTCGCTGAGTACGTGACGTTAAACACGCCGCTGTAAATGGGGTACTTCTGTGTTGCATCGCCAACGTAAGGCAGAGCATTCTCGCCAAACAAACCGTACGGCCGGTAGAGCAGTGCAGAATCCTGGGTGAGGCGAAGGAAAGCGGAGAGACGCTGCGTTGGTCGGTAATCCAAGCGGAGTGATTCCTCCCGCCAGCGGGTATAATCAGGCACTGAAGAAAGGAAATTACTGGTAAGGCCTGGAGCGTTCGGCTCGGGCCAAAAGAGGTTGGGAGCTAGCAGTAATTGAGCGTTGGAATCCTGCTCCGAACTTGGAATCACATTCCTCGTAGCAAACGGCATCCCGCTGTTGGGATCGGTTAGGGTTTGGGACAAAGCGCTGAAGTTCCCGGTGCGCTCCGCATCGGTTGGCACGGTGCCGGTGCGCAGGCCACTATTCTGAATAATGCGACGCCACTCTTGGGACCAGAAAAAGAACAGTTTGTTCTTAATGAGAGCCCCGCCCACATCGTAGCCGAAATCGTTATAACGGTTCTCTGGAAGGAGACCCGGCTTCCCGGCGGCCGGCGCGGCAAAGGGTGCGTTCAGGGCGTCATTGCGGAAAAACTCGAACACGTTGCCGTGGAACTGATTGGTCCCATTGCGAGAAATGAGGTTGACCTGGGCCCCTGCGGAGTGGCCGGTAGCGGCCGAATAGGAGTTGTTCTCAACGCGAAACTCGGAAACGGCGAAAAGGTTGGGCGCGACAAACGCATTGCCGCCAAAGGTGTCCAAATTACGCACACCGTCTATCATCGGGTTGTTTTCATCGTTGCGCACCCCGTTTACGCTAAACAGCACCTCAGAGTTGGAGCCAAAGCCTGGATTCTGATCCAGGCCCGAAGCCACACCCGGCTCGAGAGCGACGAGCTGAGTAAACAACCGATTGGTCAGCGGCAGTTCGTTCAACTGCTTGCCCGTTACCGTGTTGCCTTCACTGGCGGTAATCGTATCGATCGTTGGGACGGCTGAAGTAACCTCGACGCTCTCTGCGGCTTGGCCTACAGTCATGGCAATGGCAACATTCACAGGCTCAGCCGCGTGAACAGCGATGTCGCGCTGAGCAAAGGACTTGAATCCTGTTTTGGACACCTCGAGGCGGTACTGGCCCGCAGGGACGATGTGAAAAGCGAAGCTGCCGGCAGAGTCCGTCTGGGATACCTGACCGGCGCCGGTATCTTGCGAGATCAAAGTGACCCGAGCGTCTGCCAGTACAGCACCCGAAGGATCGCTCACCGTGCCCTGAACCGAACCCGTGTTCGCAATCTGGGCATTCAGTGAGGTAGCGACGAAGATTCTGAAAGCTAGAAAAAGAACCGCCAACCCACGACGCGTTTTCATAAGTTATCTCCTTAAATCTAAGGACTGCTAGGGGTCTTCAGGAGCGACTTCTTCTTGCGCACTGAGTGCACGATCGCGCTGTAGCAATCGCCGCGGAATGTTGATCGCGTGAATTCGACGGCGCGACCATCGTCGGTAAAAGTCTTGCGATTGACCACCAGCACTGCGGTATTTCTTGGCAGAGCAAGCAGCTTCCGATGCTGGGCACTGGGAATCTCCGCCGAAATTTCCTCTGTGCAGTTCTCCAGCCGTAGTCCGTACGACTCCTCCAAAATCTGGTAGAGCGAATTCTTGGCTACGTCGAATCGCTCCAGTCCTGGACACAGTCGCTCCGGAATATGGACGAGCTCTAGAGCCAAGGGCTCGCCATCATTCAACCGCAGACGCGAAATTGCATAGACTTTTTGCTGGTCTCGTAATTCGAAGAAATCTCGAACTATCGGCGTGGGTACATCCCGCTCAAGCGAGAGCAATCGGGAGTGGGGTCGTCCACCGCGTTCGCGAATCTCTTCACTAAAGCTGCGCAACTCCTGTTGCTGCTTCCGTAGCCGGCTGTGCGTAACGACCGTGCCCATTCCTCGCCGTGCCTCAATCAGACCTTCACGGTCGAGCAGACTCATGGCTTGCCGCAGGGTCATTCGGCTTATGCCAAACTGTTCACATAACGCACGTTCCGGCGGCAGAACGTACCCCGCGGGGAGGGCGCCGTTCGTAAGCAACGCACTGATACCTTCTGCGATCTGAAGGTAAATGGGCGTTGGCGCATCTTTGTCGAGTCGAATGGAAGAGAATGGTGAAATGCTTTGAGTGGTCATAGCCACCATTTTAATCGCTTGACTCGAACTCTCCGCTAGTTGTATAGACATTTGAGCTAGACATATATTCCTAGCTGTGCTAGTTTGTCAACAGTTTTTTTCGTCGTCTTAAATTGGGAGCGGCTATGGCCACGATCGGCATCATCCTGGCGCTACTCTCAGGCCTCTGCAACGGCCTGTTCACAATGCCAATGAAGGTCGAATCCCGCTGGAAATGGGAGAACATTTGGTTCACCTTTATCGTCGTGGCCTGCCTGGTGATGCCGGCGGTAATGGTCTTTTCCTCCAGCGCCTCCCCCCAGATTCTGAGTCGAACGCCGGGCGCCGCTGTCTTCTCCGCGATTTCCTTCGGATTTGCTTGGGGATTCGGCGCCATTTGTTTTGGCAAGAGCGTCGACAATATCGGCGTCTCCATGGCCAACACCCTGGTGATTGGGCTAAGCGCTGCCTTGGGTTCTCTGGTGCCGTTGTTGATGAAAGGGATGGAGCGCGTTGGTATGCAACAGTTGGTTCTCTTTAGCGGCGTAGCTTTGCTGATTGTGGGAGTGGCGCTATGCGGTAAAGCCGGTCGCATGCGAGACGGCCAAAGTCAAGACCGCGCAGGTGCTCCGCTTCTGGGATATTTCCTTGCTGTGGCGGCTGGAGTCATGTCGGCTGTCTTTAATATCGGATACACTCTGGCCCTGCCGATCGCCGATACCGGAAAGCAAATGGGCTACTCACCTTTCGCCGCCACCAATTACATCTGGTTATTAATGCTGGGGGCTGGTTCGATACCGAACCTCGCTTACTGCGTGTTGCTCATGCGGAAGAATCAAACCGCAAGGCTGCTGCACGCTCCAGCCTCCTGGTCCTCATGGGCAAGAAGCAGCGCGATGGGTTTGCTGTGGGGCGGCAGCATCTTCCTCTACGGAGCTGCTGCTCCCCGACTGGGATCCATCGGACCGTCCGTGGGGTGGCCCTTGAGTCTCGCAGTTGGACTTCTGGTCGCGAACTTGATGGGGGTGTTGCTCGGGGAGTGGCGAAGCGTGGCGCCAAACGCAGTGAAGCAGATGATATCTGGACTTGGAATCTTGCTGGTGGCGATTATTTTGTGTGGATATTCGACGAGGTTTGCGTAAATGACGTTTGATGAGCTCAGCCAAACCATCCGAGGAAAGTTGATTGTTTCCTGTCAAGCTAAGGAAGGAGACGTCTTTCATGATCCAGAACTCATGGCGCGTTTTGCTGTGGCAGCAGTGGCTGGGGGCGCAGCGGGAATTCGGGCGAATGGCCCAGCCGATATTCGGGCTATCCGGCGAGTGACGGACCTGCCAATCATTGGCATCGACAAGACCATGCATCACGACGGCTTGCTGCTCATCACACCCTCCTTCGAATCAGCCAGAGCACTGGTAGAGGCCGGAGCGGACATGGTCGCCCTTGACTGCACCGAGCGTGGCCAGCAAGGTGGAGCGCTTGGCCGGATTAGGGAGATTCACGCCAAACTGCAGGTTCCCGTTCTCGCCGACGTCGCCAGCGTCGAGCAGGCTGTGGCTGCGGCGGAAGCCGGCGCCGACTTCGTACTCTCCACACTTCGCGGTTATACCGAGGAAACCAATCACGCAGTGCACTTTGATCCCACGTTCATTGAGGAACTGGTTCAGTCCAGCGGCGTCCCGGTGATTGCCGAAGGACGCATATCCTCGCCTGAGCAAGCGCAACAAGCGATTGCCGCGGGCGCACTGGCCGTAGTGGTCGGCACAGCCATCACCAGGCCTGCGGAGATTGCCCGCCGCTTTGCGACGGCGATCGAGAATGAACACGCGCGACGCAATGCTGTACGGCACACGATTGGAATTGATCTCGGAGGCACTCAGACGAAGTACGGCATAGTTAGCTCAGGCGGCGAGCTACTCTACAAAGCCGCCGTAGAAACACCCGCAAAGTCTGGCGCCCGAGCGCTACTTGAACATTTGAAGCGCGTGGCTCAAAGCGCAACCGACAAAGCAGCCGAACTTGGACGTGAACCGCTAGCACTTGGTGTCGCCACCGCTGGCTGGGTTGAGACTGAAACCGGTCGCGTCACATACGCAACCGACAACCTGCCCGGCTGGACCGGTACTCCCGTGGGCGAAGAGCTTGCACTGGCCTGCGGTCTACCGGTGGCGGTTGAGAACGACGCCAATGCTCTGGCGGTTGGTGAAAAACATTTTGGAGCCGCGAAGTCACTTCGTGATTTCGTGTGCATGACCCTGGGAACTGGTTTAGGAGGCGGCTGCTACGTTGACGGAAGGTTGAACCGCGGCACCCACTACATCGCCAATATGCTCGGCCATATTCCTCTCGTCCCTAGTGGCGTGCTTTGCTCCTGCGGTGTGCGCGGCTGCCTCGAACCGTATGTGAACGCGGCGGCTTTGGTCCGCTATGCCGGCGACTCGCAGATCTCCGCCGCGCAAGTAATAGCAGCCGCCAACGCCGGTGAACAGCAAGCGATCGTGGCGATTCGAACCCTGGCTTGCCATCTCGCCCGGGGCTGTGCTGCCCTAGTTGCTCTTCTTGATCCTGAGGCCTTGATCCTGGGCGGGGGACTAGTGGAGAACAATCCCCTTCTTATTTCTGCTCTCGCCAGCGAACTGGCGCAGATAGTTCGCCCCTGGGAGAATCGCGGGCTGCGGGTCATACCGTCGGAACTCGGATACCACGGCGGTGTACTCGGCGCTGCCGCCCTCGCTTTCGAGCGTGCGTTTCATTCAGCGCGCACCAAACCAGATCACGCCGAAACGGTTGTCCGTGTTGGATGAAACAAGACAACGATTCCGCGAAGCCGGATGGGTAGAACAAGCGAGGCTTTGGTTTGGCTATCGGTGGCTTTTGAGCCATTCGCTGTATTCCGAATAAAGCCTCGTAGAGTCGGCGCATCCGCAAAAGGCATGGGAGCCAGGTTTATTCATCATGCCCTGGTATTGATAGACGAGAATTTTATCAACCCATGGCGATACTGCTTCCATCTGGCGGAGAATACGCTCAAAGCGCGCGGGAAGTAGTGCGCTTTTGTACACATCGCCTTCAAATTCGAAGATTTCAAGATCTGCCCAGATGGCCCCCCTACGCGCACGGTCGTGAGCTTTTCTCAGACCCTCATAGAAAGCAGACGTTTCCTCGACCTTCGACTTACGGACACCGACCTCGTCCTGATATGCGATGATGTCCACGTCCAAGGACTCGAGTTGGTGGACGTACTCTTCATCCGGCACAGCTACCCGTGTCCCATAGGGCGCGATCATTACCTGCGACCGCGGGGTTAGCTGGCGCGCTAGCCGCGAACACGTATTGACATAATTGATGAATTCGTTGGAAAAGCGGCGATCAATAAATGCCTCATTAGGCCAATACCATCCGTAGAAGCTCTTGTGATGGCTGTAGAGTCGAGTGATCTCCTCAATTGCCTGCAGTCGTTTCTTTGCAGCCACGGGATCTGCCACGATTTTCGGATCCTGCCAGTCCCCATAAAAGCCTCCGCCAATGAAGAACTTGATCCCGTACCTGTCTGCCGCTGAGAGAACGGCCTCCATCGGGTCGTCACAGGCCAGCTTCCATTGAGGAAATATCGTGGTGGGATAGAATGAGCGATAGTAGAGCGCAGTGGCCATCAGTACCAGATATTCCATTCCCGTCTCAGCGATTTCTTTGATTTTGAGGTCCCACTGATCGCAGGTGAAGTTCGCTAGAGCCGGATTCCAGTCCACTCCCTCGACCGTGGCATGATGCTGAAACTCGAACCAACTTCCTGAGATCGGTTTGACCATTGGCGATGCGGACCGCGAATTCTCGATTCTCTGCGCTGGAGGCTCGATTCCCAGCAGAGTTCCAACCATCGCACTTCCTGCCCCCAATGCGCAGAGGAAATCCCGTCGATTCAGTGCAGCCATGCTCCCTCCCGCCAGCTCAACAGCGCCATGCTGTTGGTTCGCCTGACCAACAAACCACTCGCACCTCAGACGAGCAAGGACGGCGAAGCGTCGCCGCACTTGCCACGCATGTTACCGCAATCGCTATTGCAGCACCTGCGCCTCGTCGATAAAAGTCCACGCAGCGCTCGGAGGCTGCACCTGGATTTGCACGTAGCGGCCACTAACTCCGGACAAGTCAGTGACGCGATATTTCTGCGCCAAAGTGCCATTTCCAATCGCTGACTGATTCTCCGTTGTTGTATATATGTCTAGACCTATGGTATATAGATGCCCCAAATCAACCTGTCAAGGGAAATCCGCCGGGGAACTTGTGGAAAAGATCACCCAGTCTTGCATCAGGTGGACGACCAGGACCCATTGTCACTGGGCGGAGGAGAGCATTGCCACAACCATAGCGGAAGAGGAGGACGCTCGGGTCCTCGAAACCGAGCCAGGCCTGGGTGCCGGCCAAAGCTGCGATGCAGTGGCCTCTACAGTGGGATCCCAAGGACATTGAAGCGGACTTTGCCAAAATGCATCAACTGGGGTACAGCATTGTCCGCTTCGATATGCTCTGGGCGTGGTTTGAGCCGCGACCCGGCGATTACAATCCTGAAGCCTTTCAGCAGCTCGATTACCTGGTGTCACTCGCGCACAAGTATCAGATATATCTCCATCCCAGCCTGTTCATCGGTGGCGAAGTTGGCGAGGCCTACTGGGACGTCCCTTGGCGTCTGGGGCGGCACCCTCATGCGGATGCGGACATGTTGCGTCTGGAAACCAATCTTGCTGCCGAGTTCGGACGCCGCTACGCAAACGAGACCGCGATGATTGGATGGGACCTGACTGACGAGCCACCATTCTGGATTGTGGCCGCCCACACCACCGACGCGATGGCGATCAACTGGACACACTTGATAGTTGACGGCATTCGCCAGCACGATAAGCTTCATCCCATCGTAGTCGGCACCAGTGGGGAAGAGATCACGCACGGTCCCTTCCGCGCGGACAACATTGTTCCTTTTGTTAATTTCTTCAGTGTTCACCCTTCACACTCTATGCGCCAGATTTGTTCCCGGATGCTTTGCTATCCGCACGCGGCACCTATGGCGCGGCTTTTGAAATAGCGCTATCGAACGGCGCAGGCCGCCCGGTGATGATCCACGAAATGGGGGGGCTCGACGGCGCAGTTTGCACCCGAGAGAGTGGCGGCCTATGACCGCGCGCAGATGTATTCCGGGCTGGGTGCAGGAAGCATCGGTGTTGATCTGTGGTGCTATACCGACGCCGCCCCCGAACAGTTCCACAAAGTCCGGTACTTGCGGACCCCCCAAGAAACTGGCTGGGGCATGACTACGTGGGACCGCCAGGACAAACCACTGGCAAGAGAATTCAAGAAGTTCTCGCAGATTGTTGGTCGCCTTGATCTCACTGGTATCTCACCTGCACCGGCAGATGTAGCCATCGTGATTCCCGACGAGTGGGCGAACGTGCAAGCAGTTCCTTTCCCGTTCCGGTCTCGCCTTGGATCAGAACAGTGGAGCTGGTTCGCGCGGCCCTTGTGGCTTGGTCCAAGACAGCAAGTAAGCATTTCGAACGTCCGAGCATATCTTCAAATCCCGGCCCTCGTTCCATTGCATCTATGGACGAGCCCCGATCAAGTCGAACGCCATATCGATCAAGCGCTCGCTGGATGACTAACCGCAGTTCGTCGATCTTGAGAGGCTGCGTCAGAAAATCGTGCGCGCCTAACTTCATTGCTTCGACGGCGCCAGCGACGGTCGCGAATGCGCTCATAAGAATCACAGCAATATCCGGGTACTCCTTGTTCAGGCGTTTGAGCAATTCAACACCGGAAAGGCCGGGCATTCGTACGTCAGTTATGACCAGGTCGGTTTTGTGGCCCCGAAGACGTTCCAGAGCTTCCGATGCGGTCACCGCTTCGCTGATCTCGTAGGCGGAGTCGGTTAGCGCCTCGCGAATGAGTTCCCGATTGGGTGCGTGGTCGTCAACAACAAGAATTCTTCCCCGCATTGGCTCTTGTCCCCTGCTCCAAGGATGCACGAGTGTGGCCGCAGCACTCATTACGGGTACTTACCTACAAGATGTTGATTTTGAATGTGGTTTCGCCTAGAAATCCCGCGATCCAACGCGAGTTTCGTGCCAAAAAGAATGACATGTCAATAGCAATGACACTCGTACATCTATAAATAGTCGTCTGCGAGCCACATTGATCTGCACTGCAACGGATCTGGCGAGTTTCCCTGAACCTGTTGGTGTGGATGCCGGTTATACTAAAAAGAGATAAAGGCCCGAACTGTCGAGGACAGTACATTTCTCGAGTAGAAGAAGATGAGAGCCGCAGCGAGACCGTTGTGGAGGAGATTACGCATGATTTTTGAAGTTCCCGAAAGCCCAAAGGCGCCTGCGAGTCGCCGCAATGCTACACGACATTCGATCAAAAAGGTCATGTTTGTGTGAAGCACCGCCGTCTTCCGCAGTCGCTTCAAGAAAGCCGTGGTCGTCACATCACGATCTATATTCTTGAGAGCGTCAGCACGAGAACTGTAGCCCAGCGTCACGATACTAGGTGCGGCGATGAGGTCCCGTAGGGTCTCTTCGTCTGGATATGCAATAACCAACCGTTCACGATCAGGCTCGGACCGAACGCTGATTACCGCGTACCGCCAAGCTGAGGTATCGACCAACTCGTCCACGACATCACCTCGAGCTGCCCATTTTCACGGGGCTCATGGAACTGAGTCGTAGCACGTAATAGTCCAACTTATCGGGCTCACCGATTGCATGTTCTAACCAGGAGTTTCGGCCCGCGTTCCATGGGTCTCTTCTTAGATCATCTGGGTGGTGTTGGATGATCCCCAGTGCTGTTCCACGAACTTGCTCTCTCAACGAGTCAAACACTGATCCAACCGCTGAGGTGTACGCCGGCTTGGTGCAAGCACTGGCCGCATGTGCCGCGCAATTTTTGCTCGCGCGCGTGCCAGCTGCGCCTTGACCGTTCCATGTGGCACTCCCAAGATTCGGGCTGTCTCAAAGATTGAGAGACCATCCATGACACGCAGCTGAAATGTTCTTCGCAAGGTAGGCGAGAGCAGTGCTGTGCATTTTCGCAAGCGCGCCGTAAGTTCGGAATTTCGAAACTCGTCTTCCGGGCCCGGCCGCTCGTCCGCGAGCCCTTCCCATACAGAGCGCGGTTGTTCCTCTCCGAACTGCTCGTCCAAGGGGAAATGAATCTGGCGTGGTCGTTTGCGCAATTGCATCAGAGCGCAGTTGCGGACAATCGTCGTCAACCAAGTGGAGATCTGCGACTGCCCCCTAAACTGGCTTATATGTTTGTAAGCGGCCAACAGGGCTTCCTGCACCGCATCCTCTGCGTCAGCCGCATTCCCCAAAAGTCGGAAGGCACAACGATAAAAAAACGGTAGGCGGAGTGACACAACCTCCTGCAACTCCAGAGCGGCGGTTCCCTGATCGGGCAAGTTCAAGTACTGACCACGGCGAGCGTGTGTGTCTGCCTTTGACATCTGGTTTCTCCGCACCCATTCGCAAAAAGCACGTCGCGTGCCAAAGCGATCACAGCATCATCACGGTTGTCGACATGTAACGACCAGGCAAGAAATGGTGTCAATTGGCTCGCTCAGGTGGCACATGTCCGGAGATTGACGCTACGTCGGATTGTTGTCGTAAGCACCGCTTTGGCATCCGACGTGCTTTTCTCATGTTGTCGCAAGCGGAGAAGTATTTGGAGGACGCATGGCAAGAATAATTGAGTTCTACATTCCGCAAAGTTTTCGCAGGGTTTCGAAGTGGTTCCCGCCAAGCCAAGCTGGCAAGGTGCTCGCTTTTCCACTGGCGGACACGAAAATCGCCGTGATCGGGCACGGAAACCCACATGGCGGAGTCATATCGCGCTGGCTAAAGACGCGGTGAAATCCGCCGCCTGAGGCATGGCTGCCGCAGCTCGTGCGCAAGTCTGCTTTAGCCGCAACCCATTTCACGGAACAACAAACGTGTTCGTAGCTGGAGGCATGAGTTGTGACGGATTTTTATTGGTTGTGAGCAACAAATTTGACGCGTTATTGACAGTGACAGGGGTTCAACTAGGGAATGATCAGCGAACTGGCAAGGATTCCTTTGTGCCACCTTGATCTCAATCACTTAGTGCCACGTCCAGCAGATCACTGAATGGCACAAGTCTTGCATACTTGTCTCCCGCGGGTACGCGTGAGGAATCGGATCCGAACACGCCCCGCCTGGAGGACTAAAGTGAAGTTTCTTTGCAGATCAAAGCTGAGTGCGGTGCTTGGTGCAATCGCAGTCACCTTGTTGGCAAGCTCCACATTCGCCGCTACCACCAGCAAAACACGTCAACTTACACAGGGCGAGAAGGCCAAAGTTTCAGGTGTGATTTTGTCTCGGGATGGAGATCTAGTTCGGTTGCGTGACAAGAAAACGCATGAGGTGGTCACGCTAAATATCCTGGATGCGACCCAAATCGAACGCGAGAACCATAAGTTTCCTTTTTACCGTCATACCGACATGGATGTCACTGCCTTGCTTCCGGGGCTGACGATCAAGGCAGAGGGCATAGGTAATTCCAATGGGCAACTGGAGGCCAGCAAAATCTCGTTTACTCCGGACGACTTTGCTATTGAAGTAGCCCAAGAGCAGCAAGTTCTGGCCAATAAGGCGGCCGCCCAGAATGCCCAGTCGACCGCCGGCCTGGCCGCAACTGCAGCCGGCGCCGCACAGAGTTCCGCCGATCAGGCCCAGGATTCAGCCGATCAGGCTACCTTGCAGGCCGAAGCTGCTGGTGTTGTTGGACTGGCGGACGCAGCTGCGATTCTAGCTGTCGATCAACGCGTCTCGGAGTTGGATGACTACAAGATCGAATCGGAGAACGATGTTTTTTTTGACCGCGATTCGGCGATCCTAAAGGAGGACGCCAAACCGGCTCTTGCCGATCTCGCGAAGCTCGCGAAGTCATTTCACGGGTATTTGATCGAGATCTCGGGATACGCCTCCAACACACTAGGCAGCAAAACGGATCAGAAGCTGAGCGAGGAGCGTGCCGCCGCTGTAGCGCGTTATTTCTATGAAGTCCAGAACATCCCAATGCGGCGCATTCTTATTCCCGTCGGCTATGGCAGCACGCATCCACTGGCGAGCAACGCTCAAGCTGAAGGTCGTGAACTCAACCGCCGGGTCGATGTCAAAGTTCTCGTCAACAAGAATCTCGAGGAAGGGATGTAGTTCGATGCCCGATGATCTGTCTATCCAATAGAACCGAATGATCCCGGAGGGTGAACAGACCAAATCTGCAATCCTGAACCGTGTGTCTCCCAACTGCGGAGGACCAATCGCCGTGCGGAAGAATCAGTTCAGGTGCCAGAGTCGATGTGGTAGGGATTGGCGCCGACCCGCGTATCACCCATTGGCAACCATACCTGCATACTGGTTGCCCACTGCCTGGACAGTCACATCAGTTGCGCCAGCCGAAGTCAACAGAATGACGCACTACGGATTGGAGGCCTGGCCTTCGCCTTTGACAGCTAGTCCTTACCTCTGGCCTGCCGCGGCCGACTTGCGCTCCTCCGTATCCCGTTCTGTGCCATTGTCGTTCGCAGCAGCTGCGGCAACCTTCCCAGGAGTAGAATTGAACTTCAGCAGACCAATTGCGGGAGACACGAACACCAAGGAATTCGAAAAAGTCGCGACGTGACCCGTGAAACGCCCTTCCTCCACGTCGAATTCGCTCAACTGGAATTGCAGCAGTCCCATGTTGATGACATCGCCTGTGATGCCTGAAACCTGTACTCGGTCGCCAACTCTGATTCCGCGCTTCCCGAGCAGAACGAGAGAGCCGAGACTGGCGAGAATGACGTTTTGCAGCGCGAGCAGCAGTCCCGCGCTGAGAAGCCCAAAGTACGTTGCCAACGAACTCAGGTCTGAGGCAACGCTGAACAAGGCGACGACGGCTATGGCAAACAATGTCAGAAGGCGGTGGACCATGCTTATAACCCGTCGTCGGTTTGGGTCCTGAATACGGCCGAGTGCTAGCCGACGCGAAAT
>WNFC01007528.1_pt1 | contig 18089 bp, 21 predicted proteins | sample 5400541 | NCBI WGS metagenome assembly WNFC01 (sample SAMN13153342, study PRJNA577476) | soil metagenome | isolation source: 120 cm saprolite under Douglas fir tree site 2 hole 2 replicate 1 | place: USA:California | collected 2015-04-18
CGTCGTAGAACGCGGCTGACGCCGCTCTCGTGTGGAGCACGGTATTCATGCGGCGATTATGGCCCAGAACGGGCGCCGTGAAGCGCGTGCATTGCTGTTGTGCGCCGGAGGCGCGAGGCGCCCCAAAAGGGGTCACGCCGGGGCGAAGCGGGCTGGACCCTCCGCGGCGGAGGGTGCCATCAACGAGCCGATCGAGGCGTATATTCCGTTTCTGCTTCTCACCCCATCGGAAGAAAGGTCGCCATGTTCCGCTGCCGCTTCAGCTTCTTTGCATTGCTGCCGGTCCCGCTCTGCGCTCTTGCTCAACCGAAAGCACCCTACTATCCCGACGCGGTCTGGCAGCGCAAGACGCCCGCGGAAGCGGGCGTCAACGCGCTAGGGCTCAAGGACGCGGTCGATTACACGGTCGCGAACGAAACGCGAAATCCGCGCGACTTGACGCTGAACCACTATCAGACCTCGCCGGCGAGCGCTTTCGCGCACATCGGGAACGGCACCAACATCGTGTACGTCGATCCGGACCACGACATCGTGGCGGTCGTGCGCTGGATCGAGCGCAGGGCGATCGACGAATTCTTGAAGCGGCTGCTCGCCGCCGTCCTGAGCTTCGCGCTCGCCGCGTTCGCAGCCCCGGGTACGCACGCGCAGGACCGGCAGGCGGCCAACCGCGAGATCTATCTCTATCAGGGCGCGGACCGCGCGCAGAGGCTCGTCTCGCGGGCAAAGAAAGAAGACGGCCTCAGCCTCTACACCACCATGACGCCGGAAGACGCGAGCCCGATGATCGCGGCGTTCGAGGAAAAATACGGCATCAAGGTGAGGATGTGGCGCGGCATCAACCAGAAGCTCGTGCAGCGCGCGCTCGCCGAGGCGCGCGCGGGCAAATCGGCGGTCGACGTCTACGAAGGAAGCGGGCACGGCATGGAGATCCTGCACCGCGAAGCGCTGCTCGAGAAATTCTGGAGCCCCGCGTTCGTCGACATTCCACCGGAGGCCTTCCCGCGCCACGGCTATTACGCACCGGACAATCTGCTCTTCTTCGTCATGGGCTACAACACGAAGCTCGTCAAGCCGGAGGACGTTCCCAGGTCCTATGAAGACCTGCTGCAGCCCAGATGGAGCGGCAATTTCGGGATCGAGGCTTCCGACATCATCTGGTTCGCGGCGGTGGCCAAGGCGATGGGCGAGGAAAAAGGCCTCGCCTATTTCCAGAAACTGGCGGCGATGAAGCCGCAGATCCGCAGCGGCCACACGCTCATGACCGAGCTCGTCGCCGCCGGCGAGATCCCGGTGGTGCTGACGCTCTACAATCAGGCGGTGGACAAGCTGAAGGAGCGGGGCGCGCCGATCGACTGGAAGCCGCTTCCGCCCGCATTCGGCCGCGCCGACGGAATCGGCGTGGCGAAACAGGCGCCGCACCCTCACGCTGCGCTGCTCTTCGCGGATTTCGTGCTGTCGCCTGAAGGCCAGCGCTTCATCATGGCCGCGAGCCGCGTGCCGGTGAATCGCAAGGTCGGGAGCTCGTTCAACCAGCGCAATTTCCGCATCGTCGACCTGGCGCCGGTCGTTGACGAGTGGGACACCTGGGAAAAACGCTGGCAGACGCTCTTCCTGAAAGGGCAAAAATAAACATGGCCCGGGACCCGGACACGTTGCGCTTCGGCGGGGACTGTGAGGGCTTTCTCTATTTGCCGCGAAGCGAATCGCCGGCGGGCGCTGTCGTCATCCTGCACGAGCGCTACGGCCTGGTACAGCACACGCTCGACCTGGCGCGGCGCCTCGCGCGGGACGGTTACGTGGCGCTCGCGCCGAATCTTTTCTCGCGCTGGAAAGGCGACGAGGCGGCGCTGCGAAGCGGCAAAGAGCGCGCGGTCCTGCCCGATACCGAGGTCGCCGCGGTGATCGACGCGGCGCTCGATTTCCTGAAGGGCCATCCGCGCGTCGCGCCCCAGCGCATCGCGCTCATGGGCGTGTGCCAGAGCGGGCGCTATCCGATCGTGATCGGCAGCCGGCGGCGCGATCTCGCGGCTTTCGTGGTGTTCTACGGCGGCTCGCAGCAGCGGGATTGGAAGGTGTCCGATCTGCAGCCGCAAGCGATGCAGGAGATGATGCGCTCGCTTTCGGCCCCGGTGCTCTTCGTCTACGGCGAGCGCGATCACACGATCTCGCTCGCCGATGTCCGCCGCACGCGCGATGCCCTGGAGGACGGCCGCTGCAGCTACCGCATGAAGGTGTTCCCGGGCATGCCGCACGGCTGGTTGAACGACACCATGCCGGGACGCTACCGCGCCAAAGAGGCGGAAGAAGCCTGGGGGGTGCTGCTCGCGTTCCTCGGCGATGTTTTCGGAGGCAAGTGGCCCGGCAAGGGGCAGGTGCGCTGGGAGTTCGAAAGCGCGATCTCGGCAGATTACGATTTCTCGAAAAACGTGAGGCTAGAATGAACGCGCCCGAACACCTCGACCTTGCCCGCACGGCATTGCTGCTCGCTGGGCTTTCGCTAGCGCCCTTTCGGCCCCGGATGAATGTTGTCCACCCAATGCACCTCCTCTGGCTTCTCGACCACCGGAATATCGAGGTTCACCACCACGGGTTCCTGGCCGCTGCGGACGAGCACGCATGAGAGCGGCTGATCGTCGCTCGCGTTGATTTCCTGGTGCGGGACGTAGGGCGGCACGTAGATGAAGTCGCCCGGCCCGGCCTCGGCGACGAATTCGAGCTTGTCGCCCCAGCGCATGCGCGCGCGGCCGCTGACGACGTAAATCACGCTCTCGACCGGCCCGTGGTGGTGCGCGCCGGTCTTCGCCCTGGGATGGATGACGACTGTCCCGGCCCAGAGCTTCTCCGCTCCCGCGCGCGCGTTCGTGATCGCCGCGGCGCGGTTCATGCCGGGCGTCTGCGCGGTGTTGATGTCGAGCTCGTTCGCGTGCACGACGCGAATGCCGCGGTGCTTCCATTTCGATTCGGTGTCCATGCCCGGCCTCCTTGCCGACCCCGGTTCCAGGTGCTCCACGACGCCGGACGAGGGAAATTCCCTTGTCCGCCTCAAGTTCAGCGTAGTATGTGTCATCTTCCCCTCAAGGCGGCATTCATGGCTTCCCCTGCACAGCCCGCAGCGAACGCCGGCATCCAGGACCTGGCGTCGCGGATCTATGTCGAATTGATCGGCCGAGCTTTCCTGAGGGCCGACAACACCGCGGTGATCAAGCCCGATCCGGGAGAGCTCGCAAAGCTCAGCCTCCAGCTCGCCGAGACCTTCCGCAAGGCGGAGAAGGCGGCCAACCCGGCCGCGGGCCCGCAGAACATCGGCTACAGCGTCGAGCTCGCCGACATGGCCAAATGGGACAAGTAAGGGATTGAGCCATGACAAGCCTGTCCTTGCGCGAGAGCGTGCTCGCTTTCATGACGTCCAACCCCACCGCATGGCGCATCAAGGCTCTCGCGGCGGAGCTCGGAGTCGGCGTGCAACGCATGGGGCTCGAGCTCTCGCAGCTCAATGCCGAGGGCAAGCTCGTATCCTGTACCGTCAAGGCTCCCGGCCGGCAGCCCGAGGAGGAGTATCGCATCGCCGCGACCGAGCAGAAGATGGATCCGCACCACTTCGTCATCAGCAGGAAAACCAACGTGCGCCTGCGCGGGGTCGGCTGAAAGGGACCCGTTCCCTAACTCGCGGGCGTGCCGACGATGCCGTGCGAGAGGTCCTTTACGGTGAAGAACACCAGGTCTTCTTCGGGAAGCGCCTCGACCGAATGCACGACATTGGGTGGAGCGTAGATCAACGTGCCGGGTGAGGCGACGGTCTCCGGCTGGCCGCCCACCGAGACGCGCGCCCTGCCCTTGAGCACGTAGGTCCATTGCTCGTTCGGGTGCGAATGCGGGCGGGAGACGGTGCCGCGCTTGATGGTGATCAGGCCGACCTGCATGCGCTCGCCTTCGACCACCGGGCCTTCGGCGGTGGAATAGCCTTCGCCGACACGCATTCGCGCGAGCTCGGCGAAGTCGAAAAGAAAGCGGCCGTCGCCCGCTTTGGTTGCTCCCCGGTTCCGGGTCTGTTGCGCGCTCATGGGTCCCTCCGCAAATCGATCGCGGCTCGTGTGCCGCAGGGGACATTGTATGCCCGAGCCGGAATAAGCGGCCTCCAGCCGATGTATACGGGAGCCTTTCCCGTTTGCTTTTCATTTATAGGACGAAGGAGGACTTGCCATGTTGAAGAAGATGTCGGCCTGGGTGCTGTTCCTCGGGATCGTCACTCCGCTTTCTGCGGCGGCGGACGACTCTCTCGTGAAATTCAAGGGCGGAATCGGGGTCATTCCCGTGTCGAGCGCGGCGGGGGCCCTAAACGCCGACGGGACTTCTCCGAACGTGAACCGGAACGTCGTTCGCGGCGTCAACCCTCCCGGTCAGCTTTGGAGGATCGCCGACCTCAGGGCCGACGTAAAGGCCGACGGCAGCGTCAAGGTCAGGGGACGCGGCTTGTTGCTCGCGGGCGGCAATGGCATCGGTGGCAATGCGGGCCAGAGCGTGCGCGCCACGCTGCTTTGCGAGGTTGCCAACCCCGTATTGCACGACACGGGCCTCGTTCCGCTCGAGCTCAACGGCGATTTTCGGATCGATGATGTACTGAATCCGGCACCGCCGGCTGACTGCGCGAGCCCTGTGCTCCTGATCCGCAATCCGGGCGGCGCTTGGTTCGCTGCCGGGATCCTCAAGCGGGAGAACGACGACGACTGAGCTCGCGACGCTCCACGCAAATTCCCGGCGCGCCCCGTTCGCGCCGGGTGGTGGAAATCAGAAATAGCGGCGATAGCCCAGCCACAACAGACTGCCGCCCGCCTTCACGTTCCCCAGGCCGATGTCGTCGAAGTTCGCGTCGAGCTTGAGTTGGCGGAATTCGACGGCGATCACGTCCTTCGCCCTCAGGTGGTAGTCCGCGCCGATGGCGGCGTGGTAGCCCGTGTCGCGGGAGCGCGAGGTGACCCTGGGACCGGTGTCGGCGCAGTGCTGAAGGCAGGTGGAAGCCTCGCTCGTCGTCCTGAAGCTCGTCGCGTAGCGTCCGAGCCCGAAGCCGACGTAGGGCTCGATTCGATCCAGCGTGAAGTGGAATTTGACGGCGAAGTTCAGCCCTCCCGACCCGATGTTCGTTCTGAGAGTGCCGTCCTTGAACGTTCCCGCGGCGGGCGCGGCGCTCGCGGGCGTATCGAGCCTGCGCCCGGCGCCGAGGACACCGAGTTCGAAAGAGAGAAGCGGCGAAAATCTGAAACCACCGCCCCCGATCGCACCCAGCTCCCCGCGCTCGCCTTGCAGCTGATCGTTCGTGTCGGGACCGAACAAGGCGAAGCCTCCGAAGGCGTAGAACCTGCCGAAGTCCGGCGAGCCCGCTCCGACCGGCTGTGCCGGGGCGTGCGGCGCGATCAACATTCCCAGCGCGAGCAAAATCTGGGCTGCGCCGCGATACCGGTGTCTGGATCGGCCATTCATGTCCGGCTCCCGCTCGATTCGTGAGAGCGCCTGTGCAGGGCGCGAGCCTCCTTATTGTATGCTTGCGTGGGTCGCTGTTGAATGAGAGCCGATGAGTCGATCTGGGGAGAACACCCGATGAGGAGTCCGATCGCCGTACTCGCGCTTGCCGCGGCCCAATGCCTGTCGCCCGGCACGGCCTTTGCGCAGTCCTACCCGTCCAAGCCCGTGCGCTTGATCGTGGGTTTTCCGGCCGGAGGCCCGGCGGATATTTTCGGGCGGACCTTCGCGCAGGCCCTGAGCGCCGGCCTCGGCCAGACGGTCATCGTCGAGAACAAGAGCGGCGTGGGAGGCGTGCTCGGTATCGACGCGGTAGCCAAGGCCTCGCCCGACGGCTACACGCTGGGGTTCAACAACCAGGGATCCGTGGCGATGGCGCCGTTCGCGCTTTCCAAGATGCCCTTCAACCCGCAGAAGGATCTCGCGCTCGTCACGACCGTGGTCAAGGTTCCCGAGGTCGTGGTCGTGAATCCGTCGCTCCCGGTGGCGAGCCTCGCCGAGCTGATCGCTTACGCGAAGGCGAACCCGGGGAAGATCAATTTCGGATCCGCCGGCGCCGGAGGCATCACGCATCTCGCCTGCGAGCTCCTCAAGGCCGAGGCGCGAGTCGATCTCGTGCACGTGCCGTACAAGGGCGCGGCGCCCGCGGTGAGCGACCTGCTGGGCGGGCAGGTCAACATGGGGATCTTCGACATTCCGGTGGTGCTCCCGCACATTCAATCGGGCAAGTTCAAGGCGCTCGCGGTGACGAGCGCGAAGCGGGCGCCGTCCCTGCCCAATGTCCCGACCACGGCCGAGACGGGCTACCCGAAGGTGATCTCCGACAACTGGTACGGGTTGGTGGCGCCGGCGGCGACGCCGCCCGGCGTTCTCAAGCGGATTCACGACGCTGCGGTCGCGGCGCTGCGTTGTGCACGCTCGATCACGATGACTGATCCGCAGCCGTCCTTCCACCCCTCGCCGAGCAGGCCTAGGCTCCGGCTGCCCTCGGGAGCCTGCGACGCGCACGTGCACGTGTTCGGACCGAAGGTGAGTTTTCCGTTCGCCGAGAACCGGCCCTTCACGCCTGCCGATGCGCCCAAGGAAAAACTCTTCGCGCTGCACGCCATGCTTGGCATCGGGCACTGCGTGATCGTCCAGTCCACCTGCCACGGCTTCGACAATCGGGTCGTCGCCGACGCGATCGCCGCGAAGAAAGGCGACTACTGCGGCGTCGCGCTCGTTCCCGCGACGGTGGGAGACGCCGAGCTCCGTCGCCTTGATGCGCTCGGGTTCTGCGGCGTGCGGTTCAACTTCATGAAGCACCTGGGCAAGGGCGCGGGAATCGAAGCGGCAATCGATCTGAGCGCTCGCCTGGCGAAGCTCGGCTGGCACCTGCAGGTGCATTTCGAGGCTTCGCTCATCGAGGAGCTTACGCCGTGGCTGAAGCGCTCCGCCGTGCCCGTGGTGATCGATCACATGGGGCGCGTGGATGCCTCGCTCGGCCTCGAGCAGCCGGCCTTCCGGCGCCTGCTCGATCTCATGCGCGACCCGCGCTTCTGGGTGAAGGTGAGCGGCTCGGAGCGCATTTCGCGAGAGGCGGCGCCCTGGGAAGATGCGATTCCCTTTGCGCGCACGCTCGTTTCGGAATTCGGCGAGCGCACGCTCTGGGGCTCCGACTGGCCTCATCCGAACCTCGCCGCGGTTCCGGACGACGGCGTGCTCGTCGATCTGCTGTCGGAGATCGCGCCCTCCGAAGCGCAGCGGCGCGCGCTGCTCGTGGAAAACCCGAAGCGCTTCTACCGCTTTCCCCGAAAGCTCAAACCATGACCCTACGACTGCAGGACAAGGTTGCGATCGTCACCGGCGCGGGCGCGGTGGGCCCGGGCTGGGGCAACGGGCGCTCGACCGCGATGCGCTTCGCCGAGGAAGGCGCGAAGCTGTTTGCCGTAGACCGCGATGCCGAGAGGCTGCGCGAAACCGTGGAACGAGTGAAAAAAGCGGGAGGAGCGATCGCGGCCCACCTGTGCGACGTCACGCGCGCAGGCGACGTCGCCGCGATGGTCGAGGCGTGCCTGAAGGCCTACGGCCGGATCGACGTGCTCGTCAACAACGTCGGCGGCTCGGCTCCGGGCGGCCCGGTGGAGATGTCCGAGGAAGTCTGGGACGCGCAGGTGGATTTCAACCTGAAGAGCGTGTTCCTCGTCTGCAAGCACGTGCTTCCTCTGATGGAGAAGCACGGCGGCGGGGCGATCGTCAACATCGCTTCGACCTCGGGCCTGCGCTTCACCGGCAATGCGCAGGTCGGTTACGCGGCGACCAAGGCCGCGGTGATCCAGTTCTCGCGAGTCGTCGCGGTGCAGTACGCGGCGCGGGGGATACGCGTGAACACGGTCGTCCCCGGCCAGCTACATACGCCCATGGTGGAGGCGCGCCTGGCGAAGCAGCGCGCCGGAGGCGACGTGGAGGCGCTCCTCGCGCAACGCCGGAAGCGCATCCCGCTAGCGATCGAGGGCGACGGGCGGGACACCGCGAACGCTGCGCTGTTCCTCGCCTCCGACGAGGCGCGCTTCATCACCGGAACGGAGATCGTCGTCGACGGCGGAATGACTGTCCGCTGTGACTGAGCTATCGCGACCCTGATGCTTCATCGACGGCGCGGCAGCTCGACGGGCTTGCCGTGCGGCGTTGCCCGCGCGGCGGCGTCCCATTCGTCCACGCGCCGCTCGAGCTCCTGACCGGGGATGAGTTTTTTCCCTGCGAGGAGTTTTTCAAGGGCCGCCAGCCAGTGCTCGTAGTAGCGGGTGCCGTCGTCCGGCTCGCCGCGGGCGCTCGCCGCGGCGAGCTCGGCCGCGAGCGCGTCGGCCCACTCGCGCCAGGTGAAGACGCCGCGCCCGTGCAGCGAAACCGTCATCGCGAAGGCCTGCGCTTCCCACGGCGCCTTGAAGACCGGCCCTGCGTCGTCGCGCGGCAAGGCGGGAAGGGCGCTGAAGTCGACCTCAGGCGGGATCGAGGTGGTCATCCCAGAGATCGACGTACACGCTGTCGCGCGCGGAAGCGGAGGCCCCCCACAGCTCGCGCGCGGCGAAGCGCACGCTGTAACAGTGCTGGGGCTTCTTGTCGCGCGTCATGGCATGGGTGTCCGCGAAGATGAAGACGCCGTGGTCGCGGTCGATGACGCCGCGCTTGCCGCGTGCGTAGCGCGGCAGGCGCGTGTGGCCGATGGGATGGTCGTTGTGCGTGAGCACTCGGTCGCCGGGCTTGAATTTGGGCGGCACGTTCTCGTCGAGCCGCGCGTGGCGGCGGTTGCGCAGGAACGTCGCCACCTCGGGGACCCGCAGCACGCTCACCCCGCTCGCCTTCGACTCGGCCCGCCCCGTCTGCAGCTCTTTCGCCGTGACCAGACCCTGCTCGACGAGCAGCATCTCCAGGCCGCGCAGCCATTTCTCGTAGTAGGTCGCGGCCAGGTATTCGGCGGGCGGAATCCGCTCGCGCGAGTGGCGCCCCATGTCGATGTTCCACCTGCGGTGGAAGCCGCAGGCGAGATTGAGCGCGTGCACGCGCGCCTCCCACTCGGAGTGGAAGACCGGCTCGTTCTTCTCGATCTCGACCCGCCCGACGCCGTGCATCCCGCCCATGTCGTGCACGCCGTTCATCGCTTGCTCCGCTCAGGCGCCTTCACCTGCGCCACGCCGATCATCGCGTCGCGCGTGACGATCTCCGCGAGCTCGTCCTCGCTCCAGCCTTCCGTTCCCGCCGGACGCTCGGGCAGCACGAGGTAGCGAAGCTCGGCGGTCGAATCCCACACCCGCACCTCGACGTCCTCCGGCACTTCGCTCCCCAACTCCCTCAGAACGCCGCGCGGATCGATCACGGTGCGCGCGCGATACGGCGCCGACTTGTACCAGACGGGCGGCAGCCCGAGCACCGGCCACGGATAGCAGGAGCACAGCGTGCACACGACGACGTTGCGCACCTTGCGCGTGTTTTCGAGCACTACCATGTCCTCGCCTTGGCGGCCGATGAAGCCGAACTCCGCGATCGCGGCGGTGGCGTCCTCGAGCAGGCGCTTCTTGTAGGCGGGATTTGCCCACGCGCGCGCGACGATTCGGGCGCCGTTGCGCGGGCCGACCTTCGTCTCGTAGGTGTCGATCAGCTCGTCGAGCGCCTTGGGATCGACGAGGCCCTTCTCGACGAGCAGCGACTCCAGCGCTTTTGCGCGCAGCGCGGGGCCTGAGAGAGGGCGCTCGTGCTCGCTCATATCGTCGTCGTCATGATGGTGATGATGATCGCTCACGACTCTTCAGCTCGCGATGTTGATCAAGAGGAACACTACGCCCATCGCTCCGACCACGGCCCCGAACCCCGAGGAGACCGGCCTCGCCCAGGCCTCGCGGGTAGCGATCAGACGCCGATGGATCAAGAAGGCCGCCGCGGCGATGCCGAGCTGAATGACAGAGAAACCGACGAGGTATGCGACCAGCGGCGTCGCCTCCGCGCCGAATATGGATTCCGCGTAGGCGTATCCGTGCAGAATGCCGGCGAGCGCGAGGCCGCCTGCCAGCAAGGAGAGCTTGACCTCGCGCTCGACCATCACTAGGCCGCCGATCAGGATCACGGACAGGGCCACGCCGACTTCGCTTCCTGGCAGCACGAACCCGGTCAGGTGCAGGGTGGCGCCGATCAGACTTCCGCCGATCAGAGCGGGGACGCCCCACATCCCACCCTCGACCAAGGCGAGAAAAGATCCAGCGGCCAGGATGAACGCCGCGTGATCCAGGCCGATCACGGGATGGCCGAGGCCGGACAGCAAGCCCTGAGCGAACGTCTCCGGGAGTCCTCCGCCCATGAAGTGATGGGCCCAGGCCATGCGAGGGAGCACCGCGAGTGCGGTTGCGGCAACGGTGAATGCTTTCATTATTTTTGGCATCGCCATACGGGTTCGATCCGTCGAAGTTCGTGTTGCGGTAGGAGTGAGAACCCGGCCGTGGTGGTACTTCGCCCCGTCGAGTATACCGGCAGGCGCGAGGAAGTGCGATCCGGTGCGCCCGCGCCGCGTTGCCGCCACGCGGACGGGCCGGTAATATGAAATCCACAAAGGAGGAGAATATGCACAAGTCATTGGGAATTCTGGTTACCGGACTTCTCGCTTCGGCTTCCTGCTTCGCGCAGGGGTCGCTGGTCGGAACTTACAAGCTGGTATCCATAAAAGCCGAGATCGACGGCAAGCTCCGCGACGACAGGACCAAGCCTCCGCACGGATACCTGATGATCACGCCGAAGTATTACGCCGTCTTCTACACCCGGCAGGACCGCAAATTCGGCACCTCGGACGCGGACAAGGCGGCGCTGTGGGAATCCCTGACGGCATTCGCGGGACTTTACCGCATCGAGGGCAAGAAGATCGTCATCTCGCCCGATGTCTCCTATAACGAGATCTTCAACGGCACCCATCAGACGCGCGACCTCGAGGTGAATGGCAGGGGCATCACCTTGAGCAGCGGCCCGAGGCCTTACGGGCGCGATCCCTCGAAGAAGATCGTGTTGCGGCAGGAGTGGGAAAGGATCGAGTCGGTGAACTGCCACCCGATGTAGTTGCTTCCTGAAGATGCAGCGTGCACTCAGGCAGCGCTCATCGCGCTATTCGACTTTCGCGCCCGAAGCCTTGACGATCTTCGCCCATTTGGCGCGCTCGCTCCGGATATAGGCGCCGAACTCCTCCGGCGTCGAGGGCGCGGCCTCCAAGCCCTGATTGAAGAGGAAAGTCCTGACCTCCGGCATGTTGAGCACTTTCACCGTCCCGGCGTTGAGCCGGTCGATGATCGCGCGCGGCGTGTTGGCGGGGACCATCAGCCCGTACCAGTTGTTCGCGTCATAACCCGGCAGTCCGGCTTCCGCTATGGTCGGAAGCTCCGGCATCAGCGCCGAGCGCTTCGCGGTGGTCACCGCAATGCCCTTGATCTTGCCGCCCTTGATCTGCGGTACCGCGCTCGCGGCGGTGGCGAACACGAGTTCCACCCGGCCCGCGACGAGATCGACCATCGCCGGAGCGCCGCCTTTGTACGGGACGTGCACGAGCTTGACTCCCGCCATCAGGTTGAAGAGCTCGCCCGCCAAGTGTCCGGTGGCGCCCACGCCCGAGGAACCGTAATTGAGCGACTTCGACTTCGCCAGCGCGATGAGCTCCTTCACAGAGTTGACCGGCACCGACGGGTGCAGCGACAGGATGTTCGTCGCATCCACGGCCTGCGTGACGGGCGCGAGGTCCCGCTCGGGATCGAATGGCAGGTTGTCGTAGAGGCTCGGGTTGATCGCGAGCGCGGCGATCGTGCCCATCAATATCGTGTAGCCGTCGGGGCTCGCCTTGGCGACAATGTCGGTCGCGATGTTGCCCGCGGCGCCGGGGCGGTTGTCGACGATCACCTGCTGGCCGAACAGCTCCGAGAGCTTCTGGGCGATCGGGCGCGCTGTGGTGTCGGTGCCGCCGCCGGCCGCGAAACCCACGATCATGCGAACCGGTCTGGTCGGGTATTCCTGGGCGGCCGCCGGAACCGCCGCGGCGAGCAGTGCGGTCGCGATGGCCGCGCGTGCGAATACGGCAAATGTCATCACTCCTCCGGTGTTGGCTATGTTCTTATGACGGACATTGTACCGACTGTCCGGCGCGTCTAGTGCAGGCGCGCCGCGGCGAACCGTGTCGCCATACGCAGCGCGTGCTCGAGCGCGCCGAAGTCGGCGCTGCCCTTGCCGACGATATCGAAGGCGGTGCCGTGCGCCGGAGTCGTGAAGACGGTCTTCAGTCCCGCGGTCACCGTCACGCCCTTGTTGAAGCCGAGCAGCTTGGTCGCGATCTGGCCCTGGTCGTGATACATCATCACCACGCCGTCGTACTCGCCCTTGAGCGCCTTCAGGAAGATCGTGTCGGAGGGGATCGGCCCGGCGCAGCCGATGCCAGCGGCGCGCATTCTCTCGACGGTGGGCCTGATGATGCGGATCTCCTCGTCGCCGAACAACCCGCTTTCGCCGCCGTGCGGATTGAGGGCGGCGACCGCGATGCGCGGGCGCTCGATGCCGCTCCCGCGCAGGGTCGCATCGGCGAGCTCGATCGCCGCCGCGATGCGCTCGGGCGTGATCAGGTTGAGCGCCTCGCGCAGCGCCACGTGCGAAGTGACGCGGAAGGTCGAGAACTCCTTGATCACGTTCATTTCGCCGAAGAAACCGGAATGCCGCGTGAGTGCGGCGAACATCTGGTGCTCGTCGGGGTATTTCCAGCCGCCGCGGTTGAGCGCGGCCTTGTTGAGCGGCGCAAAGCAGATGCCGTCGAGGCTGCCGCCGAGCGCGAGGCCGATCATGTGCGCTAGCGTTTCGCCCGCGAGCCGGCCCGATTCCGCGGAGACCTCGCCGCGCCCGATGCGCGCCGGATCGATGTTGCCGAGATCGACGAGCGGCACCCGCTCCTGCGACCAGTCGATCGCCGCGATCGTGGGAACCGTTTGCCATTCGAGCTCGACGCGGGCGTCCCTGCAGCCGAGCTCGAGCACGCGCGCGTCGCCGATGACGACGACGCGCGCATCGCTCCTGTAGTTGCCGCCGGCGAGGAGCTTGGCGCTGATCTCGGGGCCGATGCCGGTCATGTCGCCGAGCATCAGTCCGATGACGGGGAGGCGTCCTGTCATGCTGCGGTGGGACATACCGGATTTCCTTCTGTCATGGAACCGCGTTCATATCACAAGCGTGCGCCGTTCGCCAAATCGCCGCGGGTGCGTCAACGGATATAGCCGGCGAGCTCGGGAAGCGCGAGAACGAGCGAGGGCACGAACGTGATGAGGAAGAGCACGGCGATGAGCGCCAGGATGAAGGGCACGAGCTCGCGCACGATCTCCTTCACCGGCGTTCCGGTCAGGCCGCTCAGGACGAAGAGGAGCACTCCGTAAGGCGGAGTGAGCAGGCCGATCATCATGTTGACCACGATGACGACGCCAAAGTGCACCAGGTCCACCCCAACGGCACGTGCGACCGGCAGGACGAGCGGCACCAGCACCAGCAGCAGCGTCGTAGTGTCGAGCAGGCAGCCGAGCACCAGAAAAACGAGGTTCGCGACGATGAGGAATCCGAGCGGGCCGAGGTCGAGCGACAGGAACCATTCGGCCAGGCGCGCCGGCACCTGCTCGGTCGCGAGCACGTAATTGAAGAGGAACGCGCCGCAGATGATGACCCCGACCACCGCCGTGGATCGTGCGCTGTCAGCGAGGACGGACACGAGCCCCTTCCAGTCGAGGGCGCGGTAGACAAAAAGCGCCAGCACCAGAGCGTAGAGCGAGGCCACTGCTGCGGCCTCGGTCGGGGTGAACACGCCCGAATAGATGCCGCCGAGGAGCACGGCCGGCATGAGCAGAGGGAGCAGCGTGCGCACGAAGATGCGCGGGATCTCCGACCACGGCACCGGCGCTTCCATCGGGAAATTGCGCCGCCGTGCGATCCAGATGATAACGAGCATCATGGCGGCGGCCATCAGCAGGCCCGGCACCACGCCTCCGAGGAAGAGCGCGCCCACCGACGCTCCCGAGACGAGCGCATAGAGCACCATCGGGATCGACGGAGGAATGATCGGCCCGATGGTGGCCGAGGCCGCGCTCACCGCGACGGCGAAGGGCCGCGAGTAGCGGTTGTTCTTGCACATCATCTCGATCTCGACCATCCCGGGCCCGACCGCATCCGCGATCGCGCTGCCGCTCATGCCGGCGAAGATGACACTCGCGAGCACGTTGACGTGGGCGAGGCCGCCGCGAAACCGCCCCATGATCGCGTGGGCGAGCGCGTAGAGGCGCTCGCTCAGGGTGCCGGAGTTCATCACGTTTGCCGCGAAGATGAACATCGGCACGGCGATCAGCACGAAGCTGCCGAAGAGGCTGTTCAGGATCTGCTCGGCCGCGAGGCCCATGTCCTGCCCGGTCGCGCCGAGGTAGGCGATGCCGCCCGCGATCATCGCGAGGCCGATGGGACCGCGCAGCAGGGCGATGCCGACGAATACGACCAGCATCAGCCCGAAAGCGGCGCTCATGCCTTGTCGGAGGCTTCAGGGCGGACGATCGCGGCGAGACAGCGCAGCACCACCATCACCGCGGCGGCGAGAAAGGCGCTATAGACGACGCCGTAGGGCCAGTCGAGCACCGGCGTTCGCTCGCGCATCATGAAGCGCAGGTAATCGGCGATGCCGGGCAGCGCCCAGAGAAACGAGCCCCCGAGCGCGGCAAGGCCCAGCGCGTAAAGCGTACGCTGGACGCGGGGCGCGAAGCGCGGCACGACGAAGTCCACGGCCACGTGAGCCGAGAGCGGCACGGCGAACGCAATCCCCCAGAAAATCACCCAGACGAAGGCGATCGTGGCGAGCTCCTCGGTCCACGCGGCGGGCGCGCCGAACACGAAGCGGCGTACCACCTGCAAGACGAGGGCGAGGAAGAGAACCGCGAAAATGCCCGCGCCGGTCAGATCGGCCCAACGCCCCAGAAAACCGGGGACAGACCACGTTTTCCCGGAAAACGTGGTCTGTCCCCTATCTGACCGCATTGATGCGCTCGAGGAGTCCGCGCGGCCACTTCTCCGCGTACTCGGACTTCAGATACGCGTCCTGCACGGTCTTCCTGAACGCGGCCACGTCGGGCACCGTGATCTCGATGCCCTGGGCGCGGAAGAATTCGATGAGCTCCCTTTCCTCGCGCACGCGGTTTTCGTCGTTGAATTTCGCCGCCTTCGCCGCCGCCCTTTTCATCTGGGCCCTGTGTGCCGCGGATAGCGCGTGCCAGGTCTTCGAGGAGATCGCGAGCTGCAGGGCGTCCACGAGATGCCCCGTGAGCACGATCTGCCGCGTCACCTCGTAGAACTTCGCCGACTTCACCGTCGGCAGGGGGTTGTCCTGGCCGTCGATGGTGCCGGTCTTCAAGCCGAGGTAGACCTCGGTGAAGGCGAGCGGCGTCGGGCTCGCCCCGAGCGCCTGCCCGAGGAAGAGCCACTCCTTGGAGCCGGGCATGCGCAGCTTCACCCCGGCGAGATCGGCCGGGGTTCTTACCGGCCTCGGCTGGGCAAGGCTGACCTGGCGCGTGCCGAGATAGACGGCCTGAAGCAACTGGATTCCCATCGCCTCGGCGATCCTGCGGCTTACTTCCCCGCCGATCGGTCCGCCGTAAACTTTCGCGAGATGATCGGGATCGCGGATCAGATAGCCGGCCGTGAAGATCGAGTACTCGGGCATCTGCCGCGCGATGTCCTGCATCGACAGGAGCGCCATCTCGAGATTGCCGCGCTGCATGGCGACGGCCTCCGCGCCCTGGCGAAAAAGGGTTCCCGAGTGATGCACCTGCACGTCGAAGCGGCCGGGCGCCGCGTTCTTGAGCTCGTCCCTGAAAACGTAGAGCATCTTCACGTGCCAGTCGTCGGGCACCGCAGGCGTGGAGATGCGCAGCACGGTTTTCGTTTGCCCGAACGCGGGCGCGGCGGCGGCGAGCAAGCAGGCGAGGAGGGCCGCCGTCGCGTGCTTCATTGCGGTGTGCGTCACGCTGGCCGGAATCATTTTTCCTCCCTTCAAACCACCAGGCTGAGCGGCCCGGGCTCGGCGATCGCGAAGCCCTGCGCGAAGTTGACGCCCGCCTTGCGCAGCATCGGGAGGGTATCGGCGTGCTCGACGAATTCGGCGATGGTCTGAAGCCCGAGCTTCTGGCAATAGCCGTTGAGCTCCAGCAGTTTCGACAAGGCTTCCGGATTCCTGTGGATGTTCCGTACGACGCTTCCCGAGAGCTTGACGATCTGCGCGCCGGCGTCCTTGTAGCCCCGGGCGATCGTTTCGACGCTGGAAAAATCCGAGACCGCGATGGCGCACCCCAGCGACTTCAGGCGGGTGATGGTCTGCTTCGCCGGGTCGGCAAGCCTGGCCATCTGCTGAGCGGTCAGCTCGAACCACAGCCGGTTGGGCGGAATTTTCGTCTCCTTGAGCTGGTCGCGCACCTGTCCTCCGAAATCCTTGTCGCGAATCGTGTCGTCGGCGAGATTGAGATTGAAGCGCGGAATGTACCAATTGGGCTGAGAGCTCTGTTTGTCGGCCGACCACCTGAGGACTTCGCGCACTACCCATCGGTCCAGCAGCGGCGTCAAGTGGTTCGCCTCGAGTATCGGGAAAAAAGTGCCCGGCGGCAGCAGCTTGTCCTCCTCTTCGCGAAAGCGGACGAAGATCTCCATATACTTGTAATCCACTTTCGCCGACCCGACCGCTACGATCGGCTGGCAGAACAGCGCAAACAGGTTTTTTTTCAGGGCCTCGGTGAAGTGCCCGGCGGTCCGGAACCGCGATTCGATATCGTCCGCTTTGGGCATCGCAGCGTAGCGACCTAGACTTTCCTGGTGCGCTCTCGCGCGATGCTGATCGGCGGGATCCACGGCTTCTCCGCCCAGGCGACTCCCACGCGCGCCACCTGCGCGTCGATGAGGTAAGGCCTGCCTTCCACCGTTGCCTTGCGCGCGCGCGCCAGGGCCGCCCTGAGCTCGCCGGGCGACTCGGCGATTTCCCCGTCGACCCCGAACCCCTTGGCGATCTGAGCCATGTTCATGTCCGGGCTGCCGAGATAGTCGTGGACGAAGCGTCTGGCCTGCACCATCTTGCCTCCGGCGACCTTTTCGATCACGCGGCTGTGCGGGCCCCCGTAGGCGTGGTTGTTGTAGACGACGGTGATCACGGGAAGCTCGAGGCGCGCCATGTTCCACAGCGCGGTCGGCCCGAAAACGAACGATCCGTCACCGACGAGGCAGATCACCTGCTGGTTCGGGCGGGCGAGCTTCACGCCCGCCGCGGTGCCCACTCCCGAGCCGAGGTGCGCGCCGTAGTAAAAAAAGAGCTCGCGCCCGCCCAGTGGATCGAAATCAAAACCGTGCAAGACAACCGACCCTGCTTCATGGACGATGATGGCATCGCGGTCGGCGAACTGGGCGACCTCGGAGGTGACGCGGTCGGCGAGCATCGGGCTGCGGTCCCACTCGGGGTTCTTCGACACCAAGGCGCGCAGCGCTTTCGCTTTCTCGCTGAAGCGGCGCACTTCCTGCGCGCGCTCCCGCGCCTTCCTGTACGTCGCGGAAGTCATGATTCCTTCGACCGCGAACTTGAGGTCGTCCAGGCCGTAGGCGACGTCGGCGACGAGCGGCACCTCGGTGTTCATCACGTTGCCCATGCTCCAGCTGTCGCTGCGCATGTCGATGAATTTCGCTTCGCGCGCCACGATGGGTTGCGGACTGTTGTGCTGCAATTTGTTCCCGACGTTCATGACCACGTCCGGATTTTTCGGGAAATCGAGCGACGCGATGCGCGCCGCGGGCGGGCCGCCGACCCACAACGGATGCGACTCGGGGAAGTTCGCGTAGATCTGCCGCACCTGGGTCACCGGCATGCCGAGGAGCTCGGCGAGCTCCACCGCCCTGGACACGGCCTTGGCGCCGTAGACCTCGTCGCCGACGATCATGAGGGGCATCTTCGCTTCGACGAGGAGCTTTGCAGCGCGCTCGACTTCGCGAGGATTGGGGCGCACGCGCATGCGCGGGTCGACCTTGTCCTGGGT
>WNFC01003046.1_pt1 | contig 18088 bp, 17 predicted proteins | sample 5400541 | NCBI WGS metagenome assembly WNFC01 (sample SAMN13153342, study PRJNA577476) | soil metagenome | isolation source: 120 cm saprolite under Douglas fir tree site 2 hole 2 replicate 1 | place: USA:California | collected 2015-04-18
TCCGCCTAAATCGATAGCAATATGCTCCATGGCTGGTCCCCATCCTTTGCGCCGCTGAGCGCGTTTGTTTGTGTGAGGGGTGAGTATTCACCACCTCGGTAGGAGCGGGGCCAGCCACTTCATCCATTCTTTGCCCCAATTCCCGGGCGACAAAATCCGTGTTGCCCCAACCATTCCTACCGCCGGGGCAACGTTGCCCCAATTCCCGGGCGAAAGAATCTGTCCCGCGCCAACCATCTCCACCGGCGGGGCAACGTTGCCCCAAATCCCGGCCGACAAAATCCGTGTCGGCCCAACCATCCCTGCCGCCGGGGCGCCCCAAGTCTCGGCCAACAAAAAATGCCCCGATGCGCGGATCGAAGCTTCGAAGTCGATTTTGAATCGAGGCTTCTGCTGTAGGTTACGCCCCGATGCGCGGCCGCGCCCTTTTGCTCTTCGCACTGTGCTGTCTTCTCTGGGGCTCGACCTGGATGGTGATCAAGATTGGCCTCGAGGATCTTCCGCCCTTTCTGTTCGGCGGGGTGCGAATGGCGATCGCCTCGGTCGCCTTGATTCCGATCGCGCTGCGTTCCTGGCGGCGCTTGAGCAGCCGCGAGTGGGCCTGGATCGGCGCCGCCGGCTTCTTCCAGCTCGGGCTCTCCTACGCCGGCGTCTTTGCGTCGGAGCGATTCATCTCTTCGAGTCTGGCGGCAACGCTTTTTTGTTCATATCCCATCTGGGTGATGGCGCTCGCCCACCTCTGGGTGCCGGGCGAACGGGCGACGCTGTTGCACGCCGGGTCCGCGCTGCTGGGCATCCTGGGAATCGTAATCCTCGAGGCGCCGCTCGTCGGCCCGGTGACGCTCAATCGCCAGGTCGCGCTGGCGATGATGCTCCCGCTCGGCGCTGCGGTCTGCTCGGCCCTGGGAGGCGTCCTCCAGAAAAGACACCTCGGCTCGGTCCCGGTCACTGTCAACCTCTGGGCGCAGACCGCGATCGGCGCCGGCGTCCTTCTCTCGCTCCATCTTTTGCTCGGCGCGAATCAGACCGCCCATTGGACGCCGCGGGCCTTCGCCGCCCTTCTCTATCTGGCGATCCCGGGAACGGTCGTCACGTTCCTCGCCCTCTTCTGGCTTTTTCCCCGGGTACCGATGGCATTGATCGGCGCGATTCCGCTGATCGACACCGTGGTGGCAATCGCGCTCGGCGCTATCATCCTCGGCGAGCAGGTCGACTGGCGACTGGGGTTGGGAGGAGCCTTCGTCCTCGCCGGCGCCGCCCTGGCCAGCCGGATTCGAGTCGACGCGCCCTCTGCTTCTGAAAGTCCCACCAATCGTGATAGTGCCCAGGGCGATGTCGGATGACGCCCGCCCACCGACGCTTGCCGAGATCTACTCCGCCAAGGAGCGCTTCGGCCCGTTGATTGCGCAGACTCCGGTCTGGCCCTGGCACGGCAACTACTTCGAGCGCGCGGTCGGAGGTCAAACCGAAGCGTTTCTCAAGCTCGAGCTGTTTCAATTCGCCGGCACCTTCAAGCCGCGCGGCGCGTTGACCGTGATGCTGAGCTTGCCCCGCGCGGTGCTGGATCGCGGGGTGACGGCGGTGAGCGCGGGCAATCATGCGATGGCCGTCGCCTACGCAGCGCGCGCTTTGAAAACGACCGCCAAGGTGGTGATGCCCAAGAGCGCCAATCCCGCCCGCGTCGCGGGCTGCCGGCAGTACGGCGCGGAGGTGGAGCTGGTCGATGATGTCCACCAGGCGTTTGCCCGGGTGCAGCAGATCGAAGCGCAGGAGGGCCGGACTTTCGTCCACCCGTTCGAGGGCCCTTTGACGGCGACTGGAACGGCCACGGTCGGCCTGGAGCTGTGCGCTCAGGTGCCGGACCTGGATGCGGTGATCGTTCCGGTCGGCGGCGGCGGACTTTGCGCCGGCGTCGCTACGGCGTTGAAGCTGATCCAGCCGCGCTGCCGCGTGTACGGCGTCGAGCCGGAAGGCGCGGACACGATGCACCGCAGCTTCGCCTCCGGAAAACCGGAGGCAATCGAGAAGGTCCGAACCATCGCCGACAGCCTCGGAGCTCCCTATTCGCTGCCCTACAGCTTCGCGCTCTGCCGGAAATTTGTGGACGAGCTCGTCCTCGTGAGTGACGCGGAGCTTCAACGGGCGATGCTGCTGCTCTTCCGGGACGCGAAATTGGCGGTAGAACCGGCGGGGGCCGCCACCACCGCCGCGCTCTGCGGACCCCTGCGCGAGCGGCTTCGCGGCAAGCGGGTGGGGGTCATCGTCTGCGGAACGAACTACGATTCCGCCAGCTTCTCTGCCCACCTCGCGGCGGCCACCGCGGAAGAGGCGCAAAGAGCAGGTTGAAACGCACAGCCGATCGCGGCCGCCGCCGCGTTACGCGCTGTCTTCTCGTAGCGTCGTGAATCGGTCGAATTCGGCTCGGCGTCGCACACTCATCGCGCTGGCCTTGGCGCGACCCGCATCTTTTTGCGTCGCTGGATCGTCTTCCTAGAAAGGGATGCCATCGGGCACCAAAACAGGAGAGATTAATGATGCTGCTCAAGAATAAGGTCGCAGTGATCTACGGAGCCGGAGGTGCGATCGGCAGCGCCATCGCACGGGCGTTTGGGAGCGAAGGGTCCAAGCTTTTTCTCACCGGGCGCCTCCGGGCACCGGTCGAAGCGGTCGTTAAGGACATCGTTTCCGCCGGTGGATCCGCCGAGGCGGCGGAGGTCGACGCTCTCGACGAGCAGGCTGTGGGCAAGCATCTACAGAGCGTGATCGATAAGGCGGGCCGCGTCGATATCTCGTTCAACGCGGTCGGGATCCCGGATACGAAGATTCTGGGTGTGCCTCTGGTCGAGATGGATGTCGAGCAGTTCTCGCTGCCGATCACGGCGTACGTTAGGTCGTACTTCCTGACCGCACGCATGGCGGCCCGGCGGATGGTCGCGAATAAATCGGGAGTGATCATGACCGTCACCGCACTCCCCTCGCGGAAGGGCACCCGATTGAACGGAGGCTACGGTCCGGCGCAGGCCGCCAAGGAGGCACTCACTCGAGATCTATCCGCCGAGCTCGCACCTCAGGGCATCCGCGTGGTCGGTCTGCGACCACACGGCATGCCGGAGACAAGCACGATGAGGGAATTCTTCGACGCCAAGGCATCCGGCATGACCTGGAAACAATTCCAAGAGTACCTGGCAAGCACGACCCACCCGCGACGGGTCATGAGGCTCGAGGAGGTGGCAAACATCGCGGTCTTCATGGCATCCGACAAGGCGAGCGGGATGACGGGAAGTACCGTCAATTTGACCATGGGCAGCCTGGATGACTAGCGTTTTTATGGCCATGTCCGGGACCGTCGTCATCACCGTCAAAGCGACGCGCCGTACGACCGCGGTCGACGTATCCGGGAAGGTGTTGCGCCGCTCCCTTGAGCGACCGTGATGTTACCCGCGATGGCCGAGGCGCGGGCACGCTTCATGGAGCTCGTCGCCGAGGTCCGGCCCGAGCTCCATCGCTACTGCGCGCGCATGACGGGCAATGTCTTCGACGGCGAGGAGATCGTGCAGGACACCCTCGCAAAGGCGTACTTCGCGCTCAGTGAGATGGACGAGCCGCCGCCTCTGCGCGGATGGCTGTTTCGTATTGCGCACAACGCTGCCATGGATTTTCTGCGTCGCTACGAGCGTAAGAACGTCGACCTCGTTGCCGACGTACCCGACGTTGGCGAATCAGAGGATAAGGGTCCCGATCCCGCACTCGTCGAAGTCGCACTTACAGTCTTCGTCTCGCTTCCCCCGGTTCAGCGCAGCGCCATCGTGCTCAAAGACGTGCTCGGCCATTCGCTCGAAGAAACAGCTTCGACGATGGGAAACACGGTCTTGGCCGTCAAAAGCGCCCTCGTGCGCGCGCGTGCGAACATCGCCGCGAACGCCTCATCGAAGCCGAGCATCTCGGCCGAGGAAAAGAAGAGCCTTCAGCGATACGCGGATCTGTTCAACGCGCGCGACTGGGACGGGTTGCGGGCCCTATTGGGCGAAGAAGCGCGAGTGGATCTCGTGTCGCGCTGGCAGCGGCGCGGCAGTGCAGCGGCCGGCTATTACTCGAAGTACGCAGAGATCACCGCCGCCGAGGATTTCCGTGCCGAAGCGGGTTTCGTGGACGGAGTGCCGGCGATCGCGATCTACAGACCGGGTTCGACGCGACCGGACTATTTCATCCGTTTGACGTGGGAACAGGGCCGCCTCTCCCAAATTCGGGACTTCTATTACGTGCCCTACATCGCGGAGGAGGCGCGTTTCAGGAAAGGGTGACCTGCGGAACCAGGCAGCCTAAAGGGACAGAGGCAGACCGTGATTGCCGCAGACGGAGGATGGCGCTGAACGACGGTGGCAGGAAGCACCCTGGGGGTCAGTCCAGTTGGCCGGTGACAGACCTGAAGCGACCGCCTTTGAGCAGCACGACGTCGGCGACCGCGTGACCGGCCTGCACTCGCGGAGTCACGCTGACCGCTTTAGAACCCGGATGCATCTTGACGACGCGCTCGGTAGCCTGATGGAGGGCGACCTTGGCCGAGGTCAGCGCCTCGCTCTGGCCTCGCGCCTCCGCCAGCTCCGCACCTCCATTGATTTCCTCGACCTTGGCGATCTTGCCCGTCTTCGGATCGACGTGGATCTGGGAGAAACCGTCGCCCTTGGAGATGTACACCACGAGCTCCAGCGCGCCCTTGTCCACGTCGAATCTGCCGGAGATCGGCTTTCCTTCCCGCTCGCTGGCGAGCAGGCCGTTCGCGAGCGTGGTCTTGACGCTCTTCAGCGCTTTGGCCAGCTTCGCGCGCTCCTTCGCATCGTGCTGCTGTGCCCAGGCGCCAGTCGACACCAGGCACAGCGCAGGGATGATCCAGGCCCCTGCTCTCATCTGTTTCCTCCTCTGGTTGAGCGAATCGCGCGGGCCAACGATGCGGCTTTGAGAAGCGCGTTAACCATCGGCTTCGCATTGGCCTTCCCCTTGCCCGCCACCGAGTACGCCACGCCGTGATCGGGAGACGTTCGCGGAACGGGTAGCCCCAGCGTGACGTTCACCGTTCGTTCGAAATCCAGGGCCTTCGCCGCCACCAGGCCCTGATCGTGGAACATCGCCAAAGCCGCTTCGAACGGCATCCGCCCGGCCTTGGCAAACAGCCCATCGGCCGCCAGCGGACCTGTGCAATCGACTCCCTCGGCCCTCGCGCGAGCGATCGCTGGAGCGATGATTTCCACCTCTTCGCGGCCGAGCATTCCTCCCTCGCCCGCGTGCGGATTGAGACCGCACACGGCGATCCGCGGATTTCGTCCAACGACCGGGCGAAGGCTGCGCGACAGGAGCTGAAGCTGCGCTACCAGGCGCGCCTGGTCGAGCGCCCCGGACACCTCGGCGATGGGAAGATGGTTCGTCGCCAGCGCGACCCGAACTCGAGGGCCGTCCATCAACATCAGTACTTCGCAGCCGAAAGACTCTCCGAGCAGCTCGGTGTGTCCGCGAAAGCGCACCCCGGATCGCGAAATCTGTTCCTTCGACACCGGCGCGGTGCAAAGGGCATCCACCTCGCCGCGTTTGGCGGCCTCGACGAGCGCGAGCACGTAATTGAGCTGGGCAGTGCCGCCCTCGGGCGAGGGCTTCCCCAGGGTGCGGGAGCGCGCGCTCAGCCGGGTGACCGCGCAGAGGGTGGGTGTATCGGGGCGCCCGCCGAGTGGTGGATCGCAGACCCGGAATGACTTGAAGAGCGGGAACCGCATCAACGAAGGGAGGTCGCCAAAAACGACGGGCACCAGTTGGGCGCGCAGCGAACGTTGCCCGAGCGTAGCGGCGATGATCTCCGGGCCGATTCCGGATGGATCGCCCATGCTGATCCCGACGATCGGTTTGCCCGGCCGCACGCTCTTAGATCTTCAGCTCGACCACCGCGCTCTGTTTGAGCTCACGGATGTACGAGTCGCTCGCCTTTTCCAGCTGAGTCGACCTGAGCTTCTCCCGGAGCATGCCCTGCATCTCCTGGTACGACTTGACCGGCACAGCACGGCGCTCTTCCAGCTTGATCACGTGCCATCCGAACGAAGTGCGGACCGGATCGGAGACCTCGCCCGGCTTGAGCGCGAAAGCCACCTTCTCGAACTCGGCGAGCATCACGCCCCGACGGAAAAACCCGAGATCGCCCCCTTCCTGCGCGCTCGAGCCTTCGCCTCTCTTTTTGGCCAGCTCGGCGAAATCAACGCCGGGCTGCCTCGCTTCATCGGAAATTTTTTGCGCCTTCTGGCGAGTGCGTTCGACCTCTTGGGGGGGCGCCGCGGCGTCGAGCTTCACCAGGATGTGCCGCGCGTGGATTTCCGCGTCGTCCGACTCCATTCGAGCCCATTTCTGGTACTCCGACTTGATGTCATCCTCGGAGATCTTCACCTTCCCCTCGACTTTGGTCCGGATCAACTTGAGGCGCGCCAGCTGTTTTCTGAGCACGTCGTTTTTCCAGCTCGCCACGGTCATCCCCTGCTCGTTCAACGCCTTTTCCAGCTGCGCGTTGTCCATTTTATTCTGGACCCTGAGGTTCTCCGCGGCGCCGTCCACTTCCTGATCGGTGACTTCCACGTGCTGTTCTTGAAGTTGCCAATCCATCAGCTTATCCGCCACCAGCTGCTCGAGCGCTTCGTGGATGATCCGATTTCGCTGAGCCGCCTTGTCCTTCGAGTCCGCCAGGAGCGCGAGCTCGGGCGCGGCCCGTTTCTCCACCTCGCTCAAGGTGATGATCTGGGTGTTCACCACCGCGGCGACGCGATCGACGAGCTCACCCCGAACGGAATGGGCCATCATCACCGCCACGGCCGCCACAACAACCGCAATCGAAAATCGTTTCATCGGACCCGAGAACCTATCCTTGCCGTTCATTTCCCTGGGCTTGCCCCGGTGCCGGCGGAGGCCAGGTTTGCCTCGTTCACCTTGATCACCGCTTTATCCCTCAGCATCTTCACGTACTCCGCCTGCGCATGTTCCCGTTTTTCGCCCACCAGTTTCTGCTCGATCTGCCCTTTTACTTCAGAAAGCGGTTTTTTCCGCGCCGGCCTCTTCGCCAGCAGCTTGAAAATATGAAAGCCGTAGTTCGTACTTACCACACTTGAAACCTGGTTCACCTTGAGCCGGAAGGCAACGTCGTCGAACTGGCGCGGCATCTGTCCGCGCGCAAAAAAACCCAGATCGCCGCCCGCCTTGGCGTCCGGCGAGAGGCTGTACTTCCGGGCCATTTCGCCGAAGTCCTTGCCCGCCCGGAGCTGCTGCTCGATCGTCCGGGCCTCTGGTGCGGTCTTCACCACAATCTGCGCCGCCCGGACCTCCTCGGGCTGTTGAAAGTCCCCGGGGTGCGCCTCGTAGTAGACGCGAATCTCTTCCTCGGTCACCGCCACGCGGGGATAGACCTGCTCCCGGAAGAGCTTTTGGATGGTGAGCAGCGCGGTGGTCTTCTCTCTCAAGTCGGCCAGGGACAACCGGCCCTGGGCCAAGGCTTCGTTGAACCGGTCTCCCGGATAGTCGGCGCGAAGGCGAAGCAACTCGCGATCCACCTCCTCGGTCGACACCGAGACGTTGGCGTCTCGAGCCGCGCGCAGGAGGAGGAATCGCTCGAACATGCTCTCCAGCACCGAACGCTTCAGCTCTTTTGAAGAGAGCGAGGAGGGCGCGGTGCCCCCCAGATCGATCTCCTGGGCCAGCTCCCGTTCGAGCTCCTGGCGAGAAACCGCCCGGCCATCGACGCTCGCGATGGAGCTGTCCTCAACCCCTGTCTCGGGCTTCTTCGACTCTGGGCACCCGGCGAGAAGCAGCGTTGCCAAGCACGTCAAGGCGACGTGTCGCACACCATCCTAGCGCCCAGCAGGACCCTGCGTTTGCGCGGGGGTCTTCGAACCAGGCGGTGGCGACGAACCGGGCGCTGGCGGCCCGGCGACCGGCGTCGCCGGCCGCGCTGTATCCGGCGATGCAGAGCCGGCCGAGGTCTTCGGAACGCCGGGAGGAGTGGCGTCGACTTCCACCTTGGCCAGCGCGGCCTCGTCCAACTTGTACTTGGCAGTCGCCTTCAAAGTTTCGACGAACTTGTTGAAGTTCTGCTGGCGTTTGTCGAACGAAATCCGGCTCTGGATTTGGGTCTTTACCTGGTCCAGGCCGTGGTTGATCGCTGCCTGCCGCCCCTGGAATCGCAGGACGTAGAAGCCCCGGTCCGTCTCCACCACCGGCGACAGATCTCCGAGCTGTTTCAGACCCGCGCCGGCGCTCGCGACTTGCGGCGAGAACTGGGCGGTGAGATCGGTCTCGGTGAGAAAACGCATGTCGCCGTCGACCGGCTTGGTTTTTGAATCTTCGGAGTACTGGCGAACCAGGGCGATGAACGCGGCCGAATCGGTCGGCTTATTCGCCTTCGCCTTGGTCAGCACTTCCTCCGCCTGCTTCTTCTTCTTCGCTCGATCAGGATCGCCCTTGGCAGAGGCAATAAAGATGTCGGAGAGGCGGGTGGTCTCCGGTTTGACGTAGTCCGACTTGTGCTTTTCGTAATATTCGGCGACTTCCGCGTCCGCGGGAGTGGACTTCTTCTCGTCGAACTCTTTCTGAATGAGCTTCTGCACCATCATCTTCTTCGCCGCGTCCACGACCTCCGGCTCGTTCTGAAGACCCCGGCGGCGGGCTTCCGCGGCGAGCAGCTCAACCCGGGCGATGTTGTCCACGTATTCCTTGCGCTGCTCCACCGTCTGATAGCGCGCGCGGATGAACGGGCTCATCTCCGAGAACTTCTGCTTGAGCTCCTCGGCGGTGATCGAGTCATCCCCGAAAGTTGCCACCGGCGTTCCCTTGCCGTCCTTGTTGTGTCTGAAGTTGATCGTCTCGCCCGAGTCCTTCTTGCAACCGGTGACCCCGGTGAGGGCAACGACGAGCAGGGCATTCGCGAAGAATCTGGTTTTCATAGGCATAGGTGTCTGAAAGGAGAAGAGAGGGGCGTTTCCCTAGCACGCCTGGCGCGGCAATAACAACTGTTGCGCACAGTTGGCGGCTGGGCGCGGGCGCGCTCTGCTGTAAGATTTGCCTGCGGGCTGGCGGCCACCCAGAGTGGAGGTAGAGTCTCGCCGGTGAGGCTCCACCCCGAAAGGCGCCCTGGGCGTCCGCGCTGGGCGGTGTACATGCTTCGCTGCGCCGACGGATCCCTCTACACCGGTGCCACCAATGACCTGCCTCGCCGACTCACACAGCACGAGCGGGGCAAGGCGGCGGCCTATACCCGCTCCCGATTGCCAGTGATGCTCGTTTTCGGAGAAGCCGCGAAGAGCAAGAAAGCCGCCCTGCGCCGGGAAGCAGCGCTCAAACGCCTGACCCGTGCGCAGAAGCTCCTTCTTCTGGTCGATTAGGGCGTCGCGGGCGGCGTCGCCGGCGGCGTGGCGGGCGCTGGTCCGCTGACTTTCTTTCGCCGCCCACCAAACATGATTCCCACGATCAGGAACAAAAGCACCCCGAAGGCCGAGCCGATTCCCTGTGCTTGGATCATGTTGCGGGCGCTGGTCCGGGCGGTGGTCACGCAATTGCACAACGCGCCGGGGTCGACTGACGAGTTGTACCAACCGATGATTGCCGGGGCGAGCAGCATGGTCGCGATATCGCCGCAAACGACTCCGGCGAGCACGATCAGCAGCCACTTTCGCATAAAGCCCATGGAACGACCTCCTTGCGTTTGGAATGTAGTACGCTTGGCGCAGGTTCGGAGCAGAAATCCAGAGGTGAAGCATGGCGTTCAACGCCTTGAGCCTGCTCTTTAGCGCGCTGGGATTTGCCTGTGCGGCGCTAATTCTAAATCACGCGTTTCGCCGCAGCGTCGGGACCGGGGTGATGGTCCTCTGCATCCCCGGCTACATCCTCTACTACGCGTTCAGTCAGTTCGAGCATCAACGGAAAAATCTGATCATCGCCGCGTTGGCCGGTGGACTGGTGCTGGCCGGCGCGCTGCGAGCGGTCGGTGCCGACCTGGGACCGCTCGACCTGCCGATGGTCCGCTAGGCTTCAAACTCCTCGAGCGGCCGGGTTCCAGATGTATTTGTGGGCCTGAAGTTGAAAGCGGACCGGAAGCTTGTCGGCGATCACCCACTCGGCAAGGGCTTGCGGCGAGAGCTGGCCGAAGACCGTGGAAAAAAGGATGCCGAAGGGTCGAGCGAACAGCTTCCTTTCGCGGATAAGCCCCACGGTCCAATCGTAGTCTTCGCGGGTTCCGAGCACGAACTTGAGCTCGTCGGTCGGCCCCATCGAGTCCAGGACCCGGTAGTCGTTCCGATCGCACTCCCCCGACGAGGGCGCTTTCAGGTCGACGATCTTGTGCACCCGTTCGGGGACCAGGCGAACGTCGATCGCGCCCGAGGTCTCGAGGAGCACGGTCCGTCCGGAGGCGAGCAATGACTCCATCAACGGATAGACCCCGGGTTGCAACAGCGGCTCGCCGCCGGTGATCTCGACCAACCGGGAGCCCAACTGCTCTACGCGCCGGAGCACTTCCTCAATTTCCATCTGCTCGCCCTCGTAAAAGGCGAAGGCGCTGTCGCAATAGCCGCAGCGCAGATGGCATCCAGTGAGCCTGACGAAGGTGCACAGCTGACCTGCATGCGATGACTCGCCTTGAATCGAAAGGTAGATCTCCGTCACCCGGACGGAGTGCGCGTCCTTCGTGCGGCGCGGTTCGAGGTTTGGTCTGGCAGCGAGCATTGACAGAGACCGAGAATAGGACAATCGGGCGTGCCGCTGTAGTGGGGCGACGGTTCAGCTCTTGAGCTTGTAACCGGTGCGAAGGGCGACGAAGGCCACGCCGGTGGCGACGAGGGCAACGACGACGAGGATGCTCCCGCCGACCGCCGGGGAAAGAGCGCTCGAGCCGAGCATTCCGTAGCGCAGCCCCTCGACCATGTAGACCATCGGATTGAACAGGCTGATCGTGTGCCAGGGTTCAGGGAGCGCGTTCACCGAGTAGAAAATTCCACCCAGGAAGGTGAGCGGCAGCATGATGAAGGTGGGAAAAAAGTTGATCTGCTCGAACTTCTCGGCCCAGAGCGCGGCGAGGAAGCCAAGCACCGAAAAGACGTAGGTGATGACGATCAAAAACGCCAGGGTCGGCAGCGCGTGGATCAGCTTGAATCCGGTGAAGATGGCGGCCGCCGCCCAGGTGAGCAGCCCAACCGTCAGGCCCCGGACCATCCCTCCGGCGATGAATCCAAAAAGGATCTCCGCCGGCCCGAGGGGCGCGGCGAGCAAATCCACGACGGTGCCTTGAATCTTGGTGATGAAGAGCGACGAGCTGGTATTGAGAAACGAGTTGTTGGCCATGCCGAGAAAGACCAGGCCGGGCACGATGAAAATGATGTACGGAATGCCGTTGACTTGATGGACGCGGCCGCCGAGCGAATATCCGAAAACCACGAAGTACAGGATGGTGCTCACCAGCGGCGAAAGGACCGTTTGCCCGGGGACCCGGAGAAAGCGGCGCACCTCTTTCGAGAGGAGCGTCTTCATTCCGATCACGTTCAGGCCTGGGCGCGCCGCGGATTCCATGTCCTTGCGTCTCACTTGTCGCGAAAGGCGACGTCAAGCGCCTCAGCAGCAGGGATCGCCTCGCGGGGGACGGGAGCTTCGAGCCTGGCGCGTCCCCGGAGCACCATCAGCAGCACATCTTCCAGGCGCGCCCGCCGCGTCTCGATGTCATCGACCGGCAACTGCTCCGCATAAACAAGGCGGAGAATCTCTCCGACCGACGGGCGACCCTTTCGCTCGACGTAATCCATTCGAAGTCCGTCCTCGGCGAGAACGGCGCCGGCGCTCCGGAGCTTTTCGGAAAGTGCCGCCACCTTTGATTCGAATCTGATTTGGAGTTTCTTTTCGCCCAGTCGGCGGATCAGCGCGTTCTTTTCCTCCACGAGGAGAATCCTTCCGTCGTTGATGATCCCCACCCGATCCGCCAGCTCCTCCGCCTCTTCGAGATAGTGGGTGGTGAGGATGATCGTGGTCCCTTGGGTCTGAAGCTTGCGAACGTAGCTCCACAAGTCCCGGCGGAGCTCGACATCCACGCCGGCGGTCGGCTCATCGAGAAAAACCAGGCGAGGCCTATGGACCAGCGCCTTGGCGATGAGCAGGCGCCGCTTCATCCCGCCGGAGAGGGCGCGGGTGAGCGAGCTCGCCTTGCTCGAAAGCGACAGCGCTTCGAGGACTTCGGCGACGCGCGCCGGATCCTTCCGCTTTCCGTAATAGCCGAGCTGAATGGAGAGGGATTCGGCGACGGTGAAGAACGGGTCGAAGTTGATTTCTTGAGGCACCAGGCCGACCTGATACCGCGGGGTGACCTGGTCTACGTCGAGATCGATTCCAAAGAGCTTGACCGTTCCCGAGGTCTTTCGGGCCAGGCCGCACACCGTGCTGATCAGCGTCGTCTTGCCCGCGCCATTGGGACCGAGCAGAGCGAAGATCTCGCCCGCGTGGATGTCCAGGTTTACTCCATCCAGCGCGGTCAACGATCCGAAGCGCTTGACCAGTTCGCGCACTTCCAGCACGGTGTCGCTCACGGGAATTGCATAGCGCGGTTCACGCCGAACGCGAAGGGCGGAAACAAAGGATGGCGCAAAATTTCATCTTCACCATGCAGGATCTGCGGACGGTCCGCGGTGGAAAGGAGATCCTCAAGGGTATCTATCTCTCGTTCTTTCCGGGCGCGAAGATCGGCGTGATCGGTCCGAACGGGGCAGGCAAATCGACGTTGCTTCGGATTATGGCCGGCGTGGACACGGAGTTCTTCGGCTACGCCAAGCCCGATCCCAGCATCCGGGTCGGCTATCTGCCCCAGGAACAGCAGCTGGTTGCGGATCTGGACGTGAAGGGCAACGTGGAGCTTGCGGTCAAGCCGGTGAGAAACCTGCTCGATCGGTTCAACGAGATCACCGCCCGCTTCAGCGAGAACGTCGGGGATGCAGAAATGGAAAAGCTCCTCGGCGAACAGGCCAAGCTGCAAGATGCGATCGACGCGGTGAATGGCTGGGAGCTGGATCGCACCCTGGAGATCGCGATGGATGCCTTGAGGCTCCCGCCCGGCGATGCGCAGGTCTCGGTCCTTTCCGGCGGTGAAAAGAGGCGCGTGGCGTTGTGCCGGGTGCTCCTCGAGAAGCCGGAGCTGCTCCTTCTCGATGAGCCCACCAACCACCTCGATGCAGAGTCCGTCGCCTGGCTCGAGCAGCACCTTAAAGAATATTCCGGGACGGTGGTGGCGATCACCCACGATCGGTACTTCCTGGACAACGTCGCGCAGTGGATTCTGGAGCTCGATCGGGGCGAGGGTGTCCCCTGGAAGGGCAACTACAGCTCCTGGCTCGAACAGAAGCAGGAGCGGCTTCGGGTCGAGGAGAAGGCCGAGTCCGCGAAGCAGCGGCAGCTCCAACACGAGCTCGAATGGGTCCGGATGTCCCCTCGCGCCAGACAAGCCAAGGGAAAAGCCCGCCTTGCCGCGTATGAAGAATTGCTCAACGAGCAGAGCGAAAGGCGCGAGGTGACCGGTGAAATCTACATCCCGCCTGGCCCCAAATTGGGAGGCCTGGTGGTGGAAGCGAAGCAATTGCGCAAGGGCTATGCGGACAAGCTGCTGATCGACAATTTGAGCTTCAAGCTTCCACCGGGCGGAATCGTCGGGGTGATCGGCCCGAACGGCGCCGGAAAGACGACTCTGTTCCGGATGATCACGCAGGAGGAGAAGCCGGATGCGGGCGAGCTGCGGATGGGCGAGACGGTGAAGCTCGCCTACGTCGATCAGAGCCGGGATGCGCTGCAGGGCGAGAAGAGCGCCTTCGAGGAGGTTTCCGGGGGGCTGGAGTGGGTGGAGCTCGGCCAGCGAAAGATGCCCTCGCGCGCCTATCTGGCGAACTTCAACTTCAAGGGCGCCGACCAGCAGAAGCGGGTGAAGGATCTCTCCGGCGGCGAGCGAAACCGGGTGCACCTGGCAAAGATGCTCAAGAAGGGTGCAAATCTGCTGCTCCTCGACGAGCCCACCAACGATCTCGACGTCGAAACGCTCCGGTCGCTGGAGGAGGGTCTGCTCGGCTTTGCCGGATGCGCGGTGATCATCACCCACGACCGGTGGTTCCTCGACCGAATCGCGACCCACATCCTCGCCTTCGAAGGGGACAGCAGGGTCTTTTTCTTCGAAGGCAACTTCCAGGACTACGAAGCGGACAAAGCCAAGCGCCTGGGCGCAGACTCTTTGCGCCCGAAGAGGATCCGCTACAAGCCCCTGATGCGATCGTAGAAGGGACTGCGGGCGCGACCGATCTTCACGCGCGCTCAATCCAGCGGGTGTTGTAGGGACTGAAACCACGTTCCCCGCGCTGCCAAGCCGCTCGCTTGGGCCTAGAATGATCTGGAGGGTCGCCTTCAGACCCCCGGTCACCGACGCGGATGAAATGGCGGGAAACCCTTCCAAAGGGGCTGCGAAAGCACCCTCTTCGAGTACATCCGAGCAATCGGCGCAACGGCAGCGCGACCGCCTCAGCAAATTCGAATCGAGAGCTGTCTCGATCGACAGTCCGACGCTCGGGGGAGTTCGGCCGAGGACCGTCGCACTCCCGCGCGGCACCGAGCTTGGGAGGTACGTTCTTCTCGATCGGATCGGCAGCGGGGGAATGGGCGAGGTGTACGCGGCCCACGACTCCCAGCTGGATCGAAAAGTAGCGCTCAAGCTTCTGCGGGCGGACCCGGACGAGGATGACCCGGAGCATCTGCGGATCCGCCTGTTGCGGGAAGCGCAGGCGATGGCCCGGCTGTCGCACCCCAACGTGGTCGCGATCTACGACGTGGGAACCTTCAAGGATCACGTATTCATCGCGATGGAACACGTCTCCGGGCGGACGCTGCGCCGCTGGCTTGCGGAATCGCCTCGCCCCTGGCGGGAGATCGTCGCCCATTTCATCGAGGCCGGCCGCGGGCTGGCGGCGGCCCATGCTGCCCAGGTGCTGCACCGGGACTTCAAGCCGGAAAACGTGCTCGTCGGCACGGACGGGCGGATCCGGGTGCTTGATTTCGGCCTGGCCCGGGCCAACGAACGAGACCCGGACTCAACCGAAATCGAGCTCGCCTCGCTCACCGTCTCGAAGGCGAAGCAGCTCGCGCTCGACGTGAGCCATCCCGGCGCGATGGTGGGCACGCCGGCCTACATGGCCCCGGAACAGCTTCTCGGCCAGGCCATCGATGCCCGGGCGGATCAGTTCGGCTTTGCCGTGTCGCTCTACGAAGCACTCTACGGGGAGCGGCCGTTTGCCGGGGAGAACCTGAGCGTTCTGATGGGGGAGGTCATCGCCGGAAAGGTGAAGCGGCCGCGCAGCCGGAAAAGGATCCCACCCGAGCTGCGCAAGGCCGTTCTCCGGGGCCTGCGTCCCAAGCCCGACGAGCGATACCCGTCGATGGATTCGATGATCTCGGAGCTGCAGGGGATCGAGGGCCTCTCGCGCGGCGACGGCGACGTGCGCTCGACCAATCTGGAGACGCCGGCGAAGAAGTTCGTCGGACGATTGCGCGAGCTCGAGCAGCTGGAGACGTTGATTCACCAAAGCGGGCGGCTGGTGACCCTCCTCGGGCCCGGAGGGGTGGGCAAGACGCGCCTGGCAACCCAGCTCGCCATGGTCCAGCTCGAGCGCTTTTCCGGAAGGGGCAGGGGCGGCGTCTGGTTCTGCGACTTGAGCGACGTCAAGACGTTCGATGGATTCTTGAACGCAGTGGCTCAGGTGCTGAAGGTCCCCTTAACCACCGGGCCCTCGAACGATCAGGGGGTCGAGCAGCTGGGATACGCGCTTGCCAAGCGCGGCCCCCTTCTTCTGGTCCTCGACAACTTCGAGCAGGTGGTTGAGGTCGCCTCCACCACCGTCGGGACCTGGCTGAAGCTGTCCGAGGGGACCCGCTTCCTGATCACCTCGCGGGAGCTGCTCCGGATTCCGGGTGAGCAGCAATTCGAGGTGCTGCCGTTGTCGGTGCCGGACCCCGAATCCGACCCTGCGGGGATCGAAAGCTCGGACTCGGTGCAGCTCTTTCTCGATCGCGTCCGGGCGGTCCGGGGCTGGTCCTATTCCCCCAAGCCGGAGGAGGCGCGGGCGATCGCGCAGATCGTTCGCCGCCTGGACGGAATCCCTCTGGCGATCGAGCTCGCCGCCGCCCGGATGAACGTCTTGAGCCCGGAGAAAATGGCGGAGGGCCTTTCCAATCCGCTCTTGCTCCTCACCACTGGAGCGCGCGGCGCCCGGTCGCGCCAAGCCACTCTGCGCGGGGCGATCCAGTGGTCCTGGGAGCTGCTTTCCCCGGCGGAGCGCGAGGCGCTGGCCCAGTGTTCCGTCTTCCGCGGTGGTTTCTCGCTCGATGCCGCCGAAGCGGTGGTGGTGGTGAGCACCCCCGGAAGCCCCTCGATCCTCGATCTGATTCAAGCGCTGCGCGAGAAATCGCTGTTGCGAACCTATCAAGAGGGATCCGGATCCGACGACCTGCGGTTTGGCATGTACGAGACCATCCGCGACTTCGTCGCCGAGCAGCTCGTCCTTTTCGGCGCGCAGGCGAAGACCGAGGAGCGGCACACCCGTTTCTTCCTCGAAGTCGCCCAGCGATGGCACGGTGTCGTCCATCAGCATGGCGGAGTCGCGGCGCTGCGGATGGTGGCGCTCAACTCGGAGAATTTGTGGTCTGCCTTCGAACGAGAATGCGCGAGCAATCCCCCGAAGCTCGAGAATGCCTCCGCCGCGGTGCGGTTTGCTCTGTATCTCGACCCGCTCCTCACCACGCGCGGCCCGGTCGAGTCGCACCAGGCCCTTCTCAATGCCGCCATTCTCATGTCCACCGGCCTTTCGGTGGAGCCGTCGTTGCGCGGGCAGGTGCTCAGGGCCCACGCTCTGCTCTCCCAGACCACGGGCAACATCGGGAATGCGGTGCGCGACTTCACCGAGGCGCTTGCCTGCGCGCGGAAGGCGGCCGATCTGTCGCTGGAGGGAACGTTGCTGGTCGACCTCTCCATTTTGCAACGGGAGCAGGGAACGCTGCCGGAGTCAGAACAGAACATCCGGTCGGCGACGGCGATGAATATTCCCGGCAAGTGGTTCCAGGCCTATCTTCACGGCAACGCCGGAATCCTTGATTACGAGCTGGGGCGCCACGAAAGCGCGGAGCTGCACTACGCCAATGCGCTCGATACCTTGCGCGAGATCGGCGACCGGCGATACCTGGGCATTTTCGAGACCAACCTCGGCCTGCTGTACCGCGAGCAAAAGCGCTTGCCCGAGGCCCGCGCTCACTACGAAAAGGGGATCACCGCGCTCAGGGAAGTGGGCGACCGAAGATATGAAGGAATGAGCCTGGACTGCCTGGCGAGCACCCTCTGGGAAGAGGGCCGCTTCATCGAGGCCAAGGTCTACTCGCAAAAAGCAGTGAAGATGCTTCAGGAAGCCGGCGATCGAAGACAGTCGTCGATCGCCCTGGCCCATCTCGGTGGAGTGCTCGCCTCGTTGGAGCAGATCGAGGAGGCTCAGAAGACGTTCGCGGAAGTGGAACAGCTACTGAGCGAAATGAACGATCCGGTGCTGCAGGCAGAAGCCGAATGCTCGCGCGGCCATCTGGAATTAGCGCTGTCGCGCCAGGCGTGGTGCAACGACGACGTGGACAACGCCGACCGATTCGAATCGGTCGCCCGCGCGAAGGTCGAGGCGCTTGGCAGCGACGTCCTTGCCAGGTCTTCCGATGTCCGGGTCGCGGTGCGCCGGCTGTCGGCGGCCGCTGACGCCCTCCGCTCTGTGATGAACGGGGCAGCGCCGGCAGCTCCCGGCGAAAGCAGCTGACTCCCCAGGCGCGCTAAAACCTCCGGATCTTTGAGTCCTTTTCTGGACTTACATTCGTTCCCGGTTAAGCGTAGACTCCCTTCATCTGGGCGCTTGAACGGAAAGCTGGGTGGAAAAGACGACAATGCGCTACAGCGCTGTAGGCTCTCGCGGGAGGTCTTTCGGCCTTGAGGGATGAGCATCCAGATGCCCTTCTGAAGAGCGCGCTGGAAAAGATTGTG
>WNFC01007035.1_pt1 | contig 18088 bp, 15 predicted proteins | sample 5400541 | NCBI WGS metagenome assembly WNFC01 (sample SAMN13153342, study PRJNA577476) | soil metagenome | isolation source: 120 cm saprolite under Douglas fir tree site 2 hole 2 replicate 1 | place: USA:California | collected 2015-04-18
GCTGGAGAGTTACCAGCGTATCGGAATGCCTCGCCACGCCGAGATGACTCGAACGCTCGTCGACGGGGCTACCGGTCGGTTGGAGTAGATCTCGCAGCGCGACTGTTGGCGGCAAACCTTATGGCCGGTGCGAGTCCATCGATGTCATCCTCGTTCGCTTCCGATACTACTTGGATGTTCGGTCAATGCTGCATCCGCCGCAGCACGTTCGCTCTGAGACGCCCGATCGGGCTCCACAAGTTCAGGATTTGAGCAAAGGTTGAATGGTTGCGACATCCGCCGTGCTTGGCAATTGGGACAAGTTTTCGGACAACGCGGTTGTCCGATGCTGTCCGAAACCAAAATAATGCTTGATTTGATTGGTGGAGCTGACGCGGATCGAACGCGCGACCTCCTGAATGCCATTCAGGCGCTCTCCCAACTGAGCTACAGCCCCACCGGCAGGAATCTCAGGCTAATCTCAGGACTCTGGCACAGTCAACCGAGGTGGTCGGATAGTTTCCTGCCAGGCCGGTTGCTTCATTAAAGGCGGCAGGCATGGTTGAGAATCATCCCGGGCCGTGCCACAACTTTAGGCGCCGCGTAGCGGAGCCAGTGAGCCGAAGCCCCAAGACTCTGCGGCGTGTGCGTTCAAAATTAGATGGGAGTAGCGAGCGATGGCAGTTCAGGTGACCTGGGACAAAAACGTTTGCATTCATTCAGGTAATTGCGTCAAGACGCTGCCGCAGGTGTTCAAGGTCGAAGGCGGCAAATTCGTGATCGAGCCCAGCGCCGCTGATGATGAGAAAGTACGCGCGGCGGTCGCCGCATGTCCGTCCGGCGCGCTCCAAATCAAGGACTGAGACAAGAGTCCGGATTGATGTACAGCGGCCGGGCCCGGATGGCCTGGCCGGCGGCGAGCATCGCGAGTTGCGCGTGAATCCGCTCCGCCAGTTCCCTTCGCACTACCGGCTTGGCGATAAAGTCGCTGACACCGAGTTCCATGCCTTCGGCGCGGGCCTCGACATCATTACGGGCTGTCAGCATGATTACGGGGATTTCGGCAGTAGCGGGGTCTGCCCTCAGCGCACGGCATACGGCGAAGCCATCCATATCCGGCATCATCAAGTCCAGCAGGATCACATCGGCTCGATGTCGCCTGGCGAGACTGAGGCATTCGGCGCCCGAGGACGCAGCGATTGCCGCTAAGCCCTCGCGCCGGATATAGCGGACAAGAATCAACAAGGTGTCGGGGTCGTCATCGACCACCATAATTTGCGCGCCATGCTGATCCTGCTTCATAGCATCTCAGGCCAGGTCGCCATCACTGCCGGACGCGACCACCCCGCATCGCCGTAGCTTGGCCGAGAACGTCGTGCGCTTGAGGCCCAATAGCCGTGCGGCGGCTTGTTTGTTGCCACCGGCCAGCTTCAAAGCTTCGTTAATCATTCGTCCTTCCAGCTCACGAACTAACGCGTTGAGATCGACGCCGCCTTCGCCGATTTCAGCCGCCACCTGAGCCTCGGCAAAACCGCTGCTATTGCTCAGGTTTTCCGGCAGCAGCGTAACGTCGATCACCGGGCCGTCGCTCAGGATCATCAGCCGTTCGATCATATTTGCGAGTTCGCGCACATTGCCGGGCCAACCATAAGACCATAAATGAACCATCGCTTCGCGGGTGACGCTCCATTGCCCGCCGAAGCGCTCGCGGTTTCGCTCCAGAAAAAAATCGACCAGCAACGGGATATCGGAGCGGCGTTCGCGCAGCGGCGGAATCACCACCGGCACGACCTGTAAGATCCGAGCCTACCGCGCGCACAAACCCGTCCTCCAGCACGCGCAGCAGCTTGGCCTGAAGCTGTAGCGGCATTTCACTGATTTCGTCGAGAAAAATCGTGCCGCGATCGGCCAGGCTGAACAGCCCACGACGAGGCAAGGCGGCCCCGGTGAAGGCGCCGCGCTGATGGCCAAACATCTCGGATTCCATCAACTCATTGGGAATCGCAGCACAATTGACCGGGACGAAGTTGTGCACCGACCTGCGCGAGAGTGCGTGAATCTCTCGTGCAACAATCTCCTTCCCACTGCCGCTTTCGCCACTGATCAAGACGGTGGCATCCGTCGCGGCCAGCCGTTCGATCAGCGTCCGCAGCTTTGCGATCGCGGGATGAGTCCCGATTAGGGTGCGCTCTGCTGCCGAACGCCAGACCGCGTCAGCGGTCCTGAGCTGAGATGCCACTGCCATATTCCCCCCTGTTCAGCCAGTACACTCACCAACGCGCAGATTGTCGTATCTTTTTAGAATCGCCGGCAACCAAGCAAGCCCGTATGGCATGACTAGCTCCCTTAAAGCCCGCCTTACATGAGTAAATCCTATTCTGTCGAATTATGGAGGAATATAGGACGCTATATTAGTCCGGATAGGAAAAATACCTAGCGGCGAGGCAGTTCCTGCCTATAAATCGCGGCTTGGCCGGGTCCCTCGGCCACCGACACTTCCATCGCGCTTACGTCGCCAAGTGCGTTGCGCCGAGCCAGCTCGCCAGACAATTCGTTCCAGATGAATCGCGCGAGCTCTTCCGCCGAACTGTGTATAATCGGCAGCAATGCGACGTCGGCGGCGGGAAAGACGAAACTGTCGCCCTCATAAGTGACTCTCACCTGACCGTCCTGCTGGCGAATTTCGAGGCAATCGCTCTGTGAGGGGATGATGGTATGCTCGTCGAGGCGCTCGACGATTTGACGCGTGAGTTGTTTGACCAGACCAAAATCGAGCACGTAGCCGGTGCTGGCGAGGCGGCCCTCGACCTTGATGCCGACTTGATAGTTGTGCCCATGCAGCGGCTCACGAAAGCCCGGATAGGCAATAAAATGGGCGGCCGAGAACTTCAGGTTCTCCTTCGCCACATGAATCGAAAAACCCGCCGCCACGCTATATGCACCTCGTTAGGCCCGCCACTCATACTGACTCCCTCCCCCTAAAGGGCGCGGAGAGATCATTCGAACAGTGCTTGCACCGCCCGCGTTGGTACGCCTGGAAAGCCTTTGCGATAGCCGGTCTCGTCGAGCGAGGTAGCCTGCAAAAAGAGTTGGTGTTCGAGCGGAACGGCACCGGCTACCCGCCGCGCGAAGTCAGGGCCGAATCCGTCGGCGAGCGACAATCCTGCTACCAGGTCGGCGACTCCAAGTCCATGTAATCCACCCAGCACGCATTCCACGAAATAGCCAACCTGACCATCATGGTCGAGCGCGAGCGTGGTAATCTTCAGCGCTTCATCCAAACCCAACAGCCGGTCCATGCCGAATTCATTGCGCTTGGACCGCACCGCAGGATCACCGCTGCCATCGAAGCCCGAACCAATTGCGGCGATCGCCACACGTCCGTCGCGAAACGGCACCGGATGGAAGATGTAGCCATGTGAGGTGTAGTTGAGCATCTCGCGCAGCGCGCAGCGATAGGCCAGCAGGTTGAAGCGGGTGCGTTCGGCGATTTTCAGCAAAAACTCGCCGAGGGGTTGGCGCGCCCGATCGGCGAAATCGAGCAATTCGAGGAATTTGGCCGGGTCGTATTCCTCGCGCCGCGCCAGCCGCTCGGCCCATTGCCGATCGAACACGAGCCCCAGCACGCCGATGCCATCCTCGCCGTGGTAATCGCCATCAGCCACGAGCGGCTGGTTAGGGTTGGCCGGTTCAAGGTCCATTGCCAGATAACTGCCATGGCTGGACGGCTTGGCGAGTCCGCGGCGCGCGTTGTGCAGCGTCACCGGAAAGGCGTCGCGCGCCACCAGTTTACTGCCGCCGCCGCGGCGATGGGCTGACATTCCGTAGCCACTGAGCAACGAGCCGTACCCAATCACCAGCAATGTGCGGTTCACGTCAGACGACAATCTGCCACCTCCACGATTTCAAGCCGTCTCGGCCCGCGGCGAACCGCGGCCACCTTCGCTGTTTCAAATCATATCTCCGGCCATCGGCGTGATCGACTATCGCGGCTTGTCGTACTTAAGCATCGGATCTCTTTTGCTCCCATGGTGGTCCGGAGGAGAACCCAGCACCTCCTTCCACATGTTCGTTCGGGGTTCAAAACCGCAACAAAATCGCGGCGGGCAGGAAGTTACAACCAGAGCAGCACGCCGACCGCGGAGCAGCCTGTGCTGGCGTGGACCGCGCGTACATATAGGCCCAACTGCGCTCGATATTCGTCGAGGCGCCGTGCGATGTCTGCGTCCGTCTTGAAATCCACCACAGTCCAACTATCCCCCTCCTTGAATGCCAAGTCTGCGATGCCCTCGACCATCGAACCGTCGTCGAGCCGAACCATAACCGGAGACTCCCGACGAACTTCGACGGCGCCGGCGGCGCGGCGCATCAGCGGGCACGCGAGTGCTTTCGTGACCGCGACGGCCGCGGCTGTAGCCTCAGCGGGTGTGGCGCCAAGAATCCGGGCGTGCATCGCAGCGAACCTGGTGATCGATTCCGGCAGTGCGTCCGCACCGACGCTCAACAATATCGCGTGCACTAACGTGCCAAACCGCGGCCCGCTCGGCCGGCTGGGGTCGCGCGTCACTTCTTCGATGCTGACGGCGGGAGCTTCAGAAATGACTATATCACCGCGGGCTGCGCAAAGTGCCAGATCGGTCGCGATTACGAGCCGGCGGAGCGGCGTCCGGCCGCGGCCGAGCATAGACTGGCGCCCCGCGAACCAGTCCTCGTAAGCGTGTACGCCTTGCTGCGAGACTCTGCCGCTCTCGTCAGCTTCCAGCAGTCGACGCTGCCGGAGTCCCATTGCTTCCTCAACGTCGAGATTGAGAACTGCCGGATCCCACCAAACGATCCGGTGCGTACCGACCAGCGGCCTATGCAATCCCGGGATAACCGACTTCTCCTTGGGCGCGGCGTTGGACGGCCGTTCAAGCACGCTATCGTCGCCGAACCTCGGGCACTCGGGGACGGGTCTTATCGCAGTGCGGCGAACCTTGAAATCCGGGTAGAGAACGTCGCCGAGTTTGCCGAGCCATTTGTCGCATCGCTCATCGCCAATGACCGGCACTACCAGCAAGTCGCGCGCCCGCGTAATAGCCACGTAAAGCAGCCGGGTAGCTTCTTCGCGCTCGCGGCGCAACTCGTCCTCTGAATGGTCGAGTAACTCTTGCGGCGCGCATCCCGCAATTCGAAGCGCACAAACCCCGCGCTCGGCGGCAATGTAGCGCTGAGCCGTGTCCCGAATCTCATTGCACGTGATATCGGCGAGTATCACAATCGGAAACTCGAGACCCTTCGCGCCATGCACTGTCATCAGGCGAACACCCTCGGTGCCTTCTTCGACCAGCGGGGCCTCGGCCAGGATTCCAGCGTCAGCGTCACGTTCGAGCTGTTCGGTGAAACCGCGAAATGAAGTCCCTCCACGGCTTTCGAACCGGCGCGCCTGATCCATGATGCGCGAGATGTTTGCGAGTGCCTGCTCGCCGGTCGGCCAGATGGCGAAGCCCGCGTGGGCGCGCGTGGCTCCGAGCAGGCGCGCGATTGTGTCGGCGATCGGACGGCGGTTGCGCCCGCGATGCATTTCGCGCAATAGACCGAGGGCATCCGCAATCCTTGAGATTGATTCGGGGTGTGCATTATCAATTTGGCGGAACGGATGCAGGGTGCCGACCGTTTCCTTGAACGCGAGCAGCTCGCCGTCGGAGAAGGCGAACAGCGGTCCGCGCAACGTCGCGTAGACCGAGAGCTCGTCGTCCGGGCGTTCGATCGCGTTGAGCGCGTTGCGCATCGTTTCAATCTCTTCGCGCTCCTGGAAGGAGCTGCCCTTGACCAATACGTGCGGCACATGCCGCGCCTCAAGCTCCCGAGCGTACTCGCGGGCGACGTCGGTGCGAAAATTCGTCATGCGGCGGAACAGGATGCAAATGTGGCGCGGCTCTATCGCCACCAATGCGGCGGGTTTGTTGCTTTCGGTAATTTTCCATCCACTCTCGCGCACTAGCCAATGCACAAAGGCCCCGACTGCCTTGGGCACTGATGCATCGATCGCGTAGTTGGTGATTTTTCCATAGCGCCCATACGGCTTCGGCACCGGCAACGCGATGATCGGGGGTTGCGGCGAATCTGCGCGCGCTCGATCGAGAGCTACGTAGGCGGCTTGTGTCTCTGATTCCTTCATCCACGGCGCGATCGCAGAATTTACCAGCGATTGAAGCTCGGGGCGGGCGCGAAAGCTCACGGTCAAACGCTCTAACCGCGCGCCGTGGCGAACAAGCTGAGCCTTCACACGTTGATAGAGTGCAACGTCGGCGCGCCGGAAGCGGTAAATCGACTGCTTGGGGTCGCCAACTATAAATAACTTCCCTGCGGCCGGGCGCGCGCGTTGGAAATCTTTCTCGTTGGGATCGTCAGCGGCGAGCAGCAGCATGATCTCGGCTTGCAGCGGGTCGGTGTCTTGGAACTCATCGATGAAAATATGAGTGAAGCGTTCCTGCAGCTCCATGCGGACCGAAGCATGATCGCGAAGCATGTCGCGTGTGAGCAGCAGTAAATCCATGAAATCCAGCTTACCCGCGCGGCGCTTGAGTTCCTGGAAGTGATCGATCACCGGCTGAAGCTCGTGCCGGAGCTGCGGCGCCAGGTCGGCACCGATCCTTTCGCGCAGGGTCTCCAGACGGCGATGAAATTCCTCGCGCCTGCGCATTACATCGGCTCGCGGATGATCGCCGAAGTTGGCGCCGAAGCCCTTCCAATTCCAATAATTCTGGCTACCTCGCAACAACTTCATCAACGCGGCTTCGCGCGCATCGAGATCGCAACCGCGAATGTTCTCCAGGCGTGCCGCCTCGCGAGCAACCAGCCGAATTTTCGCGAGCGATTCGTAGAGCCAGTCTTCGGGGCTGCCAAGATCGGCCAGGTCGCCAATCGCGCGCATCTCAGCAAACGACGATTCAAGCTCGGCCTCGCGCTCGAACGCCGGCCGAGTCCATTGAGCGGGAAAATCGCGCCATTGCGAAAGCTCGATGGCTGCATTGAAAAGCCATCCGGTCGGCGTTTCCTCGCGATTATTGTCGGCGCGGGCCAGCATCCGCCTCAGGCCCGGCCCTGGCGCTCGCAGCGCCTCTTCAAACCAGCGCTCGAACGCCACCCGCAAGATAACATCGGCTTCATCCTGCGGCGCTACCTCGAAGAGCGGATCAACTCCCGCCTCGACCGGCCGTTCCTGAAGCAGGTCGCGGCAGAACGAGTGGATGGTGCTGATGCGTGCCTCTTCGAGCTTTTCCAGCGCCCCGTCGAGGCGGACGCGCTCGGCATTGTCGGTTGAATTGCGGCGTCGCTCCTCGATCTGTTCGCGCACCCGCAATTTGAGCTCGCCCGCGGCTTTCTCGGTGAAGGTGACCGCGACTATTTTGTCGAAGGTCGTTCGGCCGGAGGCGACCACCGCGACGATGCGTCGCACCAGTTCCGTGGTTTTTCCAGTCCCCGCGGCGGCTTCGACCACCATCGTGACGTCGAGCCCGCCAACGATCCGATCGCGCACGCTTTGATCGGCCAGCGTCACGTCAACTCCCGCAATTTCCGCAGCTTCGTCAGACGCGCTGGAGGTTTCATTGAGGAGCGTCGCTGTTCGTATGGTCCACAGAGCATGCGATAGTCACACCATTGGCATTGCCCCTCATCGGGCGCCGCGGGAAAAAAGCCGGTTTCGAGCGCGTCTGCGATCGTGTCAATAACCGTCGTGATTGCCGTTCGAGCAGAGTCGTTCAGCTCGATCTCGCGCTCTTCAAAGCCGCCCGCCAGGGTGCAGTAGTAGAGGCGGCCCGAATCCACCGGCTCGGCCAGGAGCCGTTCAGCAGCCAACGAATATAGTAGCGGTTGCAGCACGCGCCCTCCGCCAACCACCACTCCGCGCGCGGCCCGGACCTTTCCAGTTTTATGATCGGTGATTCGCAGGCGGGCTCGGGCGGGATCGCGCTCGACCAAATCGATCGAGCCCCGCAGCTTGAGGCCGCTCGCGATGGTTATAGGCTCGCCAGAACTGTTTGGATCGGCTTGAGCGCGGTCGCGGAGCCCGAATGACAACTCGAAACGATCGGGACGCCATCGATCGTGCTTTTCTGCAGTTCGACGGAGCCACTCCGATAGATCAGCCGAAATGCTCGCGATGCCGTCATCCCATACGCGCTCGATCGCCGGCGCGAGCTTCTCCCGGTGTCTTTCAGCAACACGGCCGAGTTCTGCGGCTACTGTCTGCAACGAGGCGTCGAGATTTTCGAGGGTCACCGGCAGCGCGCCGCGCTCGCGCAATGCGGAAAGCAGGTTGAACTGCACCTCGTGAAACATCGCGCCCCGCACCAGCGGATCGATGGCTTCGATCGGCTCGGGTTCCTCGCGAGGTTCGAGCTTCAGAATCGTGTAGAGCACGAAGCGATATGGGCATTCGGCAAACTTCTGCAGCGCGGTCGCTGAAAATGAGCGCGCCGCAAATGCATGCTTCAGGAGTGCCGCCCGCGCTGCGTCATCTGGATCAACCAGGCCGTCATTGACGGTCCAGCGCCTAAGCCATCTCCGCGCCCGGGCGCGCAGCGAACGGGCCAGATGGGGATTGGAATGCTCCGAAGTGAGCAGATAATTCGCCGTGCCAATTGTCCGCTCCGGTTCTTCATCGACCAACTTGTCGAGTAAGGCAAGATCGAATTCCGCGTCGTCGATTGCTTCGGCCGCCTTGGCCGGCGCAGGCCAGCCCAGGCGAAGTTCGCGTACCATTGACGCAGCTACCGCCAATTCCTCGAAACCGCGCAAACGACCCTCGCAGGCACGCGTGGCTTCAAGCGCATAGAATGAGGGCACACGCGGACGACCCTGATCGATATCGATGCGCGGATAGGACAGCATCACAGATCCCTCAGCCGCCCCTACCGCCAGTTTAAGGGCGAGACGCTCATTGATGCGGCGATCATCTTGCACGGCAAGGTCGCCCCCGAGCGTCCTGCGGACGCGGTCGGACAGAATCGGATCTTCGATCAGCTTCTGCGGAAAGAGCCGTTCCGCGAGCGCCGGAATGAACACGACGTCGAAGGAGAGGCCGCGCGCATCCTCGGCCGGACCGACATAGACTGCCCCGTACCGGCGGCGCGGGGGCTGACTCGTGAGCTTTCCAAGCCGTTCCGCAAGGACCAGTCGGACTTCGTCGAGTCCGAGCGGTCCCACCGGCGCCATCGGTTGCAACTCAGCGAGCGTCGCCAGCACCGGATCGCGATCACGAATCGCCTGATTGGTGAGGGCCATCAGCGCATCCAGCCATTCACCCCAGTTCGCCACGCGCGGCAAAGTGTCGAGCGCATTGATGATCGGCAGAGCTATCTGCTTCAGGTGACCCAGATCGATGAGTTGGCGCTTGAGATAGGCGCCCTGCGTCTCGTCCTCGACTTCCCTCAGTTTGGTGCGGAACTCCGCTTCGAGCGCATCGAGCCGCCGCTGCCATCGATCACGCCCACCGATTACCGACGCTTCGATAATCAGCTCCTCCCATCGCCACGGTGCGCGCAGGCTGCCCTCGACCACCGGAAGAGGATCGTTGATCGTGGCGGTGTATTCGGGCGGCGCCGCGGCGCTCGAAGAAACGGACTCGGGCAACGGCACCAGGTCGTTTGCGGGCACCAACGATACTCGCGGATCGGTCTCGCGATCAGGATCGGGCACTTGCGCAAGCGAGAGATATTCCGCGAAACGTCGGGCGGAGAGCCGCTCCGCAGCGCAATTCAACAGGGTCAGAAGCGCGCGTCCGCCGGGTTCCGGGCGCAAAGTGCCGCGTGCGAAATAGGCCGGCACGCCAGCCCGCGACAGGGCCTCTTCAAGATGCGCATTGTACGGGACGGGGGCGCGCAGCAAGATTGCCATTCGGTCGAATTGCACGCCACCGTGCGCACATTTGTGGATTTCGCGCGCGATCTCGACGCACTCCCGCGCCTCGCCCGGCGCGGAAAAAATCTTCACTGATTCGTCACGCGCTCGTTCCGTCGGCGTGATTGCCTGGAAGAGGTTGTCCTGCAATCTGACGAGAGATGATTCCGCACGCGCCGGCCCCTTGCGGCTGACCGAACCCTCGAACGCAATGCGCGCGTAATTCTCGGTGCGTGTGTCGCCCGCTGCGATCGTAAACATTGTCTGCGGGGCGCGCCCGGCTAGTTGAGCAATGAAATATAATTCGCCGCGGCCCCGGATCGGCACGTCAAGAAACAACGTCGGCAACCCGACATAACGCGCCGCGGGAGCGCGCTCGATCGCTTCGCATGCGATGGCGATCAACGCTGCTCGATCGGCGAGCTGCGCCGCCGCCAGCTCATCCTCGTATTGTTCCAGTAAAGCGGCCAGCGGTTCGCCGATCGAATCAATCGCGCGAAGCTGCTGCGCAGTGATGCGTGACAGGCGCAGCTCGCTTATGGTACGTGCAAGCGCGGCGGCGAAGCCGTGATGGTCGGCAAGCGGGGCAAAATAGCCTAGAGCATTCGAGCGGCCGACGAAATGAATGGCTCGCGCTGCGATTGCGGTTACCGTAAGCCCCATGGCTGGCGCCAGGTTGCGTTCAGCGAGCGTCTCTGCCGCCAGAATTGAAATTGTCCGGTCGAGAGTCAGCCGATGGATCGCAAATGCTGAACCCCGTTCATCGGCAACACCGCGAACGAAGTCATCCGCCGCATCCCAATTGGGAGTGACGATCAAAGCCTCGGCATCGGGCAACAAGGCACGGAGCCATTCGGCGGCGGCGGCTATTCGATCCCCCGTCCGCGGCGATTTGAAAACGGTCGCAGGATTCATCGGCGCTTGGTCCAACGGTCTACAACGCTCTACACATCTGCACCGATTTCATGGTCCGCCGCAGACGAGCCAGTGGGCAAGCGTTGCGAGAGGCGCCAATCCACAACTTGCAGAAATCTGTCGTGGCACAGCTCTGGGTTGAGCGAACCTCAGCTCAGATGCGATGCACCTTCAGGCCCGGTATTTTCGGGAAACTCCGCTCGTCGCGCGTCGCCACAGCATAATCCTTTGCGAGCGCGGTGGCGCCGATCATCAGGTCCCGCTCACCGACCGAAGCGCCGCGCTTAGCCAGCTCGGCCCATAACGAAGCATGTACTCTTGCCACGGTGAGGTCGAACGGAAGCACCGGAATTTCCGCCAGCAAGGTTTCGACGAAGGCTTGACGGCGATGCCGTTGCGCAGCGTTGGTAGCCCGGTAGAGCCCGTGCAACAGCTCGGCCGCGGTCACAGCCGATATGGCAAGTTCTTCCGCCGCGTAACGAAGCGCGACATCGGTCAAGCTGAGCTGGCCCCGTTCGGCTGCGATCAACACGCTCGAATCGATTAACGCCGCCATCCTGACTCCGCGACGGTAGGCTGGTCGGTGACCAGTTCCTCCACCAGGGCCAGATACTTCTCGTCGGGCTTGGGCAGCGAAGCCAGCAGCTCCACGAATTCGGCGCCCGTGAACCTCGGCTGCTTGGCCGGCACAATTTCACAGATGGGCGTGCCGCTCCGTTCAACGATGAAGCTCTCGCCCCGGTATCGCACCCGGTTCATGAGTTCGGAGAAGTTCCGCGCGGCCTCGGTCGCTGATATTCGAGATTTCATAGAATCAGATTTACATACATTTGAGCCAGAGGCGAACGAACGGGCGTAGGCGTAAAGGGGAAAGCTGTTGTCATCGCCATTATCACGCCAGCACGATGTGCGCGCCATGCGCCCGTCCGATGTCGAGTAGACCACGATGGGTGCCGCCGGCTTTGAGCCTCACTTCAATCGGCGATGGTCCACGCTGGCTGAGCCGCTCGGCCACCAGACCGGAAGAGTTGAGCGGCGCGATGAGCTGAAGTTCGTGCGGGCCCAGCGCAAGCCGTACGCCGGCGGCCTGCAATTCATCCCGCTCGATACGTTCGCCCCTCCGCCCCAACGCGGTTTCGTAAATCAGCCGAATCGAGTTCACCTCGGCGGCCGCGATCGCGAGGCTTTGCACTCCGGCGGCACCGTTGCGATGCGCGCGGCCGCGCGGCAGCCGTTCGTCGCGCGGCGTGATGTCGCGGATGAAAAACGGCACCAGCCCGCGCGTGTCGCCCTCGTTGACTGCTAACTCCCAGTTAATTCGGTAGCCGTCGGGGCGTTCACGGCCCATTGCGAAGGGCGCGCTGATAGCGGCGCCTGCTCGGCGAAATGTGGCCGCATCATCCTCGAGACTGTCGCTCTGCACGCAGAAATCCGTGAGCCCGCCACCGTGCTGCAAAGCCTCGTACCACCACTGCGCCGCTGCCGGAGGCGGCCCCAGGAAAGCGATCAGCTCGAAATAGCAGCCGTCGGCAAAAGCAATCAGCGCATTATGCGTATTAAGCCCGGAATGCCGCCCGCCCCGTACTACGGTAAATCCCAGGCCAGCGTAATCCGCGATCGCGGTGTCAAGCTCGTGGACCGGGATGACGATGTGGTCGATTCCGCGAATCATATTGCCTCTCCCCGTCGGGAGAGGCCGGCGCGCAGCGCCCGGTGAGGGACCTTAAGGAAATTCTGCAATTCTTTAGAGCTGGCCATTGAGATGGTTTAAGGGGCCATCATTCTAGACGCTAGTGCGGGGTGGCGACGTACCCTATGGCTACGCGATCACGTCGCGCGGGCTTCCAGAATCCTCCGCGGTGGTCCCTCATCCGTGCGGCGAAGACGCCGCGCGGTCCCTATTGTCGGGAGAGGTAAAGAGCTTCATGCGGGGCGGACCGTTACCGGCTGTTCATCGGCAATGACTTCGACCGAGACCACCCCATCAACCTGACGCACCACCTCATTCACGAGATCGTCCCACGGCGGCACCAACCCCGGACCATTGATCTGGACCGCACCCTCGGCACATTGAATCTCGATCGGTGCGTGGCCGATCTTGGGATGAAGTATCAGTGCGGCGCGAACCTCTGCCTCAAGGGCCGCATTGCGCATCCGGAGCCATTGCTCCGGCCGCGTACTGCGGTCAAATTCGATTGCCAGCGACGCCAGCATCGAGGCGGCTGTGCCGAGCGGCATCGAGAATGTATTGAGCACCAGGGAATAGTTGGCGGGGTCGTCCATGTCATAGTTGAAAAGCGTCTGAGCGCGCGCGCGCCATTCGCGGTCGTAATCACGCACTCGGCGTTCGGCTACCGCAGGAGTAAGGCCCTCCTCCTTGGCCACCTCCTGCGCGCGCTCTTTAAATGGCCCGGTCAGCCGCACCCGAAGACCGCACCCGTCCGGCAGCAGGTGGGTCACCGTGCGACCGATGACGACGAGATTGTTGGCCGCCATCTCCTTGAGCAGGAGCGCACGAAAAAAGGCAACCAGGCGGTAAGTGTCAGTCTTGAGCCGTTCCCAAAAATGCGGACGCCGCTCGTCGACGATCACCAGTTGTTCGGGCGTGATTTTGAAGATGTGCGAGGTCTGGGCGATTAGCTCGTCGGCGGTCAGGAAGCGATAGCCCAGCCGTTCGGCCGTCAGGCGGCCGAGCTCAAACGCATGCGTCCCCAGATGCTGCGTGAGTGCAATTATCGCCATAGGTTGTCCCCTCGGCGGATCGATCCCCGGGTTATCTTAGGGCCAGCAGAGGCTGCTGGCAAATGACCGCGAGGCATGCCGAGCGGTCATCCTGAGCCGCGGCGGCGAAGGATCAGCGCGGAGCGATCTCTTTCTCTGAACCAGCGATGCTCAAGGATGACGGGAGGTGGCCGAGGAGAAGGAGTCCAGCCGACCCACGACACTTTGACAAACTCACCATGCGGTAGGATTATCGCCATTGATTAGAGGTGGGTATTGGAGCGCAAGCTCACCGCCATTCTTTGCGCTGACGTGCACGGTTATAGCCGCCTCATGGGGGAGGATGAGGAGGCGACGCTGCACACCCTTACCTCCCATCGCAGACTAATCGACTCCCGCATCGCTAAGCATCACGGGCGCTTCGTCAACTCTGCCGGCGACAGCGTCCTAGCCGACTTCGCCAGCGTGGTCGAGGCGGTGAATTGCGCCGTCGAGATTCAGGGCGCGCTCGAGGCCGCGAACGTGACCTTGTCGCCGGAGCGGCGGATGGAGTTCCGCATCCGTGAAGAACATCGCGAAGCCCGTTAAGGTATTTCGTGTGCTGCTGGATGGGATGCCGGCTGTGCGCCGAGAGCTGCGGCAGATGCCGCGGAAATATTGGCGCGGCGGCGTGCTGTCGTTGGCAGGACTCGCGACCGCTATCGGGACTATCGTGCTCGTCCAGCATCTGTCACTGAAGCCCCCGCGCACGTCTGCGTCGATTCCGCCTCAGGAGAAGCAGAACCCTCACCCTTACCCTCTCCCGCAGAATAGCGGGCGAGGGGCAGAAGCGCTGCCACTGCCGAGCATTCCCTCCATAGCCGTGTTGCCGTTCACGAACCTGAGCGGCGATCCACAGCAGGAATATTTCAGCGATGGTGTTGCCGACCAGCTTGTCAACGACCTGTCGCGGGTCCCCGGCGTCTTTGTGATCGCGCGCAATTCGAGCTTCGCCTACAAGGGCAAGGCAGTTGCGGAGCGCGAGATCGGTAAGGAGCTGGGGGTGAAGTACGTATTGGAGGGGAGCGTGCGCAAGGCTGGTGGCCAACTCCGAATCGGAGTCGAGCTGGTCGACGCGAGCTTGGGAGCGCAGACCTGGGCGCAACGGTACGACCGGCCCTTGAAGGACATCTTTGCGGTGCAGGACGAGGTCGTGGGCAAGGTAGTGACGACGCTCGGCCTGCTTTTTAAGCTGGACGAGATGAAACTTCCCAAGGGATCCTTTCGGCCGACCGACAATCTCGAGGCCTACGACGATCACCTCCGTGGCGTCGCCTACCTCAATCGTGGAACGAAGGACGACAATGTCCAGGCGCGGCGCTGGGAGCAGGAAGCCATCAAGCTGGACCCCAGCTTTGGTGAGGCGTACGCGCTTCTCGGGTTGAGCTACTGGGTCGATGTCTGGAGCGAATGGAGCGCGGATCCTCAGGCGGACGTACAGCGTGCCTCCGAACTCGCGCACAAGGCGCTCGCGTTGGATGACTCTAATTCAAGTGCCCTCCGGCTTTTGAGCTATGTCGATTGGATACAAAGGCGATTTGACCAGGCGGTGGCCGACGCGGAGCGGGCGGTTGCCATCAATCCCAACTCCGCTCAAGCCTATGATGCTCTGGGGACTGCGCTGGGTACTGCTGCAAAGCTCGAGGAGGCACTTCGCGCCGCGGAGAAGGCGATGCGCCTCGATCCGGCCAGGCAAGACTTCTATGCGTCTTCCGCCGGAGTTATCTACAATGAGATGGGGCGCTATCAGGATGCCGTTCCCCTTCTCAAGGAGGCACTCGCGGCGTACCCCAACAATCTGAGTGCTCACCTTGCAATGACTATGGCTTATGTCGAGCTGGGCCGCGACCAGGACGCCCGAGCTGAGGCAGCCGAAGTCATGCGAATCAGCCCACACTTTGCTGTGCTCTCGGGGCCATTTAAGGACGAAGCCTTGAACAAGCGGGTGCAGAGCGACTTCCACAAGGCTGGATTGAAGTAACGTGCGGCGCACGCTCAGCCCACCCGCAACCGAGCCCACCAAAGATAAGCGCGACCTCCCGCCTGATCAACGCAACCAAGCGGAAATGGCAAAAAAACCCTCGGCGAACCCCTTTCTGCGTGGCATGGCGATCGCGCCGGAGCCGGTGCGCGGCAACATGACCGCAGCCGAACTGATCGACCACGCCTTTCTCGCCTACAACGGCCGCCGCCTACGTGATGCTTGCCGCTTGTTCGCTGAAAAAATGCTCGCCCCAGATACGATCGTCGGGATGAGCGTGACCGGCGCACTTACGCCCGCAGGACTGGGCATGTCGTGCTTCATTCCGCTTATCGAAAACGGCTTCGTGGATTGGATGGTGTCGACCGGCGCCAACCTTTATCACGACACGCACTTCGGCATCGGCCTCAAGATGTTCCAGGGCTCGGCCGAAGCGGACGATATTGCCTTGCGCAAGTCCGGCGTCGTGCGCATCTACGACATCTTTTTCGACTACGAGGTGCTGCTGTCGACCGACGCTTTTTTTCGCCAGATCGCAGCGAACCCGGAATTCCAGCAACCGATGAGCACCGCTGAGTTCCATTATCGCGCCGGCCGCTATGTGGCCGAACGTGGACGTGTGCTCAAGCTCAAAGGCCGCTCGTTGCTGGCGGCCGCCTATGAACATGCAGTGCCGGTTTATACCTCGTCGCCCGGCGACTCATCGATCGGAATGAATCTCGCTCTGTTGGAGTTCGAGGGTCGCAGCCTCCGGCTCGATCCGCTGGCCGACGTCAACGAAACGGCGGCGATTGTGTACTCGGCGAAGAGACATGGAATGAAGAGCGCGGTGTTTATTCTGGGCGGAGGCTCCCCCAAAAATTTCGTGCTGCAGACCGAGCCGCAAATCCAGGAGGTAATGGGCGTAGCGGAAAAGGGTCATGACTATTTTCTCCAGGTCACCGATGCGCGCCCGGATACCGGCGGCCTCTCCGGCGCAACTCCCAGCGAGGCCGTGAGTTGGGGTAAAATAGATCCGCAGCGGCTGCCAGATTCGGTTGTGTGCTACGTCGACGCAACGGTCGCATTGCCGTTGATAACCGCTTATGCGTTGGCGCGAGCCAGGCCGCGCCCGCCGCGTCGCCTCTACGAACGGCGGGAGGCAATGCTCAAGGAACTGAGCGATGCTTATGAAAAAGTGCGGCGCAGGCGCGCCCGCCCGTTAAGACGGATATAAGGAAGCGATATAGGATGCCCTCAAACGAAGCCACATCTCCCTCGGCGGACTTGCAGCGCGAACTCGACGTTGCACGCGAGGCCGCGCTGTCAGCCGGTGAAATTCTCGAACGGTATTTTCGCGATCGGGGCTTCGAGATTGATCAGAAGGGCAAAGACAACCCCGTCACCACCGCCGACTTCGATGCCGACCACGAAATTAAACGCTTGCTCCGCGCTCCCTTCCCCGACTATGGATGGCTCTCGGAAGAAACCGCCGACAACTCCGACCGGCTTTCGTGCCATCGCGTGTGGATCGTCGATCCACTCGACGGCACCAAGGAATTCATCAAGGGCATTCCGGAATTCGTGATCGCGATCGCGCTCGCCGAAGACGGCCATCCGATCCTGGGCGTAACCTACAACCCGATTAAACGCGAAATGTTCTGGTGCGCGCGCGGTAGTGGATGCTACATGGACTCGCGCCCGGTTCACGTCACGCTGACGCCGACGTTGGAAAATGCCACCGTGCTGGCAAGCCGCAGCGAGACTTCGCGCGGCGAATGGAAAGCCTACGAGGGGAAAGTGCGGGTCAATCCTATCGGCAGCGTGGCCTACAAGCTCGCGCTGGTGGCCGCCGGACGCGCCGATGCCACCTTTACCCGCACACCCAAAAGCGAATGGGACATTGCCTCGGGGGCCGCATTAATCGTCGAAGCCGGCGGCCGCATCACCGATATCGACGGCGGCGAAATGCGCTTCAACAAGCCCTCGGTGAAACTCAAGGGCTTCGTCGCCTCCAACGCGCTGCTGCATGAGGCGATCGAACGGCTGGTGCCGCACCCCGATCGTCCGAAATAGCTCGTGTAGTGTTTCCAAAATAGCTATACAAAGAGCGCCGCTGGTCGTCTTGGATTGGGACCTGGCCTTCACTCTTGTCATTCCCGCGCGTGGCTGCCGCGGTAGATCACTGCAATCGTAAAGGTATTTCTGAGATACTATACTAGCCGTGAGCCTGCCGTGGGAGACCAAAGTGACGAATCGGTAGCGCGAAGACCGCGGGTGAAGGACGTTAAACAACAATTCTACGATCGCAGGAATTGTAAACCGCAATGAAGCTCAAAGTGGTAATTCACGAGGCTGACGAAGGAGGCTACTGGGCCGAGGTTCCATCAATCCCCGGCTGCGCGACGCCGGGCAATAACTTCGAAGAGTTGCTTCAGAATCTCTACGAGGCGGTCGAGGGCTGTTTATCGGTTGATGTCAGCTCACCAACGGCGACGAGTAAGGACCGGGTGATCGAGATTATAGTCTGAAACGTTTTCTCATCACCGGGTCCGAATCCGGAAAAAAAGACCGGGATTCTTCGCGCGC
>WNFC01012415.1_pt1 | contig 18086 bp, 18 predicted proteins | sample 5400541 | NCBI WGS metagenome assembly WNFC01 (sample SAMN13153342, study PRJNA577476) | soil metagenome | isolation source: 120 cm saprolite under Douglas fir tree site 2 hole 2 replicate 1 | place: USA:California | collected 2015-04-18
AACTATCGTCATATAAACAAAATTTTGAGTTTCCAACCGGACAATGCGGCACCGTACCGCACACCTGGTGGGTTTTTTGTGGCGGCGAAACAAGAACCACCCCACCCCTTGTAGCCCGGATGGAGCGCAGCGTAATCCGGGGTAGGCTGACCCCGGATTACGCGGAGTTTATCATCGGGCCGGCCGGAGGCCGGACCCGGTGGCTCCATCCGGGCTACAGGAGGTGCGTTGCCCCGTGCCGGGTGTAAAGTGCACCTTTAAAATTTTTGTTTATATGCTGGTGAAGACAGCGGAAAACTCAAGGAATTTGCTTCGAATACGCCGCGCGCGATAGCGCGCGCGACCACGTGAGCCGCCGCGGTACCGATCGCCGTCAGGTCGAAGAGCGCGTTGTGGAGCGGGCGTTGTCCGGTGGCAGCCGCAAAGACGATGTCGCCGTCAAGGCCCGTATGGACCGGGTGGATGGCCCTGGCGAGGCCGTCCTGGGCCATGACGGCGAGGCGCCTCGCCTGCGCCTTGGAGAGCTTGGCGTCGGTCGCCACCACCACCAGGGTGGTGCTCTGCCGCGGCGCTGCCTTGGTGCGGCCCGCCAGCGCCCCGGCCGGCATGGTGGAGGGAAAGCCGCGGCCGCCGAATTCGCCATTTTGCTCATAAGGCGCCGCCCAGAACCACGGTCCGTCATCGATCACAACGCTTCCGGCCGCGTTGACCGCCGCCAGCGCGCCGACCGCGAAGCCGGCGCCTGCGACCGCCGACGCCGACCCGATCCCGCCCTTGAAATTGACCGTGGTGGCGCCGAGACCCGCCCCGACGCTGCCCAGAGCAAAATCCGCGCCTGCGCACCCGGCCGCCGCATAGGCAAGCTCCCGATAGGGCGGGTAGCGGCCCCAATTCTTGTCGCCGCCATTGAGGAGGTCGAACAAAATCGCGCCGGGCACCAGCGGCACCCGCGCCGTCCCGACCGCATAGCCGCGTCCGATCTCGCGCAAATAAGCCTGCACGCCGGATGCCGCATCGAGCCCGAACGCCGATCCGCCGGACAGCACGATCGCGTCGATGCCCTCAACGGTGCGGGCCGGATCCAGGAGGTCGGTCTCGCGGGTGCCGGGTCCCCCGCCGCGTATGTCGACCGCCGTCACGAATGGCTCGTCGAACAGGATGGCCGTGACCCCGGAAGCCGCGCGCGCGTCGTCGGCATGTCCGACCCGGATGCCGGGGATGTCGGTGAGAAGGTTGCGGGGGACTCGGGTCACAATGTCGGGCTTTTTCGTCGCAATCGCGGCACGCCTGCTGTCTCTGCACGGAGGCGTATGCAACATACCGCCACTGTTGTGAACGCCAAAGCAAGCTCGCGCGTCTAGATTGCAGTTAAATAGTCCAGGGTAGAATCCGTTGCATTTTGACTTGGCTACGGATATTCCGTATTCTTATGGGCGGGCGTTTCGAATGGGACAACAAGAAGGCCGCGAGCAACTGGCGTCGCCATGGGGTCGCTTTCGATCACGCCATCAAGGCCATCGATGATCCATTCCGGATCGAATGGATTGACGATCATGAGGCTTATGGCGAGGAGCGTATCAATGCGCTTGGCATGTGCGATGGCGTTCTTCTGCACGTGACCTATACGGAGCGCGGTGAGCGCATACGAGTTATTTCAGCCCGACGGGCAGAGCGACATGAGCAAGACAACTACTACCGCGAGAATTCGTCCGGACGGAACTGTTGTGGAGATACTTGACGACGGAAGCGAGCGGCCTTTGCCGACGACACCTATGCGGCCAATGACGGAGGCCGAAATCCACGCCGCCGCCATGGCCGATCCGGACGCGCGACCGATGACGCCGGAACAAATGGCGAAGGCGCGGCGTGTACCCCGCGTGAAGACATTGCGCCGCGCACTCGGGTTGACCCAGGAGGAATTCGCGGCGCGCTACCATATTCCGCTCGGTACGTTGCGCGATTGGGAGCAGGGGCGTACCGAGCCGGACCAGCCGGCGCGGGCGTATCTCAGGGTCATTGCCAGTAATCCCGACTGGGTCTCCCGCGCGCTTGCCAATGGACCTCGACGGACTGCGTCGCCCGAGCCATCGCAATGAGGCGATCACGCCCTGATCACGACCCCGTTTACCGCCCGGCCCCAGTCTTGCTTCGCCCATCCGGATGGCGCATCTAGGCGTCCATGACCGCCGATGTTTCCATCGCCGCCGCCCTGTTCGCCGGCGTGCTGAGTTTCCTCTCTCCCTGCGTCCTGCCGCTGGTGCCTCCTTATCTCGTCTATCTTGCCGGCACCTCGCTGGAGCGATTGGCCGACGCCGAGCCCGAGCCGATGGTACGGACCGACACGGTGCTTGCGGCGCTCTTGTTCGTCGCCGGGTTCTCGACGGTGTTCATCGCATTCGGGGCGAGCGCGAGCGCCATCGGGGGCCTCGTGCAGGCGTGGTCGGCGGAACTCAGCATCGTGGCCGGCATCGCCATCATCGTCATGGGCCTGCACTTCCTCGGCCTCACCCGGGTCGCCGTGCTGATGCGCGAGAAGCGCGCCGCGATGGCGCGGCCGGTCGGGCTGTGGGGCGCCTATGCGATGGGGCTCGCCTTCGCGTTCGGCTGGACGCCCTGCATCGGGCCGATCCTCGCGGCGATCCTGGCCGTGGCAGCCTCCAAGGAGACGGTCACGAAGGGCGCCGGCCTGCTCGCGGTCTATTCTGCCGGGCTCGGCATTCCGTTCATCGTTGCGGCGCTCGCCGTCGAGCCCTGCGCCGCCTTCATCGCACGCTTCAAGCGCCATCTGGAAACCGTTGAAAAGGCAATGGGCGGGCTGCTGGTGCTCACCGGCATTGCGTTCCTCGCCGGCTTCGTCAGCGAGGCGAGCTACTATCTCCTGGAGTGGTTCCCGGCGCTGGGACGGATCGGGTAGGGGCTTCTTCACCTGTCGGCGCGGGATGAGGCGCTATAGCAGTTCCCGGTTGATTTGAGTCGGCGCTCGTTTATCCACCGCCGTCACCCGCGGGCTTGACCCGCGGGTCCATCTTTCTTCGCATAGATTTTGCAAAGATGATGGATGCGCGGGTCAAGCCCGCGCATGACGACCGAGTGGATCAGATCGACCGGGAACCGCTATAGCTGCGAACAGAAGAAAAGTTCTTCTTCATCCTCTCCAGTTCGGCGGCGACGCGGTCAACCGACAGCCCTGTGGCACCGAACCGCTCAAAGAGCGATGCGATGATTGGGTGAAGGTGTTCGGCAAGTCTTGTCTCGATCTCATCGACCGGAATGACCGTTTCGAGCATTGCCTCATCGCCACGGGCCGGGCTGCCCTCGAACATAAGATCGCTCAATGGGTTTCCCCACGCCCTGAGCACCCTTCCGCTCAAGCCCGTGTAGAGCGCGCGAAGCCGAACATGGGTCTTCGATGGTTCGACTGCGATCTGCGCAGCGAACCGCTTTGCGTGAAGGACGCATTCTCCCAAACGCCAAGTCGGAAGTGTGGTGTCAAAGATCGTGCGTGGTGCGAACGTGTCCTGACTGTCTTCTTGATAGCCGCGGATCAAGAACAGGCGTCCATTCGGCGCTGCGCGCCAGAAATCGCAGTGAGCGGCGTCGCCGAGAGGCCGGTTGGCGCCTGCATCGGCGGGCTTCAACCAACACTCAATCACGTCGTCGACTTCTCTCGGCTCAAGCTCTGCCCTACCGGGAAACAGAAACAAAGGCCAACCCGGGTGGGGAACCACCGCCTGTCGGAGTAAGGCGGGCAGCCGATGAAGCTCAATGTCCTTGAGGTCGCCTTCCAGGGCATAGTCAAATCGATACCAGCCGTCTGGAAAGCGGCCTGGAGAATCTTCTGGCAGCTTTGCCGTCAGTTCGCGCCAGCGCGCGAAAGCTTCCTGCACGAAGACTTCCTGCGCGCCGACCTCTGCCGGTTCCTCGACTAATCCTACAACACGGAGAATGTCGAAGGCCTTGGCCAGGGTGAGCGTCCGCTCGCCGCGGTCGAAGCCGACGATCGTCGGAATGCTGACGCTGGCCAGTGCGGCGTGTTCGCGCTGCGTGAGCTTCTCCGCCTTGCGGCGGCGAATGGTTTCCGCTACCAGCGCGGTCCAGTTGAGCGGGTTTATTCCCCGAGGATTCTCAGGCATGCTCGGCTCACGATCTCGGAATAGCGATGAATAAATCCGTCGGGCGGCTCGCCTTGCGGCGGGGTCAAGAGCTTGGCGGCACGGCGCACGCGGTTGTGCAAGTCCGTGAAGGTCTGGTCGATGACGCGCGCTGGGAGCCCGATGCTCTGTCCGAATTTTTTCAGAAGGGCGCGCGTGACCTGATCAAGATGCGGCTTCTTGCCGTTGATCGAGAGCGCGATGTTTTGATGGAAACCATCGTAGAGGGCGGTGTTGACGATATCATAGGCGGGCGACAGGCGCAGGCCAGCGTCCGTCTCCAGCAAGGAAAAATTCTTAAGATGCGCGTCGCCGTTGCCGACGAGCACGAAGACGATGAGACGGCGGAAGAAGCGGGCAAGGTCGATTTCGGAGCGGACCGAATGCTGCTTGATGACCGCGGCCACGTCCTCATAGGACCCATCGTACTTTCCACCTAAATTGCGGCCGGTCGGTTTGTTGAGAATTTGCGCGAAGTCTTCCAGCCGAAGCTTGCCGCCATCCGGCTTTCGGTCAAAACGCGTCACGACGAGGGCGGTCTCATTCAGGACTGATACCGTACCGACCACGAACGCGTTGATTTCTTCCTTTCCCAGCAGTTCGGCACTCCAGCGAAGGCTCAGCTGTTCATTGCGGACCAATGACCCAATGCGCTCGCTTTCGGAACTGAATTTCGCGATGTAGGGCGCAAGGCCCTTCGGCCCGGCTGGTGTGAAGCTGTTCTCGTCTTTGACAACGAGAAGCTTTCTTTGAGTGCCGGAAATGGTTCGGCCGGGGCTTGCCGTAACTTCGGTAACGGGAGGAGTGTCCGTTGCTTCAGTTTCGGGCGGAGGACGGACTCCGACCGCGCCGATGCAATCCAGCCCGTAGCGGAGGAGCAAACCGAAATCATCTTCCTCGGCGATATGCCCGACGCGCGCTTGTCTCTCCCGGAGCCAACCCTCTGGACCGAGATGCTGAAAGAAAGGATGCGGGCCCTGCGCCCATTCGTGCTCTCGTTGCAGAATTGGGAGAGAGCATGCGATTTGCGTTTGCCATTTCGGAGCGTAGATAAAGCGGCTCCCTCCGCTCGCGATCTCTTCGAGGATGCCAGCGGGTTGGTCTTTGAAGAGGATTTCAGCCTTTCTTAAAGCCATGCTCAGCCTTAATTTACTAGCATTTCATTCTACAGTCACTGAGGCCAATTTAATCACATATAGATTCCTGATAGTGATCTCGCAAGCGTTTAGGAAGCCATAGATGATCATAGATTTAATTCCTATAGACTAGGAAATCAAAGATTCCTTTTTCTGGGTAAGCTCAGTGATTAGTTGATAAAAGCAAGAAAAGTTGAGCGGATTGAGTGGGCGTTAGAGATCGGGTAGAAGGTGCAGTAATACCGGACGATGCGACGGAGCGGCGCGGCCATTTTGGCAAAACGGGCAAAACGAAATACCCCCTAAAAACTGAGCCATATCAAATCGTTGCAAGCACCCTCAATCTCCCGTGCCATCCGACGTGCTTTGATCCGCCTACGGTTCCACTCTTTCCGACATCGCATTCCGGATTCTCGTCGACTCGCGTTTTCGGAAACCGGGTGGGAACGCGAACGCCGGTCCGCCATAACGCCATGGAGAAACTGAGGAGATCGCCATGGACTTTCGCATCTGCGGGCTGGCTTACGAACCTTTCGCGGCGTTGTTCGAGATGAGCGAGCGCGCGTTGCAAAAGCACGGCAGCGTCCGTCGTGTTGCGCCTCCGGATTCGACATATCCGTGTCGCGTAAGTCTGCGCCACGCGGCGCCCGGTGAGACCGTCATTCTCACCAACTACGTCCATCTCGCCGATCCGCAGTCGCCTTACCGCTCGCTCGGCCCGATTTTCGTGCGGCGCGATCCCGGCCCGATCTTTGATCGTGTCAACGAGGTTCCGCCAGTGCTGCAGGCACGGCGGCTGTCGCTGCGCGCCTACGATCGCCATAACATGATCGTCGCCGCAGAAGTGACGACTGGCGATGCGCTGCCAGAGGTCGTCGGTCGACTGTTCCGGCGCGACGGGATCGTCAGTCTGCACGTGCACAACGCGGCTTATGGTTGCTACCAGTGCCGCGTCGAGCGGGCGTAGGGCCGTAGGATGGGTTGAGCGATAGCGAAACCCATCAGGGCATTCCGGAGGCGAGACCGACGGTGGGCTTCGCTGCGCTCAACCCACCCTACGGCACGTGCTTGCCTACTCGTTCTCGAAATAGCTGATCTTGCCGTCCGGGCCCTTCTTCCAGGTGTAGAGCACGTAGCGCTCTTTCTTCTTGCCGGCGATGAGGTAGCCGTCGCTGGAAACGTCGCCCTTCTTGTCGAAGGAAATGCCGCCAGCGACCGTGTCGAACGTCTTGCCGGAATGCATCACCTCGGCAACTTTCTTGGGATCGAGCGACTTCGCAGCTTCGGCCGCCTGCTTGATGATCTGCACGGCGGCATAGCTGTAGAGCGTATAGGCCTGGGGCTCGAAACCGCGCTTCTTGCGGAACAGCTCGACAATTTCTTTGTTCTTCGGATTGTTGCGCGGGTCGGGCGAGTAGGTCATCAGCGTCCCGTCGGCGCCGGGCCCCGCGATCGCGGCAAACTCGTCGTCGGCGAGGCCGTCGCCGCCCATCAGCGGCGCCTTGATGCCCTGGTCGCGCATCTGGCGCACGATCAGGCCGCCGGTGTCGTGCAAGCCGCCCCAGTAGACGAGGTCAGGATTTGCCGACTTGACCTTGGAGGCGAGGGCGGTGAAGTCCTTGTCGTCCTTGTTCACGCCTTCGAACATGACCTCCTTGAGGCCCTTTGCGTTGATCGCCTTGCGCGTCTCCTCGGCGAGGCCTTGGCCGTAGGTGGTCTTGTCGTGGATGAAGGCGACGCGCTTGCCTTTGTATTTCGCCGCAATGAGCGCGCCGGCCACGATGCCCTGCTGATCGTCGCGCCCGCACACCCGGAATACGTTCCACATGCCGGGGCGATCGGTGACCTTGGGATTGGTGGCGGCCGGCGTAATCACCAGCATGCCGTTCTCAAGGTAGACATCGGAGGCCGGGATGGTGACGCCGGAGTTGAAGTGGCCGATGACGAATTTCACGCCGTCGGCGGCGAACTTGTTTGCGACCGACACGCCTTCCTTGGGGTCGGCGCGGTCATCCCCGATGCTCACCACGAGCTTCTGGCCCAGAATGCCGCCGGCCGCATTGATATCCTCGACCGCCTGGTCGACGCCGTTCTTGAGCTGAGCCCCGAACGCAGCGCTGCCGCCGGTGATCGGGCCGCCGACGGCGAGTTTGATCTCGGCCTGCGCGTAAGTCGTCGCTGCGATCGCCAGTCCCGTCGCCAGTCCGAACGTCAAACCGATCGCTGTTCCCACACCTTTGATCCGCATTGTCGTTCTCCCTTTTTGGTTGTAGATGTGATACGGGATTTCCTGCAAAAGTCACGCCGGTTTCGCCGTCGCGCGGCGCTCTGCCGCCCTTATGTCAGGTTGCTGTGCCCAAAAAGCCGTACTGGCGCGCCATCTGCCGGGCGCGCGTGGTGCGAAAGCCCAAGGCCGCACCGCCGATCGCCACTGCGGTATCGAGCGCATAGGCTCCGAGCGACAGCAAGGTGCCGTCAAACAATGCGAAGTGGATGAACCGCACTGCGGCGCCGAGGATGAACATGTAGAGCACCGCCTGCCACCATGGACGCCACGTCTGCGCGATGGCGCGCCCCGCCTGCCAGGCCGCGCCGCCGCCGAGCGCGACGGTCACCAGCAGGAACGCTCCGGCATTGTCCGACACGAAATCCACCATGGGGCATCATAGCTTGTAGCTCGGATGGAGCCAACGGGCCCGGCCGGAGCCTGCCATCGGGCCGGCCAGAGGCCGGACCCGGTGGGCCGGCCCGATGATAAACTCCGCGAAATCCGGGGTCGGTCTATCCCGGATTACGCTCCATTCGGGCTATAGGCATTTACCCCCGCCCCCCTTCCAGATAGGCCGCGCGAACCTCGGGCCGCGCGAGCAGCTCATGTCCGGTGCCCGACATCGTGATGGCGCCGTTAACGATCACGTAGCCGCGATGGGCGAGCCGCAGCGCATGGTAGGCGTTCTGCTCCACCAGGAGCACCGACAGGCCGTCGCGTTCATTGAGGACGCGGATGATGTCGAAAATCTGCCGCGCAATCAGCGGAGCGAGGCCGAGGGAGGGTTCATCGAGCAGAAGCAGGCGCGGCCGGCCCATCAGGGCGCGGGCGATCGCCAGCATCTGTTGCTCGCCGCCCGACAGCGTGCCGCCGCGCTGGTTGAGCCGGTCGGCGAGCCGCGGAAACAGGGCGAGGACGCGCTTAAGGTCGGCGGCGGTGTCGCCGTCGCAGGCGACGGCGCCCATCTGGAGGTTTTCCAGGACGGTCATGCGCGGGAAGATGCGCCGGCCCTCTGGCGATTGCGCGATATTGAGCCGCGCGATCTCATGGGTTGGCAGGCCGGTGATGTCGCGGCCGGCGAACACGACCGAGCCCTCACGGGCGCGCGGCTTACCGAAAATCGTCATCATCACGGTCGACTTGCCGGCGCCGTTGGCGCCGATCAGGGTGACGATCTCGCCTTGGTTGACGTCGACGTCGATGCCCCGAAGGGCAATGATATTGCCGTAGTACGCCTTGACGCCGCGCAAGCAAAGGAGGGAGGTCACAGCCCGACCTCCGCCTCGACTTTACCCACCTCCTCATCCTCGACGCCCAGATCGACGCCCAGATAGGCGGCGATCACCTTCGAATCGTCGCGCACTGCAGCGGGGACGTCGTCGGCGATCTTGACGCCATAGTCGAGCACCACGACGTGGTCCGAAATCTTCATCACCACGCTCATATCGTGCTCGATCAGCAATACCGAAACGTTGTGATCGGTCCGGATGCGCAGGATGAGTTCATTGAGCTCCGCGCTTTCCCGCGGATTGAGGCCGGCGGCCGGCTCGTCGAGGCACAGCAGCACCGGGGCGGTGCACATCGCGCGCGCGATTTCGAGGCGGCGCTGCGCCCCATAGGGCAGGTCGCCCGCGGGGTCGTCGGCGCGATCGGTGAGACCAGTGAGATCGAGCCAGTGGCGTGCGTTGGCGATCGCGGCGCGCTCGGCGCGACCATAATTGCCGATCCCGAAAATTCCGAGCGCCGTGTAGCCGGACGCCGTCATCAAGGGATTGTGCTGGGCGACCAGCAGGTTTTCCAGCGCCGTCATGCCGGGAAACAGCCGGATGTTCTGGAACGTGCGGGCGACCTTGGCGCGGTGCGCGACCAGGTAATCGGGCATGCGTTCGAGCAGGAACAGCGCGCCGTCTGGCCGCGTGACGCTGCGCGCGTCGCGTCGCGTCAGCGCTGTCAACTCGTCCCACACGTGCGGCGCGCCGTGGGCGAGGGCAATGCGGCCTTCGCTCGGCTTGTAGAAGCCGGTGATGCAGTTGAACACCGTCGTCTTGCCGGCGCCGTTCGGTCCGATCAGCGCGGTGATGTTGCCACGGTTTGCCGTGAAGCTCAGATCATTGACCGCAATAAGGCCGCCGAATCGCATGGTGAGGTGCTCGACCCGCAACAGCGCGCTCATCCGTGCCCCTCCCGCACGAGCGCGCCGGAAATCTTCTTGCGCTCAGAGAGATGCACGGAGGCCTCGCGGGTTGAGATCAACCCGCGCGGACGCACCACCATGATCAGCACCATGGCGAATCCGAACAGCAGCATGCGGTACTGGGTCGGATCGAAATCGTTGCCGAACACCTGCTTGAGCACGTCGAGCTCCCGCAGCGCCTCGGTGCCGCCGATCATGGCGACGGCCGCAATCGCGACGCCGATCTGGCTCCCCATGCCGCCCAGCACCACAATGGAAAGGATGGTCGCCGACTCCAGGAAGGTGAAGGATTCCGGCGAGATGAAGCCCTGGCGCGCGGCGAAGAAGGCTCCCGCGAAGCCGCCGAAACCGGCGCCGATCGCGAATGCAGTGAGCTTGGTGTTGGTGGTGTTGATGCCGAGCGAACGGCACGCGATCTCGTCCTCGCGCAACGCCTCCCAGGCGCGCCCGACCGGCAGCCGGCGCAGCCGCACGGTCACGAACGATGTCAGCAGGGCGAGGGCAAGGATGATGTAGTAGAGGAAAATCAACCGATAGATCGGGGAGAGCGGGAGGCCGAAAACAGCGGCAAAGCCTTCATCGGAGGCATTGAACGGAATGCCGAAAAAGGTCGGGCGTGGGACGCCGGTAATGCCCGCATAACCGTTGGTCACCGGCACCCAGTTGATGAGCACGAGGCGGATGATCTCTCCGAACGCGAGGGTCACGATGGCGAGATAGTCGCCGCGCAGGCGCAGCACCGGAAACCCGAGCATCAAGCCCCAGAACGCCGCCAGAATGCCGGCAAGCGGCAGCAGCATGAAGAACGACAGTCCGAAGTTCTGCGCCAGCAGCGCATACGAATAGGCGCCAACCGCGTAAAACGCCACATAGCCGAGATCGAGCAGGCCGGCGAGCCCGACGACGATGTTGAGGCCGAAGCCGAGCATCACATAGATCAGGATCTGGATGCCGAAATTGTCGAGCCACTTCACTGCGCCGCCGGGGCCCGCAAGCCATACTGCGATCGCCGGATAGACCAGCGCAAAGCCGATCGCAAATGGCGCGAGCACGCCGGCCAAGCGGGAGCGCCAGCGTGGCACACTGATTGCGGCACGCGCAGCGAGACGGCGGCCGCGCCGTTCTCGCCATGGTGCGATGACGAGATTATGGAACAGCCGCCCGACCGCGACGATGGCCACAAAACTGAAGAGCAGCGGCCACCGCGTTTCCAGCGTCAGCTCGTTGCGGATGTCCGGGACGGCCCGAAACCCGATCAGCGGCAGGAACAGCCCGAACGCCACGAGAGTCCAGAATCCGGCATCCTTGAAGGCGCGAGCAATGTTGTTCTCGGCGGACGGGGTCGCCACGGCTGTCAACCCTCCGCGCGGGCGGGTGAGGGGGTATATCCGCGGGTCTCAGCCTGTGGCGCGGCTCCCTCTCCCCGCAAGCGGGGAGAGGGAGAAGGCCCGTCCGGTTGCAACGCACTCGCGATCGTCTCAAGAACTCCTTCAGTGTTTTGAATCACATCGTTGTTCCAGAAGCGCAATATCCGATACTTATGATCGCGTAACCACCTATCGCTAACCAGATCGCGTTCGCTTTCGGCATGTTGGCCCCCATCGACTTCAATGATCAGGCGCCGTTCCCGGCAGACGAAATCCACGATGTAAGGTCCGATGGGTTCCTGCCGTACAAATTTCATTTCACAAAGCGAACGCGAACGAAGTCGATACCAAAGTCGTTGTTCCGCTATCGTGGCATTTCGGCGCAGCCGTCGCGCGTTGTCTGTCTTGGCAACTTTTGCGCCACGCATGAAGCAGCACCCGTCACGCACCGTTCGCACCAAGACAACGTCCACTAGCGAATGGGTTTGGGTAAGGCCGTAGGAATTTGACGTCTAAGGCGCCGCTCCTGCTCCCTCTCCCCAGCATAAGGGCGTCCACGCCCGTCTTCGACGGGCTATGCGGGGAGAGGGTCGGGGTGAGGGGGCCTCTCCACAGGAAATGCCAGGGAGAAAGTTCGGACCGCGAGGCCGCGCACAACAACATGCGTCCCTACACCTTCTCCACATCCGGGCGGCCGAGCAGGCCCTGGGGCAGGAAGATCAGCGTGATGGCGAGGATCGAAAAGGCCGCGACGTCCTTGTAGTCGATGGAAAAATAGGCCGACCACATGGTTTCGACGAGGCCGATCAGGAGGCCGCCGACCACGGCGCCGGGCAGCGAGCCGATGCCCCCCAGGACGGCGGCCGTGAAGGCCTTCACGCCCGGGGTAAAGCCGTCATTGAAATTCACCACGCCATAATACATGAGGTACATGGTGCCGGCGACAGCCGCCAGCGCCGCACCGATCACGAACGTGATCGAGATGGTTCGATCAACGTCGACGCCGAGCAGCGCCGCCATCTTCTGGTCCTGCTCGCAGGCGCGTTGCGCCCGGCCGAGGGAGGTGCGGCTCACCAAATACCAAAACATCACGAGCAGTAGCGCGGTCACGACCCAGATCAGCAACTGGCGGTAGGACAGAGTTACCTGATAGTCCTCGCGCCCCATGAGCACGAACTCGCCCTGCAGCAGCGGCGGGATCGACTTGTTGCGCGGGCCCTGGGCGACCTGGACGAAATTCGACAGCAGGATCGACATGCCGATGGCGGAGATCAGCGGCGCCAGGCGGAATGAGCCGCGCAACGGCCGATAGGCGATGCGCTCGATCGTCCAATTGACGAGCGAGGTCAGCGCCATGGCGACGATGAGCACGATGACGAGGGCACCTACCACGGAGGCGATGCCGAGCCAGACGGTGATGATGAGGTAGGCGATCAGCCCAATGAAGGCCGACACCATGAACACGTCGCCATGGGCGAAATTCACCATGCCGATGATGCCGAACACCATGGTATAGCCGATGGCGATCAGGCCATAAATGGAGCCCAGCGTAATTCCATTGATGAGCTGCTGGACGAATACTTCCATGCGTCTGCCGCGCCAGGGGTCAGGAATCAAGGGTCAGGAATCAAGGGTCAGGAATTCAGGATCGAGCGTCAGGAAGGTTCCTGCCGCCCCTTCCTGATTCCTGACCCCTGATTCCCGGCTCCCCACGTCTTAACAGGGCCGTCACGGGGCGGCAACGCGGGGTAGGGGAATTGTTCCAGAAATACCCGGTTTCGTGTCTTTTGCCGACCGTCGCGCCGGGCCAATGATCGCCCTGACCGAGACCGCCACCCTACCCTCCCCTCTGGGAGCGCGGGCGTCTCGCCCGCATTGGACCGTGCAACCGGCATTGGCGTTGCCCGAGTGGAAGTGCGGGCGGGACGCCCGCGCTCCCAGGGGGAGGGGAGGGTAGGGTGGGGGCAACACGCCGCGGAGGACATCCCATGAGCCCGACGACGGGTCGGACCAAGGCCGAGGACTACGTCGGCGCCCCCAACCGGCCTTTCACCGGTAAGGAATACCTTGAAAGCCTGCGCGACGGCCGCGAGGTTTACATCTACGGCGAGCGGGTTCCTGATGTCACCACCCACCCGGCATTCCGCAACGCTGCGCGCAGCATCGCGAAGCTCTATGACGCGCTGCACGACCCTGCCACCAAGGACGTGCTGACCTGCCCGACCGACACGGGCAATGGCGGCTATACGCACAAGTTCTTTCGCGTTGCCCATTCGCGTGAGGATTTGATCGGCCAGCGCGAGGCCATCGCGGCCTGGGCCCGCATGTCCTATGGCTGGATGGGGCGCACCCCGGACTACAAAGCCTCCCTGATGAATACGCTCGGGGCGAACCACGCCTTCTACGACAAGTTCGCCGGCAACGCGCAGAACTGGCACCGCCGGGCGCAAAACCACGTCCTGTTCATGAATCACGCGATCGTCAATCCGCCGGTCGACCGCGCCAAGGCGGCGGACCAGGTCAAGGATGTGTTCATTACCATCCAGAAGGAGACCGACGCCGGGGTTTACGTCTCCGGCGCCAAGGTGGTGGCGACGTCATCGGCGCTGACCCACTACAACTTCCTTGGCCAGAACGCCGCGATGCCGGTCAACGATTCCGATCTTGCGGTGATGTTCATCGCCCCCATGAATGCGCCGGGCGTAAAGCTGTTCTGCCGCGCGTCCTACGAGATGATCGCGAGCGTGATGGGAACCCCATTCGATTATCCGTTGTCGTCGCGCTTCGACGAGAACGACGCCATCTTCGTGTTCGACAACGTACTCATCCCGTGGGAGGACGTGCTGCTCCACCGCGACATCGAGAAGATCAAGATCTTCTATCCGCGCTCGGGCTTTCTCAACGGCTACCAGTTTCAGGGCTGCACCAGGCTCGCCGTCAAGCTTGATTTCATGGTCGGCATCATCGCCAAGGCGCTGCGGGCGACCGGCGCCGAAGAATTCCGCGGCAACCAGGCGATGCTCGGCGAGATCATCGCCTGGCGTAACCTGTTCTGGGCGATCTCGGACGCCATGGCGATGAATCCGGTGCCGTGGGTCGGCGACACTGTGCTTCCCAACGCGCAATCGGGTGCGAGCTACCGGGTGTTCGCCGGCGATGCCTACAGCCGGGTCAAGGAAATCGTGCAGAAGATCGTCGCTTCGGCCTTGATCTATCTGCCGTCCTCGGCGCTCGATTTCGAAAACCCCGAGATCGACAAGTATCTTGCCAAATATGTGCGCGGCTCCCACGGCATCGATTACCGCGAGCGCATCAAGGTCATGAAGCTGTTGTGGGACGCGGTCGGCACCGAGTTCGGCGGCCGCCACGAGCTCTACGAGATGAACTATGCCGGCAACCACGAGGATATCCGCATCCAGGCGATGTGGAACGCGCGCAGTTCCGGCGCGCTCGACCGCATGATCGCGCTCGCGGACGACTGCATGGCGGATTACGACGAGCGCGGCTGGACTGGCACGACCTGGGTCAATCCGGATGATGTGTCCAATTTTGGCTCGCGCGCCGCGCGGGCGGCTGAGTAGGGTGGTTAGCCCATCGGGTCCGCGCGAAGCGCGGCCCGATGGCAGGCTCCGGCGTAACTCACCGCCTGCCAGGGTTTGGCGGATTACGCTGCGCTAATCCGCCTTACGTGGTATGTTTGCGCGATGAACTGGACTGACGATCAGCGACCGGACGACGCCATGGCGGGCGCCTTTGAGGCGATCGGGCCTGAGCCGGTCGTCACCGTTGCGGCAGCGGCGTTTCGCGACGCCATGTGCCGGCTCGGCGCCGCCGTTCATGTGGTGACGACGGCCGGACCGGGCGGCAAAACCGGTTTCACCGCGACGGCCGTATGCTCGGTGTCGGACGCCCCGCCGACCCTTCTCGTGTGCCTTAACCGCCGGAGCCAGGGCGGCCCGATCCTGCGCGAAAACAAGGTCTTCTGCGTCAACACCCTGGGTTCTGATGGCCAAGCCTGGGCCGACGTGTTTGCCGGCCGCACCGGCGCCGTCAACACACAGCGCTTCGCTGCGGGATCGTGGTCCACCCTCAAAACCGGCGCCCCGGTGCTGGCGCAGTCCGTTGTCGCCTTCGATTGCCGGGTGGTGGAAATCAGGGCGGTAGCGAGCCACAACGTCATCTTCGGCGCTGTAGTGGACATCAGGCTAGGCCCCGCCGGTCCGGCGCTGGTCTACCACAATCGCGCTTATAAGCAGGTATAGGCACCACCGCAGACCTTGCCGACGAAAATATCGCTTGCACAATACTGTCTGTAGATGTATTTTAAGATATGTTTTCAGATGGAAGATACATTCGACCGCCCTTCCATGCCACGGGCCGGCATGGGGGACGACATTATTGGCACCGAGGTGGCGGAGGCCACTGGCGCGGCGGCGGCGGTCTTCCGGGCGCGCGCAAACTCTCCTCGGCCGACCTCCAGCTGGTGATACTCGCCTTGCTCGAAAATCGGCCAGCGCACGGCTACGAGCTTATCCGGTCATTGGAAGAGCGGTCCGGCGGCTTCTATGCCCCGAGCCCGGGCGTGATCTATCCGGCGCTGACCTACCTGGATGAGGTCGGCCACGCGGCCGCCGAACCGGACGGCAACCGCAAGTGCTATTGGATCACCGATGCAGGGCGTCAGCACCTCGACACCAACCGCACGACGGCCGAGGCCATCCTCGACGCCCTCAGCCGCGTTGGCGGGCGAATGGAAGAGGTCCGCGAGGCCTTCGCCGGCCTGTACGACGTCGAGCCCGGTGCGTGGGACGACCTGCACCGCGCCCGCCATGCGCTGAAGCACGCGCTGATTCGCAAGAGGGAATGCGGCCCGGCTGAAGCGCGCCGGATTGCCGATATCCTCAATCGCGCGACCGCTGAGATCCTCGCCGCGCCGAAGACACCCTCTCAGCCGGACGAGAAGTCCTAACTCGAACTATGGGCTAACACTGAATGTTATCATGATCATGCGACCTCAAGAAAACCGCACCGCCTCGGCTGGCGCGGAACAGCGCCGCCAAGTCCGGCGCGTGCGCCACGACACGCGCCGGCGGATGCTGACGGTGACTGGCATCACGCCGGTCACGCCCAAAATGCTCCGGATCGAGTTCACTTCCCATGAGCTCGCCGACTTCGTCAGCAGCGCGCCCGACGACCACGTCAAGGTGTTCCTGCCCGCCGGCGCCGCCGGCGAGCCGTGTATGCGCGACTACACTCCTCGCAGCTTCGATCGGGAGAAGCGCGCGCTCACCATAGACTTCGCCATCCATGTGGCGGGGCCCGCCACCGCCTGGGCGCTGCAGGCAAAGGTGGGCGACCAGCTTCAGATCGGCGGACCTCGCGGCTCTGTCGTCGCGCCAGACGATTTCGACTGGTACCTGCTGATCGCGGACGAGACGGGCCTGCCGGCCCTCGGACGCTGGCTGGAAGAGCTTCGGCCCAACGTCCCGGTCACCACCGTCGTCGTGATCGACAACATGGCGGAAGCGCAACAGATCGACACGCGCACGACGTGGACGCCGCACTGGGTCAGCCGCGATCAGCAGAAAGGTGACGACGCCGAGCGGTTGCGGCGCGCCATCGAAGGGTTAGAGCCTCCCTTCGGAGACGGCTACGTCTGGATCGCCGCCGAAGCCTCAGCCGCCAAGGCGCTGCGGGCCTACTTCGTCGTGGAACGGAATCACCCGCCGGGTTGGATGCGAGCCTCCGGCTACTGGCTGCGAGGTGAGCCGGGCGCGCACGAGAATTTCACTTGAACATTGTGCGCACGCACCACCTGAGAGATATCGCGCTCTCTCGCCCACGGAGCAGTTCGCGGAGCCGTCGCGACGCGCATCGCTTTGGCGCTGGCCCGCCAAAATGCGCTAAACTGCGCCCATGCCGCGAAGCTCCGCCCTGCCCTTGTTCCACCTCTACGGCGATCCGCCGGACGATCAGGCGTTCGACTTCGTTCACATCGAAACCATCTCTTCGCGCTCCTCCATCCACGACTGGACGATCCGGGCGCATCGCCATCGCAATCTGTTTCAGATCCTGTTGATCGCCCGAGGCGGCGGCGAGATGACGTTCGAGACCCAGGTGATCCCTTTCGAGGCGCCGGCCGCCATCATCGTACCGGCCACCGTCGCGCATGGCTTCCGTTTCCGCCCGGAGACGACCGAGGGTTGGGTGGTGACTTTCACCGAAGATGTCGCGCGCGGATTGGGCGAGCGCTCAGGCGAGGCGATCTCGGCGCTGCGCGCGCTCGCCGCCGATCCGGTGGTGCCGCTGTCGGGGGAGGACGAGGTGGATCGGATCGCCCGGCTTTGCGCCGATCTCCACGAGGAGCGTTTTCTCGCGCGTCCGGGCTACCGCCTCGCCATGCGCGGCTATCTTGCGCTCATCGCCATCGCGGTGGCGCGGCTCGCGGCGAGCCGCGCCAGGACCGGCGCGGCGACGCTGATGCCGGCGGACCCGACGGTCGACGCGTTGCGCTACCTGGTCGAGGAGCACTTCCGCCACGAGCGCCAGCTTTCCTTCTACGCCGGCAAGCTCGCAATGACGCCGGATCGCCTGAATGATCATGTCAAGCGGGCTGCCGGGGTCACAGCAGGCCACCTCATCCGCCAGCGCGTGCTGACCGAGGCGAAACGCCAGTTGGTCTTCACCAATCAGCCGATCCACGAGATCGCTTACGATCTCACCTTCGCGGACCCTTCGCATTTTGCCCGCTTTTTCCGTAAGCAGACCGGCATCACCCCGCAATCGTTTCGCGAGCAGGGTGGGGGATGAGCGGCGCGCCGTCGTCGGTTAACTCGCGAAGCTTTGTGACGACCGTGTTGCCAATTTGGCATCCGCGCGCCTCATCCCCCGCCGAAATTCTGCGGGGTGAATGAAAGGTCGAATTCCTTCCATTCGTTGTACTTGTCGGGCGGCAGCATGTTATAGGGC
>WNFC01003047.1_pt1 | contig 18082 bp, 10 predicted proteins | sample 5400541 | NCBI WGS metagenome assembly WNFC01 (sample SAMN13153342, study PRJNA577476) | soil metagenome | isolation source: 120 cm saprolite under Douglas fir tree site 2 hole 2 replicate 1 | place: USA:California | collected 2015-04-18
GGCACCGGTGATTTGTTGACACTGCGCAACGTGGCGCGCGCCAGCATGGTGGCGATGATGGCTGGAGCGGACTTCATCAAGACATCCACTGGCAAGGAACCTGTCAACGCAACGCTTCCCGTCAGCCTGGTCATGACGCGCGCCATTCGCGAGTACGCACAGGAAAGCGGAATGGCGGTGGGCTTCAAGCCGGCGGGCGGCATTCGCTCGGCCAAGCAATCGCTCGAGTGGCTCGCTCTTATGAGGGAGGAACTCGGCGGTTCCTGGCTAAAGGCGGAGCTCTTCCGGTTTGGCGTCAGCGGCATGCTGGCGGACATCGAGCGACAATTGGAGCATCATGCCACGGGACGCTATTCGGCGGATTATCGCCATCCCATTGCTTAGGCGAGAGAATCTCGGTTCGATGACGAGGGACGCGAGAAAAAGCGAATGAGCATCGTTGAAAAATTCATGACCATGGAATACGGCCCCGCGCCGGAGGATCCGCGAGAGGCTCTTGCATGGCTGGACCATCACGGCCGCCGCTTCGGACATTTCATAAACGGCGCGTGGCAAGCTCCCGCCGCCGGGACTTATTTCGACACGTCCGATCCTTCCACTGGCGAAAAACTCGCAACGGTGGCACAAGGATCGGCAGCGGATGTTGATCATGCGGTGAGAGCGGCGCGGGCCGCTTTACCGGCGTGGCAGTCTCTCACTTCGCATGCGCGTGCGCGCTATCTCTATGCACTGGCCCGGCAAGTACAGAAACATTCGCGCTGGCTCGCGGTTCTCGAAACGCTGGATAATGGCAAGCCGATTCGTGAAAGCCGCGACATCGATATCCCTCTGGTAGCCCGGCATTTTTATCATCATGCCGGCTGGGCCCAGTTGCTCGAGCAGGAATTCCCTGGATACACGGCCTGCGGCGTCGTCGGCCAAATCATCCCGTGGAATTTTCCTTTGCTCATGCTGGCGTGGAAGATTGCTCCCGCGTTGGCAACCGGCAATACCGTCGTGCTGAAGCCCGCGGAATTTACGCCCATGACAGCGCTGGCGTTTGCGCACATCTGCCAGGAGGCCGGCCTCCCCGCCGGCGTCGTGAACATCGTCACCGGCGACGGATCGACAGGCGAAGCGCTCGTGAAACATCCCGACGTCGACAAGATTGCGTTCACGGGTTCGACTGAAGTAGGCCGCGCGATTCGCAAAGCTACCGCGCCGAGCCACAAAAAACTTTCCCTGGAGCTTGGCGGCAAATCTCCTTTCATTATTTTTGAAGACGCCGATCTGGACAGCGCCGTGGAAGGCTTGGTCGACGGCATCTGGCTCAACCAGGGCCAGGTTTGCTGCGCCGGTTCGCGCCTGCTGATGCAGGAGAGCATCGCCGACAAGTTGATCGCCAAGATTCAGGATCGCATGAACACGCTGCGGATCGGTCCGCCGCTCGACAAAGCCATCGACATCGGCGCCATCGTCGCTCGCGTGCAGCTCGAGCGCATTCAGCGGCTGGTCGATCAAGGCGTCGCTGAAGGAGCAACCTGCTGGCAGCCGTCCATTCCTGTGCCGTCGCGGGGTCTGTATTTTCTCCCGACGTTGCTGAGCAACGTTCATCCGACTTCGGTGGTAGCGCAGCAGGAGATATTCGGCCCGGTGCTTGCCGCGATGACCTTCCGCACTCCACGCGAAGCCGTGGAGCTCGCCAACAACACGGTGTATGGTCTCGCCGCTTGCGTGTGGAGCGAAAGCATCAATGTTTCGCTGCACGTCGCCGCGCAACTCAAAGCCGGCGTGGTTTGGGTAAATTGCACGAATCTTTTCGACGCCGCCTGCGGTTTCGGCGGCTATCGCGAGAGCGGCTTCGGACGCGAGGGCGGGCGCGAAGGTTTGCTCGAATATCTCGAGCCCTCGTGGTTTAAGAGCGCGCCACCCATCCATACAACGCCTCTCGCGATCGATCAGCCGCCCGAGCCGCCATCGGACTTCACATCTCCGCCGATCGATCGCACCGTGAAGCTCTACATCGGCGGCAAGCAAGCGCGGCCGGATTCAGGCTACAGCGTCGAAGTGCGCGGCGCGGACGGACGGTTGCTCGGAGAAGCGCCGCTTGGCAACCGCAAGGACATTCGCAACGCCGTCGAAGCGGCGCGCAAAGCGGAAGCCTGGGGCAGGGCGACCGCGCATAATCGCGCGCAGGTGCTCTACTATGTCGGAGAGAATCTTTCACAAAGGCGCGACGAAATTGCCGCTCGCTTGTCAGCCGTGGTCGGGAAGAAACAGGCGGAAGCCGAAGTCAGCTTCGGCATCGAGCGCATCTTTTCCTACGCCGCCTGGGCCGATAAATACGACGGCACAGTGCATAACCCCCCGTTCCGCAACGTCGCCCTGGCAATGAAAGAACCGATCGGAACGGTAGGCGTGGTGTGCCCCGCTGATGCCCCGTTGCTGGGATTCCTTTCTCTCGTGATGCCGGCCATTTCAATGGGCAACACCGTCATCGCCATTCCCTCGGAAAAATATCCGCTGATTGCCGGCGACCTCTATCAAGTTTTCGAAACCAGCGACCTCCCGGATGGCGTCGTGAACATCGTCACCGGCCGCGCGGCGGAACTGATGAAGACGCTCGCCGAACATGACGACGTGGACGCCATCTGGTGCTTTACGGATGAAGCCAGCGCCGCAGCGGTGAAAACTCTTTCTGTTGGCAATCTGAAGCGGGTGTTTACCAACGAAGGCCGCGCCATCGACTGGTTCGACGCGAAACAAGGCGAAGGCCGCTGGTTCCTCGACCATACCGTTCAGGTGAAAAACGTCTGGGTACCGTACGGCGAATAGTCGTAGCTCAACCCGGAATCTATCCGGGAGGTGACGGCGAGTTTCCAATTGCCCGGTACCATTGAAACCTTCTCACAGACCTTACTGAAGGCAGACAACCCCCGCGCCAGATCGAGGAACCGCCACTACTTTTCCGCGATGATGGCTGCGTCCCACGGCTTCAGTGTTAGTTGCTTTCCGCGGTCCACGGCAGTCTGGGTAAGTAAATCGATGCCGGAACCATAGGCAAAAGAGAATGTTTGCGAATCGTTTGAAAAGTTTAAGTAGTAGTGCACTGTCTTGCCTGAGCGGTTGGACCCGTGTTTTACGCGAACCGGCGCCGGCAGATCTTGGTCAGAACCCGTCAGGCCCGCTTCCTTTAGAACATCCAGGACCACGCTCTGCTGCAGCTTCTCGCTCAGAACTGTTCCTTCGTAAGTCAAGGTGCCCTTGCCGAACGAATTGCGCGTGATGGCAGGATATTTGCCAAAGAAGGGATGATCGTAGTAAGCGAGCGCTTTCGCAGTGTCTGGAATCAGCATTTCCGCCCATTCGGACACTCTATTATCCGCACCGGCTTGAAACGGATCACCCTTCAGCCCAAGTGGCCGAAGCAATGATGAAAACTCCTGATAGTGCAAGCCCGCGGCCTCGCGCAGAGGTCCCGGCGCCATTTCCCAGCGAACAGTCGAGTACTCATTGCAAAATCCACTTTTAAAAGAGAGGACGAGGTGCCCTCCGCCTTTTACATATTCCGCGAGTCTTACGAGCACCGCGTCGCTAACAATGTATAGTGGCGGAACGAGAATCACCTTATAAGCGGAAAAAGTTGTACTCTCGGGAAAAACAAAATCCACACCGACATTGGAACGATAGAGGGTGTTGTACATCTGCCGAAGGATCGAGCGGTAGTTCGCGCGATCACTGAACTTCATGAATTCTATGCCGTAGTGGGAATCGTTGCTGTAAAGGATGGCAACCTCATTCTTGCGCTGAATATCGGCGATCTCCGGGCCGATCCGCTGCAGTTCATGCGCCGTGCGGCTCACCTCTTCGTACGCGCGGCCCGGTACGAGGTCGTGTCCCAAGACTCCTTTCCAATACGTCTCTTGCCCGTAATGAATCGAGTGCCAGTGCCAATACTCCACCAAATTGGCGCCCGAGGCGGCATGCGTGTAAACATCGAGCCGCAGCTGGCCATCGTAAGGCGGGAACTGCTCCTTGGAATCCCAACCGATGGCTTCAGCATTGGTTTCCGTGATTAGGTAATTTGTTTTTTTGAGTGAGCGAACGTAATCGCCGACGTAAGAAGACGCTTCCCCGTCGAACTGGTCCTGAGTTCCGTGATAGGGGTTTGCGGCGGCGATGTCGAGGCTCTTGACCACGTCGAGCTCGTTCACTTCTGGGCGAGGCGGCCCGGCAAAGTCATGCGTGACGAATTGATCAGGACGCTTGTACTCATTGACGATGGAAGCTTGCCAGGCGAGAAAGTCGGTTGTCATCCATTGCGAGTAACGCTCCCATTCGAGTTTCCATCCGGGGTTGATAATGCCGTCGCGCGGCGGCAACTCGGACCAATCGTTCAGCCGCTGTCCCCAGTAGCTTAGCCCCCAGATTTTATTGAGATTTTCGACGGTCTTGAACTTTGCTTTCAGGTATTCGGCAAACCCAACCTGAACGTCATGATTGGCTGCGCCAGCCGAGGACGTTTCATTGTCGATCTGATAGCCGATGATCGCTGGATTGTTTCTGTAATGGTCAAGAATCTTGCGGATCACGCGCTCGCAATAAAATCTGTACGTCGGATTCGAAAGGTCTGTATTTTGGCGGTAGCCATAATAAAGATACTGGCCGCCGAGGCGCGTCACGACGATTTCCGGGTGCTTCTTATACATCCAGGCGGGAATGGAGTAGGTCGGCGTACCTAGAATGATTCGAATTCCGGCCGCGTGGAGTTTGTCGACGACTCGGTCCATCCACGCATACTCAAACTTGCCTTCCTCGGGCTCCCATAAACCCCAGCTGGATTCGCCGATACGCACCACTGTGATGCCGGCCTTCTGCATCAGCTGCACATCCTGATCCACCCGGTCGTAAGGCATATACTCCGGGTAGTACGCGACGCCGTACAAAATCGTATCCATGTGGTCGGCGCGAAAGCTTTTCGCGGACTGGCCAAACGCGGAGAATCCTAGGATTCCCTGCAGGCAGAAAAGGGAGGCGCACATTCCAAAATGCGCAGTCTTGTTCAGAAACTTTTTTTGAGGATTCATCGACACGCTTCCCCCAAAACCGCTCAATCGCTTCAATCAGAAACTTCTCGCTTCCCCGGCGGTTTTTCCGCCCGCTGAGCGCAGACAATCCCGTTTGCGTTCTCACACCTTGCTCTTGGTTGTCGGCGATTGTTCTGTTTTCTTCGGATTCAAACCTGTCGATTCGCGCAACACGAAACTGGTTTGCAAGAGATATTCCGTGCCCTGCGGATTCGGAGTCTCACGCTGCACATCGTTGAGCAAGGCTTGAAACGCAAGTCTTCCAAGCTCCGCCTGCGACATCTCGATCGTGGACAGTGGCGGAAGAATGTATTCCGAAAAACGGATGTTGTCGAACCCGATGACTGAGAGGTCGCTCGGCACGGTAATCTTCTCACTGTAGCTCTTACGCATCACCCCAATGGCGGTCATATCGTTCGAACAGAGAACCGCGGTGGGGCGCGGACGCAGGGCCAGGAGCTTTCCGAATGCCTCTTCGCCGCCTTCCAAGGTATGGTTACCCTCGACAATCAATTGCGGATCGGCGGTCATGCCTAGTTCGTCCATGGATTTCACGAATGCGTCTCTGCGGGCAAGCGCGGACCTCAACGTCAATGGACCTGTAATGAATGCAATTCTCTCGTGCCGCAGGGCAGCCAGATGTTGCACGGCCTGCCGTATCCCGTGAAGATAGTCGATTCGAATGTTGCTGATGCGCGGCCGCGGCGGTCCGACATCCACGAAAACCAGCGGAACGTTTCGCAATCTCAAATCGTCCAGCAGCGATTCCTCCATGCCGAACGTCATCACCGCAACTCCTTCGACTCGATGTTCGAGCAAACGCCGCACCGCATTTCGCATCCGCTCGGGATCATGAACGGTGGAGGTCATCAAAATCTCGTAATTGTGCTGGACTGCGATATCTTCGAAGATATGAACGATTTCAGGGAAAAAGGGATTTATGATTTCGGAGACGATCAATCCAAATATGCGGCTGCGTCCGGAAACCAGCGCCCTTGCCTGGGTGTTGGGAAAATAACCCAGTTCCTCGACCACCTTCCATACGCGGCGCGCCAGTTGCGGGCGCACGGTAGGAATCCTGTTAATGGTCCGCGACACCGTCGCCGTGGAAACCCTTGCCCGCTTTGCGATTTCACGAATATTCATGGATCCCGAATCCAATGCCGTTCAGCCTTCCAGTCACCGGATCATTGTGTTTGTCCTGAGGCCAATATACCAGTGCGTCCTTCACACCGAGACGCAGTCGATCCCGCCCTAGGAAGGCGCGGGGTCGCCAAGAAATCCTGGCTGCCATCCGCATGCAACCCGATTGAGCGCAGTAGCTCCGCCCGCTCAGAAATACAGGTGCAATCCAAGCTGTATCGTCCTGTTGTTGAGAGCCGTCCGGCTGATCTGTCCGAAGTTCGAAACCGTTGGATCCGCGTTCGGCTCCGCGAACTCCGGATGATTAGGCAGGTTGAAAAAATCCGCCGAAAACGTAAGGCGGGTCTGCTCCCGGACAGGGATCTTGAAATCCTTTTGCAAGGAGAAGTCAAAATTGTTGACGCCCGGATTCCGGATATTGGAGAAGTAGCGCGGCGCGTTCCCAAAGGCTTTGTGGACGTCGAATGGACCGGTGAGATCCACCAAGCCCGCCGCTGGACACGTCCCCGAGAAATCGAATGCGCTTTTGTCAAACCAGTGGTTTGGCGTTTGAAGGAAGCCCGTGGGAAGCGGCTTTCCGATCACCATGGGACGATCTGACAACACTCCCGCCCCGTTGCAGAATCCATAGGAATTGTCTGTAATCCCGAATGGAGAGCCGCTGCTGATCGTGTAGATCGCACTCGTCCGCCATCCACCGAGTATCTGGCTGCCCACGCCATTGTTGAGCCATCTCTTTCCTGGGCCAAACGGCAGTTCCACAATCGGGGCGAGCGTGAAGCGCGCAGGTATATCGCCGGCGCTGACCGAGCGCTCTGCCTTGCGGTTGTAGAAGTCCTGCCCCAGTACGTCGAGTGACCAGAACCCGCCCCAATCGGAAGAAGAATCATCGATCAGTTTGCTCCAGGTGAAGTTCGCCAACAGCGAGAAGCCATGCGAAAACCGATGATCCACTTTCGCCTGCAGCGAGTGGTATACAGAACTCGAGAGTCCCCAATACCCGGGGTTTACAGTCAGGCAGCAATACACCGACGCGCCCGATGCGGCCACTGCAGCCGCCGCTGCAGGACAGTACGGGCTGGTCGTTGCCGCGAAGGCATTGGGTAACGCTGCGGTGGTTGCCGGCATCTGCTGGCAGATGTTGTAGGCATAGTTGATCGGAAGGTGCGTGCCATGGCTGCCCACGTACCCGACCTGGGCAACCGTGTCCTTGTCCACTTGCTGCTCCAATGTAAAGTTCCACAACTGGATGTAGGTTGGGGTTTGCTTCCGCGGTGCATAGAAGGAAAATGAAACATCCCCGTTCACCGGTATAGGCGCCGTAATTGCTGAAGGACTAGGGCTCGTAACGGTGGGCAAACTCGACCAGTTGGTGCCAGGCGAAAAGGTCGTGTTTGCCAGGAGATTTGGTCCTGGCTGACCATCGCCTGCGCGCCCGTGACCAACCGCCCCCGGGTACATGATGCCGTAACCCCCGCGGACGACCAGTCCAGCCCGCACATTCCACGCAAAGCCTATCCGCGGGCCAAACTCCTTCAGCGAGGGGTCGAACGGCGTGTCCGGCGCATTCACTCCGAACTGTTGCCATTGAACCGTGAACGGATTGAAGAAGGCGTCTCCATGATGAATTTCATGGAACGACTGATCGTACTGCCATCGCAGCCCCAGATTGAATGTCAGCCTCGGCGTCAGCTTGAAGTCATCCTGCACAAAAAACGAATAGGACCACGCGCGAGAGGAGACAAACGTGTTCTGCACCTGCGCGCTGCCGTTGTTCATCACGCCAAACAAGAAATCAGCGAAGCCATTTCCCGTCTGCGACCCTTTGAAGTTGAAGCTGCCAACAACACCGTTGGGCTGGTAGTTGTCAATGGAGTAGTGACGGAACTCGGTACCCGCCTTGATACTGTGCCGGCCAAACAATTTACTCACCACATCGCTGAACTGGAAGGTCGAGGCAGGTTCGTAGAGCATCTGGCCGTTACTTAGGCCGCTATACCCGGTGACGCTCACTCCCGGCGTGCCACACTTGGTTCCACCAGATGTGTCGGGGACGCTTGACAAACAATTGGGGAACCCGCTGATCCCGAAGCTAGAAGGGGATGTCGCCCCTGCGCCGTACGTCGTCCTATCACCGATCCGGTGCATGTAGCCGAAACGGAAGTCATTAACCAAAGTCGAGCTGAACGTGTGCGTCCAGCCCTCCGTCGTGGCGTAATCCGATGAACGCAGTGTCTGTTGGCCCGCAGGTCCGATGATGAGGTTATAGTCCAGCGACCGGCCTGTCTGAGTGTGCAGCATACCGAAAATGTGGTCGGTCCGCGAAAGGTTGAAGTCCATGCGTGGATTGAATCTATTCAGAGAGGTGTTGCTCGGCGAACTGAGTGTCAATGTATTTGTTCCAGGAACCGGAACCCCGTTGACCAGCTCGGGTGCGTTCGATGTGGGCCAGATCGCAAGCAGTTTCTGAGAGATTGGACTGATCTGCGTTATTTTGTTAAAAGGAACCGGCGTCGTGGTGGCCGGATAGTGGATTTGCTCGCTCGCGGTCGTACAGTTGCCGGAAGCGTCGAACCCCGTCGTACACAAGGCCGAGAGATCGCCGCTGCGGAAGGCAGAATTAGGCACGGGGTTGGTAGCTGTGGCTCCGCTCCCATGCGAGCGAATGCCCTGGTAGTCGGTGAAGAAGAACAACTTGTCTTTGCGGATGGGACCGCCGATGCTCCCGCCGAACTCATCGTAGGTGAATGGGTTCTTCCGCTGGGTAGGATCTTCAAAGAAATTCCTGGCATCGAGCTTCTGGTTGCGGTTGTACTCGTAAGCGGAGCCGTGGAACGCGTTCGTGCCACTCTTGCTGACCGCGATTAGGATGGCGCCCCCCGCTTTGCCGTATTCCGCCGACATGCTGTTCTGTTCGATACGAAACTCCTGAATCGAATCCACCGACGGACTTACCGCCCCGCCGCCAAAGACCGGCGCCGTAATCGTGCTGCCGTCAAGGATGTTGTCGTCATTGCGGGGCCGGCTGCCGCTGATGCGCAAGTTGCCGTAATTTCCGCAAAAATCGCAGCCCGTCTGTTGCGATACCCCCGCGGCGAGCGGAAGCAGACTGTAAACGCTTCGGCCGCTCCCACCGGATGTTGGCAGCCGCTCCAATTGCATTTCGTTCACCGTCTGCCCAAGGTCGGACTGTTGCGTTTGCAACAGAGGCGCACTTTCAGTAGTGACTTCGATCCTCTCACTAATCTGGCCAACTGGAAGCGTCAGGTTGATCTTCGGATTAGCGTCCACCTCAAGCGTCAGGCCCTTGACGATTGCTGTCTTGAATCCTTTCGCTTCCGCTTCCACGTCGTATACGCCCGGATTCAGACTCGTCGCCACGTACACGCCTGCACTGTTCGTTGTCAACGTCACGACAACGTTTGTGTTGACGTTCGTGACTTTCACTGTCACACCTGGAACTACACCGCCGCTCGAATCCGTGATGACGCCGCTTATCGTTCCGAACAATCCTTGCGCCAGCACCTCAGAGGAACAGACCATAAGGGTGCAAAGGACCAAAGGCGCCAGGAATCCCACCATTCTTGCCCGTCTTACAGTGCCTTCCTGACACGGGCCTCCCTCTGCATACTTCCCTTCAGCCAAGAACAATTGAGGCAGACAGAAGCCCACAGAAGCATTACGCATCACCCCTCCTTAGCCGTACGGGCGCACCTCAACCCCGTTCGCTCTGCGAACTTGCAACCCGCGGCTTGTATCCTTGAATTCCCTCATGGCCAGCCCCTTCCGCCATGTAGGTTCGTTCTGACCCCTGCAATCGTTCCACTCCGCCTCGGCTATGCTTACCTGCCATCCGGAGTAAACGATTGCTTGAATATGGGGCACGCTACTCCGCCAAAAGAAGCCTGTCAAGTATTCTTTTCTGCGCTGCATCAGTTTTTTCGTTCTTCATTCCCGTCTGCTATGTACGCCGTTTATCTGGCGTGTATTAGAGTCGTTACCTCGCCGGGTCCTCTCAATCCGTCACCGGGCTTAATCAGGCTTCATCCTCATTGGAATGGAGTAATCGTTTGCTTGACTGGTCGCTTCATTCACTTCTCAGGCCCTTCGCCTCTCCCGCTGTCTGCCAAACTTTTTCTTGACTTTTCTCCGTCCCTTGATACAATTGACATCGTTTAAAACTATGGTTCGACTGCGGCAGCTTGCTGCCGCCTTTGTGTTTAAGGGTATCCCCTTGCCCTACTCGATGTTCCTGTACAACCCAAAGCATGCCCTTTAGAATCAACCATTTACAAAATGCTCGTTCTGTAAGTCTTTTCCTTTGTTATTCATGCCTAATGGATGGGGGGGTAGGGGAAGATCCAGGACCGGATCGGCGAGCTGGTCGTGGTTGAGAACGTTGGAAAAGATCGTCTGGAATTCTGCGCTGAAGCGTGTGGGGACTCGTCAGCCCGTGGACAGTTCCGCCCGGACACTGCGTGGGGTCCTTGCAAGCGTATTGGACCACACCATCCTGCAGAGCTGCACTCCGCACAATTCGCACTACGCTCTGAGAGTTCGCATGCTGTTTTTGTTGCTTAGTATCTGCGAAATGCCAACTCATCAAATTCACAAGGAGGGCCAGATAAATTCCAGATTCTGGATGTCGGGTTACGTTGAAAAACAGGCTTTATCGTCCGACCGTAACTACTCATGCTAGCGCGCTCAAGCAAATATCAACTTTCTCGTCGAAATCCGCATTTCTCGGCTCGCTGCCTTGTGATTCTTGCTCGAACAAGCGGCCGAAACTGCAGTTGGCACACACTCCTCAGCGGCTGAGTTCAAGCACGTGTAGTGGCGCTTTGGTTTGCAAAGCGGGAGACGGATCGTCGCCCTTTAGCATAAGCCACAGGATGTTGTTAAACAGAGTGTCATTAACACGATCGGGGGCGCTGAAATCCAGCCCTTCCGACATTTTCGCGGCGGCAGATTTCGCTGGGTTCCTTTCGTCCATGTCCACTTGAGGAACCACAGCCGTGTACGGAGCCAGATCAGGTTTTTCGGCAAATACGTTCGCGAGAGAACGGCTGAAATAATCAAACTTCGACATACGGTCCAGTCCCAAAATATCTTCGATCGCAGCCACCACGTCGGTGGTGTTCACGAATCTATGGATCGTCCCAGCTCGATTGTAGGCAGACACTACCAGCATGGGCGAGCGGTGGGAGTCCACGTGATCGGGACCCGCCTGTGAGTCATCCTCCAGCACGAACATCACGGTGTCTCGCCAATAGGGCGATTTGGAAAGCGTCTCCACTATTCGGCCGAGTGCCAGATCATTGTCCGCCATGTACGCACGCGGTGTGAGAAACCCTGCGCGCCCACCTGCAGTATGGTCATTGGGTAGGTGCAAGACCTCGAGCTGGGGCAAATTGCCGTCTTTGACAAACTGTTCGAACTCCGCGATCCAGGCATCTGCGCGGGCCTGGTCCAGCACATTTAAGTCGAAGGGCGAGTAAGAGGGGCTGATGTCTGAACCGAGATCTCGCTGAGTTACCGGCCACCCTTCTGGAACAGCGACCATCTCTCCGTAGTCACGAAAAGAAACGCCTTTTTTCGCGGCAAGCGTCCAAAGAAACCCGTCGTTTGGTTCGTTGATCTCTTCACCGTCGACTCCTGCACGTCTACCAGAGTAGGCTGAAGGAATGGTTTTTTCGCCGAAATCTGTCACGTAGGCAGCCGTGGACCAAATGTGACCTTGTGAACTAACTTCCGCGTTGGTGAGGAATCGGTCGAACAGCCCGAATCGTAGCGCTAGAGCGTGATGGTTGGGAGACACCGGCTGGCCGAAGAACACCAGACTTGGATCCCCATCCCCTTCTTTCACATCCCCGAGTACCTGATCATAGGTGCGATTCTCTTTGATGATGTAGATCACATGTTTGAAGGGCGGGTACCGCTTTTCCAAGCGCCGCTGCCCCCATCCGTTTGCCGCAGCAACTCTACTCGAAAAGTTCGCTAGTTCTGATTGAGCCAGTCTGCCCGCCAGTATTCGCAGTGTGCCGTTCAGTTGTCCAAGGTCGTATCCCATAGGTCTCTTGATACCTTCTCCGGGGATAGGGCCGTCAGGATTAGGTCGCGCGCCGTGCCCCTTACCGTTCAAAACCAACAACTTCGTCCCGGTGTCCAGTACGGCTGTGGGATACCAATCGATGGGTATGCGGCCTCTGGGAGAATGGCGCACTCGTAGGCCGCCTGCCGTCTCGGCTGAGACGTCGAAAACCGCGACGGCGTTGTTGTCCGCTTCCGCCACAAACAAGCTCGTTTCGTCGCGGGACAATGCCAGCGCATTCGGTGTGCTTCCTTCAGCCGGACCCCCGGGAGCCGCGTCATTCAAATAACCCAAAACCGTGCTTTCTTGCGTGTCGATGACAGCGATCTGGTCCGTCCCTGCGAGAGCAACAAACAATCTCGAACCTGTTCTGTTCGTGAGGAGTGCGGATGGATGGCGGCCCACGGCAATCCGCCGTTCGTACAACAATGTTCCATCGGAGCGCGTGCGAAGCACCGAAATCGTACTTCCACCCCAGGCAGAAACGTACACTTTGCCATTCGAAGCCAGTTCGACCGCATACGGGTAGTGGTCGGTAGGGATCCGCTGCACGACCTCCGATGTATCCAGATTGACGACGGCCAGGCTGTCACCGACATTCTCTGCAACATACAGAAGTTTCCCATTTCTAGATGCGGCGATACCTGCCGGATATCGCGAACCCGTTTTGTCAGGCTTCTGTTTTCCTAGGACGATTTTTCGTTCAAAAGTGGCGGTGCCGCCGTTCCAGGAGTAGCAAAAGATAGAGTCGTCGTTGCCCCCCGATGCGTACACCGTCCGCCCATCCTGCGAAAACGATATGCCATAGAATGCGGCTTCCTGCTGGAGAGTTTGAGTGACGCGCATTGACTTTAGGTCGATGACTTGGATTCCTTGCTCTCGCCACCCGCCCAAAATGACGACGACCTTGTCTTTTTCTGGCGCGAGCGCCATCCCCATAGGCATGCTCCCTAGGTCAATGACATCTCCAGTGGGATCCAAGCGAACTCCGGTAGGCAATGGGGTTGTGAAGTTTTTCGAGGAATCGGCAAGAGGTTGGGCGTTAGCAGGTGACGACACCAAACTGGGCGCAAATGCCAAGTAGCAAAGAACAAGAGAGCGTCGCTTCTTCACTTCTTCCTCCAAACAGTTCCAGATTCGATTTCTCTCGAAGGATCGTATATGACCATCCAGGAGTACAAGCCCTCCTCACCGTCACAGACCGAAAAACTTGTCATCTTCCAGAGTTTTTCGTCCGAATGTGTTCTGCCGCGGCCGAATGTACGCCTCGCAGGTGCTCGGTGGACGTTAGAATTGCTTCCCTACGGAGGCCACCCAGATGTTTCTGTGTGCCAGGGTTCCAAAAACATTGTTGAGACACGCAGTGAATCCACGCCCAGAACCACGGAAACTTATTCTGTCCAGTTGCGTCCAATGCACATGTGTGGGAGGGCCGATTCGATCGGGATTCTTCATGGTAATTGCCGGGCCCTTTTGTAGTCAGCTTTGAATTAGCGATACCTAAGTGCGCACTCCGAACGGGCGGCGATACATTTTTGCCAAGCTCCATTGCCATTGTCCCACGTCTTAGCGGTGGCTAGAAGTCATCTCGTGTAGACGCCGAGGTTGAACCAAGGATAAGGGAAGATTTCAAAGAGAGCGTTGCAAAGACGCGGTGTCAGAACGAAAGGAGACCTTAATGACTGGACTGAATTTGTGGAGACGGTCGGTTCAGTTCTGCGGCTCATGGTTCACCGGTCAAGAAGTCTCCCGCGACCCCGCCCTGCTGCCCTCCATCTGGGTCGACAGTATCGATGCCACGCTGACGCAGGCTGCCGCCCAAGGCGGCATCGTCGTCGAGTCGCCGCACCCCGATTATCCGGGCAGTACATCCTGGATTGCCACCTTCCGCGACCCCGCCGGCAACCTGATCGGCCTCTACCAGGAAGATCCCCGATGAGGTCTGGATCGTCTTGCGCGCCGTGATCTCCGTGGGACGCTGTAACGGATCAGCATGAGGCTGAAGAACTTTGTGTGAGACTAGCGGGTACAAGGGGAAGACGATGCGAATTCTGAATATCTTAAGTGGAGTTGCTGTCTTACTCACCACACTGCACCTCGGGCGTGCAGGGCATCACTTTTTTGTTGTCGCATCTCCTGAGGCGCAACGGTTGACTCAGTCGCATCAACGGGCCTCGGCACAGATGACGGGCAAAGCGAGCCTCTCTGCCGTTCGATCTGCGGACTCTACGGACGGAGAGAACTTCTGTGAGAGGACGAAATACGCGCAAAGCCGCATGATCGAAAAGTATCTCCAAACGCTCGCGTGAGAATGCAGAACGAGCCGTGTGCTTGTCTGCTATGCCAAGCTCAGTTTTCTTGTGGAGAGCGACGCTTGCCGTCCGAAGGTTGATTCACGACATCACGTCGCAGCTTGCTTCGCTGATGACTGCCAACCGGCTTCTTGCTAGGGACAAGGCTTCCAAACTCCGAGCAAAACCACAACTGTTGTCCGTATTGTTCGTAAAAATAAACTTGAAGTTGTAGTTGGGAACGCAGCATAGCGCATTGATTTGAGAGGGAAAAGAATGGTCGGGGCGAATGGATTTGAACCATCGACCTCCTGGTCCCGAACCAGGCGCGCTAGCCAGGCTGCGCTACGCCCCGACCGATAAGCTCAGGCCAATACGTCCAGCCCAAGCGGAGCTACTAGATTATCATAGCTCCGCGGCGCGGGCTACACCGCCGAAGTTTCTTGCCTGCTCACATGAACGAACGAGCCCCCGCCACGCCCACTCTATTCGCCGGATGCAGCAGCGACCTCCCTCCGCCTCTCCATCAGATGTGCTGTCACTCGACAGAAAAAAGCAATACCGCCGGAAGGTTTATGCCTTCCGGCGGCAGGTTGAGGTCAATGTTCGGCAGACTAGAACGAGTACCGCGCTCCCACCTGGAATACGCGGGGCTGGCCCTGAATTTGGGTGAAATTGGACCAGACCGTCGGAGGGTTAAGATTCCGTAGAGCAGGATCGCGGGCGACGCCGATGCCCGTACGGTTTCTAGTGTCGATCTGGCCAAACGGCTGCGCGTTGGCAACGTTAAACACGTCCCAACGAAGCTGCAGCTGGTGCTTTTCACTCCAAGGCATCTTCAACGTCTTCGCCAGACCAAGGTCCACATTCATATATCCAGGGAAGCGGAGGTAATTTCGCGGGCCTGTTTCGCCGGGATAGGCATTTCGGAAGCTCTGATAGATCGCCTTGATGTTACAGCCGCTGCCGCCAAAGAGCTTCGGCGTGCCAGTTCGGTCGGGGCACGTGCCGATTGGACTCAAAGCAGTGACATTGGCTTGCACGTTCCAGTTGGTTGCCCAGCGGGCATCATCGAAGGGCGCCAGAGCAGGTAGCCCCGTGTTCCAGCGATAGATCCCGGAGAGTTGCCATCCGCCAAGAATGGCATCCACAGCCCGATTGCTGGTGTTCATCAGGGCTTGGCCCCTCCCGAATGGCATTTGCCAAACGGCGGAGGCATTGACGAGGTGTCGGATATCGAAATTGGAGTTGCCATACCAGCTCCTCTGGCGAATGGGGTTTACGATAAACGCGGCTGAACTGTAGCCACCTGCTGATTGCAATCCGGAAGCGTCGTCTAACGAGTGCGAATACGTGTAGTTCACGTCCAAAGTCAGGCTTCTGAGCCGCTGCCGCACGGAAGCCGTTAGGGCGTTGTAAGCCGCATTCCCAACCGTACTCCAAGCGGAAAGGGCGCCGTATTCCTGCTGCATAAACCGCGTCGGTAGCCCAGCATCGAAAAGCGCTATATCAACCTCAGCTTGCCCATCTGTCCAGTCATTGCCGGCAAAAAACGCAAATGGGTTTGTGGGGTGCCCGCCTCCGCCACGGCTTTGCAATCCATAGAACACCTGCGTGGGCGTCCAGTTGGACGGAAAGCCGGCCTGGATGTTCGGGTCATTATTCATTAGGGTCACTAAATTAGCGGGGAAAAGATTATCAAAAAACGGTATGGATGCGATCTGGCTGGTGTCCACGTCCAGCTGGCGCTGTTTTTCCAGAATCGTCCCGGCCGTGTACCAGTCCACGCCGCTCTTCGGATCGCGAACGTTGTTGAAGGCAACAGCGTCCCGGCGGGCCAGCAGGCTTCGCCCCAATCGTCCTACGTAGGAAACGGAGACGGTGGTTCCTGCTCGCATTTCGCGTTCGACCGTGAAATTCCAGACGTATTCTTTGGGCGCATGCAAATTCGAATCCACACCCGTCTCGATTCGCTCCCCTTCATCGATGGGCTGCGACAAAGGAAACTTGAGGCTGCCAGGCACAACCACGTTGGGAAGGGATCGAACATCCTGGTTGAAGCCTGTGAACAATGGAGCCAGCGGCTTGGTACCTGTGGCTGTATCGTACGTATTCGCAGGCGTCGTGAAGTTCGACGTGAAGCCAAGAGTGTTGTTCAAGTCCCAGTCCACGGCAAGCGCCTCTCCGTAGTTGTCGTTGACCAGCGAGAAACCGCCTCGCAACACGGACTTGCCGGCGCCCCCAAATAGCGCGTGTAGCAGCCCTTCAGAGTAGTTGGGAGACCACGCCACCGCGACGCGTGGCTGGAAGTTGGTCTTGTCCCAGTTATACATCGGCTTTCCGCCATTGACTGGGCCCGAGCGATTGATCACCACCGGGGCGGTGAAATTATTCCCTTGAGCCGCGGCGGCGAGACGATCCTGGAAATACGTTCCCAGCGGTATGGTGGGCTGAACTTCAAACCCCTGGGTCTCGTAGACCGGTCGCCCCAGACTATAGCGGAGCCCTAGGGTGAGCGTGAAGTGCGGTCGAATCTTCCAGGAATCCTGCACATATTCGTCGTACGCTTGCGTGGCGAAGTTCCGAGAGCTGGCAGTTCCTGGGCTGAACAGACTGCCATCCTTGTTGAAGGTGAAGTCCGCGGTGTACTGGGAGAATCGGCCGATCGCGGCCGTCGCGGCGTTTTGCACTTCCGTAATGGAGTTCAGCGATTGTCCCGCCTGGCCGCCTGGCAGATTGTTCGTTGTCAAGTAATTTTGGAACGCACTGGAAACGTGGTCTCCGGCTCCAAAATAAAAAGATGGGTTGGTAACCGCATTATCGAACGCGTTCGCGAAGCTTACGCGAGCGTTGTTGATCTTCCGGAAGTTGCCTCCGAATTGAATCGTGTGATTTCCCCGGATCCACGAGATGTCGTCCGTGATGTTGTGCACCGGCGTTATACGGGTGACCGTGTGCTGTTGGCCATTCGGCTGGAATACAAACCGGAAACTAATGTCGTTCCCGCTGCTGTCTCCGCCCTGCGTAAACGCCTGCCTCGTAAACCCGTAACGGAGGTTGTTCACCCAATTGTTTCCAATCGTCCAGTTGTGGCCAACGGCGAGACCGCGCGGGTGGCTCCAAACCTGCGGCGCGACCGTCCCTGGGAGCCACTGCGGAAGAACCTGGTGATCGTAGATTGCGTTCCCACGAACGAAGAGGTTCTGTCTGCTCGTAAGGGTGTAATCCAATTTCGCCACGTGGGAGTTGAGTTTTATTGGCGTGGGCGCATTGAATCGGAAACCGCCTGTGTTTAACCCATCGCCCACTGTCGTATCGTTCGCCGGGTATTTCGCCGCGGCATCGGCTAATGCGGTCAGTGCGGTCTGATTAATGCCCGTGTCCGGATACGCTTGTTGAAGCTGTGCCAGGCTCAGGGACGCTTCCGGTTTGCTAGCACACGCCGCATCCGGACAATATGTGTAATTGATAATGCCTTTTCCAAGGTTTGC
>WNFC01005682.1_pt1 | contig 18077 bp, 19 predicted proteins | sample 5400541 | NCBI WGS metagenome assembly WNFC01 (sample SAMN13153342, study PRJNA577476) | soil metagenome | isolation source: 120 cm saprolite under Douglas fir tree site 2 hole 2 replicate 1 | place: USA:California | collected 2015-04-18
TATGGATATCTCTACTTCCGCGGCACGCGCGGCGCCAAAGTATTGACCGGCCTGGCGATTGTTTTCTTAACGCTGACGTTGATCTCAACACTATTGAACCTCGTTGTCATCGGCTGGATCGTTCGGAGTTTTTCAGTATTTCTCGCCATTGCTCTGGTCGTGATTTTTCAACCCGAGCTCCGGCGCGGTCTAGCTGAGCTCGGCGGACATCCGATTTTTTCGCTGACCAGCGAGAAACGCGAAACCGTGCACGATATCGCCGAGGCCGTGACCCAACTCGCGAACAAGCAGTTTGGCGCGCTTATCGCGATTGAACGGGACACGTCGATTCGCGTTTACGAAGAGACTGGCGTCACGCTTGGCGCGGATTTTTCCGTCGAATTGATCCTGACCATCTTTCATCCGAAAGCTGCTTTGCACGACGGCGGAGTGATTATACGAAACGGGCGGGTTGCCGCCGCGGCCTGTATTTTCCCGGTTAGCCAACGCGAAACGCTTGACCGCAGCCTGGGTTTACGTCATCGCGCCGGTCTTGGCATCACAGAAGAATCGGATGCCGTCGCGGTGGTTGTTTCGGAGGAGACCGGCGGCATTTCCATTTGCCATCGCCGGCGGATTGAGCGCAATTTCACGCCGGAAACATTTCGCCAGCGGCTAAGCGAGATTCTGTTGCATGGCACTTATGAAGAGACTGCTCCTGAAGAACTGGCGCGCGAAGTTGATCTCCCTGCTGCTCGCGACGACCGTTTGGTACCTCATCAAGAAGAACGTCGCAACGACTCCATTGCCGTCTGAAGGGAGCTCACCCGCCTCGAGCGAAAAGCGTTAAGCGTACGTTTAGCGCAAGAAGCGGGCGAGATTCTCGTCTTCCCAACGCCGCGCCTGCCGGTAACGGGGGAACTCGCGCTCGCGGCGGTTGAATTCCTCGGTGTGCACGCGCCGACGCCTGCCGGAATTTTCGTCTGGGACCACCGAGTGAAGCATTTCGTGATAGAGCACGTATTGAAGAAACCAGAGCGGCACGAACGGTTGATCGAGCAGTGGATTGATTCGAATCACCCGGTCCTGTTCTTGGATCGTTCCAAAAACAAAATAATCTTTGGGCCGATGTCTTCGCCGACGTCCCCACATGACTTTATAACCGCGCAACCGGCCGCCAAAATGACGCTCATTCAATCGGTCAAAGATTTTCCGCAGATCGAAATACTTTCCTTCATGGCGCAAATTCAACTGACGCTGCATCGGCAGCATAAGATGCGCGATTTTCCGTTTTGTTTTTTTGGCCATGACTCAGTTCCCGAATTGAATAAATAACCTGAAATCCATTGTAGTGACCTTTGACCAGCTGACAAGCAAAGCCGTTGATTATTTGTTTTCTTTAGACTTAAGCAGCTGAATCTAAATGATTTATGAAGAGTTTCGCATTTTTGAGAAATAACTCGCAGCGTGAGAGAATCTTACACTTGCAATTTTCGATCTTCGCCCGAAATCTGAGCCCGGGCACTGGCGCTTTGCGAATCCCGCAACGTGCGTATAATCGCAGCGGCCACGCCGGATCGACATGACACCATTTCTTCGAAAGCTTCTCAGCCTCAACTGGGTTTTGCTTGCGCTGATGCTCACGCTCGCCGTCTTCGGCGTGATCGCTATCTACAGCGCCACTTACATGCGCGAGGATCCGGTGGCGGCGGATTTCTGGCGCAAGCAGGCCAACTGGGTGGTTGTTGGTTTCTTCGCCTTCATGGTGGCGAGTCTCGTCGATTACCACTGGGTTCGCTGGGGCGCTTTGCCGATGTATCTCGCCGGCCTTTTCTTTTTGATTCTGACAAAGTTTATGGGCTCGAAAGTTTACGGCGCGCGCAGCTGGCTGCATCTCGGCCCGATTAATTTTCAACCCGCGCAGCTCGCCGTTGTTGCTGGGATCATGGTGCTGGCGTTATTCCTGAGTCAGTTCCGGCAAATGCATCCGATGCTTCGGCTGCTGATTTGCGGGGCGATTGTCGCCGCGCCCTGTCTTTTGATTTTAATGCAGCCCGATCTCGGCGAGGTCGTCATCTGGGTGCCGGTGCTGCTCGCCCTCTTATTCGTGAGCGGCTTGCCGTTGCGCTACTTGGTGTGCATTCTTCTCATCGGCATCGCTTTCATTCCGATTGCGATCAATCTCGGTCTCAAGCCATACCAGCAGGAACGCATCACCGCATTCATCAACCCAGACATCGACAAACAAGGCGCGGCCTGGGCGATCAATCAATCGCTCATTGCCATCGGCTCCGGGGGCTGGTCGGGCAAAGGCTTCAAAGCGCCAAACACGCAGATCGAACTCGGCTTTCTGCCAGCGACCGCCGTGCACAACGATTACATTTTCTCGGCGATCGGCGAGCAGTGGGGCTTTGTCGGCGGAATATTTCTCATCGGCGCGTTCGGCTTACTTTTGCTCACCTGTCTGTTCGTTGCCTTTTTTGCTGGCGATCAATTTGGGCTGCTTCTCGTCACGGGAATCAGCACGCTGATCTTCACGCACATTTTCCAAAACGTTGGCATGACGATCTCGATCTTGCCGATCACAGGTGTGCCCCTGCCGCTCATCAGTTACTCGGGTTCGTTCGCGCTCATGATCATGTTCGCGCTCGGAATCGTAAATAGCGTTTGGGTCCACCGCAAAGCCGATCTCGAGCGCTAGAACCCAGCGCGGAGCTTGCCAAAATCAAGATCGAATTGGCCGCGGCGCGAATTTACTTGGCGTGTTGGCTGTCTAAATTCGTTTAGCGACATGGAGAGCGATTACAAAGTTAAGCTCGAGGTTTTTGAAGGCCCGCTTGACCTCCTGCTTTACTTGATCAAGCGCGACGAGATCGACATCTACGACATTTCCCTCGAACGAATCACGCGCCAATACTTGGAATATCTCCAAGACTTCAAGGAATTGAAGATCGACATTGCGGGCGAGTTTGTCGTTATGGCGGCGAATCTCATTTATCTCAAAAGCCGCAGCCTCCTTCCGCTTGATCAACAGCCGCCAGAGGAAGATTCCGAAGAAGACGATCCCCGCTGGGATTTGATCCGCCAGTTAATCGAGTACAAAAAATTCAAGGAAGCGGCCGAGCAATTGCACGCGCGCGCGGTCCAACAGGAAAAAATCTTCACGCGGGACAGTGGGGCGATTGTCGAGGCGCCGCTGCGTTTGGCTGAAGTCGGAATTTTTCAACTCATCCACGCTTTTCAAAACGTAGTCAAACGCGTCGAGGCGCGGGAAAATCTGAGCGAAATCTTTGGCGAACGCTTCACCGTCTCGGAAAAAATTGACATCATTCTACAACGCGTGGCCACTGGCGCATCGCTTCGTTTTTCCGATTTGTTCAGCGATATCGCGGCGCGGGTTGAAGTTGTGGTCACATTTCTTGCGCTTCTCGAATTGATTCGGTTGAAACAAGTGCGCGTGATTCAGCGCGATCTCTTCGGCGAGATCGAAATTGAGGCGGTGACGGCGTGAAAATCGGCAACTCCGAAATGATCGAAGCTCGCGAAAACGTTCGGAGTTGATAATGCGGCGCGTTCTTATCGCCGGTTGCGGCTATTTCGGGCAAGCCACGGCCGATGTGTTTGAGACCGCAGGGTGGAAGGTGGAGGGGTGGACGGGCTCGAGCAAGTCGGCGCGGGAACTGTTGGCGAAACCTTATCGAGTGGATGCGCTCGACATTTCGAACGCGCGACAAGTTGCGGCCCACCCCGGGAATTTTGACGCTGTGATCCACTGCGCGAGTACGCGCGGCGGCGATGTCGATCTTTATCGCAGCGTCTACTTGATCGGGGTGCGCAATCTCCTCGATCGCTTCCCTGAGGCGAAAATCTTATTTACCAGCAGTACGAGCGTCTACGCGCAAAGCAATGGCGAGTGGGCGACCGAGGAGAGTCCTGCTGAACCAAACCAAGAGACCGGAAAAATTCTGCGCGAAGCAGAGAAGCTTGTGCTGGCTCGAGGCGGTAATGTTGCACGTTTAGGTGGAATTTACGGGCCGGGCCGCTCATTCCTGCTTAAAAAGTTCTTGGGAGGCGAAGCGATTGTTGATCCAGAGCGCGACCGCTTCGTTAACCAAATTCATCGTGATGATGCGGCGGCGGCGCTGTTTCTTTTGGTAGGTCGGCAAGCACTGGGCGGCGGAATTTACAACGTTGTGGATGATCAGCCGATTCTGCAGAGTGAGTGTTATCGCTGGTTGGCGGAAAGACTGAATCGCCCCGCGCCGCCATTTGGGAGATCCGCATCGAAACGAAAGCGTGGCGAGAGCAACAAGCGGGTGAGCAATGCCAAACTTCGCGCCCTCGGGTGGGTTCCGCGTTATTCAACGTTCGCGAAAGCGATGGGAAAGAGCATTTTGCCAGCGGCACGCCTTGGACAATGAGCCTTGCGCATTACGCTGTCATCCCGATCCCGCAGTCGCGAGGAGAGGATACTCCGTTCAGGATGACAATACACCGGTATGGAAGCTGCTTTTTTCGTTGGGATGCGCGCGATAAAACTCACCGGCCGGGAAGCAACTGTGATGCGCGCAATCGGCTTCACTGAAGCCGTGCTGGGGTCGGAGATTCAGGACTTCACGCGCATGGAATCGGAAGACGTCACCGATACGCTCAACGGACTGGTGGCGGCTGGCTTTGTGGAGAGCATTCCGTACCGCGAACACGTGCAGCTTGCGGAGATGCCGGTCACAGCGTTCGAAGCCAATCCGGCATACGCGCAGGAACTTAAGCGCGCGCTCATTAGAAGTTAGCCGGCGGCGCTGGCGAGAGTTTCGGTGGTCGGCTTTGGTGCGGAAGCTCCGCTCTTGCGGTCGCCAAAGAGTTGACGAATCACTTCTTCCACCGGCACCTCCTGAACATTGATGTCGCTGACGTGACACGCTTCAAGCAATTGCCGGCAGGTCTCGGTTACCTTTGCACGCGGGACTTTTAACTGCACCGAGGCCGGAGTCTGCTCGATAATTTCGCCGAACGCTGAGAGATCGCGAGTACCTTGCTTTTCAAAAGTCAAACTGATGATCTTGTGCCCGGAAAACCGGTCGATGATTTGCGCGAGCGGGCCGTCAAAAAAGATCTTGCCGTGATCGATCACGAGCACGCGATGACAGAGCTCCTCGATGTCTTGCATGTAATGGCTAGTCAGCAACGTCACGATACGATGCTGTTCGTTGTAGACGCGCAGGAATTCCCGCACACGCTTTTGGCTGACGACATCGAGTCCGATTGTTGGTTCGTCTAGAAACAAAACGCGGGGCTCATGAATGAGCGCTGAGATCAATTCCATCTTCATTCGTTCGCCTAACGAAAGCTCGCGCACCATCACATTCATCTTGTCCTCGACCTCGAGAAGCTCGGCCAATCCATCGACCACTTTTTTGAAACGATCGCGGTCGATGCCATAAATTGCGCGGTTGAGCTCGAGCGATTCCTGCGCTGGCAAATCCCACCAGAGGGCATTTTTCTGGCCCATGAGCAAACTGAATTGACGCTTCATTTCGTTGCGCCGTTCCCATGGGACGAAACCCAGAACGCGCGCATCACCCGCAGTCGGATTGAGTAAACCGGAAAGCATTTTGAGCACGGTGGTTTTGCCAGCGCCGTTTGGTCCTAGGAACCCGACGAGCTCGCCCTCGTCGATTTGAAACGAAACTCTGTCTGCGGCGCGCGTCTCTTCGTAGCGACGCCTAACGAGTCCTTTGATTGAACCCCACAGACCGCCTTCTTTTCGGTATGTGCGGTAAATTTTTGTCAAATCGCGAGCTTCGATCGCGGACATAGGTTAGATCGACAATCGGTGGTCGATCCTTCGGCTCAAGCAACTGAAGATTGTGGCGCAGGCTGTTTGCGTAGCAGCGGAAGAACTTTCTCGACCAGAGCGTCCGCAGTGATGCGGTGTTTTTTGCGTAGAATCGGAACCGCACCGTGCTCGATGAATTCATCCGGCCAACCAATCCGCACCACTGGCGTGCCGATTCTCTGCGAATGCAGATGTTCGATCACCGCGCAACCGAACCCGTTGTGTAGAACGTGATCTTCAATGGTGGCTACAACTTCGACGCTGCGCGCAAAAAACTCGATCGTGCCGACGTCGAGCGGTTTGATCCAGCGCGGGTTAATGAGCGCAACGGAAATTCCTTTGGCTTCGAGTTTCTTCGCTGCCTCGTCCGCAACTTCGAACATGTTCCCCAAGCCGAAAATCGCGACGTCGCGCCCGTGCTGGACCACTTCGGCTTTGCCAATCTCGAGAAGTTTCGGCTCGGCTTTTGGTTTGGCGCCGGTACCGGCCCCGCGCGGATAACGGATAGCGATTGGCCCGGCATTGTAGTGCGCCATCGTCCAAAGCATGTCCACGAACTCGTCTTCATCCTTCGGCTGCATGTGCAGCCAGTTGGGGATGTGACGCAGATAGCCGATATCGAATAAGCCGTGGTGCGTGGGACCATCGTCCCCGCTCAATCCAGCGCGGTCCATACACAGTCTTACGTTTAATTTTTGGATCGCCATGTCGTGAATCGCCATGTCGTAGGCGCGCTGAAAAAACGTCGAGTAAATCGCAAGAAAAGGCTGTAATCCTTGTGTTGCCAGACCACACGCAAACAGCGCTGCGTGCTCCTCTGCGATTCCGACGTCGAAATAGCTACGTGGGTGCGCCTTGGCAAAATGTGAAAGACCGGTTCCGCTCGGCATCGCTGCAGTGATCGCGACGATCTTCTGATTAGTTTCAGCGAATTTGGCCAGCGTCTTGCCAAATATTTCCGAGTAGGTCGGCGTAGGCGCTGGAGGTGTCTCGCCACTCTCGATCTTATATTTGCCGAGCCCGTGAAATTTATCGGGCTGCTTAATCGCCGGCTCGTACCCTTTGCCTTTTTTTGTGAGAATATGCAGCAGCACCGGCTCCTCCTGCGTTTTCAGAAACTCGAATGTCCGGGTCAGCAGCGGAATATCGTGTCCATCAATCGGCCCATAATAATGCAGACCGAGCTCCTCAAAGATTACGCTCGGCACAATCAGCCCTTTAACGCTCTCCTCGACTTTGTGGGCAAAGTGCACTCCGGTCCTTCCGGCGATCGCCCGGATGAATCGGCCGGCCTTGTCGTGCAAATGCGCATAAGTCGGACTCGTGACGATGGCATTCAAATAATTTGCGATTGCTCCGACATTTTTCGCGATCGACCACTCGTTGTCGTTTAAGACGACAATGAAGCGCTTCGTGTGCGCTTTCACATTATTGAGTGCTTCGTAACTGATCCCGCAAGTGAATGCAGCATCGCCTGCTATCACCACGATGTGTTCGTCGCCCCCGCGCAAGTCGCGGCCTACTGCCATGCCAAGGCCGGCCGAGAGCCCCGTGCCCGCGTGCCCTGCGCCGTAGCAATCGTGCTCGCTCTCCGTGCGCAGAAGAAAACCATTCAAGCCGCCGTACTGCCTCATGGTCGAAATGCGATCGAGCCGGCCGGTGAACATCTTGTGCACGTACCCTTGGTGGCTCACATCCATGACGAATCGATCGCGTGGTGTGTTGAAAACGCGATGCAGCGCGATGGTCAACTCGACAACGCCAAGATTCGGACCAAGGTGCCCTCCGGTTTGCGACAGCACTTTGATGAGTTCATCGCGCACTTCCTGCGCTAGCTGCGGAAGGTCTTCCTCGCGCAGCGCTTTGATGTCCGCCGGCGATCGGATGCCATCAAGCAAGCGCTTCGTCGCGGTTGTTCCTTCAGAAAAGTCGGACTTCATTTGCCTGTTCTCCTCTTTCCTCCGGCCCCGCTCGATTGTCGATCTTTGCCTCGGCTGCCGGTTCAAAATCTTTCACCACTGGTTTACCGACGCTGTTGCGAGCGATGATCTCGATCTTCTGCTCGGCGCTGGCAAGTCGTTCTTGACAAATTTTCACAAGATTCATCCCTTCTTCGTAACGAACAATCAGATCCTCAAGCGGTAGCTTGCCGGTTTCCATCTGTTCGACAATCGCCTCAAGTCGATCCATCGCGCTTTCAAAGTTCAACGGCACACCCGGTTGCTTCGATTTGCTGCTCATCGGGAATGCGAAATTAAGCACACGCCTGCTCACGAGGAAAGCACGAGTTGTCAATGTTGTTGCGCGTCGCGGCGCGAATGGCGCTTGCACCTGAATCATCAAATCGTTTTACTGACGCGACCAATCTATGATGCGCGTCCTTCGTTGGCTTGCTCGTCTCGATGCGCGCTATCGCATTGTTGTTGGTCTGGCTGCGGGGATGATCGTTTTCTTTTCGTTGCGCGATCGCTTGCGCATTTCCACCGACGGTATGGCGAGTTGGGACGCATTCGCGTTTTTTGTTCTTGTTCTGGCTTGGATCGTTATTTTGAATACACCGCAAGCTAGCTTACGCGCACGCGCCCAGGCACAAGACGTAAGTCATTTAATCATTTTTATCGTCGTCATCATTGCGGCTTCCGTCGCGCTTTTCTCCGTCGGTTTTCTCCTCGGCACGAGCAAATCAGCGCCACAACGTCAGCTGACCGTGCATTTAGTTCTGACTCTCGGCACTGTGATTGTGTCTTGGGCGCTCGTCCACACCGTCTTCGGGTTGCGCTACGCGCATTCATTTTATGGCGACAACAACGATCCCAAACAAGATCGACATGCCGCCGGCCTCATTTTTCCCGGCGAACTGCGGCCCGATTATTTTGATTTTGCCTACTACGCATTTGTCGTCGGCATGACCTGCCAGGTCTCGGACGTCCAAATCACTTCGCGTAAAATGCGCCGCCTTACACTCATGCACAGCGGGCTCGCCTTCGGGTTCAACACCATCATTCTCGCCCTCCTCATCAACACGGTCTCGAGCCTGATTTGATTGAGACATTGGGTCTGCCGATGAACACACGATGGACGCACGTACGATGGAGCACCCGTGGCACATCGGATGCTCGTTTAGCTCGGAAACAACCTCGACGAACTTTTGGCGGAGGTTGACGAGCTCGTGCCGGGTTTTATAACCCATTCTTATGACCAAGTTCCCGAAAAAAATCCTGTTGATTGATCGCGAACCCGGCGTCACTCGACTCGTTAGGCGCGCGCTGGACAGGGCCGGCAAATATCTCATCCGCGAAGAACATGATGATCGCCTCGCCCTGCACGCCGCCCGCTGGTTCCGGCCCGATCTCATCTTGCTCGATGTTGCCGGTGCGGATCGACAGAACCTTGAGCGGCAAATTCAAACGGATGCTGACCTGCGAGAGACACCGATCCTTTCTCTCAACAGCCTTAAACCAGAGAGTCAAATGGTCTCAGGCGGGATCTTTAGCGGCTACAGTTTTTTCGCCGCGCCCGTCCGTGTCGAAGAAGTTCTCCGCAGCGTCGAAGAACTCCTCTTCGGAAACGATTAGCATTCAACCGTGGATTACGCGGATGCGGGAGCGCGCGGCTCGCGTCCTACGCCAATACGGCTCGGACTTTCGGCGCCTCGCCGAAACCACAGATAATGGCGAAATAGAAAAAGGCGACTCCAAGGCTAATAATAAATGCGCGGAAGAAGAAGTTTCGAAAGAGTATGATCTTCCCGCGTCCCATCAGCTCTGGCCGTCGATCCGCTTTCGATAGGTGGCCGCGTCCTTCAATTGTTTGAGATCCTCGGGGTTGTCGATCTTGAGAACGAAAATCCAGCCCTCGCCGTAAGGTTCGCGGTTGATCAAGCCAGGATCGACTTCGAGCGCTTTGTTGCCTTCGACAACCGTCCCTTTCACCGGCGCATAAATATCGCTGGCCGCTTTGACTGACTCTACCACCGCGATCGCTTCCTTCGCATTCACTTGTCGATCTTTCTTCGGCAGCTCGACGTAAACTACATCGGTTAACTCCGATTGTGCGTGATCGGTAATGCCAACACGAATGTTTTCGCCTTCACGCTTAATCCATTCGTGCGACTCGGTGTAACGCAAATCCTCTGGAACATTCATGATGGTTTTTTGTAAAGCGGTTTCTTCTCGATGGTAGCGGGAAGTTTTCGCCCGCGAATCTCGATGTCGATCTTCGTGCCGATTTTCGCGTACGGCGCCGAGACATATGCCATGCCAACACCCCAATTCAAGCTTGGCGAAAGCGTGCCGCTGGTTACCTCGCCGATGCGCTCGTCGTTCTCAAAAACCGGGTAATGAGGACGCGGCGGCGCACCGTTTTCCTTCATCCGGAATGGAACGAGTTTTTCGCGCGGACCGTTCTCTTTCGTTTTTAATAACGCTTCACGGCCGACGAAGTTCGGTTTTGTTAGATCGACAAAGAAACTCAGCCCCGCTTCGATCGGGTTTCGTTCGGGCGACAAATCGGAGCCGTTCAGCGGATAGCACATTTCCAGGCGCAACGTATCGCGCGCGCCGAGTCCGCATGGTTTGATTCCAAACTGTTTCCCTTTTTCGAGGACCATGTTCCAAAATTTCGCCGCATCCTTCGCACGAAAGAAAACTTCCACGCCATCCTCACCCGTGTAGCCTGTGCGCGCCATCGACACCGGCGTTCCTTCCAACTCAATATCGACAATGTGATTTCGCGCCGGAAGATTAAAGAAAAGATCGGTCACACGCGGTCCCTGAATGGCGACGCCTCCGTAATTCGCGCTGCGATTCTCGATCTTAACGTCACCTCGCCGATGGTTCTCCAGCCACGCAAGATTTTCCTCCGTGCGGGACGCGTTGACGACGAGCAGATGTTTCCCTTCCTGAATCCGGTAAGCGATCAGGTCGTCAATGATCCCGCCGCGCTCGTGGAGCAAAAAAGTGTATTGGCCCTGGCCGATATCCAACTTGGCGATGTTGTTGGTCAGCATTGTGTTGAGCCAGTCGCGAGCGCCGCTTCCGCTCACAATCAATTGGCCCATGTGCGAGATGTCGAACACGCCAATGTTGTTTCGCACAGTCTGATGCTCCGCGACGATGCTGGTGTATTGCACCGGCATGAGCCAGCCGGCGAATGGAACCATTTTCGCGCCGAGCTTTATGTGTTCCTCATAAAGAGGCGTCTTTTTTTGCGCGGTCTCGGTCACGCCGAAAGGCTAGACTTGACCGAAAGTAGCGCAAGCGTCTCGGTTGCGACCTGTTTATTTCTCAAGCGAGACGCTTGCGCTACTCTTGCACTAATCTTGAACAGAAGATGACCTGGCTCGACAAACTCGAACGCCGCTTCGGTTTTCTCGGAATTCCTGGGTTGATCCGGATCATCGTCGGGTTTACCGCGCTGGTGTGGGCGCTCGTCTGGCTGAATCCCGATTTCCGGTTCGCGCTCGATCTCGATCCGGCGCGCGTCCGCCACGGCGAAATCTGGCGCGTTTTCACTTATATTTTCATTCCGCAAACGCGCAGTCCCTGGTGGATTCTCTTTGCTCTCTGGTTTCTTTGGTGGATCGGTGAAGGCCTCGAGCGCGCGTTCGGCCCGTTTCGCCTCACGCTTTACTTCTTCGTCGGGATGATCGGAACGACTACCGCGGCATTTTTCTTTGGAAACCAGTTTTCGAACACCATGCTACTGACATCGCTCTTCTACGCCTTTGCGCGTTTTTATCCGGACGAAATCATTTACCTGTTTTTTATCTTGCCGGTCAAAATCAAGTGGATCGCCTGGGTCTCGGCTCTTTTTTTGCTTGCCGGATTTTTCATGGGCACGAATTCGTATCGCATCTCGCTCATCGCCGCGCTAAGCAACTACTTCATCTTTTTTGGGCCGGAAATCATTCACGCCGTCCGACACCGTCACGATGTTTCCACGCGTCGCCGTCGCTTTGAATCGGATTCGCGTCGCGCCGCGGAGCCGCTGCACAAGTGCAAAGTCTGCGGCGCCACTGAGCTGACCGATCCGAATCTCGATTTCCGCGTTGCCCGTGACGGGGAGGAATATTGCCTCACGCATTTGCCGCGGGCGGAAAATCTGACGCGCTGAGAGATCGAGACCGTTATCGAGCGGCTTGACCCAGCGACCGCGAAGCGGAAACTAGCGCAATGACCGACAAAAATACGGTGCTTGTTCCGGAAGAAGGCTGGCATTGCTTGCATTCGTTTTACCGCATCGAACAGGGACAATGGCAATTGCTTAGCCGCGAGGAACAGACTGCGGCTAAAACGAATCTTTCGTCGCTTGTGCAGGAAATTCGCGCTCTGGACTCCACGCAATTGCTCACGCTTAGCATCGTTACTCCGAAAGCGGACATCGGTTTCATGCTAATTACGCCCGATTTGCATGAAGCCAACAAGGTCGACAAACAGCTTTCGCTCTCGTTAGGCGCTGATGTGCTGACGCCGGTCTACAGTTATCTCTCGCTTACCGAAGAAAGCGAATACATCACGACCGAAGAAGAATACGCGCAGTCGCTTGAGACGGAACAAAACATCAAACGCGATTCAAAGAAATTCGTCGAGGCGATGAATTCATTTTGCGAGCGAATGAAGCGTTACCGCCAGGAGCGCGTTTATCCCACGCTGCCGGATTGGCCGGTGCTTTGTTTTTACAATATGAGTAAGCGACGTGGTGAGCAGCGGAATTGGTACGCGCTTCCCTACGATGAGCGGCGGCGTTTGATGAAAGGGCACGCAAATGTCGGTCGCGAGTTCGCGGGCAAGGTCAAACAACTCATCACCGGCTCGACCGGGCTGGATGATGCAGAGTGGGGCGTAACGCTGTTCGCGCGCGACACGTTCCAAATCAAAGCCATCGTTTACAAAATGCGCTTCGATCCAGTGAGCGCTGAGTACGCGGACTTCGGCGAATTCTTTATCGGCATTCAACTCCCACTCGACGAATTATTCCGGCGCCTGCAACTGTAGCTCGGACACAATCGGCGAGTAAATTGTCGTTCTTGTCCGCCTCAGGCGGATCAATCTTACGGATGGGTGACAGAGTGGTCGATTGTGCACGCCTGGAAAGCGTGTGTGCCGAAAGGCACCGAGGGTTCGAATCCCTCCCCATCCGCATTTCCCTCTTATTCTCGCTTCTCCTCTTACTCTTGCTGAATTGGTGCATGAGGTTTGGCGAATGCCAAATTAGCTCAAATTAGCTCGAAAGAGCTTGTTGCATCGCGACTTATGAAATACGCGCCGCGGCCGACGAGGTTTGAGGAGAAAAAGGCGAATCGGCGCGATGTTGCAAAGATTTGAGGAACTTTCCAGGCCGCTGATCGCCTTTTGGTTCGAGCCCGATTTTTTCAAGCAAGGCCGGGAATCGTGAGTCGGCACGCAAGCGGTCCAAACCGGCAAAGATGCAGTATTCCCGGAACCACGCGAGGCTACCGTTTTCGTGTTCCAAGCCCCGCGTAAAACAAGCAAAGGCTTCATCGTGATTGCCTAAACTTGCATGAACGAAGCCGAGATAAGTGGGCTGGACATACATCCGCTTTCCGAGTTCGCCCAAATCTTCGAGCACGCGTTGAGCTTCGGCCTTCCGATCTAACCGGCCCAGCAGGCATCCAAGATCGGCCAACGGAACAGGACCTCCGCCCAGCGTGACCGCTTTGCGCAACTCTGCGATGGCGGCTTCGTGCATTCCCTGACCCCAATGAGCCAATCCCGAGATCCAATAGGTCCCAAAGAAGTCTGACAGTAAATCAGATAATGTATCGGCCTGTGCGAGCATCAGATCATAGCGGTGAATTAACCAGTAGATCAATCCTACATGCATAACGATCATGGGGGATAAGGGATCGAGCTGTTGCGCCAAGCGAGCATGGGTTATCGCTTCGTCGTTCCGCCTCATGCACGCCAACGCGCCGCCGTAATGCTCGTGAGCGGTGACGTAGTTCGGGTTAAGCTTAATAGCTTGTTTGAAGCAGTCTTCAGCCGTTGGCCAGTCCCTCTCATTGTAAAATCTTACCATGGCCAGGGCAGTCTGTGTTTCGGCCAGGTTCGGATCGAGTTCTACTGCCTTTTCTGCGGCTTGATCTTCGCGACCGATTGTCGCGAGCTTTTCTTCAAACGAGAGATGGCCGTAGAACCAGCCGGTTTGATAACAGAGCGACAGGGCAGCATAAGCCAGTGCATAGCCCGGTTCGATCTGGAGGGCCTTTTTGCAACACTCGATGCAGCGCCTGAACCCCTCACTGGTAAATTTGTAAAAGTGATACCTGCCCTGGAGGTAAAGCTGGTAGGCGTCAGTGTTGTAAGTGCCGTGCTTGGCCAACGGCTGATCGCCTGCGCCAATCAATTGCATCTCAAGGGCGTCCACAATTGCGCGTGTAATCTCATCCTGAATCGCAAAGACCTCTTGCATATCGCGATCGAACGTTTCGGACCACAGATGATCTCCATCAGTCGTATTAATCAGTTGGGCCGTTATGCGCAGGCGGCTGCCAACCTTGCGCACACTGCCTTCCAAAATCGTCTTCACATTCAGTTGGTGGCCGATCTGGCGGATGTCCTCACTCCTTCCCTTGAACGCAAAGCTTGAGGTCCGGGCGGGGACGCGTAAGCCCTTCAATTGTGAAAACGCCATTATCAGGTCTTCTGTCAGACCGTCGCTCAGGTATTCGTTCTCCGGGTCTGAGCTCATGTTTAGGAATGGCAAGACGGCAATCGATTTCTCAGTCTCATAAGATTTGTTGGCTTGCACGAGATCCGGTGGACCGGACGCTGCGCCCTCGTATCCGACCCAATAAACCTCCAGAGGCCGAATCATATTCTTGAGTTTCACCTGCCCCATCCTTTTCAGCGATTTGCCAATCCGATTCTCGACCTGGTCGAAGACCTGCTGGGAAATACAAATGCCGCCTGCTCCGGCCAACGGTTCGATGCGAGCGGCGATGTTGACGCCATCGCCAATCACGTCGTCGTCACGACGGACGACATCGCCCGCATGAATTCCGATACGGACCTGGAATATCCCTTGCGCTGGATTGATGGAATTTCTCTTTGCGATCACCTCTTGGATTTCAATCCCGCATTGCACTGCTGCCAAGGCGCTGGAAAATTCGACCAGGAAACCATCTCCGATTGTTTTGATTTCAGAGCCGTGATGTTTTGGAAAAACTGAGCGTAGAAGTCGGCGGTGTTCCTCGAGCAACTCAAGTGCGAGCGCCTCGTTGCGTTGCGCGAGAGCGCTGTAGCCGACCATGTCCGTGAACATAATCGCGGCGAGTTTGCGATGTTCGGTGCGGTCTTGAGGCATATTGCAAATTGGACGCCCAAAGGAATTCAGGTACGAGCCTACCAGAAGGGAGTCTGCAAGGCAAAAGAGTCTGAGGCAACGCACAACTGGAATTCCTCAAAGCTTTGCAAGAACTCCTCAAACCTCATGCAAAGATTCTTTGCTCGACCTAAGTTTCGCGCCGTTCGAGAACTTGTAGCTCTTGTCGCAGTTTGACGACACTTCGATGCGGAAGTACGCCGCGAAAATTCACGCTTGGATAAATGATGCAATCGCGGCCGATTACTGCTCCGGGATTAATCACGGCGTTGCAACCGATTTCTGTGCGGTCGCCGACGATCGCCCCGAATTTGGTTAGGCCTGTCGCGATATCGCCCTCTTCGCTGGCCACGGCGATTTCACCGCGATCAAGTTTTACATTCGAAAGAATAACGCCCGCGCCGAGGTGTGCGCGATAGCCCAAAATGGAATCGCCGACATAATTAAAGTGCGGCACCTGCGCGTCGTCGAAGAGGATGCAGTTTTTGAATTCGCAGGAATTCCCCATCACCACCCCGTTGCCCACGACCACGTTTTCGCGCACGTAACAGCCGCTGCGAATCCGGCAGTTTTCGCCGATCCATGCCGGTCCTTTCAACACCGCGCCTTGTTCGATAACCGTGCCGCGTCCGACAAAAACGTGACCACTGATGAACGGTTTACCGATCACTTCGCCGAGCAGGGCTGGTTTCAGACGAAATTGCAAATAGCTCGCGATTTGTTTGAGCGCGTCCCAGATATACTTCTGGTTCTCAAACAACTTTGGATGGGCCGTGTGTTCGAGACTTAGATAATCGGCGAACGCAAACATTTGGATTAAGCGCCCGCGCGTCGCGTAATTTTCTGCCCGTCCTTGGTATCGCGCGCTTCCCAACCGAGCGCATTCAATTGCTCGCGCAATTCATCGCTTTTCCGGAAATCTTTTGCAAGCCTGGCCTGCGCCCGCTCGTCGGCCAGCTTCGCGACTTCCGCTGGAAGCTCGATTGTTTCCATCTCAAGATCGAGCACCGCGTTGATTCGTTTCCACCAATTCAACCACGCATTCGCCGAACTCGCGTCGAGTTCGTTTCGATCCATCGCGCGGTTTGTGTCGCGAATTGTTTCGAACAAAAAACCAAGCGCTTCGGAAATATTCAGATCATCATCGAGGGCGTCTTCGAAAGTGTAGGGTAAGCTGCCAGCTTGCCGCCCATCAGTTTTCGCAAGCGGGACGCTTACGCTACATTCGCGCAAACGTTGAAGCCAATCATCAATTCGGCCTAACGACTCCCGCGCTTCCGTCATTCCGTCCCAGGTGAAATTGAGTTGCGTCCGGTAATGCACTCGCATGAGCGCGTAACGAATGTCGCGCCCAGTGTACTCTTTCGCCAGAACATCTGGAATCGTATAAAAATTGCCTAACGATTTCGACATTTTTTGCCCATCGACCAGCAAGTGCGCGCAGTGCAGCCAGTAGCGCACGAATTCTTTGCCGGTAACACCTTCGCTCTGCGCAATCTCCGCTTCATGATGCGGGAAAATGTTGTCCACCCCGCCGCAGTGGATGTCGATCTGATCGCCCAGCAGCGCGGTCGCTATTGCGCTGCATTCGATATGCCAGCCTGGCCGGCCGCGGCCCCACGGACTCTCCCAACCGATGTCGCCGTCTTCCTCGTCCCATGCCTTCCAAAGCGCGAAATCGCCAATGTGCTCCTTGTCATATTCGTCATGCTTCACCCGGCCCGTCGATCGCAATTGCGTGAGGTCGAAATGCGCAAGTTTTCCGTAATCCGGAAATTTATTGATTCGAAAGTAAACGGACCTGTCCTCAGCCTGGTAAGCGAGCCCCCGCGAAATCAGCGTCTCAATCATAGAGATCATTCTGTCGATGTAACGCTGATCAGTCGCTGACGGAAATTCGTCGGCGCGTTTGATTCGTAAAGTCCGAATATCTTCGAAAAACGCTCGTTTGAATTGCTCCGTGAATTTCGCGAGCGGCACTCCCGCCTCGCGTGCGCCGCGAATCGTTTTGTCATCCACGTCGGTGATGTTCATCACGCGATGCACTTTGAATCCGCGCGCTTCAAGGTGGCGTTGAAGCAAATCTTCAAAAATGTAAGCGCGAAAGTTTCCAATGTGTGCGCGGCTGTAAACGGTCGGTCCGCACGTGTACATGTCGATCTCGGGTCCCGCCGGATCGCGCGGCGAGAACTCTTCGAGCTTGCGCGAGTACGTGTTAAAAATCCGGATCGCCATATTGTCTCATTGCAGTAGGAGAGTAATTCAGTAGTGCAGTGGAAACGTCCGACTGCATTACTCCGTTACTCCAACAGTCCATCACTCCATTTCAACCGTTGCCACCGCCATCGCGGCGATGCCTTCGCCCCGACCAATCGGGCCGAGCCGCTCGTTGGTTGTCGCTTTGATGCTGACGTTCGAATCCGGAAGGCCGATCGCTTCCGCGATGTTTTTGCGCATAGCCGGAATGTGCGCCGCAATCTTTGGCGCTTCCGCGATGACGGTTGAATCGACGTTCACGACATGCGCTTTCCTCTCGGCCAGCAACGCAACGACGCGTTTCAAGATGTCGATGCTGCTGATGTTGCGAATTGATGCATCGGTGTCTGGAAAATGTTGGCCAATGTCACCACCGCAGATCGCACCGAGCAGCGCATCCGCAATTGCGTGCGAGAGAACATCGGCATCCGAATGTCCTTGCAGTCCGAGCAGGTATGGAATTTTCACACCGCCCAGAATCAATTGTCGATCTTGGACGAGCCGATGCACATCGTAACCGATGCCGGAGCGGATCGTGCTCACAATTTTAAATCGATCACGCCGTTGGAGGCGATGATGCTGTATTTGTCTTTCATGTCTTTGCGCGGTCGCAGGTCAACACTCCCGCCGGCGCTCTCGACTAAAATCCAGCCGGCCGCGA